>JACCDR011377967.1_pt1 | contig 65084 bp, 62 predicted proteins | sample 7446431 | NCBI WGS metagenome assembly JACCDR01 (sample SAMN15323443, study PRJNA562643) | freshwater metagenome | isolation source: river surface water | place: USA:Blue River Watershed | collected 2017-08-17 | reverse complement strand
TCGCCATGAAAAACCGATACGAGTTCGGATTGAGCCGCAACATCGGTAAGATTGCCATCGGCATCTTCGTAGAGAAAATAATAGAGATAATTTCCCGCTTTCACCTCTCCACCTGTTTCCACAGCCAAAAGGGAAGTAGAAAGAATGGACACTGTTTTTCGGAATAGATAAATGGATTGAGGCAACTCATTTTCGTCATAGAGATTGGTATCAGTTTCTCCCTGTCGGTCTATGATCTCAAACCGATTGCCAGGCTGCACACTGAATCGGCTATTGATGATTCTCAGCGGTGAGGTATTGTCGGTAAAGATAAGATTAACCGTTCCGTCATAGTCGGGTTGGATTTCCAGTTGGACTACTTCTGTTTTGGACAAGGTGAGTTTGGGTGTTTTAAACTCGGAATAGTAATTATGGATGCTGCGTTTCAGATTCTGAAAAGCCTGATACAGTGGCAGTAGGTCAGTGTGCTGGTAATCTTTTCCCTTAATCCGCTGGGGTACACCTGCATAATTGGGTGAAGGGTAGCAGCCGATTTCCCCTTCGCCATTGGCATGTTTTAAAAGGAAATACGTTACTCCATTAAAGTAGGCCGATGCTGCTACTTTTACAGAATCTGGTAATGCGTCCAGAATTTCACTCGATGGCATACTCTGAATGACCATTGAGGTAGCATCTTTGGATAAAAGACGCATGTTTCTAAGACGTGAGGCAGTATTCGGTTTCTGTACCCACGCATGTACTCCTAACTGGCAACCTTTTTCAAAGGTATTTATAACGGTTGGCATGGTTTCAATGTTTTCATAGCCTGACGCATTTTTGTCAGGTGTGCTACTTGTGTTTTATAGGAAGATTCCACTCCCTGTTTTTTCTCCCGTTTCATTTGCTCATTCAACTGATAGGCTTTGGTTACCGCTTGCCATCGCAAGGGTTTATAGGTAAAGGCTCTGAAATGCGTATCGGTATAGTGCATCCCATACAAATTCACATCTACGTCCCGTTTCATAAAACAGGCAATCCGGTAGAGTCCAAAGTTGAACGCCCTTCGGAGTTTCTTTTCTTCTACGCCTGGAAAACATTCACACAAATACGCTACTACTTCCCGATTGGTAATTTTGGTATTGGTAGAGAACAGATGGCCTTGCGGGTAGGGAATACCTGTATTTACCCGCTCGCAAATACTAGCCCACAAGGACTTGGATACATGTATCCTTCTGGTCTTTTTACCGTATGCAAAATTTGGATAAAACATCCGGACTTCCGGAATCACGCCCAAGGTCTGAATCAGATTCAACGAGGCATACAATGTTTTTTTGCGCATGATGTAGTGTACCTCCCGCTCCCCTTTCTTGCCCATGAAAAGGACAAAAAAGTATTTTCCCTGAAACGGAGAACTGTAATAGGAGCCCTCTGTACTAATTCGTTTGAGAATATAATCCAACCCCAGCATCAGGAGCCTGTTTAAGAGCCCTCTTTTGTGGCGCATGCGGGAAGCATGCAAAAAACCAATGTGATGCGCCACCACAAAGTCATCAGTATACACCTGATTTAACAATAAATCTTCTGGATTTCGGTATGGTTGTATCATTTGAAATAGGTATGTTTATAGCCGCTTCTGTCAAAGCTGGAAAGAATCTGAATGATTTTCTCTTTTAAATTTTCATTGATGAACAGATCGGATTTGGCTGCTGCTGCTTTTTCTTCGTACTCCTTTTTTGCTACCTGAAACTGGTCATAGGAGGCTTCACTGGCAAAATATCGTTTCCGTATCTCAATCAGGTTCATGTAGTAGGCTATGGCAATTTTGGTAGGCTCATCAATGAGAGGTAATCCCTTTTTGTCTTCCTGCAAAAATTCGGCATCTATCTTTAGTTGTTTGCCACCTTTTTCTTTATCAAACACCAAGCATTTATCTAGTACCTTATAAGAAACAGGTATCTGATACAGATTTCCATACTTTCCATGACACTTCGAAAGCTCGCTTACTGCCTTTGCCTCACCGATCATCGTACCTAGTTTATCGTAGTATTTGCCGTTTTTCACATAGCCGATAATCTGGTCATACTCATTGCGGATGTTTTCATAATCCACTAGTGTACTTCTGTTTACATACTCAACAACCGGATAGGGGTTGTTGAGAAACTGCTCATTTCCGTGCATGTCTGTGATTGAAAAATCACACTCTTTCCCAAATACACTATGGATAAAAAAGGTTCTGCACGGAAGCGGATAGGTTCCCCCTTCTGAGATCGTAATGATTTCAGAAAAAGGTTTGGTATGGTAGTTTCCTATCCGCCTGATCGGTACAATGGATGTTTCAAATAGCTGACGCTCGGAAATATCCATTCCAAACTCATCGCTAACGTATGGAATCACACTTTCAAGTGAATACAGTGGAACAGGCTGAAAACTGGACATTAGCGAGCAGGTAAATGGGTTTGTGTGTTAGGCTGAGGCATAGAGAAGTACCCGTACGTTTTATAGCGTTCAATGAGTTCTTTTATAATCAGTGTAGCTATGTCACCAGAAACCGGATAGCGTTCGTCTTTACAACAGGGGTAGGTAGACGCTACCAGCGTTGGAGATTCGAATAGGCCACGAATGGCTACATACTGTGTGTTTTCAGGAACGCCATACAAATAAAAGTAGCCATCCCGGTATACGGCATCTGCAGAAGCATACTTCTTGTAGGCTCTATACACAAGCTGATGGGTCGAAAGTACATGGTAGGGAAAACTCCAGTCTGAGGCTCCGATATAATTGACCAGCTTTCCTTTTACGGAAAGTAGAGTGGGCACCTTTTGTTTGGTTCTGAGTACACTCTTATCCGATTCCATACACTCCTGTGCAGAAACACGAACTACTTCGGCACAGGTGACAGATTGATAAAACAGTTCATAGTCAGGCTTTACGCTGGAATTTTTCAAAAGAAAAACCCTGAGATTATCTATTTCATCCCCAATCTGTTCAATTGAAAATGGATGATTACTCACCCCTTTTGTGCCTCCGAGTAAATTATTAATAACCTGGTACACAAGTTGCTCTTTTGTCTGTTCCATTCTTTTTTTCCAAATCCATTGGTATACTGCTACAGGGCTACGCTAAAACGTAGCACTGTAGCAGTATACATACCATTAAAACCACTAGGTTAACGTTGATCCACCACTCTCTCCATCCAGGACATCCGCTGGCGTATTGGCAGGATAATCTTTTTTCACTACTGCTACCGAGTTGAGATAATTAGTCAGATACGTAATCTGAGAGGCACAACTCGTTTCGTTCATATAAATCTCATATTCGAATATGCGTTCCTGATAGGAGTTGAATGTCTGCATATGGGTAGGTATCACCTTCTTTTTGATAAGGAAGGTAGTATACAGCTTTCCTCGCTGGGGTAATTGCTCTTTCTCTGGGCCTACAGCCAGCGGATACACATTGGCATCGGTTTCGATGAATAGCTGACGCAGGTTGGCAAAGTTTCCGCGACCTGTGTAGTTTTTGGTGGTAGTGGCAATGACAGCCGCTACCTTACCTGTAGCAACCTGATCTACAATACTGTCATTGTAATTGCTGATACGCTTCCCTACCACCTGAAGGCGAAAGGCGGTGAACCCATCACGGGCGGTAAAGGTATTTACCCCATCGGCTGCTGTTACCTTCAACGGAAACAAGCGTTGTTCCTTTTGCCCCTGATCGGAAACAGCAGCCGCAATTTTAGCGGCTAGGGTAGCCTTTGTTTCTCCCACAGAAATCATCACCGGAATAGACATCTTGTGTCCATAGTTGGCATCCCAGTTGGCATACTGTGCCTTCTGATCCCAGGAGTCGAATGTAATTTTCACGATTACGTCCCCTGCTACATCCGGTGCGTTTAGTGTCCAGGTAATGGTAGATTCCTGAATCTGTTCGGCGATGCCACGCGATTTGATGGCCTCCAACACACTGCCCCGTTCCAAGTCCACAAAGCCCACAATCTTGAGTTTATCCACTTGGGCAATGGCAATGGCTGTACCCGCTCCTGCCCCATCGGGGTCTGCCATCACGCCATCGGGATCAGGATTGTAGGTGGCCCCTTCCGAAACCTCTATGTCCGTCATCATATTGAATACATCATCGCTTTCAATCAGGTTTTCTATGCCATTGGCATTGCGGTTAAACCACAAAAATTTAAAATACTCCGGGTCATTGATTAAAAGACGCTGCGGAGGGAAATTCATAAAACCACTCATTTTTTATTTCGTTTAAAGTAAGGGTACGTTTGGTGTTTATCACACGGTATTTTTTTACAGGGAGTCTGTCTTTTGAATCCCAGGTTGCGTTTTTACACGCACCGATTCCTTGTTTTCTAAAAATAAGGTGGCTGCTTTTTGTGCGATTTTTTGAAGTTGACTGTTTTTAAAAGCCGTCTGTAAATCCTCGGCCACATCGGTAAGTATGTGCAAAGGCACTTCTGGAAAGTAGGTAATCTCTACCTGGTAAAGGGTGAGGGTAGGGTCTCCCAGAATTTCAAACGCCTCCCCTATCTGCTTGTAATACCACCTGTTTACAGAGGGCTTATAGTAGGGATTATCAAGTACAAATCCCTCTTTATCCAGCGTGAGCCTTGCTGCCTTGTGCTCAAAGGTTTTTAGCTCGTTGCCTACCGTTCTCTGATAGCGAATGACAAACAATCCCATCCGGTAATAATCCCCTGGCTTGTCAATGGCAAAGCCAGGGGCTGTCACAGTAGCTACCTTATAAAAAGCAGCAAGGGAGTCATCCATCTTTCCCAGGAGTTCAAAGGCATCAAGCCGTTGATCGAAATACGCCTGCCGAGCTGCATGGAAAAAATGCAGAAAATCAGGTATGGTCACAGATGCGACCTGAAACTTATTGATATCCCGAAGGAATGTCTCGTATGCAAAAAGCAGCCCCATCCGAATGGATATAAATTATAGGGTTTAGATTAGAATATGTTCAGATACGTTTGATTGGCAGCCTCAGGCGGATTCATAGAATCCATAAAATCCGCCGGGTTGGCAGCAGGTTGTGTAGCCTGTGTGTCTTTACGAGGCCGCCCACGTTTTTTACTGGTAGACACGACTACCTTTTTTGCCTGATTATTCTCTTCTGTTGCCGTCTGGTTTTTCACCTGATGCACAGGCGTGTTTTCCTTTTTCATTGTCGCCACAATGGAGTCCAGCACAGTAGACTTCTGGTTGGAGGCCGCAGGATAGGAAATGGTATGGGTAGCCAGGTCTACCTTAGCCAATTCATCTACTTTGGCCAGTTGCATCTGCGCATAAAACTGACGGGTTACTTCCTGATTGGCAGCCATTTCAAGATAAGCTACTACCTCATCTTTGCTTTTACCCATATACGTCCTAGGACTACCATAGTAATAGAGCTTGGAAGTGTGATCGTATTCAACGAGTTTTTTATCCAGCAAGAGATTAATAAACTGCAATTTCTTGGCATAGCCATCTTTCCACCATTCCCAAACCTGTTCCAGCTTTTCATAGTCCGACCCTTCCCCCTTGGCAAGCAAAAAGTCACTTACCTGCAGATCACTATTCCATGCAGTTTTAAAACCAAGCAGCTCGGCAACCTGACGCTTTTCTTCTGGAAGAAGCGACTCTACCCAGTTGAGTAAAACCAGTTTCCGTTTACGCACACTGATGGATTTGGTCAGAACGGCTTCCTCATCCGAGATATAAAACAGAGCCAGCGGATTACTTTTAATATCCTCTTCGGAGGCTAGAATACGGGGATCATGCTGTAGAAACTTCCAGCAAGCCGCCTGGTAAGGGTCATTGAGGTTAATAACCTGGCCATGTCTGACTTTAAAACGGGTATTTTCGTCAATAATAAACTTTGCTTTTCGCCGCTCTTCTTCGCTTAGGCTTTCCACACCATAATATCCCCCATTGTCCCTATCTTTACAGGGAGAGAACGTAGCGACTCCCTGATTATGAGAATTAACTGCTTTTAGAATAATTTGATTTTTCATAGCATCTGAAATGTGGCAGGGTACTGCTACCCTGCCCGGTAGAACATTAGTTTTCTTCCAGAATAAAAGTTGAATATGGGTCTTTCAGGATAGCACAGCGATAGGCCATCATAGAGGATTCGGAGGCGTGAATCATGGAAGCAACATTGCCTGAGCTCACCCCGTCAAGCATACCAAAGCCTAAAAGGTCGCCTTTTATCAGTTCGGCGCCACGGATCGAAAACTGCTCTACGTTCATGGTGTATTTGCCATTTTTATCCATGACACGGGTGTTGAGGCAGATACCATACCCACGATCATTGTAGTGGTCGGTCAGTGCCGAATCTTCCATAAACCAAAGACGGTTGCCTGCAAAGCTATAGCCACAATATTCAGCTCCTACCATAATTTTACCCCCATCCTCTTTTTTAATAAAGGAATCCTGGGTAGTAAGACGCTGGGCCACAATGCGGTCCATGATTGTTTGAAGTTGCAGAAAGAGTATCCAGTTGACAGAGAAGTAAATATCGTTGCCCGTTTTTTCTGACATTCGCTCCACGATCGTACCGATAATCTCTCGGATAATCGTTTCGTTCAGAAAGTTATAGCTTAAAAACTGCCCGTACCGACGAGCTTGTGGAATAATACCTTCTCCGATATTAATCGGACGACCATCTACCTCACGGACTAGGTGATTCATATTTGAATCAAATCCGCCCTTGCAGAACATAAGCCCACGGTTGATTGCCAGCATGAGTTTATCCTGCATCGCTTTATCTTCCGGAGTCTGACGGAAATACTCATAGCCGTCGATATTTCCCTCTTTGTTGCGTTTGGCCTTCTCATAATAAATCTGATTAGACCAGGCAAAATCACCGGAGCGGCTGCCACTCACGCGAAAACGGGTAATAAAGTTGGTGTGTTTTTCCAGGCGGTTGGGCAAACTCATATAGCTACCCCGCTCGGATGCTTCGGGTACGAGTCCCCCTGTCAGGAATCGAACAATTTTTCCTTGCGTGGCTGCCGACAGATTCAGTTTGGAGGAAAGACTATCGGCTACCAGTTGCCCACGGTAAATGTGCTTGTCGCCTGAAATGGTTTCGCCAGGCTGACGAATAAAAATCTGATGACCGCTGTCTTTGAGTTCAATGACATCGTACTTGTCAAACAGCTTCTCTTTAAGGATCATGATAATTTCTGCCCCACCCTCGCCATCGGTCTGCACATCCTGCATAAGCACGGTTTCAGGAATACGATTGCCTGAGTCAATACGCCACTCAATACGCATATTGTCGGCATTCCGAAGGTCGGCTCCTTCTTTTCTGGAGGTCATCAGCTTTGCTATCCGTTGACTCAACTTTAATAGCGAAAACCCCTTGTATTCTGGCAGTGTAACAATTTCATCAAGCAGGTAGGGTTTACTGCCAATTTCTTTCCCTAGTTCCTGCATGGTTCGCATAGAGCCGATGTTGCGAGGCAAATCGGCGTAATTCACTATTCTCATTCGTGTGCATGGTCGTATGCATTGGCCTTTCGGCTACCCTGCTCTGCAAGCTCATCGCTTGCCAGGTACTTGTCTCCAAACCCTCTTTGGGGATTTGGGCTGCAAAGTTTTTAGCAGTGAGTTGCCATCATACAGAAGGCCGCGGTGTAGTATATTTTTTTCCGGATCAAAATCAGGAATACAATCTCTAACCAATTTTTTTTCTACAATCCGAAACGTAAATCTTTTTGCATACAGATTTGTCAAATCATTGTACCGTTCAGCGGGTATAATCACATGCTGATACAGTGTATGGTTTGAAAAAACGACATGCAAAAAACAGTAATAGAACTCGCGTCTCATGGGTTAAAAAGTTTCATTGTATTCTTTCTTTTCTTCTCTTTCCTGCCCAAAGGAAGGGATGTATGCCCGTTGACTTTTGCTGTCATTCTTTTGAGAAGAAAGTTCCCGCTTTTCCTTTTCAAGTTCTTCAATCTGTTTGGTGAGTTTGGAAACATAGTCATCTACAGACTTTTTGTAGCCGTCAAAGTAGCGAATCAGAAAAGCGGCTTTGGCAACCCCTTCCTCACTGGAAATGGCTTCAATAAAAGCAGAGTCTTTTTTATGGTCAGTTGAGAGAATAAAAGACTTCAAATCGCTGACCAGATTCGGATTCAACGAAAAACCGTAGAGTTCTTTTACTGAATCCAGATAGGTGTTGAGTTTTTTGTTTGTCTCTGTAAATTCAGCGATGGCTTGCCGCTGGTTTTCTTCATTGATCTGAACAAGTACGCTACTAGTTGTGTCCTCTTTACGCATTTGCTCCCGAAGCGAAGAAACACGTTTGGTACGACTGGCTTCCGAAAGTCCGTTAAATTCCTCTTTGATATCTTCGTCACTTGCCGAAGGATCCAGTTTTCTGGCATAGCGGGCATACACATCTAAATCACTCAGGGAATCGGCCAGGTATCTGGTGTCTTCTTTTACAGCGTCACGGGCAATATCCAGAAATGTTTTTCCAGACCGAAGGGCCGTAATCAGATTTCGCTCCGTATCGTTCTGAAAAGGGTCTTTGTCTTTGATCTCTTTTAAAATATAAGCAAGCGTCTGTTTTTGCTGGTCAATGGTTAGTTTCGACAACGGAATCTGCTGACCATCCTCGCCCAAGACATGATCCCCTTCCAGCCCCAGGATGGCAGCGGCCTCTATCACCAGATTGAGTGGCGTAGTATCCGACGAAGCAGGAGCAGCAGAACTAGCATTTGGATTTCCCTTCTCTTCCTCTGAATCACCAAAAATACTTTCTCCGTCCGAATCTATAATAGAAATAATCTTTCCATTCTCATCGGTACGAATGTCCTGTGGATTAATATTAAATCGCTCCGATACCTCTTGGGCAGTCATAGCGTTTAAATCCACCTGCGAAAAATCTGTTTCCTGGTTTTCCTGTAGAGAAGAAGCGGAAACAAACTGACTTATATCTGCCATTTTCATTAATGGTTAAAAATAAGAATATAATTTTATATATCTATTATATAGCAAATATAACTATATTTTTGAATTGAAAAATAAATCCAAAGAAAAAATTAGCCTTTTTTTAATTGAGTGATTATTTAGGAGGGAGCCTTTGGATATTTAACCAAAAATTCTTTTTTTTAGGAACAGAAAGACACCATATGCGTGGTGTAAACAAAGTGGTGAGTATTGGAGGTTTAGGTAAAGATTCAAAATACACCTCCTGGAAGGAGGCATATTTTTGCTGGCTACTACCGTGTTATATCCGAGCGACACTGACCAAACGGAATAAGATAGTATGGTAGCAATTAGTCATTAGCAAAAACTAGAAAACCGACAAAACTGGCAGATATATCGGAGTTGCGTTTATAAAAATGTTATGTGACATATTAACGAAACATCAACAAATGAGTTTTAGTAAACCATTTCATAGAAACTATAGAGAAATAAAATCCGGCCATAATTCAGGTTACAGCGACTGGGCATATATTGTAGACAGAGAATATTCACAAAATCCTGAGCATTATACGAGGGCATTTTCTATCATTCAGTCTGACTTAATTAAGCTTTTTGAATTTATCGAACCGAGTGATGTTAATTTATCAACGTACTCATTTCGAGTTCATGAATTATTAATGAGAACTTGCATTGAAGTTGAAGCGAATTTTAAAGCCATTCTTCGTGAAAATATTTATTCTCCAACATACAGAAATGGAAGCAGATCTGGGCAGCATAGATTAGAAAACGATTGGAAAATTGACGATTTTAAAAAGGTCAATAAAACCCATCACCTTGATAGTTACACTGTAGAATTTCCATTTTGGAAGGGTTCTAGTGGTAGAATTAAGCCTTTTGAAAATTGGGCGACTAATCAACCATTGGATTGGTATCAAGCCTATAATAAGTCAAAGCATGATAGATTAAACAGTTTTTCCGAAGCAAATCTCAAAAACTTATTATCCGCATTTTCTGGTTTATTTGTTCTGCTATCTTCCCAATTTAGAACTGAGAGTTTTTCGACAGGTAATCAAAGCCTTGGCATTTCTGTGGACAGTTATTTTGCAGGGGAATTCGGACTTGGAGGATTTTTGATGATTGAGTTTCCCAACAATTGGAGTGATGATGAAATGTATGAATTCGATTGGTCGACATTACAAAATCAAAGCAACCGATTTGAGAAAATTAACTACAATGTCATATGACAAATACGCCACATAACACGGGTTTTGCTTCAGGCGGGTTGACATGTAAACTTAGAGATTTGCACTTCTAAACATGATCAAATGCTAAACCTAAAATCGTTGCTGAGATTTTATCACGCTCGAAAACCTACAAAAGCGGCAGATACAGCGGAAATCAACGTAGGTTTTAATCCATAAAGGCAAAACAAACCTCACTAGTTATGCAGATAATTCAAGAATTAAGTGCTCATAGACATGGCGACTGGCAGGGACAATATAACCGAATGATGCGTTGGGTACAAAGATTTCGAGAACTATGTAAGAACGAAGCAAAATCAAGCGAAAAGAGTCATGCTTATTTTGACACTTTGTATGCGTGTTTCCAGAATATTTTTTTCCTAAAAGACTGGTTGCGCGAAAATACATCACTCTCTTCGGACGACTTGAATGCATTTATCAATTCCAATACAGAAATTGGAGTTTGCAGAGACATTTGCAATGGAACCAAGCACTATAACATTTCAAATCCGAGTATTGATAACCAATTTGGAGTAATTCGACAGTATGTACCATTTCAAAAGACTTGGGATGTAGCTGAGTGGGAAATAATAATTTGCGCAGGGGGACAAATTTACAAGCCAGAAGATTTAATATTAAAATGTATTGAACACTGGGACAATTTTATAATAGAGAAACTGAATTTAGAGAAGAAAGTAAGCTCCTAATAAAATGCTCAACTGCTAACATTGCATTGGCAAAAATCGTATCATTCAAAAAAACCAGAACTATGGATTTCGTACAATTGATGATTTCAAAAGACTTTAAGGCATCAGCAGAATTACTATTTGATAGTATAATGAGTGTTGAAGTCCCTAACAATGTAACAATAAACATCGACCGACAAAGGAACGTGCTTGACTTGGCTGATCAATTAAAAAATGTTCACTCACAAATTCAAGAACAGGCTAAGGAACTGATTGAAAATCTTTCTTCAACTAAAATTATAGATGAAGTTTTGAGCCATGAAACACTGAAAGATAAGCCTATAAAATTTACAAGGGAGCAACTAATAAATGTAAGCAATGAGGCTTTGGAAATTATAGTCCAAAACAAGATAAAAAAAGATTGTGAAGCAGTTTTTAATAGTTTGGTTGTTGTACATCAAGGAGCGATAAAAGGACTAATAAAAGCAGCAAAAGAAATATAAATGCACCCAACATTATGTTTGCAAAAAGGTGGGTATGACTGATGGAATAAACTTCTGTGATAAATCATTTATCAACTTTTGTTTCAGCATACATTACGTTGATGAGCATTAGTTATTAACTTCAACATCAGTTTTCAATTGGGCATTTGTACCGAGCTGAACAATCGATAAATCCCCTGCCTTCGCAAATATTCGAACGTTAGTGACAATGTTAAAAGACAACAGATTATATGACCATATTTAACACATACTCAAAAAGAAAAAAGGGAATGCCAGACGTATTCACCTACGATACTATTGACGAAAAATTAAAAAATCAGATATTTCATATTTGGACTGATTATTTTAATCAGAGAGGACTATCTGAAGATCTAATCACATTTGTTCGAGAAAGAATATTTGACACTATTTGTAAGGAAGAAGGAAAAAAGTCATTGCACTTTAACAGAATGTTTATTGACAGAAGCCCAATCAATCAAGTAGAGAAGTATTTTGATGAATTAAAAAACGCTGACAAAATATTAGATGTAATCGAAATTACTTTTTTCTACATACTAGAATTGGAGAAAGTTTCCAGAAAACAAAATCCTTACTTAGACATATCTTATACCTCAGAAGACGCAATTGAAGAATTAAATTTCAGGTTTAGAGAGAATGGAGTTGGTTATTCCTTTGATGGTAGTGAAATTATTAGAGTAGATTCGACTTATGTTCACGCAGAAATAACTAAACCGACAATTGCACTATTATGGAATGACAAGTTTGAGGGTGCGAATGAAGAGTATTTAAAAGCTCATGAACATTATAGACATGGGCGGAATAAGGAATGCTTAACAGAATGTCTGAAAGCTTTTGAAAGTGTCATGAAATCCATCTGCAAGGAAAAGGATTGGACTTACGCTCAAACAGACACAGCCAGAAAACTTATTCAGATTTGCTTTCAGAATGGATTAGTTCCGACATTTACCCAAAATCAGTTTACATCCTTACAAAATTTATTGGAAAGTGGTATACCAACAATTAGAAATAAATTGGGTGGACATGGACAAGGACAAATTCCTCAAAAGGTAGATGACGAAATGACTCGCTATGGACTTAACTTAACAGGAACAAACATTATTTTTTTAATTGAACAAAGTGGACTTATATAGAACTACTACGCCTAACATTGCATTGGCAATATGGCGGGGCGACGAATAACGCCAAGCAACAGAATAAACAATGAGCTTTTGTATCTTTAATCAGCAGTGGCATCAGGCTGACGGGACACAGAATACCACCACATCGCCAGTGCTTTAATATTATTTTGCATAATTGGAAAAATATGAATCCAGCAGAAGACTGCTTAAAATATTTACAATCTCGAAATTGGATAGAACTAACCAAAATTCTATCTAATAATAAAAACGCACGGGAATTAGCCGAATCTCCTGCGTTTTCAATATTTGAAAGCGTATTCACTGGCGAGTTGAAGAGACATGAAAATGAAACAAATGAGGATTTAATTGTTATAGCATCGAGAATCTTTCAAATACACAGACACGACAATTCAGCTTTCACATTATCGGACAATGCACTCAAAAGCATTGCTAGGTATTTGTTTGATAAGAATCCTGTAGAAGTTTATGCCAAAATTCTTGTTAATGATCAAGACGCAAAACAATTCTTAGAAAAACAAAAAATTTCAACTCAGAAAAAAATAGATACTGCACGAGTTGCGGCAAACCTTCATGTAAAAGTTGGCGAACATGGAAATCTTCAATTTGATAAAGATATTTTTAATGGCTCTCCACAAGAGAAAGAACTCTATCTTGCTGCTAAGAATATATTAGCTGATTCGATTCTACTCCCAAACACTGCTCTGAGTACCATTATTGACTCAAAGGTGTGTAGCTTTCTAGATACTGCAACCACCAATTTCTTTTACAAATCTACACTTGACTTATGCATTGTAAATCCAACTACATTTAAACCAGAACTATTTATCGAACTTGATAGCAGTTGGCACGATAAGCCCAAAAACTCTGAGAATGACAGAATGAAAAACGAAATATTTCAAAGAGCAGGATTGAAACTTCATCGGCTTAGGAAAAAGGAAAACAAAGAAATGATTGAAATATTTGAATTGTTCATTAAGGAAATTTATGCAAGCTAACACGGGTTTTGCATCAGGTGGGCTGATGTGCAAACTTGGAGTTTTGTACCCCGAAACCTACCAGAGTACAAAGTCTAAAATCGTTGTGAATATTTTTATCCTCCTCCAAAAACCTACAACCTACAAAAGCGGCAAATATATAGGTTACTTTTATACTAATGTTGACATAAAGCTTAGAACGATAAAAAACATTAAGCAACTAAAAAAACCCACTACCATGATTGAAGATTTATTCGCTTTTTATAAGAATAATTTAACTTTTGAAGGTGCTGTAACTAGAAAAAATGGATTTCTGAAAAACAGTCTCGTTTATTTCTCACTTGTAGTGTTTGTAGCACTTGGGGTTTCTTTTGCGATAACTCATAATTTTGTTTACTGGATCTTAGCTATTCTGTTTTCAATCATAGCTATTTTTGTAGGTAAACTTATAAATGCCTCACTGATTAAGAAGGAGTATCCTGATCTTTGGTTATCGCAGACTAGCTGGTCAACTTCAGGATTTAATACTAAGTTTCTTAAGCTGCTGCAAGAGCACCTTAACGATAAAGATGATAGTAAACTGGATAGGATACAGGACCTCATAAAAGAACGTGCTAATCGAGAAAGAATTCCTTCGTTTATTTTCTTTTCTACTTTTTTTGGCTTATTTATTCCATTGTGGAGTTCGTATGTAAATACAATTATGGATTCCATGAAAGAAGATGGTCAGAAGCAAGGTTGTTTGTATTTTTGATGTTTTTATTAGTGATAACTTCTTTTTCACTTTTAAGTCTACTATTGACTGACCTAAGGGATGATGTAATAACTCGATATATAAAGTGGCAACGATTAAATGATTTGATTAGTGATATGAGATTAAGCAAAGAATAATATACGCTGCTCAATATCGAAAATAAAACATTATTAATCAGGTAGTTATATACAAAATCCATCATCCTACTGCCAACAAGTATATTGCGGTAGAGTTTAACAATATAACATCAGTTATGTGATACTATAAGCAGTAGTTCGGGCTCGGCGAATAAAGTCGAGCAAAACTTCTTGACTTCATCAACAAAATGAAGCTACAGTGCCAGACTGCACATTATAAAAATTTTCTACCTACAATAATAGTTAAGTATTAGTAGCAACCTTTTCAACACTATAATAACTTGAAACAATGTATTTGGTGCAGGCAGACTGCAGAGGAAACGACGTTCAATAAAAAAGCTCATACCATTCCTCAAACTTTGGGTGGACAAGCTATTTGTATAAATGTTTGTGATGTTTGTAATCATTTTTTTGGACAACATTATAAGGGTTCACCTTCAGTCGAAACCATCATTAAAGAAACTTTCAATATTACAAGAATTAGACTTCTTGGCAAGGAACACATTGGCAAAAACAAAGTAGTGATAAAGTTTTCTTCTCAATATTTCAAGGTTGACCTTAAAAACCGCAAGCTTGCACTAAAACCTTCTTATCGACTTCAAAAAGGTTTTCAGGAAAAAATCGGTCGACAAATAAAGAAGGGGCTCTACAAAATGTTCTTGGAGGAAACAGAACGACAAAAGTTTGACGGACATAATCCTCAGTACGATTTTATCCGTGAGTTTTGTCGGTACGATCTTGGCGACTATCCTGTTTTCTATTTTGAGCGTTTATATGGAATAATTGCAATGGTAGAAAGTTGGGCCGTTAGCCCAGAACTTTTCTTAGATACAGACCTACAATTCAAATATTTAGTAAGAGAACCTGGCTTCTTTGAGTTTGAGTTTCTGGGACATGTTTTCGGAATAGCAACATCAAGATATTGGGAACTTGCAATTAATAATTACATAAAAAAGACTACAGAAGCAAAGCAACAACTTTTTCGCAGATGGAGACTGGTAAACAATTTTAATGATATTGATTTATCACTAAGTATTTTAGATGATGTTCACAGGCCATAAAGGTTGCTATTTACACTGTATTGGTAATAGTTGAGCTGACAATTATAAACATTGAATATTTGTATAAATATTGAGCTGATGTTTTTCAAAGGCTTTATCCTCGCCAAACCATAAACCGTTTTTGGCAAACTTACGGAACAGAAACTATAGATTAAAACAATGGAAAAAATACTTGAAAAACTATTGGATTTAAAGAAGACACCAATAAAATTCATTTTTGTTGTATGGATTTGCACTGTTATAATATTGTTTTTACCAGAACAGACGCTTGTAAAATTGAACTTGAAAGATTTTCTAAGAGATTATGGTAAGTATATTGGAATTACATTTTTGATTTTTTCTGCGATTCTACTGCTATCTTTGATTGAATTTATTACAAAAATAGTCAAGAGAAAAAAAATTAAAAAAGAAATAGAGATGAGTATTATTAAGGAGCTTTCACAACTTGGATTCCATGAGAAAGCTTTATTAAGAGAATTTTATATCAATAATAAAGACACATTACAATTACCAATGGATAATGACACTGTTACTGGACTTCAGACTAAAAGAATAATATATCAAGTTTCAAATACAGGATTTACATATCGACATGGCGCATATTTTATATATTCAATTTCAGATTTTGCAAAAGAATATTTGACAAATGAAATGCTCGATTTTCCAAACGCAATGACAGAAGAAGATAAAAGGAGAATAATAGATGAGAGGCCAGAATGGGCAAAGAATAAATACGACTTTGAAAATAGAAGAAACTTGAAATGGTAAAAGAGCCAGCCACTAACAAGATCTTTGCAAAAGCAGAGTAGACGGAAACAATTAAACTGTAGTAGTTAACATTTTTAGACTAAGTATTGACTTGTGAAGGTTCAAAAGACGGGAGTTTATCTAGAGTAGCTTCATATAGTATCGAAGATTACCAGAAAAATAACTTTAGGGTTGAGTTTACCAGATGAAACTATGCACAACAAGGTTTTGGTGTCAGGCAGGCTAATGCGTAAACTTAAAGATTTGCACTTCTAAACATACTCTTAAAACGACTAAAAAAGAAAAATAACAGCTAACAGCACCAATTATATGACAACTCTCAAATATCAAATACTAGAGAAGGTTAACTATCTAAATTATTATTACCAAAAACAAATTGATGGAATCAGAAGAAAGAGGTGGTTTCTTATAGTATTTGGTCTTATAATGTTAATATTTGGCGTTTTTTCAACATTGGGGTATATTAGTTTCCTTGTAAAAAAGCCAATATATTTTGATATATTATTAATTGGCATGGGGCTAGCATTGATCCTCGCTTCAATTTGGGTAATTACTAGGAAAAGTCATTATTTCCCAATAAAAAATTTGGACAACCTATGGGATAGCGAATTGGAAAGCTATTTAAAGGAAATAACTGACTATGAAGATGCCGTTTTAGATAGTGGTGCCAGACGAATAGCAGCTTCGTTTGCTACTTTACTAACTATAATCTTTGGACTTACAATTTTAGCTATAACAATATATTTCAAGACTGAACAATTTGAACTTTTTGGAAGTAAGTTGACTGACGAAGGTTTTTTAATTGGAGCATTGCTAATAATAAACTTCATAGTCTTAGAAGTGGCTAAAATTTTCGGTGCCCCAATGACACCTGTAAAATATCGAAGGGAGAAAGAAAAATTAGCCAATAAAATTATATTCTCATTCTTGACTGATATTGACAATTCGTTAATTAATCCACTTAAAAACAAATAATGTATGAATAAAATAATTGAGGAAGTCATCCAACGTTCAAATGATCGTTTACAATTTGAAAAAGGGTCGCAGTTCACTCAGGAAGGATTTGACGAGTTGAAGACAGAAATTGCTTCATACATCAATAGTTTAATAACTGAATCATATCGAATTGCCAAAAGAAATAAAGGTGATCTGATATCAAAATCACACATTCAGTCAGCTTCTTTCCAACTTATAAAAAAGCACTCAAAAGATAAGAAACAGGTTTTAGCTTCGGTTGGTGGTTTTTTTGTAGGATTTTCTATATCTAAAGCACTTGAGTTAGTAGCAGACGGTCAAAAAATTAGCAGTTCACATACTATTGTAATACTTATTGCAGGAATCGTCGGAGCTTTTATTCTGGGAATTTCTATATTTCGAACGCAAGAATAATTGCCGTTAACACAGGTTTTGCGTCAGGCGGGCTGAAGTATTTTATGAAACATTTGTGTAATATTCAGCATTCATCTTTACAATTGAACTTTATCGCCGAAAGTAGGACTTTCAACAATACCCGAACCATTAGCGGGCAGCATAAAAGACGATAACCAAACAGAAGAATGAATTTAGAAACTAAAGATATTATTCTTGCTACCCTCGGTATACTTGGTTGGGCTTGGGGTATTGTTCAGTTCATACTGACAAGACGAAATCACAAGAAAGATAAAGCCCTCGAAAAGCGTTTCGAAGTTTATTCGGCTTTTATGAATAAAGCAGACGAAATCAGTCAAAATATGCGGACTGACCCGAAAATGATTTATGGTATTACAACCGAATTTTATTCAAAACTGATAAATGGGGACGAACAAGAAATGAATCAGGCTTTAATTGACTTCAATGCAGAACTTATTGAGTTTACAAAGAAATCTGTTCAGCCAATAATGATACTAAATCAAGAGTTGAATAAACTAAAGCTTGTATGCAGCGACAATCTATTGCCTAAAATTGAACAATACAAACACCTTGCGAATGACTTTAATGATGAATTTCAAATAGTGCTAAACAGAATATCAACTAATAAAGACATCAATTTGACTGCTAAGGAACTTGAAAATATTGGACACAGTAATCGAACTGTTTTAATGAATGAACAATGGAAGGAAATGGAAAAAATGATGCGTAATGAAATTGGATATTACAAACAGACATGAAAGCAGACTCATTATCACGGGTTTTGCTTCAGATGGAATGACGTGCAAATTTGAAGATTTGTGCGTCTAATGAACTTTGGTAGTAATTTAAGATTTTGTATCCTAAAACATGCCCGAACGCAAAGCACGAAACAGTTGTGCGTTATTTAAAAAAGTACATCCTAAACAAAAATAGAGTAACTTAAAATCATTAAAACGATGGGAATATTTGACAAATTATTTGGTTCAAAAACGGAGCAAAAAAAATCAAAAGTTGTTATACAGCAATCAAAAATTAAAAGAACTATCTTTGATTTTTTTGAAATGGATATTAAGGTATTGCCAGACGAAAGTTTTATCAAGGCTGAAATTGAAACAAATACTAGCGGAGAAACCGTAGAAAATTATAGAAAGACGATAAATTATAAAGAGTGTGGGATTTTTGATACTGTTGAAGTAAAAATTATTGGTGGAAAAAGCAAAAATATATTCTTAAAATCTTTTCAACCTGACAATATAAAGTTTGAAAATTTAAAGCAATTAATTGATGACTTATATTTATTACATGGTGATGATAGTGATGGAAAAGGAAAATTTACTGACAAGGATATTCAGGACTATAAAGACACCGAATTTTATGTGCTGTTTGGTAGAAGTTGGACAGATTACCCAAAACATAAAAACCCAGTTGCAATTGGTAGAGATGAAGACGAAGTATCAATGTCTATTTGGGGTGTAGAAAACGAACAATTAAGAATTTAAACTATGGCAGTTTTTGGTGCAGGTTCTAATTGGGACGGCGATGAGATAAAGGAAGATTTTTTTACTAATAATAACTATACAATAGGTTGGAGCATCAATGATGCACAAGATTTGTACAATTTGATTTCTTCAATTAAAGTTGGTGACATTATATATTTAAAGGCAAATAGACCAGGTTCGTTAGACCTAAGAATAAAAGGAATTGGAATTGTAAAAAGTTCTCTACTGACAGCCTTGTTTGAAAAAGGAGAAGATTTATCAAGTGTTAGAAATAATTTTGAATTACCAGTTGAATGGATACATAAAGAAGAATTTCTGATAACAATACCAACAGACACAGGTAAGCTAACAAATGTAAGAGCAGCAACGCTTTATGAAGAGTTTTTGCCATTTGTACAAACAGAAATTATTAACAGAATTATCGCAAAAACAAGATGACAAAAAACGAACATCTAACATCCTTTGGCATTAAAAATAATTTCTTCTACTGAGAACGGTATTTCTCCAGGCTTGAGACAAATTGGTAAAGAATTGGGCAGGTATTATTTGTCGTAGTCAATACTTAGTCTGACAGTATTGACTACGACAATTCAATTATTCCGTACTTCCTCATTGGATTTATCGCCCAGGAGAAGTTGCTGACTTTCCAGGTTTACACGTTTTGTATCAAGTTCAATCTGCTGCTGATTAAAAGCCTGCTGGATTTTATTTTTCTCAGCCGAAAGGTCAGCGGTTGCTTTTGCTTTAAATTCTTCAATCTCCAGCTTACGGGCATTTACCTCGTTTTCCGCCTGCTGGTTTAGATCAATCTGACGTTTTAAATCTTTTAACTGCTGCTCATATTGCGCCATTTGAGATTGCATTTCTTGCACCTTCTGGTTCTTTTTATCTTCCAGCAGTATGTATAAATCCCGTTGTAATTCCGAAACGGATTTAGCAGTAAGCACTACCGCCAGGTCTTTTTTATCGAGTTCACCCGATTCAGCCATTTTCATCGCAATTTGTTTAAACAAATCCAGCGTTGCTTTTTCCTCGCCTGTGTTGGAAAGAAACACATTGTAGGAAGCTAGGGAGAATTTTTTACTGGTCTGGAAAAATACCTGTTTTCCCTCTGTGCAATACGATGCCTTAAACCCATCGGGAAAGGCCAGGCGAAAATTATTTAACAAATCGGTCAGCATCTGTTGTTTGATGTGATGCATGTCCATGAAAATATCCTGGGTGATGGTCAGAAAATTAGCCACTGCCATTTCAACGGTACCTTTGCCATCGTTCTGCTGAATATCGCCCAAGCTCTGTGGATTGGGGCCGAGGATTTTTGAAATAATAAGTTCGGTCAGATTCATGATTTCTGCCAGGGTCATCACGTCATTGCTGATGGTTCTATCCCTCACTCCTCCCAGCGACTGCATGAGTGACAAGGCTTCTTTGTCGGCAGAGGAAAGAGCCATGATACCTTGTTTTTCGTATTCATAAAAAGCGAGTATGCGTTCCTGCGGCGTTTTCCCATAGTGTGCTGGTATGGCTTCTACAATCACAGGCGTGACCTTATGGCCCGAACGGGCAATGTAGTTGTTTAAATGATAGCGGTACACATCGTAGTCGTCATTGAGCGGTTGGCATTTTTGCCACAGTGAATCGTTTGCCCCAAACCGATCGTTGTAAATAAGACCATTAATGGTCAAGTAGCAGCGATCTTCATCGTCTTGGTCGCGGATTACCACCTGGCTTTTACCATATTTCACATAGGCTACCTGACCAATACGGACACATTCGTACCGATCCTGCCGATACGAATAGTTTTTCATTTTATTGGAAGAAGATACTGTCTGCTGGTAAGTATTTTCTTTTTTGTTCAATGCCTTCCATTCCACATACCATACTTCTACATAACGGCCACGGGCTCCATAGGTTTGAAAATCACGGTCATTTCTAAATAGATCCGTCTGATTTTCGGCATATAAATAATTGTTGTAGGCATAATAAATAGAAGACTTTCCTTCCAGGAGTTCAATATCCTCTTTTGTTAAATATTCTCCATATTTCTGAATGACATCCGACAAAAGCAAGAGTTCCTTATATACATACGAATCACAGTCACGCAGCCATTTGGTATGGGTGTGTTTGGAAACAAATACATGACGTGGATCCAGGGCACGAATAATCGGAATCTGACCAATCTTTTCAACTTTGGATTGATAAATAGCATGACGAGACGTACCATAGTCGTCGAATAAATCATCAGCTACATCCACAACCCGGCAACGATTCACAAGGTAATTAAGGGCATGTTGCGACTCAATTTCCAGTTCACTCCGCCACAGGTTTTCCGCTGTGTTTTTAAGTGAATTATACTGATCTTCTACAAGTGACTCTGCAAAGGGGCTATTCATCCCTTTCAATGAATACGCCATAGCAGATGCCTCAATCTGAACCAGGGATGAAAGCAGATAGTTGGTTTTTTCCTTACGCTTTTCCAGCAGACTTTGTGTATTGTTTGAAGTAACCTGAAACCGGACAGGAGTAGACTTGTGTACACCTTGCATCCTGCGCCAGTAGGGTTCGACAATCGGGATATGATTTACTTCACTGGGAGACTTTACGCCAAAGTTTACATTTAATCTGCGATTACGAAATGGATCGTACTTTCCCTTCCGCTGGGCATAGGATTTAAACACATCCAGCTTTTGAATCTGAGAGGTTTGGGCAATGAAAAAGTCACACCAGTAAAAAAGGTAGTCTTCTGTTTCTTTTTGCCTTTCTGAAGGAGAGTGCAGGCGAGAAAAATATTCATCTGAATTTTCGTCTCGTTCGTAATAGGGTGCGTATTTTCGAATCATTGTGTTTTATAATTTATCGTATCGTGTGGGACAGCTTATCGTATGGGCTGATACAGGTGTGCATGTACCAAAAACGAATCCGAATAGGTGTTTTCGAGTTTTGAAAACCTAAGCTCGTGTTCAATTTCAGTGGGAATGATGCCAAACTGTTTGTACCCACTAGCCGGATCAATGTACCAGCCTATTACCTGAAGTGGTCCTGTAGTTTCTTCTTCTACAAAAATGGGTTCGGCTTCATCAGCCACCTCACACCAAAGCGAGGCCATGATTAAATCGTACTTGCCTTTTTCTTCATAGCTAAAATTTTCAAGCTGGTCAATAAATACCAGGTCGAAGAGTTGAAGGAAATAGTTGAATACATATATCTGCAAGAGTCCAATGCCGTAATTAATATTAGCGGGTGTAGGCTGGGTTCCGATCAGATCCTTTTTACCACCGACAATCTGGTTTTCCAGCGAGTTGCCCATCATGGATTTAGGACGACGCAAGAGCCGCCAGCCGTGCCCTCTTTCTTCAAAGAATTTCTTGATACCAATCTTGGTGTATTCAATATTGATTTTGCAGTTATAGGCAATGACCGTGTAAAGTATCTGCTCGTAGAGTTCGTTGATGTCCCCTTCTGGTCGCCAGAGTATACGGCACACATACAAGTTATTGGTACGGCTCATTTTAGCCGTACGCTTTTTTATCTGCAATGCACCACGTGACCCACTAGTGGTCGTGGAATCTTTGGCCGAAAAGTCAATCCCGTCATAGCCCCCTATGTATAATCCAGCAGGAACTCTGACCTGTTCTGTCTGGCCAGGTATATAGGAATCATCGGCATCCGGTTCTTCTATCATAAAGACAGGTCCAGTCTCTTTTTCCCTGAAATCGGGATAGCCTTTTTTATAATTCCATTCCCAGATACCGTATCTTCCTTTTAAAATACTTTCATCTTCGTCTTCTGGTAATTCAGCTTTGAGTCTTCTTTTTTGCTGATCGAGTTTATCCGGATAAAAAAGACCGCCTGTCACTTCTTTCAGAAAACACTCATCAAGCGTAAAAGGAAATTCCCGTTTCTCAGCCAGCAATGCTTTGGCATCCGCCTTCTTTGTTTCCCTGACTGCTTCGTATTTGGCACGGGCTCCGGCCTCATCCATAATTCCCGTTTCTTCATAAAAGCCGAATGCCTTTTTATAGGCTGGAATAAAGAAGATGCTTTTTTTACCCCACTGCCAGGGGTCACACAGGTAGAGGTCGTAAGCCGAAGGATGCTCAATCATTTGTTTTACATCCTCTATGACATTATTACGGGTATGTCCACCCGTACCAATCATCATGAAAAAGCAGGATTTCTCCCCTTGTATTTTCCCCCGCGCCATGGATGCATTGTAACAGTCAATCAGACTGGCCCCACCTACCCAGTTACCAATCTCCTCCATGAGCATAATGGTAGGACGCTTGGAGCGGGTAGCACCAGAGTTGTCACCAAAAATAATTTTCTCTACTACCGAGTTGTAGGACAGGTCGGTGTCTACCGTTCCATCCCGTTTACGGGTAGCGGAAGCGAAGTATTTAAACCGACTATGCGGATAGCGATCATGTGAAAGTTCAGCGGGTGAAGCATCAATGGAATCTTCAATGAATTTCATGGCTTGTGCCGCTGGCGTATCGGTAGAGGCAGTCACCAGTGAATACGAACGAGGAAAGAATCGCCATTCCCGGTCAATATAGGAAGCGGCCATGGATGTTTTCCCAGTACCACCCGATGTAAACATCATAAACGTTTGCCAGGCGTTGTGGCAATCTTCAATCGCTTCAAATACAGCCGCATCTGTATTACAGGTATAGGGATAGAAAAACTCCCGGCGTTTTTTATCGCCATCCTTGATAAGAATTTCCATCCTGAAAAAATTCAGGAAGAAATAATACGAGCCTGTAATTTTACGGCCTCTGTATTCAAACCCATAAATACACCGGGCAATCTGCTCGTTCCACCAGTCAATATAATCTACCGATTCAGGGTGTAGATTGGGTGGTGTGCGACCAGAAAAAAACTCAGGGTGCAACGAGGGGGTATGCGGTTTTAGTACCGACACATCAAAGCTGTTATCTTCTACTCATACTTGCTTTTGACAAGGCTGTGTTCATCACACATTGTACCGGATAGGATTATGCACTTTTACGTACATACTCACCTGTGGCAACCGGGTTAGTGAGTTTTCCTGATGAAAGGGCACCCGCCTGTTTACCAGACCGAAGGTCTACTTCTTTCTTTTTCTTTACATATTCGGTGTACATCTTATCCCGCTGGGCAATCAGGTCATTAAGTGTTTTGGCAAACTCAGTAATCTGATCGGCATTGGAACGGAATGAAACCACCTCTTCCCATTCAGGCTCATCTTTGCTACCCACATTTTTACGGCTTTCCATGCGTTTAATGTAGGGTTTGGTTTCGGCCAGCATGCTATTAATCTGCTCAATAGTCCTATCCACACTATCAATAGACCGTTTGATGGTCGTGACATTGGTAAGGATATACACCTCAATGGCTTTCTCTATTAATTCACGATACGCTTCCAGTTCTTCACTAGTCAGGCGGGAATTACGTATCGCATGCTTCCACCGCTCGGATTCAACGGCATCTGCAAAAGGACTATCTTCATCTGCCATGATGTAAACAGCCTTTAGCATCCTGTTGGCAATAGACTTATCAGGCGTAGTATCTTTTTTCCAAATAGCTACGATTTCCTCTACCAAAAGAGATTGAGGCTCCACCTCTACCCCAGCTGCGTTTACTTTAAATTTGAGTCCCATTCGTCCAACTGGTTTTTCCGTTTTTGCATTTTATACTCGTTTGCTTTTTGTCTTTTCCGCTTTCGGGTTGCCTCGCTATCCGGATGAGCATACAAATCCAGCAGTATATCCAGTGCAGTAGCAGAAGCCGTTCTGTGAAAGTCTACTACTAGCGGCATCAATGCATCCAGTTCCTTTTTTGTATGTACAAAAAGGATATACCTTCTACGTTGAGCGTGTTCATATTCGGTAGCTAAAAACCGACGCAGCATTTTAAGTTTATACGGATAGACATCATTGGCAAAACCCTTTACCTCAACGAGCAGGCTACTATCCTGCATAATGATTTCAAAATCAACCCTATGCCGCCAAGGTTGAATCTGCTTTCCCTGAAAAGTGAAGGCTTCCAGGAGTATAAACTCAACTTGATAAACGAATGGAAGACCCGACTCTTTTAACCGTTCATACACCTGTGCTTCCAGCAGCGAATCAAACACAATCCCATCCACTTCTTTTTTTTGCGCATTTTTTATTTTGCGGTTTTCCGACTTCTGTTTTTGAGTAATCTCATTTTGCGCCTGATTTTTGACTTTATGCGTATCCATAGAAATGCCAGGCGATAGAGAAGTATCCGGACTCTCAAGTTCAAATCCATTGCTGTTTTTAATTTTTAAGTGAGTAACTCTTTTCCAGTTTTTAAATGCCATATTTTTTTGTATAGTAATCCCAAGAGCAGCGTACAATAAGTTCATCCGTAGGATTCCCCTGCGCATCTTCTGCAAACCAGCAGATATTGTTTAGCTCCGGATTGTATTCAAAACAAAGCCTGATATAGGCTGCCTGCCGGAAGTTGACAGCGAGACGCTTGTAGGCATTATGCCTGTCCGGATCAATCTCTTTCCCAGCCTGGCACAAATACACATACATCTGATCCAGCTTTTTAAAATCAACCTCCATAAATATAATATTATTCAGCTAATATAATTATTGAATCTTATATTCAAAAAAATTAAATAGGTATACCTATCCAAAAGCTACACCTATCAAGTTGACGGTGGCCTATGATTCGGAAAAGTCAAACGGAATCGTGATTTGGTGGCTGATAATGGAAACGGATTTAGCCTAGTGCAGGATCACTTAAAAGATCACTTATACTGCCCTTAGTTCTGTGTGGCTTTTCGATTGAGTTCGATAGGAAATAAAAGCAGTCAGGTGTTGCTTTTTTATTCTCCTCGAATCAATCTTTATCTACATGGGTATTATGCTAGCATTTGTTGTCCTTAAAGTCAGTATGACATTGGCAGTTGCAAACTCCTGCAATCGTACAGATGAGCAATACAGACGTAAATAGTGTCGCTCTCTTATTCTCTTCGAGGTTTCACTTTACCTGTTTTCCCCAATGAAATCATTGCTCAGATGGCTCGGCAATCGCATTGCTGAGGTCCAGGATGCCTATGCCCGTAGGCGTTTTGGTAGTTAACCACACTTGTACAATCCCTCGATTTTCTACAAGCAGTGTGGCTCTTTTTATTTCTCTGCGTTTGTTTATCTGCTGTTTGCTCTGCTAATCTCTCTTTGCAAACTATCCTCACATTGGCTGGTAATCAAAATGTAGCTGTATACAGACGCACCGTTTACGTATCATTTCACAGTTTAAAATCTACTATCATGTTAAAATTACAAGGATTGCTCGTTAGTATTCATTCCATCAGACCCTCTTTCAAAACAAACGGAGAGCAGGGAAAAGGGTACTGGGGCGAAGTTGTAGGGGAAAATCGCCAACGTAAACCCTACAAAATGGGAGCTGACCAGGTAAAGGAACTCATGACCCAGGCAGGCGTCGACACCTTGGAAAAATTACAAGGCACTATGTTTACCTTCGACGGAAAGGAAGGAGATATGAAGCACGGAGCCTTTATGTCTACAGCGTATACTGACAAGGAGGGCGTTGAGCAAAAGCGAACTAACACAACCCTCATTGTTGCCTCACGTGTGCATTACGTAAGCCAGTACAATCCGATTTGCCATAAGCTATGCGATTTTTCAGAGCTTTTGCATGTCGCAGAGGAGCCTAGCCAGGAAGAAGGTACAGACTCAACGACCACAGTGTCTGCAAGCACAAAAGCTACCAAAACGGTCAAAGCCGTTGCCGGTGACATGGTAGCTGCATAAGCAAAGTGCCTAGAACCCCTTCCTTTTTATCCAATGTGTAACTTCAAATCTCTACAATCATGTACATAGAGTTCAATGGAATCGTTCAGTACGTTTCTTCCAAGGCAGAATTGATTCAGTTTCTTATTGAAGCAGCCTCAAAATAAACAATCATTCGACTGTTTTCCCGCATGGTCATTGGCTATGCGGGTTTTCTTTGATTAGTAGTCTGCCAAACCATTTAACTGACACAGAGGAATATGACACGTATCAAAAATTACCTATTCGGACTTTTCTGTCTTGCATTCAAAGAACAAATCGAAGACTTGAATAGTGATGAGAAACAAAGGTTTTTCAATGCTGGCTTTAGTGCCGGTATTGATTACAAACGAGGAGACTCCGGCCACAAGGAGGAGCTTGAACTTGCCAAGCTTGAGGGCTATAAGTTAGGGCAGGATAACGCCCTCAGACAAATGGCATCTAATTGCGACACCGATTGGTCTCAATGGACATCAATTAACTAATCACTCTTAAATCTTTGTCTTATGCAGCAAATAAATAAACCATATTGCATCAATCCCAAAGGCCATGTCCCTGCGTTTCTAAAACGCAAGGGAATGGTCATGGCAACCACTTCTTCTTCTGTCTATGTTGACGGAAGAGGTAGTGCATGGGATTTCTCTACCGAGTTTTTTGATTACACAAAACAAAAGAAAAAATTAAAAGCTTTGACAGGCACCAACTTTGTTTTATGTGTGGAAAAGAAAAGCCATACAGAAACCTATCAAGTAATGAATAAGAAGGCTATAGGCGTTCGACTGGTGAGAGCAGAGGAAAAGGCGGCGAGCTTTGCGCCATTCCAGAAATGCTTCACAACCTGAATGCCATCAGTGTGCGAATTAAAAATTCGCAGGTAGTAGCTGCCACCATCTATTGCGAAACAAGGGCGTATGACATTCCATCTGCTATCGTAAAGGCATTTGTGATGCCTATTATTGAATCAAACAAAATCAAACTCTAACCAATGCCAGGGCAGTAGTTGCCCTGGCTTCACTTCATTGCTTTGCTCAGTGGAGTGCCCCTGTATGCTACTGCGATCCTTTTGCTACTGCGATGGTCGCTTTCTTAGGTAGGTCAATCACATACTTTTCTTTCTCCCCGGATTTTTCAATCTGAATCAGAACCTCTTCTCGGCTTTTACAACTGCCTTTCCAGAACAGGTACGGATTGATCAAATATATACCCCTGGACTTTTTGACAAGTATCTTCCGCTGGGTTAACTCTTTTAGTAACTTGGCGTATTGCCTCAGACTGACAGCCTGATTCAGATACTGTTGCTGAGACTGGCTAAACTCCTCACAGGAAACGGCGCTGGATTGGTAAATGCCATTCTTTGTTTTCTCAATGACAAAGAATAAAAATGCATAGGTCCGTTTGATGGAGAAAAAGGACATGGCCTCATACGCACCGTGATACAATTGAATATAAGCAGACGGAGCCACAAATGATTTCTTTTCCTCTTTCTCTACGTGAACTACTTTACCTGTAGCATAATACAATCTCCTATTTTTAGACATACCTAAATTTTATTTTAGATTACCAGTTGCAAAAATTATATATGACTTTAACTAGTTTTAATTGTGTTTAAATAAGTTTTTTTATAAATATTTGTCTTGAAATTTGGATAACACGCAAATTAACCTAAGAAGCCTAGTGTACTAGGTGATACATTATCTTCCGAGTTAATACTGAACAATACAGGGTAAATTTTAAAAATTTAGACTCATCTAAAACCATTGACATTCAAATAGTTATCAATCCATTTTTAAAATTTTACATAGTATGTAAGTTTCTACTGACCTCTCCTATGAACCAGGTACTGCTCGACATAGGAGTGATAGCTGCCAATCATAGATATAACAGCTCAAATATAATTATTAAAATTAATATATATAAATAAAAACATATATTACATATAGAATGCGAATGCCCTATGAAAGGTATATTCGTAGGATAGTATATTTTTAAATACGGGTCATTTATTATGTATACTCCTATTATAGGACGAATAAAAGAAGTCTGGCGAGAAGTAAGGTAAATCTTCTTTTATATAATATGATCATATACCACATTAAATACAATATTCAAACCTATATATAATGATTATATATAGGTTTGAATATTGTATTTAATGTGTGGCTCCTTTTATTTTTCCACTTTCCTTCTCCCTTACCTTTTTTCCAAGCAAGGCTTTTGATTCCTTGTACACCTTTCACTTTTAATCCATGATACGATGATAAGTAAATTCAATTTCAGGGTATGGGCTACTATAGGCTACCAATGAAGCCAATCCTTCTGGCAGAATGTATTACCCCACAAAAAGAACGCAACCTATTCCTTCTCAATCAGGAAGAGGAATTGCTTATGGCTGCTATGAACCCTAGTGAACCCTATAAAATCGGTGGTAGGTCTTCCATGGTATATTGAAAATGATATTAGAAATTCTATAATCGAATTCATAAAACAAATAAAATAAAACTCATGGAAACAATTCAATTGAATGGGGAAGAATACCCCGTTAGAATAATAAGCTTTTTTGGTCTAGAATGGCCTATATCTATTGAGTCTCTAAACTCGGTAATAATGAGAGCAGGTGAGTTTTCTTCGCCCGAAGCCGAGGAAGTAGACAGCCAAATATTTTTTTATGTAGATGATGATAAAATAAACTTAAACGACTTAGAATTTATATCTGAAGTGTTCAGATAGCATCAATATGAGAGGCTGTCTTTTCCATATCGGCAAAAGACAGCCTTTTTTATCAGAATTATTTTAAATCCTTTACAGCGTAATTATATAATTTTTATTAAATATAAAAAACGAAATTATTATAATCACACTATTCCGCACATTGCTTATTAGGCCATTTTATTAAAAAAAAGAAAAAAACAATGAAAACACTTGGAAGCAACAATAAAAATCTACATAATTGCATAATTATATTATATATTATATTATAAGATTAAACATTTTAGAGTAATGCTTTTTTGATGTGTTGCTCTTTTTCTTTGCTCGTTTCTTTATCACTCTTTATCTCATTTTAAGCCAATGACCAATCAGGCTATATTCGAAATAGAAAATACAAAAGAATACCAAGGTGAAATTATTTTATCTATTGCTCAAAATCCACAAAACTGGTATGAGATATGGCTATACAACTCAACCATTTCTACTAAAAAAAAGGATGGGATAAGAGTAGGTAGAACTTATGATAGCAAAGAAGAAGCTGACAAGGGCAGAGATAAAATAGCCACTATAATGGGTCTAAAACCCGTACCCGTATCCTCTTACATACCTAGACCATGGTTTGCAACTCGTTCTAACAATGGAAACACATTGCTGGTAAAACCCATACTTGGCCAGATAATATGTGAAATATATCCTTCAGAAGAACAGGAACAAAATGCTCGCCTTATTGCCGCAGCACCTGAATTACTGGAATGTTTGAAGAAAATGTTAATTGAATTTGCATCTCATCCTGTCGAATTTACGGAAATGGATGAAAAAATAATGAAAATGGCTGAAGAAGTTCTTGTAAAAGCAATGTATCATCCGATACATCCATTAGAATTATAAGACCAGAAAGGTTTTTTGTGTGTTTTTTAATATAAGATTTTATACATATATTAATTATATCAAGCATATAAAATTACATATTGATTAAAGAGTAGTGTTGCTTTTTTTGTGTTTCTACTTTCTTTCTTCCCTTTTCTTTTTACCAAACGCTGAAGGTTATGTAGCCAATTTTCATTGCAGCGATTCTCCAGGAGAAGGACTGCCCGTAGCTATCAAGTAGTAAAGCCGGTAGGATACCGGCTTTATTTCACCCACGTAAACTTGTATTCTATCCACTGAGAAAATTAATCACAATGAAACATAATAAGAAAGTACCAAACGACCCCTACCATGATCTGCGAATAGCCTTACTCGTAATTATGAATCTAGCAGTTCTGCTGCCACTGCTTTTACTGCTTGTTAAAATTCTATTCATAAAACCATGAAACTATCCGCAGGTACGACAAAAGAAGGCAACGTATTTTACCCAGTCATTCATTCGAGTCAAGCCCCATCGTACTATCTCAATGCTCCTCAGCTGACACGATCAAAGGCAAGAACGGTGGCCGGAAATTTCATAAAAAATCAAAAATGAGAACAGTAAAAGTAGAACTATTCAAGTTTGAAGAACTTGCCGAAAAATCGCAGGAAAAAGTACTTGAAAAATTCCGTTACGAGTTTCTACCGGAAGATTGGAGCAGTTGTGTGATTGAAAAATGGGAAGAAAAACTCGAAGAAATGGGATTTGTAGACCCAGAAATCAAATTTTCCGGCTTTCACAGTCAGGGTGACGGTGCCAGTTTTACAGCGAATGGGATTGCGTTACATCTACTCAAAGAATACATGCGTGAAGACCATTTAAAACTCAGCGAAAAAGAATTGACCTACGACACCTATGGATTTGTCGTAACGCGAATCAACCATCGGTATTTTCATGAAAAATCGGTAATGGTATCCATCCATGAGCAAGCGGAACCACTAACTGAGGAGCTTGAAAGTATAAGCATCCTGGAAATCAAACTATATACCGTTGTATATACGCTCTGTCGCCAGCTTTATGAGGAACTTGGAGATGCTCACGAGTATTACATCAATGATACGTACCTCAAAGAGCAAATGAATGTGGAAGAATATGAATTTTTAGCAAACGGAGAGATGTATCATCCGTAAAAAAGCCCTGGAAAACTGCATAAAAGAATGAGTATATCACACATTTAAGACTCACCCATGAAACCCTATACAGTAAAAGTAAAATTCATATTCGAAGGAGAATTCATCGTTTCTGCCGCCTCTCCATTAGATGCCAAACAAGCAGTTGAAAAACACTGCGGTCTGGTGATAGGCGGAGATATACATTCTTCATTACCCAAAGATGAGGTGAATTGGAATTTTCCACTCCATCCGAACAAAAAAATCATATCGGTCAGGCGAACCTGAATTTTATAACAATGGAACAAATCAAAGAAAGAGAAGTAAAATCTGGCATCGTGCTTACCGTATCCTCACAGCCATTCAATAAAAAATGTCTTCAATAATGCATAAAAGCAAAAAATATGAAATCGAGCATGTCAAAGCATATTTGAGGAAAGAAATGCTAAAAACAGGTACGTTTCTGGTTTTTCAGGATGATTTTTTAGCGTTCCTCGAAACTACCCAGACGGATAGAATTGATATAACACTATCTATCTACCAATCTAAACTCAGTGTTTCGTATCTTCTTTACCAAAACAAAGAAGTCACTTGTCAGTCGTACAAATTCTCAGAAAGGGGAAAAGCCGAAAAAAAGGTACAGGAAATCAATAAGAAATATGCCGATATTCCGGTTATTATCAATGATTGCACCTGCCTGAGTGACCCAATTATTCTTTTACCCAAAAAAATGTATGAGACGTTGGTCGAGCAACTACGCATGTATTTTACTATAAATGAAAGCCTGAGAATCCTCTTTTACAAATACACCCTCAAAGACCATTTGCATAACCTTGTAAATCTATATAATAAGTTATAAATGAATAAAACTATGTACTGGATAGACCCTGCCAAGCAGCCCCTGGAATCCGGAGAGAGCCCAAATACTTGTCGCTTTCTGGGATGGGGAAAATAGTGAAACAAAAGACAGCATAGAAAAAGCAAATCACAAAGGAATCCCTGTAGTTATTTTTGATATTCACTGATTTTTTTTGTTTGAAAATATAAGATTTTATATATAAAATATCTAAATAAAAACTATATGGAAAAAGAAAAAATTCTTGATTGGCAATTCATTGCCAGTGCCTATCCAGATATGTTCCAGGAATTCTGTGCGTTTTATTTTCCCAGTATCTGCCCAGGCTGGAAAATGCCAGCTATGGAACAATGCATCCATACACTTTTACAAACGGGCTGGATGGATACAGAAGGCTATTTAATAGGCTTTTTTGAGAGCAGAGGTTTTAATGTAGGCATTGAACGGTACATGCGAGCGATGTACTTCTATGGAGTACATCGCTCGCATGCAAAAACCTTTACCAATTACCACGATGCCAGACGCTATATGTGGGATTTCTGTTTCAAAATCAATCAAAATGCAGTTTTACTAATAAATACAACACACCATGACAACGGATGAACTAGTATGTAAACCAATCGAGAAGGCAACTGAATCTGAATTACAATGGATTGATACCGATTCTATTGCAATCTATAAAAACACCCGGATTGACTCCTGTGAGAAACACCAACTGGAGCTTACCGATTCCATTCGGGAAAATGGGATTCTACAGCCCATCACCCTAACTAGTGAACTGACGATCAATCAAAATGAAGTAGTGGACCAGGTAATAGCCATGGTACTTATAGCTGGACACAGAAGACTTCTGGCAGCTAAGGCACTTGGATTACAGAAAGTACCTGCTATCGTCCGTGGCCCGATGAATGAGGAGTATTTTACCCTCCTCCAACTCATCGAAAACCTGCAAAGAGAAGACATAACGCCCTGGGACGAAGCCGACCGCTTTTGTGAGCTTTCGAAAAAGATGTATGTAAAGGATATTGCTCAACTGGCAGGTAAATCGCAGCTATATGTAGCCGAGCGGATTGCGTTGGCTAGTATTACTGTGTTCTGGAAAGAGAAGTTACAAAAAGGATGGCTAACCGTAGATGTGGCTCTGGCCATTGCCAAGCTGCCTCATTCAAGCCAGCACATTCTCGAAGACCGCTTTAATAAAAGTCTTATTCGGGAGCAGTCAGATATTATCAGAAATATCAATGCATTACTTACCAATCTTTCAGAGGCCCGATTTCCAACCGCTCAGGTTATTTGTGAAGGAAAACCAAGTTGCATGCAGTGCAGCAAAAGAACAGGAAACAATCTGTTGTTCATCGAAATCACAAAAGACGACATTTGCCTTGACAAACCCTGTTTTCAGGAGAATACGGTCAAATACGCCGAATTTTTATTTGAAGAGAAACGCAAACTCGTACCTGAGCTGATTGCTGTAAACTACGGCAATTTTGACATCCCCTCGGTGTGTAATGCCATTGGATGGAGTAAATACCAGCTTACCGATGAGGCTAGTGGAATGCCCGCAATGTATGTAGCAGGTGACGACATTGGCAGAATCATCCACATCAAGCTACGGGAAGATAAGCTAGCAAAAGCCACTCAGGTAGATCCGTCTGAAGCTCTCAGGCAAAAAAAGCTGCAAAACAAAATTGAACACCAGGCTCGCCTCATTGCCAAAGAACTCTCTGACGAATCGCTTTCGATGGAGAATCAAAGTTTCCTGGATTATGTGATCGCAGAAAACATCCTTTCCATGATCACTAGTGACGGAAAGATGGACGAACTGGTTAAATACCTGATAAAAGAGCACAGCTGGACAGACGAGACACTACCTTTCAGGCAACGAGCTGACTGGTGCCGCCGGAACCTAGCCTCCTATAATACAGAACTCCAGAAAGCAGTTTCCAGAAAAATCAATTTAATGACCAAAGTTTTCTCCTGGAAGAAGCATTTTAAGGACGATATATTTGACCTGTTGCAGTATTGTACCCAGATGGACCATACTACAGTACTTGAAATGGCAAAAGAACGTATCGAGCAGGCGAAAAGTAAAAACGTAGATACGAAAAATAAAAAAGCCGAAACAAACCAGGAAGTTGCGAAAGATACCGAACCTGACAAGGAAAGTGAGCCTATCGAAATAACCCAGGTTTTGGATAAGGACTTTGTGATTTCCAAATGTAGAATTGTCGGTCATGTGGTCATGCTTCCTGCAATTGACCTTGAAAGAAAACTCTACGATGAGGTCGCTAAAGCACTGAAGGGAATTGGCGGAAAATGGAATCGCAAAGAAAAAGGGTTTGTATTTTCTTCTGACCCTACCGCTTTATTGGGTCGTGTACAGGAGGGGGAAAAAATCAACATTCAAAAGGAGTTTCAGTATTTCCCCACACCGCCGGAACTTGCTTTAAAAATGGTTGAATTGGCGGATATAAACGAGGACGATGTAATTCTGGAGCCATCAGCCGGACAAGGTGCATTACTTAACCTTATTACTGGATATATACACAAAGAGGTAGATAGTTGTGAACTCATGGAGGAAAACGCCACTATACTCCGCCAAAAAGAATACAATGTAGTGGCAAGCGATTTTCTTACCTACAATCCGGAAAAACGCTATACCAAAATCATTGCCAATCCACCCTTTGCCAGCAATCAGGACATTGACCATGTACTTCATATGTATGAACTTCTTTCACCAGGAGGGATGATTGTAACGATTATGTCCACCCACTTTACATTTTCTAAGAATAAGAAAGAAACGCAGTTCCGCAAGTGGTTGAAAACCGTCGAGCATACATTGGAAGAAATAGAATCAGGTGCATTCCAAAAGTCTGGTACGATGGTAAAAACATGTCTTGTGACCATTACAAAGCCAGAAAAGACGTTGCCAGAGGAAGAGGAATCTACCCAAAAGCATGATAAAATTCTCTGCTAGATCGTGTGAAACAGCATAGTATCTGCTGATACTATGCTGTTTTATAGCTGATGATTAATTAGATATACCCATCAAATTTTGAACAAAAATGAACAACCAAACCACAATGACTACCGCAGTAAACACCGCAAGAACCGTCTATCCGAAAGAGCCTATCCCTACCTACAATGATTGGGCACTTTATATACGAAGAGAATGTGACAAAATAAATATAGGTAGTATTTCTAAACCTGTGCAAAGGATAGAACATCAACCTAGTATCTATGCCTGACGGTAGATGCGTTTGGTGTAGCTCTTTTTCTTCGTTTGATTTTTTACTTTTTTCTTTTCAGACTAAAAACGATGCCAGTTGAATTTGAAACGATTCTCACTATCACAGAAAGGAGGGGCTATGAATTTGAATATCTAAATTTTGAAACATCCTGTGTGGGTGTTTTTAACCAGACGTGCAAAGTCACCATTTATCCGGTCAAAGACCGTTTTACGGTAACAACTTGCCTTGTACATCCACTAAAAGGCCCCACTCAACTTCACCGAAGAGGAATAACCCTACAAGAGTTGGATTTGATTTTAGAAAATCCCAGGGTGCATCTGGGCAAGGGGTATTACCGGAAAAAGCAGGTAAAAAATGCACGAAGCAATTAGTAGGTTAAATCATTCATTTTAATTTCTTTTTTATGTCCAAACCAAGTCAAAATGTGCTTACTCTCATTGGAGGCGGCTCAGGAAACGGCAAAAGTTATTCACTCCGTAATCTGGGTAAAGATGCCGTCGTGCTAAACGTAGAGCGGAAAATGCTGCCTTTTAAAGGCAAGGGGCTAGTCAATGTACCTCTTTCGTCTACCTTTAAGCTCTATGAAGCAATCAACCGTTTGCAAAACAACGAAGAATACAATACAGTCATTATTGACTCATTTTCTGAGTATACCGATATTCTCCTGGCTGAGTGTAAGCACAAGGCAAAAGGCTACGATGTCTGGAATCTGTATAACACAGAAATCTATAACCTGTTTCAGTCACTCAAAAACCTGAAAAACAAGTACATCTTCGTCATCGGCCACACCGAGACGCTGATGGATGCTGACGGGATACGTATCGAACGGATGAAGGTCAAAGGACGTGAACACGAAGGGATGATTGAAAAAAATGCGACCTGCGTATTTTATGCCAAAACCATCCGCAAACAAGACGGGCAAGGTGTAGACTACAAATTCATTACCAATACCGATGGCTACCTGCCCGCCAAAACACCCTTTGAAATGTTCAAGGATTTTCTGATTGACAATGACGTAGCGGCCATTACAAAAGTGTATGATAAATTCTGGAGTCCGGAAGCCATTGCCCAAGAGCTTCCCAGCCTTGCAGATGCTTTCTAGTGAAGAGGAAGAGGCTCTACACTACCTTAAACAGAACCAGTTAGAGGAAGAATACGCTTTTGAAATGTATTGCCGTTCCAGAGAAGATTTCGTACTGGAACGTATACTTGCCAATGTAGAAGAGTATTTGCGTAGCTGATTTTTTGAGGTAAAAAATAGCCATAATAGGGCTATTATATTTTATAAATTCTATATCTAAAACATTCATTTAAAATTATGATTGCTGCCCAATCCGAAAAACCACAAATCCAGGAAGTAGAATTCATGCTGGGTCTTGCAGATGTAAAATTACTAGCTGTCTCACCCTCAGCCGAAGAACTGGCTCACCCGTCAGTAGCTATCATTACTACGGATAAAGTAGCCGAGATGAAGACTAAAATAAAGCCCTATTACAACCAGCAAGAACAAAAGTACAGACTTGAATTCGTGCTTGAAGTTCTAGAGGAAGGATTGCCTGTACGAAAGTTTGTAAAGCAACCCATTTTTGTAAAAGATGCCTTTATGGATAAATCTAAAAATGGCTCTGTCTGCGTAATTGATGCCAAACAACGGGTAGGCTGGATTTCCGAATCTGATTTTGTGGCCGAAAAAAACCAGGTGAGTTCAAAAGGAAATACCTGGCTGGAATCTCCCTACCGAAGAGCAAAAGAAGGAGAAGACAAACTGCTCCCTTTTCTTAGAACCATAGCCGGTGTATATGCCGATGAATCTATTGTCGAACCTGACATTGCTCAGATTGTACAAGGCAATCTGAACTCGTTGCAAAAATCCATCGCTGGCGGTGAGGGAAAGAAAAACAGTTTCTTCAAAGTATTACTGGGCGTACAACGAATGGATGACGGCAAATTCTACCAGGTTGTCTGGAGAGATGCCTATCCACTCTGGCGATTTGCAACCAGTGATCCATGCGGACGAATCCGAACGGATGTACTCGACTTCCTGCAACGAACCGAGAAGTGCTATACCTATGGTATTTCTCCTGATGTCTACAAAAGAAGCAACCTTGGATTTCGTCTGGCTAAAAAGTCAGAAATAGAAGCCATGCTGGATAATATACCCGCACAGTCGTTTGCCACACCCAATCCTGCTGCTTCTATGCCCGATATAGACCAAATTCTTGGTTCAACTCCTATTACGCCATTGAGAGGTTCAACACCTATGCCACGGTCAAATGAAGAAGATGATGATTTGCCATTTTAAGTAGAAGGCATCTTTGGGCAGCCTGAAAAAAGGCAGCTTTTTTCTTTACCATACCCGTACTGGCCTACCAGTACGGGTTTTTTATTCTAGTATCCATTTCTGTTCTATTTATTTAATCTATTTCGTACATATTATGTCAACACTTATGTGTAACCCTACATTTGAGGAAATTCAGGCTTCAAAAGCCTACAAAGGAACCGGAGGAGCTACCTTTCCACATCCTGTCGAAATTCTGTCTCCTATTCTGGAAAAACTCGATACTCTGGGAGAGGTACGTAAAGAGTACAAAGCCATTCTGGGCTCGGCCAATATCAATCCCGATGGCAGTGAAAACATTGCCTATTCTCATTTGATGTTAAAAGCAACCATCCATGAAAACGCAGAATACCGGAACAAATTGATTTTTGTCTACCGGATTGACAAGCAACATGAGACTTCGGTAGCATTCGGGCCAGAAGTATCGGCGTGTATGAACATGTGCATATTTAATGCTACCATGAAGGACACCTACGATCCGTTCAAATATGAGTGGAAAAGAGCCTATGATTTTGCAGATAATATCCTGGATCAGCAAGCTCGCTGGCAAAAGGAATGTCAAGGAAGAATTGATGACCTTAAATCCGTCGTCATTCAACCAGACGACATCTATGAACTTTTTGGCAAGATGATTCATGAAACGCAGGTCAGAAAAAATGGGATTGCACTGGATTTAAACCTGCTCATGGCTGCCTATCGAAGGGCAAAGACACCGGATATGATGTGGGGTATGCAGGAAGAGGTAGACTGGACAGCCTGGGATTGCTACAACTGTCTCACACAGGGTATTGGCAGCATGGCCTTACACACACAACCTGATAAATCACTGGCGGCCTACAATCTTCTAACCGAGTTTGTATAATCCATCTGAGAGGTCAGATTTAGTAAAAGAAGGTAAAGTAGGTTGATAAAAGGCAAAAGCCAGCTTTTATAAGGCTGGCTTTTCTACTTATACATACATTAGGGCTTTTGAACCAGTAGAAGGATAACAGAGAAATACACACAAATTTAAACTACAGGGCTTGTTCATAAAAAAAATATTTGATTGATTTTGTCTCACAGGGCTTATCAAAGCCCTATCTTAACCATACTTAGACACGTTCTGTAAGGCAAAATGTTTACTCATTTCGCTTATTTAGGGGCATATTTATTTTTATGAACAAGCCCTGTTACAGACATGAGAACGAATTTCTACATATTCCATGGTTTGTTTCAATCCTTGTTTTAATGGAAGTCCCTCAGGAAGAGCAGGATTTTGCCGCCCACCTCTGCAACGGCCTTTTGTTTCAATCCTTGTTTTAATGGAAGTCCCTCAGGAAGACAGAAACTAAAAAACCTTAACTTCCTTGACTTTTCGGTTTCAATCCTTGTTTTAATGGAAGTCCCTCAGGAAGTTTCAATGTCCGACTCCCTAAAGCAGCAGACATTAGGTTTCAATCCTTGTTTTAATGGAAGTCCCTCAGGAAGTGGGAATGGTGAGCGTGGGCGTGGACTGGATATTGAGTTTCAATCCTTGTTTTAATGGAAGTCCCTCAGGAAGTTTGCGAAAATTCCCAGAAAGCCGAGCCATCATGGGTGTTTCAATCCTTGTTTTAATGGAAGTCCCTCAGGAAGAATAGGACTAGTAGACTTCCTGTCTTTTTTGGGCAGCAAGTTTCAATCCTTGTTTTAATGGAAGTCCCTCAGGAAGAATAACCGTGTAGAAAATCTGGCATGGGCAACGGCAGAGTTTCAATCCTTGTTTTAATGGAAGTCCCTCAGGAAGCCAGCAACTCTCTCTCTACTTCTTATTCCACTTCTCTAGTTTCAATCCTTGTTTTAATGGAAGTCCCTCAGGAAGGCAGAACTTGAACAGGTAGCCGATCAATTAAAGCAGGGTTTCAATCCTTGTTTTAATGGAAGTCCCTCAGGAAGAAACCTACAGACTCCTGAAAATTGTAACCGGATCTGTAAGTTTCAATCCTTGTTTTAATGGAAGTCCCTCAGGAAGTATGCGTGGAAAAGCGGCTATATTGTAAGGCAATCAGGTTTCAATCCTTGTTTTAATGGAAGTCCCTCAGGAAGAGCAGTAGCCAATGTGCAAAGTATTATCAGCAACGCTAGTTTCAATCCTTGTTTTAATGGAAGTCCCTCAGGAAGTAGTTTTAAGGCATAAAGTACTTATTTTCAATGACATAACCTTATTTTCGGCTTCCTTATTTTTCTAGAAATCATCTATCAAAGAACGTTTTTGAGGTTTTTTTCATGCTTTTCCGTAAACATAAACCTCTATTGATCAATGTATTACCTCTTGTTTTTCAGCCTCTTGCTATAAATTGAAAGCCGGAACACACTTGCATTCTCTTACTTACCCCCCCCCCACACAAGCCAAAAATCGTCACTAAAGTAAAATACTTTTTTTACAAAACAACCATCTGGTATTACTTTTTTTGTACAACTACATGTAGGGGCGAACCTGCGTGTTTGCCCTGTCTCTCAAGGGAGTACTACCAATCATTTAAAAAATGATTCGGCTGTGTATCAAAATGTATGATGAGTAAAAAGCTTCCTTTCTGTTTGAACGCCTTTTTTTTGTCTTCCCTGCGGAGGACAAAAGAATAATTACACACATAAACTACTGATAGTCAGACCGAAAATCTATCATACATTTTGAATCACAACCAATGATTCTAGTTAAATAGCCTTTCCATCGTTTCTTTAATTTCTTCGGCAGAAAGATCTTCTACATATCGCTCTGTCATGGATACGGAGGCATGGCCAGCGGCTCTGGATGCTTTGTACACATCTCCGGTTGACTGATAGATATGGGTGATAAACGAATGTCTGGCAGAATGTGAGGTCAGATCTGCTTGAATTTCTATTTTTTTTGACATGATTTTCAATCTATCGTTTATTTTACGTATAATGGCTCGGATGGATTTTTCATATACATCTTCGTCGTCACCAGAATATTGAACATACGATAAATAATGCCATGGAAAAACATATTCATCTTTTCGCTGCTGTTTGAGCAAAGCAAGTATTTTTGCTATTTGCTGAGTAATGGGAATATGAATAATCTTTGCATATCTTTCTGTTTTTGAGGGAGCATATATTATTTTATCCTCTTCTATATTTTCCCATTTTAGTAAAATAGCATCCCTGACCCGCATCCCTCTACAAAAAAAGCACAGCAAGAAAGTGCCTATTGAAGACCACCGCACGAGTTTTCGTTTAGCGGTTTCGTCAATTAATGGTGGGATTTCTAGCTGGGAGAAGTAGGTAATGATCGTTGTGATATTTGAATAGTCCACTCTTTTTTTCCTTTTTTTATTCATTTTTGTCCTGACTTGAGTAGAATCTTTTTCTCTTATTTCTTTATTAAGAGATTTTATATTTAACTCAAATTCCTTGCCTGTTTTTTGGCTATACCCTTCCATACATTTTCGTATAAAAAAGACCCGGAGCCGGATAGTACAAGTAGCCAGTTTTTTCAAAATCAGTGTATGAGCATAAATAAACAAGGCGTTAGTTGGAAGCTTACTCGATTCGGGAAATACTTTTTTAAAAGAATCGTAAACAGTTTTATACGAAAGCCGACTTGAACCGTTTTCAATGGCAGCAATTTCATTTTTAATAAAATCATGAAAGGATAGCTGAGTTTCTACAAATGGAGTAGCACTTACCTTTTTATGATTTTTAAAGGCTAGTTCTATCGCTTCAATACGAGTGGCTATGTACTCATTGATTAAAGGGTTGCGGTCATTGTTGTTCTTTAGCCAGTTTTTCTTTTCCACTGTACCAATATTAATAGTATTCCCTGCCTTGGTGAGTACAGGTTTACCATCTTTCATCTTGATATTCCAGTCAGAAAGACGAATCTGATCTGGAATTTTTTCAAACGTTGGCTTACAATAGGATTCTTTTATACGTAGAATAATGGTATACATATTTGTCTTTTTACATGGCTTACTGCTCAGTTCGACATAGACAGAAATGGATGATTCTTTCATAGAATACAGAGATTGAATTACTGAAAAATTTGTAGTGAAAAAAAAATAGCACAATAAAAATTCTATAATATAATATATAATATATCTTTTACTAATCAATAATAGCCAAAATATATTCCAAAAAGGAAATATAAGATATATAATATAAGATTTCAAGTATGAGGAAAAAATAACTATTTTTTTCTGGTACAAAATGCATCTGTAAGAAATGAGGCATAATGGCAAAAAATATCCTCAAAGGTGGCCCTTGAGGATAGAGGAGGCAAGGAGAATAATAACCTGTATCAACAACCTAACGTAATCTTATTCTTTTTTACCTAACTGCAGATAGGGCCGTACCAATGAAGGAAGATGCCGCATCAAACCAAGCATCTGATCGTAAGTCAGTCGTGATTGAATGTATCCGAATACACTACACACAGACTTTTCGGTTTCGGTTTTGGTAGCAAAATCACAGAAAGCCAATTTACCAGCTTTTTTTCTCACAACATCCAGAAAATCAGAAGCTTCTGGAGATACACTTGGCAAATCAGCGGTATTCCAGTTTTCTACGAACAGTGCGCGCATAGCGTGTGGCAACAATAACAGCACAGCAATAGCCTCGTCTAACGTAAGTAAATCACGTAAGGAATGGAGTATGGTACGCAAAATACGTACACTTTTTTCAATGTCTCTGTCCCAGTGGAGTTCATGGGTTAAATTCAGGAGTTCAGGCTGTACTTCGCCGGGATGTGCTTCGATAATTGTTGTCATAACGGGTCGAGCTAACTGGTAAAAAAATGGTTGCTGATTCATAAAACAAATGTATGGTTTACAAGCTATCTAAAACAATGATTTTCTAAGCATTGAATACTGATTATTCTCATTACGTTTCGTTGCATGTACAGATCCTTTTCTTCTCATTATCAAATCATTAGCTCTAAGAAACTGTTTTAAAACCTAGGTAGCTAGCCACTAGCGACAAAACCAAACTTTGAAAATGAGCTAGTAAAGCTTTTTTATTTGCTCATGGTTGAAAAACAGCTTTTTAGGCAACAGATACAGTTCTCGCCTATTATTCCATGTCCTGCACAGGTAAAAAAGCTTTCTCTCTTAGGTCAGTAGTACATACCTATATGAATATAGCTGAACTGGTCACTTAGCTTTATTTGTCCAGAAGCCTATACAATTATCATATATGCACAGAAATGATAGGCATGGCAACGCAACGCATCCAATGACTGCTTTTCTTTGTCTAAAAATAATCTAGTTGTATGGGTCATTCTCCTATAAAAGCTATAAAATTAGTCAAAGGTAACAAATCCGAAACGTTACTTTGCTAGAAAAAAAAATATTTTCGAGAAATCAGATAAAGATGCTGGTCGCCACCATACAGGTACAGATTATTTTTTACACACTTGTGCCAAAGCCATACCAAGATAGTCCATCTGCATGTGCAGATGTTTTTCAAGGATCTCCAATAAAAGACTGACTATCAAGCTATAAAATCATACCTGTATTTAAACAAACAGCAAGTCGCATGTTTGTACGAATGTTCGTTTCTTGGTATGTCTGTGGTTTGGGTCTGAAATCAAATATAAAAGATTAATTAAAAAAAATCAAAAAAAAATGATAAAAAATATGTATCTTAGCGTATACTCCTGTAACTTGCATGTAGCAGAGAAACATTTCTGCTTTTAGGTGATTGGTTGTGCCAATAGAGATGGGTCTAAGATCTCTCAACAAGGTTTTGTACTCAGGTAGGTTTGTTTGGATCAGAAGCATTCGTTTTTTTCTGACTCTGTATGGTTTCCTTAGAGGCTGTGTTAAAACGTATTGATATGCGGTTGTTGGTGTTTCCCCAAACTCTGTTTGTGCGTAACGAAAATGTATTGCTGCCCCACTTGCTAGACAGGCGGGGACGCTAGCAATGGTAAACCATACACCAAACCTGTTTGAAAACAATTTCTTAAGAATCTCCTTATTTCTTACCTTATTTTAACTATCAACATTTCCTGTTATGGAAACCATTCTAGTGCCAACTGACTATTCAGAAAATGCATGGATTGCTACCGAATATGCCGCAGCTGTAGCTAAACAAACTAGAGCTCGACTGGTTTTACTACATGCCTTTGAACCTATGCCTAGCAGTCCTGATCTTCCAACGCCTTCATTGGAAAAGATGCTCCATTACCGGATACGTCGGATAGAAGAAATCTCTGCTCGACTGGTGCATAAATATGGCATTTCGGTCTCGTATGTGGTACGCAGCAGTGAAATAACAGAGGTTTTACCTGTTTTTTTTACTGAACAGAAGGCAGATCTTATCATTATGGGGTTGCGGGGTAATAACCCTTTGGGACGTTTATTGATGGGTCATGTAACGGCCAATGTACTGAAAGAAGGTATACTACCGGTGCTGGTTATTCCCAAAGATTTTATATTCCGCCCGATCAGGCATATTTTCTTTCCATCTGATTTTGAGCAGCTTGGATCATATACAAACTTACAAATAGTAGTAGATCTTGCCAAAACTTTCGGTGCATCGGTAGAACTCATGCAACTACCTCAGTCGGTAATGGTTACCACAAGGGAGTCTGAGTCTAGCCATGATAGCAGTGATGAGTGGGAAAAGCAGTTCGCAGACGTGCATGTAATCTATAGTACCATGTATGAGGAAAACCTACGCATGGGCATTGACCTAGGTGCGTGTGAGTCACATGCAGACCTGCTGGTGCTCATGCCCTGCCGCTATGGTTTTTTCGAAGAAGTATGTCAAAAAGACAATACACAAAAAATGGTCTTCCACTCCAGAGTACCATTACTAGCCCTTCCAGAGACTCTTTTAAAAAATGAGTAATAATTCCTTGGAGACGTTCGTGAATGCTTTCTACAGGCCTGTAAGGGCAACTCTGCTGCCTCATTTGCCATTTTCAAAACAGTTTCTGAGGGTTTTAGGGCAAATCTCTCGTCTGCATTTGACTGATTCGGATATATTGACCAAAAGAGGGTGGCTGTGAGCCACCCTCTTTTGGTTTTGAATGCATTTCCAAAGTATTGCTTACAGTCATGCATTTTTTAGGTTTGTTAGTCAATCAATAGATTTTTTTTTCGTTTACTATTTTTAGAAATCCATGATTCGCATCAGTAGATTAGCTGTACCGATCATTCCGCCAAGGATAGGCTGTATTAGAATAGCCTCGTTCTTCCCAGAATCCCAAGCGGTTTTCAGGTAGAAATTCAATACGTTTGATCCATTTCGACCCTTTCCAGGCATAGAGTTGGGGAGTAATCATACGCAAGGGGCCTCCGTGTTCGTGTGGGAGTGGTTGTCCGTCTACGGTATGCACCAGTAATACATCAGGCTTTAGGGCTTCGGCCAGCGAAAGGTTGGTGGTATAGGTGTCATAGCCATAACACATGATATGTGTAGCGGTTTCTTTGGGCTGAACCAAGGCTGCCAGGTCAAGTAGACGTACACCTTTCCATTGCATATCCAGTTTAGACCAGGTAGTAACACAGTGGAAATCAGAGGTATCTTCAGATTGGGGCAAGTCCATGAATGCCTCCCAGGTTAGGATAACTGGATTTTCGACTTCGCCATCCAGAATCAGCCGCCATTTATCGAGTGGAATATTGGGGTGATAGCCCAGATCCAGTACTGGCCACTTGCCAGTCAGGTGTTGCCCCACAGGTATCTGTGGCATGCCATGCCGATTGGCAGAACCAGTTCCCTGAGGCTGGTTGTCTGCTAGTGACGGGGTTTTACTGATTTGGTCTTCGAAGCGGTTTTTCAGCTTCATGCGAGCCTCAACAATACGGTCGAGCTTGCTGGAATTTGTATCTTCGGCCATCATTTAGAAGGTATGTTCTTTACCAAAACCCTTGGATAACAGAAAAGGTTTACCAAAACCATCTCGAAGACTCCTACATGTATTGGTTTGCAAGGTTATATACAGGTCACTATGCTTGTTTATACCTATATGAAGATGGATGAAATGCATGCAACCGCACAAACCAATACACTTACAGACTAGTTATTCCAGTTTGGAAATGCTTCTTTCAGTTCGTCGTCCAGGGCATCGGCCCAGTATTCCATATCTGCGACACAGGTAGCCAGTTCGTGGTAGTCCATGCCCCGGATGTCCCGTTCGTAGGTAGCATACACCCATTCACTGCCAGGCATGATGGTAATTTTGACACCCAGATTGGTATCATTCAGCTGAAGCAGATGCCGATAGAAGGTGAGCAGATCATTGACGGGAATCTTCATCAGTGGAGAAAATATTCGCAAATAATCACGTGCACCTCCATTTTCAAAATGAATGGTCTGAATAAATACTTCAATATTAGCGGAACCTTTCTTCCAACGCCACACTTTCTTCTCCTCACTGAAAACTTGGTCTTTGGTTAAGCCCACCGATTCAATGTATTGATGAACCATTTCGGAAACTTTGTCAATTTGTGTCTGCATGAGTTTTTAAAGTTACAGTGTATAGTATATGATCTCCTCCTGATTACTTGTACTGGGTAGAAAAGTAAAAATGAATTGATGAAAAAAGCAAATCACACCCCTACTATTTTTTTCATGTGCCTGTATACTTCTGTAGAAAAAAGAAGCAATTGTATACACAAACATCCCGAAAAAGAATATCCTGCATTTCTATGTCTGTCTGTTTTCTTCTTTTTTTCCTCTATATAAGTATGCAGACAAATATAAAAAGAACCTGTTGGGTGTATGTTTCAGCCCAAGAACGAAGCAAAGTTGTATAGGTGGCTTCTGTACCTTTGATAAAAGGGCATAGACGGAATAATCGGCTGTGAATATGCATACACTGTCTTTTATTAAAATACGACAACTTTGAAAACTAAAATCCTACTAATCAGTCTATTATTTTTAGCAATAGGCATTTCACAGGCACAAGAACGGCGGTTTGTACTAGATCCGTCTCTTCATTCAGGCGACTATGCAGCTGCTACAGTAGTGGTCAAGTACCGAAAAACGGCTGCCACTGGAGCCCGGCAAGCTCCTCCCTCACCGTCTACAAACGCAACCTTGCGGCAACTTCGGGTGAAAGAAATCAAGCCTTTGTTTGCGGGAATTCGTAAAGAAACAGCAAATGTATATAAACCTCACAGCAGTGCAACCCCAGTAGATTTATCTACGGTTTATGAGGTACAGCTACCTACTTGGCAAAATTTGGAACAAGCCATTAATCAGTTTTTGGCTGATCCACTGGTGGAATATGCAGAGCCGCTGTATACCAATTTCCAGCCGATGGATGTACCCAACGACCCCTATGCGGATCCATTAACTGGACAACAGTACTGGCTCAAAAATATTCATGCCTATGAAGCATGGGATGTACATAAAGGCACAGCGGATGTGACTATAGGTATTGTAGATTTTGGGTTTGATGTCACACATGATGAACTAAAAAACAAGCTTCAGTATAATACAAAAGATCCAGTAGATGGTATTGATAATGACAAAGATGGCTATATAGACAACTACACAGGTTGGAATATTATTAACAATAACCATAACTTGCTGGGAAACCCACATGGCACCCGTGTGGCAGGCTGTGCCGCCGGAGAAGCCAACAATGGAATAGGCATGGCAGGGGTGGCTTATAACTGCCGCATGATGCCTGTGAGTGGTTATGATCCAGCAACTGGACGTTTTTCAGGCTTTGCTGGAGTGGTATACTTAGCTGAAAAAGGGTGTAAAGTGATTAACCTTTCCTGGGGACGTACGGGACCTGCCTCCGCCCTGGAACAAGATGTAATCAACTATGCTGCCATTAATCATGATGTAGTACTTACTATTTCTGCTGGAAACGACAACACGTCTCAATACTGGTATCCTTCTTCCTATAACAATGTTATTTCAGTCGCAGCATCAGGGCCTTCAGATGCCAAATGGGCAAGCTCAACCTACAACGACAAAGTAGATATACTTGCCCCTGGCGAAAGCATTATTTCTTCAGAAGATGGCAACGGATACCGCTATGACAGTGGCACATCCTATGCCAGCCCTATTGTGGCTGGGGTAGCAGCATTGGTACGGTCTATGTATCCAAACCTGTCAGCAGCAGAGGTCATTCAACGTATACAGGCTACCGCTGACGATGTGTATAGTTTACCAGACAATGGTGCTTACATTGGCAAGCTGGGCAGTGGCAGAGTGAATGTATACCGGGCCTTAACGGAGTCCCTATCCAAGTCTATGGCATTGACCAATGTACAGATTGTCAACCCAAAGAATCAGCCTTATCTACTTTCTGGCACCACCAACCAAATGATTGTCAGCCTGAAAAATCTAGCGGGTTCCCTTAACAATGCCCAATGCCAGCTCAGCAGCAGTTCGTCGTATGTGACCATTGGTAATGAAACCATTACGATGGGTGCGATGGCTACCCATGCGGTCTTTACCAATCAGACTCTCCCATTTACCATCAAACTAAATACGGCCACTCCTGTCAATACAGAAGTATATTTTACCCTAAAAGTGACCGATGGAACGTACCAACGTAGCTTTGTCTGGCAAACCTTTGTGAATCCAGATTTCCTAGATATTGATGTGAATCAGCTACTGGTAACAGCCACCAGCAATGGTCGAATCGGATATGCCTACCCGTATTCATTCTGGGACGCAGCCATTGCCACTCGCCAGCAAGCACAGGGAAACGGCATTCAGTTTCAGCATACGCCACTCTTGTTTGAAGCCGGGCTAATGGTCGGAACAGATCAAAGTCACGTATCAGACTGTATACGAGGCAGTAGCAAAACCTTTAGTAAAAATGAACATTTTCAGTCTGTCCAGAATATTGCCTATCAGACCTATCCACAAGCAGACATACTGGTAGGTGGGCTGTTAAAAGAAGATCCATTTTATTATGCACGCACCGGACTCCAAATCCAATACCAGGTCTACGCCTGGAAAGATGCACCCAATGACTCCTATGTGATTGTAGAATATAAAATTACCAATCGCAGCACCAAAACACTGGATTCATTGTATACCTCTCTGTTTGCAGATTGGGAAATTGGAACACGACAAAACAACCAAGCAGACTGGGATGCCACCCGAAAACTAGGCTATGTCTACAACCCAACAGGCAGCTATCCCTATGCCGGAATCCGACTATTGACCGAGCAAACACCTTATTATTATGCCTTTGACAACCAAGGGTCTGTCAATATCTTTGATGGATTCACAATGACTGAAAAGTTTAGTTCTATGAGTCAGAATCGGTTGAAAACAGCTGCGGCTACAGACGATGTAGCCCATCAGCTGACGGCCCGTACCAATCAGTTAAATGTCGGAGATTCGGTTATTGTGGCCTTTGCCCTGATAGGCGGAAAAGACCTTGCCACCCTTCAGAAAGCAGCAGATGAAGCTTCCAAGAAGTTTATCGAACTCAAACGAAGTCCAAAACCTGTCGTAGCAGATGTACAAGTCTGCAAAGGCGGACGAGCTGTGATTACCCCAACACCCGGACAAAATTTTATGTTTTACCAGTCGCAGGAAAATGGTCGCTTGCAACCTATGACGACAGGTAAACAACTGGAAATAGATAATATTACCCATGACATGACTGTCTATGTTACCAACACAGACTCGTTGTATGAAAGTGAACCTGTACCAGTAGCCATAAGCCTGTTCCGAGCCGCCTTTGAAGTCAATAAAGACTCTCTTGGCATTTCTGACCAGGATACACTGAAACTTACTTGTCAGACCACCAATGCAGCCCAATACAGCTGGGACTTTGGCGATGGTGCAACCAGTACCGATGCCAATCCGTCGCATACATATACCAAAGAAGGTGTGTACAATGTAGTACTGATTACCCAAAGTACTGCGGGGTGTCAGGATACAGTAGTCCGGAAGGTTCAGGTCTTTCCTGGCATTCTGAGTCCAGAACCTATCATACAACCTGTTACAATCTGTAGTGGGGAACACGTAGTCATTACCCCTAGTCATGCCAAAATTTTCAGGTTTTATAACCAAGCCGAGAAGTTTATAGGTGAAGGCAAATCATTTGATGCAGGAATGATTGTTCGGGATACACTCTTTTATGTGACAGCCACAGATTATGTTGTGGAAAGCAATCCAGTAGAAGTAGTGATTACTGTCAGAGAAGTTCAAGCAGACTTTACTCTTTCAAACGATTCTCTGGATCTGGCATTCGGCGAAGTTCTCTCCCTAACCGACCACAGCACAAATGCCGTCAAATGGCAGTGGGATTTTGGAGACAACAGTACTGATCAAACGAATCATCCCATGCATACGTATAAGCAAGAAGGTGTTTATAAGGTTCGTCTGACGGTAGAAAATGAACAAGCGTGTACCCATTCCCTCACTAAAACCGTACATGTTGTTCGTAGTACTGATCAGCTGGCCAATGGCATATGGCTATCACCCAACCCTACAGCAGATATTGTTACGATCCAGAAGAACCCACTGCTACACGTAGACCAAGTAACAGTACGGGTGTTTGATCTGACAGGGCATGAAATCTATCGCAACGATTCTATCCCCTCACAACTGGCTATTCCGCTACAGCGTTTTGGCCGAGGCATGTATATCTTCACCTTTACAGGAAACAATCAATTATTTACCAGACGAATAGTGGTGCATTAATACCATGAGTAAATAATTCTTGGGGGGCTTTCGTGAATGCCATCTGGCGCAAGCGTCCGCTTGTGCTGAGATTCAGACAAGTGTCCACTTGTCGTCCGGTCAGTTGTCAAGCGGATGCTTGACTTATCTTGGGCACAAGCAGACGCTTGCGCCAGAACCGAGCCTCTAGCGCAAGCGTCCGCTTGTGCCTATTGTTGGTTAAGCGTCCGCTTGAAATGAGTTTAGTTTATTGACCAAAGCCTCTCACAGACTCAAAGGGCAATACAGTTGCCTCATTCAGACCGCTGTACCGCTGTTCCGGATTTGTAATCCAGAACCAATCTGCGGTGGATTTGCAATCCACCAAAATGCGGAAGCATTTTTCGCTGTCAAGCACCCGACAGGTTTGTGTGTGTGACCCACGAGGTGTTTGTATCAAACGGCTCTGACAAATGCTATCGCATTTGGTGGATTGCAAATCCACAACAGGCACGTTCCAGATTACAAATCCGGAACAGCATTGGTTGACAGGAGTTTAGTTTATTGACCAAAGCCTCTCACAGACTCAAAGGACAATACAGTTGCCCTCATTTGCTCATTTGCTAATACCGTTTCACGTCTTGGTGTTTGTGGTAGACCAGTTCGCCTGCACCTAGTTCATGCATCTGGTACATAAACTGAGTTTTATTGGCCACTTCGTGAATCATAGTATCCAGGTCTTTGGCAGCGGTATGAATGTACTCAATAATAGACCGGTTAAAGCTGTCGGAAAGATCATTGCTGTTAAACAGGCTCACCAGGCCTAGTATAGAGGCGACAGGGCCTCGTATTTTATGTGCATTCAGATAGGCCAGTTCAGAGATTTTCTGTTTGACCAGCAGCTGTTCGATTTTCTTTTCCTGCTGGTAGTGTCTAAGTAACAGAAAGATAATAATCACTACAGAGATGATAATACCCATGAAAAGATAGCCCTGACGGGAGTAGTTGCTGAGCGTGACCTGGGTACTTTGTTGCAGCGACTCCATTTCTGTTTGTTGTCTTTCCAACTTGTATTTAGCCTCCATTGTCGAAATAGCTTTGGCATTTTCGACTGTCAGCATACTATCTTCAACCTGTTGTGCTTGCTCGAAATAATGCAGGGCCTTGTTGTAATCCTGTAAGGTTTTGTGATTCTGATATAAAACCATGCATGCTTGTTTAATGACCTGTTTGGCTTGGCTTTCACGGGCCATTTTTAGGGCATTATTGGCAAATGGAATACTTTCCTTGGTCTGATTCATTTTCGTATAGGTTTCGGATATTCCGATCAGATTCAGTGCAATCGCGTCTTTTACCTGTCTTTCGTTTGCTATATTGAGGGCTTGCATATACCGGGTTAAGGCCTGTGGGTATTCACCTTTGTCCCGATAGGTTGCTGCGATGTTCATCAAGCAAGTATGTAGAGCTAAATGGTCTGAATAATGTATAAATGTAGAATATATTTTCTGGTACATAGCTAGAGCCTGGGTATACTTGCCCTGCTTCTGATAGACATAGGCCAGATTCTGTGTAACAGTAGCCCGAAGCAACTCTGCATCAGGTATTTTCCTTAGCAGTGTCAGAGCTTGGGTATGGTAGTAAGATGCTTTGGTATAATGTTCTTGATAGGTGTATATAGTGCCAATATTGCTCAGTGTAGCAGCAATATCTCTGTCATTTTTCAGTCTTTCACGTACTTTCAGCGATTGCAGGTAATATTCCAGGGCTTTGGTATAATTGCCCAATGATACGTGTGCCTGACCAAGCAAGTTGAGATTGTTGGCAATCAGTTCGGAATCTTCGAGAATGGAACTGATTTTAAAAGATTTCAGGTATGCCGCATCTGCTTTCAGGTAGTATCCTTTGTTGTACCAGGCTAACCCAATGCGGTTCAGGCAGGCAGCCATCCCCCACATATCTTTGGTTTGCTGAGCAAGAATTAATCCTGTTTGTGCCCACCGCAATGAACTGTCCGGATTGGACATTTGGTAGAAATGAGCAAGATGGGTATAGATTATAATTTTGTCTCTGCCTTCTTTTTGAGGAAGCGCAGAAAAAAGACTGTCTTTGGTCGTTATTCTTGCAAAAACTTGCTGGCTAAGAACAAGAATAATTACGAGCCGTAGAGATAGATTCATCTACAAAACGGTTAGCATGGTTGTTGATTACGAGATGGCGAAGTAATATTGTATAATTACAAGATAATATGCAACCTTTTCCGCCTTTTTTTAAAAAATTTAGAACTTCTCTAATAATTCAGTAAAAAAAATCAGTAATTTCTTTCAATCCTTACTATACAGAAAGCCAGTTAAATATTTGACTATCAAAGATATAATACATAAAAAACATTTATCCCTATAGTTAAGCAAGAAATTTTATTCCAATAAATAATAACTTCACTCTTTTGCCACAAAGATACTACTGTCAGCCGGATCAGTCTCTTTCGTAATTTTTACTTACGCACCTATTTGTCTTTTGTGAGCCCACCAAAGATAAATTCCAAAGACCAGTAGAGAAGCAATTGGTTTTCAGGTATATATCTTCAAAATTTGTATAGAAAATATAGTCAGAGAAAAATAGGCTATTAAGCCAGGAAAATCTCTTTTTCAGGTTAACAAAAATTATCTTTTTCTAAGATATATTTTATTAGAAATATAGATGCAGACAAAGGATCGGTTGCATGAAAAAGTTACATAGGGCAAGATATCATGTGTTAGAAGCCTTTGTAAGTCTGGTTTACATATGCATTCAGGACCCTATGCCTAAAACGTATATGTAGACCAAACTCACTGTGTGCCAAGTATGTGGTCAATCTTTTTACGAATGGATGTGTTCTATTAATCGTATGACTAGGAGCTATACCCCAAGCTGAGCTTTTGTCCTTACCTTTGTCTTTATTTTTCCGTCTTCTTGGATATGACCATTCAGAGTCATTTCTTGGGCATGAGAGAAAATTGTAGCTGTATTTATGAATCTAGGTAAAGGTTTGCTTCAATCTATCTTTTCTCTTCCAGTTCGCGGATGAGTTTTTTGTATTTGGCCACTTCCTGTTGTTGCATTTCTTCCAAGTCTTGCTGGCGACGGTTCATTTCTTCCTGCGTAGCGGAAAGTTCTTCCATGTTCTGACGCATCTCTTCTTCTTGCGAACGCAGCATTTCTGTCTGTTGTTTCAGTTCATCCAGTAGCAGGCGGGTACGTTCGTTGGTGCGGGTAGTAGAGATAGTAGAAGCAATACTTTCAGCCAGTTTCTCTACAAACAGGACTTCAAACGGTTGAAAAGGCTCAAATGTAGCCAGTTCGAGTACACCTTCTATTTTATCATTAAACTTGAGCGGCACAATCAGGATACAAGTCGGATTGGCTTTTCCCAAACCGGACGTGATATGCATGTAGTCGGCAGGAAGGTCTGTGATGAATATTTTGTCGCCTTCCTGTACGGCTTGGCCCACCATTCCTTCGCCAATTTCTACCCGTTTTTTGGTATACTTGCGACGTTCATAGGCATAACAGGCTGTTAAGTTCAGATGTGGATCATTATTAGCATCTTCCAGAATAAATACGCCTCCCTGATTGGCTTTCAGATACCGAATGATATGGGAAACAATTTCGTATGACAAGGTAGGGATATCGGCTCCACTCCGCAGAATATCCGCCATTTGAGCCAGACCCGTATTGATAAATTTGTCTTGTTGTTCTTTCTCTGCGGCTTCTTTTAATGATTCCCGCATACGCAATAGGGCTTCACCCACCGCATTTTCGGCGGCCACATCCAAGTCTGCGTCCAGATTACCTGCCGTAATTTTGGTAGCAAAATCTATGTTCTGTTGCCTGAACACAAGGTATTGTTCTTGTTTGAGTTGCTGATAGAGGGTTTCTATGGTTCGCCTACGAAGAATATAAGCCAGCCATCCGCAAGCTAAAGCATTGCTTATCAGTGTAATATTCTGTATAAGCAGGAATTCATACGTCAGCGGACGATTCAGATACTGTTCAGGTTTGATCATTCCGGTATCTTGTAGATAATATCCTACATTCAGGTATGTCCATCCAAAAAAAGAAGCTATATAGATAATACGAGCATCCTGATAAATGACCATAATGCTGATCATCACGTAAAACAGGTTTCGGATTTCAGGCAGCCCCTTTGCCTGCAAAACAAAAGTCAATAAATGCCCTCCCCAGATAATCACTAACAGTTGTCGTGTCAGGTAGATACGCTTAAACGCATATTTGACAATAAAGAAAAAAATACCCAGACCTAACGAGAGTAAGATCCCAATCATGAGTGTGCCGTATAGGACTCCCAGAACAAGAGAAGTAACCCAGAACAAGCCTATGGTTCTCTCTAACATTACATCTCCCTTATGGCGAATGTTTTCCAGTCTTTCCGCAATTAATTGCTTTTCTATAGATTCCATCGTATACAAGCCCAGTATATGCGAGCTACCTACATGAATCTACACAAAAATGCCTGTGCAGACAACTTCGCCTGACAGACGAAAATAACGCAGGTGTAAGGTTACGGAGAAAATAGGGTGTAATCAGGAAAAAAAACAGAGATTGCCATAAAAACCATGTATCTTTGTCTAGCTTAAAGAGCCAGACAAAGACGAAAACGAGCTGCGGACATAGATTCTGAAACAGACCAGTAGCCTCTCTCTTTCTGCGGTACATTGCTATGCAACAGAAGCCTTTCAAAATATACAGTTCGTCGGCAGGGTCGGGCAAAACCTATACCCTTACCAAAGAATACCTCAAGCTTGCCCTGAAACAGGACGAGCCATTTTATTTTCGCCATATCCTGGCCATTACCTTTACCAATGATGCGGCCAATGAGATGAAAGAACGGATTCTGGCAGCCTTGAGAGGCTTTGCTGATCCGCTGTCTTTGCCTGAAAACAAACGAGCCGCAAACCAGCAACTGCTCGAAACCATTCTACAAGAACTCACTGCCACGTCTACCCAAAGCCAAACCCTGACCGAAACTATTCTTCGGCGGCGGGCCGGACGCACCTTTTCACACATCCTACACGACTACTCCGACTTTGCTGTCAGTACGATTGATAGCTTTGTAAACCGCCTCGTAGGAGCTTTTACTGAAGAACTTGACATTCCGTTTAACTACGAAGTGACCATGGAAGGCGACGAACTGGTAGGCAATGCCGTAGACCGTGTACTAAACCGGATTGGATACGAACAGGAAGAAATTTTGTCAGAAATGATTGAAGCCTATGCCCTCGAAATCACGGATGAAGGCAAAAGCTGGAATGGCCTACCCGGCAACCTAGCTGATTTTGGTAAAAATCTGCTCAACGAAAAAGTCATGGAAGCCATGGATCGTATCCGACTTCTGACACTGGACGATTTCCGACAAATCAAAGCTACGATTGATGCAGACTCAGCTGGAATTCAGAAAATCGTTTCAGATCTGGCTGTGGAATGTCTGGATGCTTTGACAGCCTCTGGCATTGAGAGTCGTATGATGACCGGTGGAAAAAACGGCATGTTTGGCTATTTTGATAAACATGCCAATGGTGTGGAACGGCAAATGGACAAGGAACTTACCCCTACCCTGCTAGAACTGGAACGGTCAGACGACTGGGCATCTAAAACAGCTAAAACCCATCAACGGGAAACAATCCAAGGGCTACAACCCACGCTGCATCAGGCATTTACACTCATCGAACAGCAGAAAGGCATGTTTTTGATGCTTCAGGCTATTACCCAGCATTTCTATAAACTATCTGTCATTCATGAAATCAGCCGGGAACTAACCCGTTTGAAGGCAGACAAAAATCAGGTGCTGATTTCAGACTTTAACCAAGCCCTGGTTCGCATCATTCTCAAAGAACCAGTACCTTTTATTTATGAACGGCTAGGCGAAAAATATAACCACATTCTGATTGATGAATTTCAGGATACTTCTATTCTGCAATGGAACAACCTGCTGCCACTCGTTGAAAATGGACTGGCAAAGGGGCATTTCAGTCTCATTGTAGGCGATGCCAAACAGGCCATCTATGGCTGGCGAGGCGGCGACATGGAACAGATTGTCCACCTGGCCAATAAACGGTTCGATATACTCATGAGTCGGCACCGTGATCCGGATATGCTGGGCATTCGTTATGAAACGATTCACTATACCTTGGCACAGGAACACCTGAACACCAATTACCGCAGTACCCGTGAGATTGTTGAATTTAACAATGAAATCTTTGCCCTGCTGACAGGTTTGCACAGTGAACACCGTCAACTGCTAGCCGATGTCTACGATGCCTTTGCCGCCCAAGAAGTTCCAAGTCATGCCCCCACAGGCGGGCACGTTGAAATCCAGTTCATTGATGCGGCCAAAGAAGAAGACTCCGAATCCGAAATCCTGACAGCCTACCAGCGTCGCAGCTTTGAGTCGGTGTGGCGAATTATTGAGGATGTGACCGAGCTAGGCTATAGCTATAGTGACATTGCGGTGCTGTGCCGAAGCAACACCAATGGAAAAGAGATTGCCAATTTTCTCAAGAACAGAGGCTTACGTATCATTTCTCAGGATTCGTTACTGTTGCAAAACTCCCCAGCCGTAAAACTGGTCACTGTCTGTATGCAAGCCCTAAATACACCCACAGACGGGCTGCTGCGATACGAGGTATTACACCTATTTTACGAATATGTGCTAGAAGAAACCCCACAACTGACGCCCACTGAATGGGATGAGATCCGAACCCATTCTACGCTGACGCTTCTGTTTCGGCACATAGAAGAACGGGGGTATTTTCTACGTCCTTTTCAGTTGCAGCAATCAGGACTCTATGAAATCGGGGCTACACTTGTCGAAACCTTCCGCCTGGCTGATCACTACGGGCAGTCGCCGTATGTGTTCCGCTTCTTGGATCTGCTGCTAGATTTTTCGAGCAAACAAAGCAACCATCTGGCCGAGTTTCTTCAATACTGGGAACGAAAAAAAGAAAAGCTCTGTATTCACACGCCTAAAGGTGAAAATGCCATTACGGTTACGTCTATTCACAAATCAAAAGGACTGGAATATCCAGTGGTGATTGTACCTTTTGCGGATTGGTCTATGCAACCCAGCCCGACAGACATCTGGTGGATGAACCTGGATGCCGCCCAACTGACCTATAATCTGCCACAACTAGCAAAAATCCCTTTGCGTTCGGCACCTGTCACACCCAAAAAAGAACTGATGCGAACGCCATTACAAGGGCAATATGAACGGGATGCAGAGAAGTTGTTTATCGAAAATATGAATCTGCTTTATGTAGCCCTGACACGTCCTACGGATCGGCTGTATCTGTTGAGCAAGGAATATGATTTTTCTAAAAAGTCGGAAAAACTGAATGTCAGTCTGTTGCTGCACGACTACCTAGATCAGAAAAACCTCTGGGAAACCCATCGTCCGCATTACATCCTGCATGAAGGCACCCTAAAACCCCGTCCCAAGGAAACACCTCCTGAAAAAGATGTGTTGCTGGTTACTCACGAGCCTGTGGCTGACTGGCACAAAAAAGCCCGACTACGTCGGTTGGCGTCACGGATGTTTGATACAGAAACCTTCGAAAAAACCAAAGACGATGCCCAACGCCTCTGCGAAGCCCTGCGTCAACTGGAACACAGCAACCAAGTAGAACTCTGTTTGGATCGGATGGAAGCCGAAGGAACGATCAGCGAAGCCGAACGAAAGAAATTTCGTAGCAGTCTACAAGATCTATTGGCTGATGAGCGTCTCAAGCCACATTTTGCGTCTACTGCAGGTGTAAAATCGGTACGAGATATTTTGTGCAAACATACCTTAAACCTGACTCCGCCCGACCGGGTGGTGGTAAGCGGCTCTACTGTCACGATTTTGAACTACATTGCCCACGAACCCACCGAAGCCGACGAAAAGTCGCTGAACCGCTATGCCAAAGCATTGCAACAGATGGGCTATCAGAGCATTGAAAAACTTTTGGTCAATACGCAGATTCTGGAAGTGGTAGAAATAGGAACGTTGACCGTCTGAACCTTGATTGGTAGGTTTAAAGGATTGCATTGATGATTGTTTTTTTCACCGTAAAGCCTGTCCAAGACATATTTTGTAGGGGCGAATAACCATTCGCCCAAGCGTTTGCCCCACACGAATGCCTAGACGATCATGCCTGTTTGCGGCATGTTTAACGGCTGGAATGATTCGACACGTTTCTATACGTTTGTTCCCAATCGTTCGGTTGTCTGGACACCGGGCGAATGTGAGTCGCCCCTACACGTGTTTACCATCCACCAATGATTGGGACAATCGTATGTTGTAGGGGCGAAAAATCTTTCGCCCAAGCGTTTACCCCACACGAATGCCCAGACAAACACGCATAGTTGCGGCACGTTTGGTTGCGTTTGTTCCCTAGCGTTCGGGTGCTGGACACCAGGCGAATGTTTATTCGCCCCTACCATGCACATTTTTGACATAACTCTACGTTTTTGATTTGTAGCAATACCTGCTACCTTTGCTTGGATACAAACGTATTTTTTATGGTTACAAAAGTTCAGATTGAGAATTATAAATCCATCCAGGACCTGACGATTGAATTAGGAAAGTTGAATATATTTATTGGAGAAAACGGATGCGGAAAGACGAATATTTTGGAAGCCTCAATGCTAGCTTTGGGCTTTTTATGCAGGAATTAGCAAGTAAAAGTACACCTCCCTTCTCTAGCACACATTTATTTTAGCCTATAAAACCTTATTCAGTCGTTAAACGCAGTCCTCATTTATCTATTTTCCAGAAAGTTTGAGAAAACCCTTGCCAGAAGATTTTTCATTCAGAAAAGATGTTATTTTTGCCCCAAGACCTAATTTTTTATTTATACGACTATCCAAATGCCTGCGATAACCACCGCCAGCCGGATGAATCTGGTACAGGAATACTATTTCTCTACCAAACTGAAAGAAATTGCTGCCATGCAAAGCCAGGGAATTCATGTGATTAACCTAGGCATTGGCAGTCCGGACATGCCTCCTTCGCATGAAACCATCACCATGCTCAGTGACTCTAGTGAGAATCCCAAATACCACAGTTACCAAAGTTATATCGGTATTCCAGCCTTACGAGATGCCTTCGCTTACTGGTACCACACTTATTATGGTGTTACGCTCAATCCAGCCAATGAAATACTGCCACTGATGGGTTCTAAAGAAGGCATCATGCACATTGCCATGACCTACCTAGAGCCTGGCGATGAGGTACTAGTGCCTAATCCGGGGTATCCGGCCTACCGAGCCGCTTCTCTACTGACAGGAGCTACCGTAGTAGACTATGCATTGTCGGCGGCCAATGCGTGGCTGCCAGACTTTGACGAACTGGAAGAACAGGACTTAACCAAAGTTAAGCTGATGTGGGTAAATTATCCACATATGCCCACGGGAGCACAGGCAAGTCAGGCTTTTTTTGAAGAACTGATTCGATTTGGAAAAAAACACAACATTCTGATTGTCAATGACAATCCCTATAGTTTTATTCTGAATAACTATCCATTAAGTATTCTTTCTGTGGATGGAGCCAAGGACATTGCCTTGGAACTCAACTCCTTGAGTAAGTCGCACAATATGGCGGGCTGGCGGGTAGGAATGCTGGCAGGAAATGCCAATTTTATAGCAGATGTACTCCGGTTTAAGAGCAACATGGATTCGGGTATGTTTTTACCCATTCAGCTGGCAGCAGCCAAGGCTTTGCACAACACTTCCGAATGGTATCGTCACCTGAACGAGGTCTATGAAGAGCGGCAGCAAAAGGTATTTGAGCTGCTTCGTCTCTTTGGCTGTGAGTTTTCAGATACACAACAAGGCATGTTTGTCTGGGCCAAAGTTCCAACCCGCTATGCAGACGGCTATGCGTTGTCAGACGATGCCCTCTATAATGCACATGTGTTTATTACGCCAGGTGGCATTTTTGGATCGCAGGGCAATGGGTATATCCGTATTTCGCTGTGTAGTGATGTATCTGTATTTGAAGAAGCCATTCGTCGGGTGCAATCCATCAACTGATTACCCTGCACAAACAGTCTATACACTATGCTTGAATGTACATGTCCCTAGAGTCAAGGCATAGCGTGGCTCTAGGGGCATTTTATTGATTTTTTTCGTACGCCTCGTGCGTTTTTCTAGCAGAGCAGGTCGAACGCATTATCGAAATATTCGAAAAGTTTTCAGTAGTTTGACAAGATTTCCTATGGAGGTATTTTTGTAACTTGTTGGTATTTGTTCTTGATACGTTAATTTTTCGACAGTGAACCAAGTAAAATTCCTTTATACATTCAACTATGCCATGCGAGTATGGCGTGGAGACTATAGAGGTTCCTGGCATCTATATGGGCATTCGCATAACAATTTACCAGATAAAGAAGATTCACTGTCTTTTGATATTGGCGTAGATTGTCATAATTTCTATCCATTGGAATACAACGAAGTAAAAGCAATAATGAAAAGAAAAAAGTGGAGCCCGCCATTTGAGAATATGGAAATATAAAAAGTCATTTTACAATGATAACAGATATTGTAGAGATAAATAATTTTATTGTTTTGATAGAACAATCCAATGCTGAAACAACTATTATACAGAAATGTGAAATAGAAGGAGATGCAGTAGGTTTTGCTTTCTACAGTTCTGGCAATGTAGAATTAGAGATAAAACACCAACAGCAGACCAAAATTGTAACCAATACAACCGGAATTGCTATTTCTTTTTTTGGCAATAGTAAAGTAGAGTTTGCCCACAAAATAGCCCCCGAAAAACCCCTTCAATCTGTTAGTATTTTCTCAAAGTTAAAAAACCTGCACACCTTACCAGAAGAAGAACAAGAGATTTTCAATGACCTTCTACCAGAGTTAATGGATCCGAAAGAAGACTTCGTAGAAGGACCACGATTTTACATGACCCCTTACATGCAAAATGCTGTGTATAAAATTATGTCAACCAGTTATAAGGGTAGTACAAGGCGGATGTTTTTGAAAAGCCAAGTCAATGAGTTGCTTTCCCATTTTTTCGCATTCCTTTCCTCAGACAAAAAAGACAACTTAACGAATGAAGAAAAAGATAAGCTCTTCATGGCGAAGGAAATCATGGAAAGAAATATTTCCACCCCCCCTTCATTGAACGAGCTGGCACAACTTATCGGACTGAATAACAATAAATTAAAGAAAAATTTCAAAGAACTTTTTGGGGTTCCTGTTTTTAAATTCTTGCAGGAAGAACGTTTGAATAAAGCATACGAAATGCTAAGTACTGGAAACAGAAATGTACAGGAAGTAGCCTGGTATGTTGGATATGATAGCTTGAGTTCATTTTCCAATGCCTTCTTGAGCAAGTTTGGTGTTCGCCCCAATGAAATCAGACAACAGTTCTTTTTAAACAAATCATAATTCTTTTGAAACAAATCTAAAATAAGAAGTCTTCGCAACTTTGCTTCATCATTCATTCATAAAAAAGAACGTATCATGAAACAAAGAAAAATTTTAGTCCTTGGAGGAAAAGGGAAAACAGGAAGCAGAGTGATCGAACGATTAAGCAACCTGGGATATACCCATATCCGCATCGGTTCACGAAGTGAAACGCCCGCTTTTGATTGGAATAATCCAGACACATGGCTGGATGTATTACAAGACATAGACATTGTCTACATCACTTTTCAGCCCGACTTAGCCATACCCACCGCCGTAGAAACAATTCGAAAATTTACTACTCTTGCTGCTGAAAATGGAATAGAAAAAATGGTATTGCTGTCTGGAAGAGGCGAAAAAGAAGCACAACGATGCGAAGATATCGTCATGCAAACAGCCTCAAAATGGACAATCGTACGGGCAAGCTGGTTTAACCAGAATTTTAGTGAAAGCGTATTTCTCGACCCTATTCTTTCCGGGCATGTGGCCTTGCCTAGAGCAGAAGCCCTAGAACCTTTTACAGATGCCAACGACATAGCGGATGTAGTCGTCCAAGCTATTATAGATGACAAACACAATGGTCAGGTTTATGAATTAACCGGCCCAAGGCTACTGACTATTCCGCAGGCCATAACAGAAATTGCCACAGCATGTGGCAGGAATATACAGTTTCAACCATTAACGTTGGCGGAAAACATACAACTTTTAAGAACATATCAATTGCCCGAAGACCATATATGGTTGGTTAATTATCTTTTTGAAGAAGTATTGGACGGACGAAATGCCACTGTATCGGCTGATATTGAAAAAGTTTTAGGCAGAAAAGCCACTGACTTCTCAGAATACGCCCAAGTAACCGCCGCTACAGGCGTGTGGAATACAGCCATTCAGGTTGATTCGAAGTAAAAAAGCCTACATACAAACAGCAAAAAATACGATGAAACATTCACGAGCAGTTCTCATAGGGGCAATGGTCTGGGTATTTACATTTATCTCCTTCGCATTGCTGGGTTTTGTGCCTCTCATCAAAGATTCGTTGCATTTGCAAGCGTCAATAGTGGGCATCTTACTTGTGCCTTTTGCACTCTTTGGAGCCTCTGTTTTCTATACCAATGGAAACAAAGAAAAAGGAATAACCACTGGCATCATTATGGCTCTTACGGCCTTACTGCTGGATGCTGGGATTACGGTTCCATTGCTAGAAATACCTAAGGGAGGAAGTTATCAAAGTTTTTATTCCTACCCTCCTCTTTGGATTCTTGTCATAATAAATATTGCAACCGTATTCTTTTTCTGGAGGCTAAAAATAAAACCCCGTTGAATATACAAATGTAGAATAAGGCCTATTTCACTGCTAAGGCAGGTGGTTAAGGTACATAAGCCAAAATGTACATTTTCAACGCATTGTGTACCATTAGACCCAATAAAATTGATGATTTTACGATAAAAGAGTTTCTCAACAAAATCAAATCCAAGATTGGGAGACCAATCATCATTTTTAATTTACAAAGACAATATTTATTTAATCACTGAAGTTACGCTGAGGTCAGCAACACCAAATAAACTACGGTTTGTGTACACAAGCGGTTCTATTTCCAATAGAACCGCTTGTGGCATGTTTACATACACGTATGATGTACGGAGGGTTACCACATTTTCTTTTGCATTTTTACAACTAGCGTAACTTCAGGAACATGCCATTACCAATCTAAAAACCTTTTTTATTTTTCGTATTCACAATCGAATCCGAGAACCAGATACGTTAGAAATAGCCTGTAATCTTTGTACTTGCTTAGCCAATTTTAGATTAGGTCATTGATAGTCAGAAAGGAAAAAGTCTAATATAGGGTTATCAGAAAAAAAACCCATCTGCGACCTAATTAGTAGCCATAGATGGGTTTGATGGGAATATATCTTTTACTTATGGAACCAGCAGTGGAACCTTCTCAACTGTTCCGTTAAAATCTCCAGCTTTTAGTGTATGCAGGTTGCTTACTGTATAGAAATTGTTGTCATTGGGACGTGGCTGAAGCGACAGAGCCGCATCTTTCAGAGCCAATGTATCTTTGTTTAATACTACATACAAGAGTTGATTTTCCTGAACAGGCTTGGGATAATGATAGTTGTAGTCAGCTGTAGCTTTGGCAAAAATCACCTGTAACGAATCCTGTGAAGTAAAATGCATCATAAACCGATACTGGGCATTGGGAATAGGCTTTACATAGGCATAATCAACCGTATAGGTTTTCTTGGGGCCGCTATTTTGCTGGTCAATAGAACCTACAGCATTTTTGGCCATCAGGTATTCAGAATAATTGATGCCTAATGGATAGCTTGGTTCAGGATCATTTTTCTTACAAGCTGGCAGGAAAACTGCTGCCAGTAAAGTTGTACATAGAATGAGTCTAATGTTCATAGTCTTAAGAAAATTTGAAAAATACACCTGTTTAATTTTAATTATATAAAAATACACCTGTTTAACACATTCAGAAGGCTATTTGCTTCTGAAAACACCTAATGACTCATACGTGCGTTTGGTTAGTCAGGTTATGTAAATCGTTGGGCATTGATGTACCAAAATAGCTCTACATTCAACAAAAACAAAACACTAAACACTATTAACTATTTCACTATCAACGCCATTATAAAAATCCGCTTCTTTTCTACACTTTATCAATACACGTATGATTTTCAAGCAGAAAATTAGAACTTAATTGTAAATTCCTTGTGGTACGTCACCTTTCTGGTAGCCTGACTTGGATGAGCTGAGAAATAAACCAGTTTCTGGTCTGCATCGTTTTTTGGCTGTGTATCCAAATGTATGATGGAAAAAAGGCATCCTTTTTGTTTTCAAGTCTCTTTCCCGTCCTCCCGCAGGGATCTTCGCGCAAATACGACGGCCGCTGTACTTGCGCGAAGATCCCTGCGGGAAGACAAAAGTATAGTTTTATAGATAAGTTATTGATAATCAAATTATTTATCT
>JACCDR012178621.1_pt1 | contig 65373 bp, 107 predicted proteins | sample 7446431 | NCBI WGS metagenome assembly JACCDR01 (sample SAMN15323443, study PRJNA562643) | freshwater metagenome | isolation source: river surface water | place: USA:Blue River Watershed | collected 2017-08-17 | reverse complement strand
GTTGGGGGCAGGACGAGGAGAAGGGGGAGTGGGAATTGGTTTGGGGGGAGTCGTAGTTCTCTTACGTGCACTTTTTGGCTTAACTGTCGTCATGTTATTTCCTGTTTAAGTTAACCTTCGTCAGAAGCAAGAGTGCTTCCTCCTCAGAAATGAAAAGAAACGAAAAGATATTGGCATAGGATGTAAGGATCGAACTCACTTCTTCGGACTTGGAAACCGATGTCTTACCATTAGACGAAACCTATATAGAGGATTAAATTGGTTGCGAAGGAACGAATTGAACGTTCAGCTCTAGGGAATGAACCTAGTGAGTTACCTCTACTCCACTTCGCCATACTTGTATCTTCTTACGTCGTTATCCCTCATGCTAGAGAAGCTCGAAGGTTAGTCACCTTCTCCCTTCGCATACGGGATAGTATATATCTACTAGGAGTATTACTTAATTAATAATAGATTTTCTTTAGATTTTCTTTGAGTTCTCTTTTGAGCCTCTTTCTCGCCCCTTCTCCCCCTTCCCCCTATAGTATATACACATTAAATGTGGCAAACTTGTGTCATTACAGTGGCTTTTTAAAGGTATTTTCATCTAAACTTGTAACTCATTGAAATCTAATGAAAGAAAGTTGTATAAATAAGGCAAGAAAAAGGCAAACTTGGTACGAGAAGAAGGCATAAAACGCAGTTTTTGCCTCCCTCGTCATAAATAGAAGGGGGAGGCCCTCTAAAAAGGGCCTCTTCAGTGGTCGTCCTTCGCTAGTCGCTCACTCCTTAACGTCCTTCGTCCCTCAGGACAGATAAAAAGAACGAAAAGAGAAGGAGAAAGAGGCATTACCCCCTGAGAGGCCACAGGAAAGCCAAGGAGAAGCCTTCTCTGTAATTCATAGGTGAGGAGGAGGGCGACGGAACAAGGCCATCCAGAGGGGCTTAAAAGTGGTTGTCAAACATTTTCCCTAATTTTTGGCAATTGTTGTGTAAAATCACCCCACCTACCCGCCATGGCCCATGCCCGCCCCCTTTCATGTGATGTTATAATGTAACATTGTTAGCTAAACGGCTAAGTGTTGGTTTGTGCAGAAACCCATCTTCCCCTCTTGACAAGGGAAAGGGAATGTGCAACGCGCGCGGGTTCTCTGTTCGCTTTTGACCCCCTTCCCCTCTTGATCATGTTCACGAAAGCGTGATCAGAAAGATGTTGACGGGGGGCAGGGGATGTGCGAGAAGGGGGGATGACGAAACACGAAAGGGGGCTGATCATGGCAAGCTATGCCAAGCAATCGCTTTCCTTCCTTGACGAGTATTCGCCTCAACGGCGTGTATACCTTGGGAAGGATGGGGCAACAGGGCTTAAGATGTTTGGCCCTTGTGTTGTCCTAAAGGAAGGGATGACAGACATTCACGGCGACAAGGTGGAAGTGTCGCAAGCCATGGGATGGGGGGAAAAGACTTTGCCCCTTGATCAGGCCTTGCCCCCCGCTTCCATCCGGCAAGCAAAGGCAACGTTGCCCAAGCCTAGGCCTAACAGCCCCTTCAAGAAATTTAAGGGGCAGGCCGTGGCGATTGTTAAGGCCTAATGGTTAGCGGCAATGCGTTGCCGCCTTCCCTTGCGCCTTTCCTATCATGTCAAAGCGACTGTAACAATTCGTGATTAGACAAGGTGGGGAAACTTCTATAGGGTGTAAGACATAAGAGGGGCCGGACCAATCCAGACCGGACAAGCGCAATGCAAAGGGCGTGACAAGACGGAAAGAAAACACTTGACTAACTAAGACGACTGGCCTAACTTGCCCCTACTGAAAGCGAAAGCTGAAAGATAAAATAGGGGATTGACAATGAAAAGCTAATCGTCTATATTGACTACATGGAAAGCGGCCTTTCGCTTTCCCGTTCTTAAGAAAAGCGTTAGGCATTGCCTGACATATGCCGGAACAATCTGGCTTAGCAATCCTGTAAGGGAAAGCAAAGCAACAGGATTGTGAAGGGGCAACATATGGGCAACATGCGCCTAACTAAGCCTGTAAGTTTTCAGGCTAGGCAATCCCGCGATAGTTGCGAGAGAGGTGCTAGCCATAGCATCGCGCAATGAAGGGCTAAGGATTGCTGAAAGTAAGAGGGGCGAAAGCTAATAAAAAGCTTTCTGTCTTATGTGGGCTTATGTTGCCAACGTGACACATAATAGTGAAAAGCAAGTAGGGCATGGGTCAAAAAGACAGAAACGAAAACTTAATGGTGTGACAGCCTGCTAGTTTTCTTCGCCCCTGAAATGAACAGAAACATGGACAAGGCATGGGTAAGAGGGGCCAACCCCTTAACATATAATGTGTTGCCTCTGCCTTGTCCCTCTTGTGGTTTAATAGGTGGCACAAAGGACATGTCTCCGCCAACAAAACAGAACATTACTTAAGGCATTAGCCTTTGTGTGCCATCTTTTTAACCACAACAGAAAGGAAACACTATGCGTAAATCGTTGACAATCAAGATGAATGCTGTTGACACCTATGTCAACGGTGACAAGGTTGTTGTTGGTGGCAAGGAAGCCCTTGCTGCCATGGTCAAGGGTGTGTTGTTCCGTGTGGACAAACGCTTGGCTTAAAGCCTCGTCCTGAACATGACGTTAAACTGTTTGTCCTGACAATGGACAATGTGGTGTAGTTAGATAGATTAGTAGGGTGAGGCCCCATGACTCTCGAACACATCAGGGTTTGAACACTACCCACGAAAAAAAGTTCCGTCATAGTAGACGTTCTCATAGATAGCACATAGAGTATAAACATCGACGGCTGTCCTAGGCACGACATTAAACTGCCTGCCTTTCTGTGAAGGTGGCCAAAGGGTGCCTCCCCCTTGTTGGTACAACCCTTGGGTTGTGGGCCACCTTCTCACAAGGGCCTTGCATTGCTGTGCAATACCTCCCCTTGAAAGCGAGGGACAACATGTCGTTGTCCTGTAACACAAGAAAGCGCAAGGAGGCGCTTGAAAAATGGCACGTCAAATTCCTTTGATGGATCAAGTGAACGATGTTTGGGCGAAACACAAGGCCAATGGCCACGAAGGGCTGAAGGTGCTGGACAAGTGCATCAATCGGCTGGCTAAGTCGGGGGATTGGGACGCCCTATCACGTTTTGTTGTGTTGGCACATCGGAGTAACAACACGGCCAGCAAGGTGAAACGCATCTTGCGTGTTGCCTTTGGCGACAAGCTGAAATTCAAGCTGGACAAAAACCATGCAACGGGGGGCCGCTTCACATTGGGTTGGAAGGGCGATGAGGGCATTGCCTTGGGCAATTCCTATTCGTTTATCACCAAGGCCATCCAGCAAGGGCTGGCATGGGATGACAAGGGCTTCCTGAAAAGCCTGAACGATGTTCTGCCTGAAAAGGAAAAGGCCATTGTTGTGGTGGATGACAAGGCCAAGAAAGCCAAGGCTGATCGGCTGGCCAAGTTCCTCGCTTCCCTCAAGGAAGAGGGCTTCAATGTCGGGGAAGTGCTGGCTATGGCACAAGCTGAAGTGGCCAAGAATACGGTGGCACAACCTCCGCGTATGGTGGCCTAATGGCTATATCAGTAGAGGAAGTGTTGGGGCGTATAGTTGCATTAACCAGAGAATTGGTGGCAAACGCCAAATCAACGAATACACGTATCAGTCAACTTGAAAAACGTGTAGATGATATGGCTTCCAACCTTCGAAGTGAGCAAGGAAAGGGAAGGGGCTAAGGCCTCTTCTTCTCTCTTCCTATCATCAACATCAAGCATTGGTGGGCCATGACACATAAAACAATGACCATCACATTTGTTGTTGGCGATCATGTCACAGAGGAAGAGATAAAAGACATTGAAAATATGTCTCCTATGGAAACTAGTGAGTGGTTGAAGTGGTCTTTGATTAGGCCTCGTTATCTTCCACCTCCTCCGCCTTTAACCTCTCACAAAGTCAAATGAATTTTAAACATCAAGCATTGGTGAGGCATCGTGTATAAAACTAAAATGTTCTATCTTAGTGCCCATTGGTACCCTGATACAAGAAAACATTGGGGTTATGTCTTTAAAGGGGAAGGGCGTCATTTTATACACCTAGGCCGTTTGGCTTTTGGTGTCGAATGGTGGACAGCCTATTAGCCCTGAATTTTAAACATTAAACATTGGCGAGGCTTTTCCTGCCAATTGTAGAGGCATGTTGGGGTCGCGACCCAGCCGACGAGTGAAATCGTGACAAGCGGGGAGAGACCCGCACATCCGCTTTCTGGTGGGTTGTATTTACAGGGCCTAGCCCGCGAGTTCGCCTGTTGCGGACGGTGCAACCCTCCTGAGCGCGGTATCCTTAAGGAGGGTCTCGGTTCGCCCGTTGTAAAAGACCCCTCGCCGCGCTCAACCCTCTCGCCCCCTTGGTGGAATAGGTAGACACAAGAGACTTAAAATCTCTGGCTACGGCGTGTCGGTTCGAGTCCGACAGAGGGCACCATTAGCAAAGGACACTGAAAATGTTTGAAATTGGAAAAGTGTACAAAGACGCTAGAGGGATGGAACGTAAATGTATTGCAATTGATGGAATTTACGCATATCTTACCTACGATAACGGAACCGCGTATAGATGGTCGATGAGTGGCAAATCTGTTGAACTTGATTCAACTTACAACATCCCTCAACCATACCCTCGTCCTATCATCCCGTGGTATCCGGGCAACACCGCGCCTAAAGATGGGGAGCCGTTTTTGTCTAGGTTTTACGGGAATTTTCACATCATTCGCTGGCGCAAGGATGATTTTTATCGTGTGTCTGGAGAACGGTATGGTGAAATAAAAGAGTGGTCGCCATTGCCCCAATGGTAAACATGACAAAGGAAAAACAATGTTTGGACTTCTCACCTCTGTTGTTAAGGCAGCTTCTGCTGCCATTGACGTTCCTGTTTCGATTGCCGCTGATGTTGTCACTCTTGGTGGCCTCACAAACGACAAAGAAAAGACCTACACAGAAGAGGCTCTTGGCAGGTTTGTGGGCAATGTGAAAAACATTGCTGACCCTAAATAATCACCTTGGGTGCTGAAGATGACAGTTACTTCGCTGGATCATGAACGGGCATAGCCCATAACTGTTGTTGATTGTTGCCCCAAGACACCTTTCAAGGGTGGTGTTGGTCTCGGTTACTTCTTTGGATGAAAATACACCGAGGCTATCTGTTCCCCCTGTTGTTCCTGTTTAGCTCAGTTGGTAGAGCAAAGGACCGATAATCCTTAGGTCGTAAGTTCGAGTCTTACAGCAGGAACCATATAATACAGCGGTGCTGTAGAAAACAATTGCTTCGATCTTGTAAATCGTGCCGAAAGGCCGCCGTTGTTTTCGCTTGTTGCCCGCTTTCCTCTTCTGAGGTGGTGTAGAGATTGGTTACTTCGCATTTGGTAGCCTGAAATGTTGGATTAGCACCCAACACATCGACAGAGTCGATGTTCGTCTAATAGCTAGGACGCAGTACGTACCAATCTCGTCTGTTCCCCTCTTTAACATAAACACAAGGTGCTGAAATGAGACTTAATGCCCCCGTGAAAGTTGCCCCCATTTACACACATGAAGGGGCAAAAGCTGTTCGTATCAACGCCGAACAACAACTTCGTCGCTCTGTCCTATCATGTTTCTTGTGGGAAAAAGAGTTTTACGAAGATGGTCAATCCATTGCTCAACGTATCTCTGAACAAGCTGCTAAGGTGGATCGAGCGACGCTCTCTGCTTTGGCCATTGAAGCACGTAAGGTGCACAACCTCCGTCACGTCCCTCTTTTGCTGCTTTGCGAACTGGCCAAGAAAGGTGGTTCTGGTGTTGCTGACACCATTGCAGAAGTGGTCTCTCGTGCCGATGAGTTGACAGAATTGTTGGCTATCTATTGGCGCAATGGGAAGTGCCCTATCTCCAAACAGATGAAGCTTGGTCTTGCCAAAGCTTTCTTGAAGTTTGATGAGTACCAATTGGCAAAATACAATCGTGACGGGGCAATCAAGCTGCGTGATGTGTTGTTCCTTTGCCATGCAAAACCTCTGAACAAACAACAGGAAGACCTGTTCCTTCGTCTCACCAACAACACCCTCGCCACCCCTGACACATGGGAAGTGGCCCTGTCTGGCGGAGCTGACAAGAAACAAGCTTTCACTCGTCTGCTGCAAGAAGAAAAGCTGGGGTATATGGCCTTGCTTCGCAATCTTCGTAATATGGAGCAAGCTGGGGTGGATCGTGATCTTGTGAAAGACGCTCTCCTATCACGAAAAGGGGCACAACGTGTATTGCCCTTCCGTTTTACGGCAGCAGCTCGTGCATGTCCTGCCTATGAAGCAGCTCTTGACAAAGCAATGATGTTTTCGATTGAAGCCCTCCCCAAGTTGGATGGTACAACCATTGTTCTTGTCGATGTATCAGGCAGCATGGACGCAAAACTGTCTGCAAAATCTGACTTGACGAGGGCTGATGCTGCTGCAACATTGGCCTCCATCATCAATGCTGATGACCTTCGTGTGTTCTCGTTCTCTGAACGCACTGTAGAAGTACCTGCACGTAAGGGAATGGCTGGTGTTGAAGCTATCCTCAAGTCCCAACGTCACTACAGCACCAATCTTCGTGAAGCCCTTGATCATGTTTCCACTCTTAAACACAATCGTCTGATCGTTATTACAGATGAGCAGGCTTCTTCTCGCATTCCTGCTCCTGTATGTAAAAATGCTTACATGATCAATGTCGCTTCAGCACGTAATGGTGTGGGGTATGGGAAAGATTGGGTACATATTGACGGGTTCTCGGAGAATGTTTTGAAGTTTGTCCACGAAATGGAGAAGTAGATGAAAAAAGAAATAGTTCCTGTTTTCACATCTCCCTATTTTGGTGTGTCCTTCTTCATCGGATGGGCAGAAGCCAATCCTCCTATCATGAAAGCAGTGAAATGACCACGAACCCACAACCCGGCGAATGCTGGCGCGACCGCAATGGCGATATACGCGAAATCGAGGGCAATAATAACCGTGCATGGCCTATCCGCTGCGGAGACAGTATGTACACCGCAACTGGCAAATATTATCAAGTCCAAGACTCCCCGTTTGACCTCATCACCCGCGTCTATGTTACAGACTGGCCGGACGGGGCGGTAGAGGTAACGCTGCCATGCGACGAAGTGGGTGGCGACAAATTGCCACAAGAAGCCAGCCACACGCTTCGCGGCCTGCTGATCCCCATCGCCAAGCCGTCAATGACTGACACGGAAAAGCTGGCGATTGTGGTGAAGGCTGCGCAGTGGGTGAAGGATAACCCGTTTGCACATCCCGGCAACAAAGAAGCCATCATCCTTGAAGCCCTTGTCAAAATCGGCGGTACGAAATGACCATCACAGATGAAACCTTGTCCAGCATCAATGTGCCGTTTGGTAAACTGGATATTGAGACCAAGCTTGCTCTTCATCGTGCTTTTTACGAAGGAAAAGAAATTCAGTTTAAAAACCAATTTACTAACGATGAGTGGATTAGTATCAATAATAAAAACACTCAACATATTGGAGAGACTAAAACCAAATATCGTCTCAAATCCACCCCTTTGACAGATATTGTCGTCCCTTGGGAAGCTATTGACCCTCAATGGAAGTGGGCAGCCAGAGATTTTGACGGGCGTGTTTACCTTTTTGAAGATAAACCTTTTATGAGGGATGAGTTTTGGGACTCTCTTAAAAAGTTTGTTTGTGTCTCAAATGTGTTAAAAAACTTTGCCCCCGGAAGCAAATCTTGGGACAAAAGTCTTATAGAACGCCCCTCTTCAGAGAAACGTTCTTCAGAAAAAGGTTACTATTATGACTGACAAAGTTATCATCACTAGGCCGGGCGAATATTGCAGGGCGGATGGGGTGAAGGTGCGGATCGTAGAATCGGTCATCGGATGGCGTATTGAAAATAACGGGCTATGTTATGCCGATGATGGGGGCGTATGTGGGTATCACAAAGATGACCCCGAACGTATAATCAGCACATGGTCCGACTGCCCTGACGAATTCCGCAAGCCCAAGCCCGCATATCGCAAGGACGGCACAAGCCGCTGGCCCGTTGGCACGAAAGCCGTGTTGGTTGCGTGGGAGGATGGGGAAACGGACTATATTGGCGACACGATCACAGTGCGAGAAGACGGGCCTCGTTGGGATGATGTCCCTCATTTGATCGCACGCCACAACATAGGCCACCGCCCCCTATTCCGCAAGCTGCCCGAACCCGCGCCGCTAGAACCCACCGAAGCCCACGGCGGCAACCCCCGCGATATGCGCTCAGAGGACAAGGCGTTCTTCGGCTTGGATGGGGGGCAAACGTTGGTGTTGTATGGAAAGATTAATGAAGATTGGTATTTACAAGGTTCACGAAATGACACCCACCGCATGCTCCTCACCTTGCACGATGACGGGCGCGTGACTGGCGACTGGAGGGCAATGTGATGGAGATATTCGGCGGAACAGTTATGGCCATGTTGGTCTTGGTGCTTGGCATAATCCTCGGCGATTATACCAGCACCACTCGTTGGCAATCCGACCTGATCAATCGCGGCATGGCCCTCTACTGCCCCGACACGGGCGAGTGGGCTTTTAAGGGGGAGTGTGAAAAGTGACTGACGCCCAGCTTATCGACGCCACGGCAGAAGCCTATAGCAAGGCCCAAGGATGTCGTGTCTATCGTGGGCCTGAAACCTATCACGCAATTCGGTCAGGGCAAACGTCTGCCAATGCAGCGGCTGAATGGATGCGATTGCGTGATGAAATGATTAAAAGAGGGTTGCGCCAATGATTGACCAACCCGAATTGTTCCGCGTACAGACCACGGACGGTAAAAGTACGGTGGTGTGGAGGTCCAGCGACCATTATTATATTGGGTGTACCGGGTGGAGCATATGGTTTGCTGGTGGGAAAAATGTCGACACAGACTGCCCCGACCTAAACCTAGACACCCTCGAGCCGCTGCACCTGCTGACCGACGATGAATTGCAGGCGCGGGATGACGCGTTGCTGGACATTCTCGCTGTGTCGCTAGCCGACTTTCATTGCGGGGGCGTTGGCGCAATCGGGATAATCAACAGCCTGCGGAAGGACCCTACCCATGAACGCTGAACAAATCCGGGCGCTAGACGCAAAGCTGGCATCGCAGATCGGCGACGATGTAGGCGCAATTTACGATCACGAAAGCCTGTTTAAGCAGGCCCGCGAGGCGCTTCAGGTCGCTCTGACCGCAATGGCCGAAAACGACGCCCTGCAAGCCGCGCCAACGGCGGAACAACTGCGGGGGTGGGCAACCTGTGTTGGCCGGAAGATTTACGCAGAAGCTACGGCGGCTGAAATTCGCGCCGCCGCCGATCGGGTGGAGGGGAAGTGATGCGCGAAACAGCGTTGCTTGTCGGGCCTTTGACGCTTTGGCGCGGTCAATTTATCAGGCGGAACTCTCTTGGATGGTGTTGGCCTATCGGCGCTTTTCGCATGGAAGATCGCCGCCGGTTGCGACTGTTGTTCCAAAAAATGGGCGTCCGGTTTGTTCGCATTCATCGCGGCAATGGTGTCGCCTATATTCAGGTGGCCCGCAAATGACCCGCCTCATTCTGTGCCTATTCCTATCCGCCTGCGCCCCGGCTGACCATGGCGCGCTGATCTACATGCTGGGCGACGCGGTGTCGTCATCAACAGGGAGCCGATAAAATGACACATGCAGTTATAAGGACAAGCCCCAAAGAGCCGGGGCAAAAGTTTGACGGCTACTGCTCCAAATGCGGGCAAACCGGGCTGGGCTTAAGTGCCGCGCTCAACGCTTGCCCGGCTGACAACATTATATCGGATCAGCAGGCATTGCTTGATATTCTGACTCCCGACGCGGTGTCGGACAGCGCAACAACGGGAGAGTGAACCATGGCAAATCCATACGTTGCTTGGATCGGAAAAACAGAGGCAGGGAAATGGGAGGTGCGGCATTATTTCGGCTTCCCTCTTGTCTTTGAAACCGAACTGGAAGCCAATAATGTCTGCACCTTGGTAATAAAGGCTTGGACACGGGGCAAACAGGAAGTGCAGGACGCCATCAAGAACGCCTTGGGGGTGCCCAATGACTACTAAACCCACGGAAGGCTGGGCCGTTGTTTCAGCGGCTGGCAGTATCTTGGAAGTTGGGACGTATGGCAGCCCACTGGTCTGGGAAGAGCTGCATGGTGATTATGGCGACATCATCTCTGTCACCATCATCCCGACCGCCGATCTGGGGAAAGAAGCGGCAAGGGTGCTGTTGGGGGCTGGACTGCAAAGATTTAGCCCAGATTACTTTGCTGGGGACTATACATCGGTTTTCATGGAAAAAGATGATGATGGCGACTGGGTCAGCCTTGCCGCCCTTTGCGCCCTCGCCGGGCAAGGGGGTGTGTGATGAAATATTTTATTCTGTCTTTCCTGCTTCTGTCGTCAATGGTCAAGGCTGACAGTGTTTCTTGGGGCGTTCCTGTCACAACACAAGGGGCAAACACTGCCACCCTTTCCTTGTCTAATGAACAAGGAGAAGTCGCTAATGTCACCATTACAAATCGAATGACTAAGGGTAATGCCACTGAATATCTTTTCTTGTCAGAGAAAGGGTTAAGTGTTGGTCTTTACATTATCCAACAAAGTGATGCTCTCCCAGATAGTTATGAGATAATCCCTGAAAGTGGCTACACGGCCATCCCCAACAAAGTTTCACTAAGAGAAGATGAAACCACTACCATCCTTATCTTCAAAAATGAAAATCTTCTTATCAGCTAAAACGTAAGGAACAGAACAATGCGTCTTCTTAAAATCTCAGCTCTCCTATCATGTCTATTCGCCACCCCCATTTCTGCGCAAGAGATGCAGTGTGGTGCCAATTATCAAGAACAAGTGGAATTCTTGAACAGTGAATGGGGAGAGACAAGACAAGGTATGGGGCTTGCATCAAACAACATCATCTTTGAACTTTATTTCAATGATGCCACCTCCACCTTCACTTTTCTCATCGTTCGTCCTGACGGAAGCTTCTGTATTCCTATTGCAGGGGAGGGATGGACAGACAACCCACCACCCAATCTACTGCCAGCAGGAGACCCTACGTAATTAACATACATGTCTGCTTCTCGTTGCGGCTTGTGGGTTTTCTTTAGTGTAATAAGTCAGTTAATATCGTGGGACTGTCGCAAAGTAGATGCTCTCCCTCTATGGCTCTCATCGAAACGGTTAGTGAACTAAACCTGTAAAAAGCTAAAGATAATAATGTTAACGAGACCTGTAGGTGGTGGATAACCTTCTTTCCCTTCATCAAAAGAGGACAACATGCCAAACAATGAAGAAGCCTTCTGGCAAGGTGTAAACAACAAATATCGAGTTAGGGCACAACTCCCCTACTTTCAGCGTATTTGGTTAGAGGGGGAAAGTGATGAAGACTACAATTCAGTAGCTGTATACCTAGATTTTGCAAAGAAAGAAGCTTCCTCTCCCACTTTCAACTTCGTTGAGATTGAGGATGCAGAAAAAAAGCAAGAGGCTCTTGATGATGCCTTTGATGCTTGGAGAAGCTTGGACCTTACCTCTGTAAGGAACCATCTAAAAGAATTTTGGGGGTTGTGATGAACAGTTTTACAACTTTTTTGATTTTTACTCCTTTTGTGCTGATTGGGTGGACCATACTCGGGGTAGTGATCTATCAAAGTTGTAAAACTATCTACGATATTTTTCATAACCGTCTTAAAGGAGAAGAGGATGAGATGGAAACCTAAAGAAAAACATGAACGTCCCCCTTCCCCCACCAACCTTGTGTTCGCCTATCTCCCTACAAAATGTGTAGATGGGACGTGGGTGTGGTGGGAATGGGTGTATGCAACAGAGACAAAAGTGTACGACAGGGATGTAGGGCTGTTTATCACACAATTCACCTACACCCCCTATGAAGAAACTGAAGATGATTACGAAAATTGGAGAGGGCTATGAACGCAAATATCACCGCCATGCGACTGCAAGTGTTGAGCCAAACTCAACAAGCACGAGCCTTGAAAGCATTGGAACGTAAACAACGTTTGAAAGACAAAGAGGCAGGAATTAATAGCAGCAGTGCTGTTGCTGATCGTCTTTCCTATCATCGTCGTGTTCGCCTCGCTAAGGAAGCTCGTGCTTCCCACCTTCTGTTGGCTTTCTACAAGGGCCGTTCTTATAAGGAAGTGGAACAAAGTCTGTCCTCAAGCAAAATGTCTCCTGACAAGTTGGTTGTGATGTACTACCCTGATCTTGCAAGAAATATTAATTTCCTGCATTGGGCCAACCCTACAATCTACCCTGTTTGGATGATGCCGCAATAGCTCTGAAATCTCCTGCCCATAGCTCAATTGGACAGAGCAAGAAACTTCTAATTTCTAGGTTGGGGGTTCGAGTCCCTCTGGGCAGGCCATTTTATGGAGAGACCATGCAACTCCCTCTGTCCCTGACAAAACTTTCTCTCATCGCTAACTCAATCACCTGTGGGCCAAAGGGTTATAGCCTATGCGCTAGGTGGTACGAGAAAGGACAGAAAAAAGGAAAATTTTCTTATTTCTATGTTCTTGTTAGCAAAGGGGTCGATCTTCTTTTTTGGTTTGACCCTCAACATTCTCGTAAAGCCTATTTGCTAAGGAAACGTAGCGATGTTTAAGGTGGGGGATAGAGTTAGGAGAAAGAAAGAATTTAGAGAGGATTTTTGGTGGGAAAATCTTTGTTTTATTTACGGTTTAACATTAGACAGCGTTTTCGTCGTAAAAGAAGTGGGGGATTGTTATCTTCTACTCGACAAATACGGAAGAAGGCCGAGTCCCCATGCCATGGAAATTGTCCCTAATTTTCCCCTTGACTTCTACCTAAACACAGGAGATCAATCATGAATGATGTGCCAGAATGGATGAAAAAACTTATTGAGTACTTACCTTCTCGTCCCCGTAAGTATGAGTGGTAGTCATGCCATTTAAAGTTGGGGATTATGTAAGATGGAACAACGAAGATGCTTGGGCGAGTTATTGTAGAGACTATGGTTACATGCTTAAACCCTGCTACAAAATTGTAGCTAAAGGAGGTAGGTATATCCATTTCAAAGAAGAAACAGGGGCAAATACTACTGGGTGGAATGAATGTCATTTTGTCCTCGTAAGGCCAGCCTCTAGTCCTCCCCTAGAACACTACTTAAAGGTTGAGTGATGAAACGCTTCGCTTATTCACACAGGCACTTTGTGCCTTTGATAAAGGAAACAAAATGACTGTAAAAGAACTGAGGAAAGCTTTAAAAAAATTTCCTGAAACTATGGAAGTTAAGCTTTGGAATTTTAAAACCTTTTGGTTTTATGATATCTCTGATGTGAGTGAAACAAGCACCTTTGGTGATGGCGATGAATCAGTATTTGTGGTGGTAGAGTGATGAAACAGCAAGTGTTGGAAAAGTGCCTCGAAGAGATTGCCACCATGGCAAGTGAGGCAGTGAATAAGCCTCTCTGGAAACAGCATGAGGCGTTGATCAGTATTTGGGCAAAAGCTCGTTGTCAGCTCCCCCTTCAAAAAAGCCCCGTAGAGGGCCATGTTGGGGTTAAGGTAGATCACCATACCTAAAAATCAAAGATGATGCTGTAGAGGCCCTCCCAGAGGCGCTACAGGGCATCCTAGGAGTTGAGGGAGGGTGTCCTTACACAAAGTGGAGAAAACAGAGGTAAAAGAAAAAGGGTTTTATTATTGAATTCTTATTATTCCTAAAAAGAAAACCCCATCTCCTAAATCATCCCTCCTAATCCCCCCTATAGTCCCCCCTTAGGTTCCCTTCTTTTAGGTTCTTCCCCAAGCTAAGGTCGTCAAAGGTAAGTGTACCTTTTCCTCTGTTAACAAAAGAGAACGAAAAAGATGAACTGGATAAAAAGATTTTTAATTCACACTGGGGATGACCCCACAAAGGTTCTTTGGCTAAGAGACGACCCTGATTGGTTTGGAAGTTTCTTTTACTTTAGTGATTTTGAAAGATTTTCTAATGGAGAGATTACAGAGGCTGAATGTAGGCATCTTTGGGATTATGGTTGGAAAAGTTTTAGAGAGACATACCCCAACTCTCTGATAACAAAAGAGGTATTTCCTTTTCAATTTTCTCTCGACTATTACCTACGGGTTGATCCATGACATACGAAATCAAAGCTGGGATGAGGTTAAAGTATCTCCCTTCGCACAAAAATAAAACAATCTATCACGTCTCAAAAGTAGAGAGTTACAGTGGGAAGCTAAGAATTTGGATCGGGTTAAGTTCAGACCCTACAACTCACAGTTACCACTCCGAATATACTATCCGACACTATCTTACCCCTTATCGCTCCCTACCCCTTGACTATTATTTGGAGACAGGTAGATGAACCCATTTAAAGTCGGAGACTATGTTTGTTGGAAAAATAAATGGGATTGGAAACGGTATTGCGAAAACCATGGGTATGTTTTTAAATCTTCTTATAAGATAGTGAAGATAGAAGGCTATCGTATATTTTTTGAAGAAAATACTGGCTTAGAGTGTTGGAGTTGCTTCTCTTTTAAAGAAGCAGAAGCACCCCTTTTTCCTCCCTTAGAACACTACCTTCAAACCGAACAGGAAACAACATGACCACTGTACTTCTCTCTCGTGAAAACTTTGGTGAGCTGTGGCTCCCTGACTTTGTGAAAAAATCTAAAGCAATCGAAAAGATTGTTTGGAAGGGTGAAGATTTCCCTGCTGGGGTAAAACACATCATTCGTTGGGGCACTACCAGCAATGTGCCGAAGGTCAAGACCTACAACCCTGCGAAGTTCATCCACGTTGTTGCTGACAAAACAGGTTTCCGTCGTTTGATGCAGCAAGGTGCAAAAAAGATTTGCCCTACCACCTACTTCAGTCATGAAGATTTTATGGAGAAGGGGGGACAGTTTCCTTTGATCATTCGCCCACAGAAACATGCTTGGGGAGAAGGGTTGCTAGTAGCTAACAACTTCAAAGAGTTCAAAGAAGCTGCAGATAAATGTGGCGAAGGTTGGTATGCCTCCGAGTTCATTGACAAACGTCGTGAGTATCGCATTTTCATCGTCCAAGGACGTGTAGCATTTGTGGCGGAACGTCCACCAAAACGAGGCAGAATTTATTGGGGTGGTGGGGGCTTCAACAACATTCGTTGGGGTCAATGGCCTATTGAGGCTGTGCGTGTCGCTCTGGAAGGCTATGCCCTCTCTCGTCTTCATTTCTGTGCAGCAGATGTGTTAGAAGATGCTGATGGGAAGTGTTATATTACAGAACTTAACACAGCCCCTCAAATCTCTTGTGAGTATAAGCAAGAATGTGTGGCTATGTGCTTTGATCAAATGGTTAAAGAAGAAGGGAAACCAATTGCGGTTGAACACAGCGACAACTGGAAAAATTACATCCACCCAGCTCTTAGTGAAAAAGCCATTGTTGGAGAAGAGAATGGACCTATTTGACATTAAACTCGCAGAAAAATTTAAGAAAGAGGGTGCGCCATACAAAGGCTGTGTAGCTTTCTGTGGGTTAGTTGGCGGACGTTTGCATTGGTTTACCAACACAGCTTGTCACGCTTCTCTCCTCCGTTGTGGAGATGTACTGAAAAAAGATGATTACATCATCAGTCAAGTGCAAGATAAAAGAGATTGCAAAAAAGATTATAAAGAGGCAGTTGACTATTTTATTAACTGGGCTGTCACCGAAAGTAACTGGGCAGAAGTTCATGCCGTTAAAGATGTGGATTTCATCAAAAAATACGGTTGGGTGATGTTTACAGACAAAGACTCCAACCTTACAGGCAGTGCTACCTATGGCACTCGATTTATTTCGGAACACGCCTCCCGTCTTGCTGGGTATGCAGACTTGTTGGAGAAGGGTTTCTCTGGTGCAGAAGCTCTTATCCTTGCCTACACTTTCAGGTTTGATGATAAGCAATACACCAAATCTATGGAGTATGGTGGGCACACAGGCATCACTCTTCATGGAATGGATGCTTCTTACGTTGCAGGTTGGTTAAAAAATCGTCCTCAACTTAGTGAGATGTCTTTCTTTGAAGCTAAGGGGTTTGCAGCCAGAAACACTAATAATGGTGTTATGGGGATGTGGCAAAACAGAAAGCCCGTAGGCAAAACTTGTGACAAAATCCTCTCTTCTTTTATCCCCACTTCTCGGATCAAAACCAACGACCTCAACATCTTTCGTAAGATTGTGGAGGATAAGTACACCCCTCAAACGAAAGAAGACTTCCGCGATCTGCTGGACCTGTTTATGGAGCAATGGTAATGAAAAAAGTATATGTACTCAATGATGGTGGCGTGGCCCGTATGTTCCAAGTAAATGGTTGGACGCTCGTAGATAACGATCTTGACGCTGATCTTGTTGTCTTTACGGGAGGGGAGGATGTTGACCCCTCTTATTACGGAGAAGAAAAACACGGAGCCACCTACTCCAACCCTCGTAGAGACGCGAGGGAAAGCCACATCTTCCACCAAAATTTAGACAAACCTAAAGTGGGTATTTGTCGTGGAGGTCAGTTCCTCAACGTTATGTCTGGCGGTCGTATGTGGCAACATGTAAATAATCATGGGGTACGCCATACTCACGAGGCTATCACCTCAGATGGTGAGGTGGTTCAAGTGACCTCCACACATCACCAAATGATGCGTCCCTCTGACGAAGGAGAAATCTTGCTCGCCGCAAAGCTCTCCACTTACAAAGAGACCGCTACAGAACGTCATATCCCTCGTAAAGATGAGATGGATGTAGAAAGCGTCTTCTACCCTAAAACTAAATCGTTGTGTTTCCAGCCTCATCCAGAGTATGTGAACATTGACCACGAGTGTCAGACACTCTTCTTTCGTCTCTTGCAAGAAAAATTGGGAGTGTGATGTGAGAGTAGACCCTCCCCCAAAACGAATATGGGCTTGGACTATAGATACAGGAGGTTTTGGTCGTATCCACGGAGAAAAAGTGTGGATAGACTACAAACCAAAACCCTTCTTTGCTACACGTTGGAAATCCACCGGAAAGTGGTGGCAATTTTTTAAAGGGAAAGAAGAAAATATCCCACAACAAGTAAAAGAATATCTTTCTCTTGACTCTTTTCCTAGTCCAGAAGCTTTGCGTAAGTGGGCAACAGAAATTAAAAATGGAAAATGGTCAGCAGAAGTTATGGTACATGTGTTACGTGATCTAGCAAATAAAATAGAAGGGATTGAAGAAAATGGTTGGTTGGGGTAGTATGTCAGATATTTTTGTAGGAGGTGTGTAATGTGTGGTTTGGTAGGTTTGTATGGCTCTGCCCTAGGGGCAAAAGAGTTCGGAACTTTTCTTGATCTTCTTTATGTAGATCAACTTCGTGGGGAAGACTCCACAGGCATTGGCTTTGTCAAGCCTACAGGTGAATTTTCTGTCATCAAAGAGACAGGCACCCCAGCAGAGCTTCTGGCTCTTCGGGGCAAAGAACTCACCCCGCTGGGTAAAGAAAAACACATTGCCTTGATTGGGCACAATCGTTCTGCCACTCGTGGTAAGATTACAGCAGAAAATGCTCACCCCTTTGCTTTTGAGCATGTTGTGGGGGCGCATAATGGTACCATCCCCATGTGGGATTTGCGAGAGTTGACGAATGGAAAAGTTCATGACGTTGACTCAAAAATTCTGTTTGACCACATCAACGCCACGAACAACCTCAATGACATCACACGGGTCACTAAAGGAGCCATGGCTCTGACGTGGTGGGATCGTCGTACGATGACTATGAACTTGTTCCGTAATGATCAACGTCCTCTGTTCTACGGGATCACTAAAGATGGTAAGAACATGATGTGGGCTTCGGAGAGCTGGATGATCCATGCTCTTTGTTTCCGTAATCATATTGAACTGGATAAAGTGTTCACCGTAACCCCAGATCAACACTATGTCTTTGAGACAGACGAAGATGGAAAAATCACACATAAAACAACGGAGGTTGAAAAGTATCAACCCGTGGTTTTTCAAAACCCTCGTCGAACGTTTCTCGACGATTGGGACGACTTCGACCAAAAAAGAAAAGGAACAAACGCAAGTAGGACCCCCCTTACTGGTGTTCTCTATAATATTGTTAGCATCATCCCTGATGCTGCTAAACCATGGGCTTTAGCTAAAGCTGAAAAAGGTGATGCAGAAATCATTGTTTACATTGATCCTGCTGCCCTTAAAGATGTGCAAAACAAGATTATGGGACGGGGACGTAAAGCCCTCTACTCGTGTCTTTGGAAAGACCTCAAATACAACCCCAACAGTAAAGAGTGGGAGACAAACTTTAACACTCTCATTTGGAAACGTCCGGGCGCTCGTACTGTGATTGTTAAGGAAGAACCCCTAAAAGAGACAACAGAAGCTGCTACAGCCCCTTGGTATGAACCTCATCTACGTCTCACTCAAGGTGCTTACTTCAATCGCACTCAAACTGGGTGCACTTGTTGCTACACTCAACCTACTTGGGAACAACGTAATGATCTTTGGTGGGAAGACAAAGAAAACTTTTTCTGTAAAGATTGCCAATCCCTTAGTTACGTTCAAGAACTCATCGCCTCAAATCACCCTGTCGTAGAAGCTGCATAAGGACACATCATGAAAATCAAAGGTCACAACTTCACTATTGGCGCAGACCCCGAAGTCTTTGTCAAACGTTATGGTAAGCTCTCTTCCGCGTATGGACTTATCCCCGGTACGAAAGATGACCCATTCATCGTCAAGAACGGGGCTGTTCAAGTAGATGGTATGGCGTTGGAATTTAATATCGACCCCGCTGCTACCTTAGAACAATTCCAAAAAAATATGTCCACCGTCCTTGACCAAATGACGAAGATGGTTCCGGGATATGAATTGTTTATCCAACCTGTTGCGGATTTTGGGTTTGACTACATTAACGGTCAACCTAAAGAAGCTAAAGAACTTGGTTGTAACCCAGACTTCAATGCTTACACGATGAAGCCCAACCCCAGACCGGATGCTGACACCCCCTTCCGTACAGCTTCTGGGCACATCCACATCGGTTGGAGAGAAGAACCTGTAGACCCCCAAGACGCCACACACCTTGAGGCTTGTCAAGTTCTTGTGCAGGCCCTTGATTTGTATGTAGGTTTGCCTTTGATGTGTCTTGACCCTGACAATCGTCGTCGTCAACTTTATGGCAAAGCTGGGGCTTTCCGTCCTAAATCTTATGGGCTTGAGTATCGAGTTCCTTCGAACGTGTGGATTGGCAAAGAACTCACTCGTGCCTTTGTTTTTGGCAACACGGTTAAAGCTATCGAAGCTGTTTTTGAAAATCCTGATGTGGGGTTGACTAAACTCAATGGTTACACAGCAAAAGAAGTTATTGACAACTGGGATGGGGTAAGAACCGCTCAAGTTGATGCTGAGGGGAACATGATTGATGGTACTGCACACCCTTATGAAATGGCTGTACTTGAGGCGTTTTCCTATCATAACGTTCCATCGTTCCGGGATTACCTTCCGAAAGAGGTTTAATATGTACGAAGATGACATTGGATATGCTCAAACACGTCTGAACAAGAGCTACGTTCGTAACCAAAAAGGTGAAGTTATCTACGTAGAAGGGGTTGGGGGTGACGGCTCAATTGTCACTGTCGAGACTGAAGATGAGGTGTTTCGTCATAGCACTCTCGCTGAAATTGACCACACCCCTATCTCTTTAGGTTTCATTAACGCAGGGGACAAAGTGTTCTACCTGCAACGTGTACCTATTCGAGGTGGTGGTTATAAACAAGGACTCCACCCCGGCAACTGTAAGACCACCGAGATCAAGAAAGGGGAGTCGTATGACCACCGTGCTCTTCCTCCTATGAAGTATATGCTGTCCCCTCGCACCTACATCCCTTTTCGTAACGCTCTTGGAAGACGAACCACTACAGCTTTCCATAAAGACTTTGCACTGAGCTGGGACGGGACTTGTCATCTGCTGATGTACAAAACCAATTGCATTGGTAAATGCAAAGGGGCAGAAATCCATCTTGATGAAAAATACACTTTCATGCAAGACTATGTTAATGAGGTTGTAAATGGCTAAAATTGGAAGTGTCCTCCCTGCAAATCTCCTTCAGGACGGAGAGATTGGCGTTGAAATTGAGGTTGAAGGTTCTCGTCTCCCTGATGAACTCAAGCTTTGGAAAAAAGATGCTGACGGTTCATTACGTGGGGAAAGTGCCGAGTATGTCCTCAAGCGTCCTATTAAGAAAACTCAAGTAAAAGACGCCTTGACTGAGCTGTCAGAAGCTTTTCGTAAGAGTCGTTCGTCTATTACTACAAGTTATAGAGCGGGCATCCACGTCCATGTTAATGTTCAAGACATGACGTTCACACAGTGTATGAATTATGTCTTCCTCTATTTCTTGGTGGAAGAGCAACTCATCCGTTTTTGCGACCGTTCTCGTAGGGGCAACCATTTTTGTCTTCGTCTTTCTGATGCAGGTTATTTGGCTGAGGTGATTACAAAGTTTTGTGTCACCGAAGATGTAGAAGTTCTTCGTACGGATGCTATTCGTTACGCCAGCATCAACCTCAAGTGCATCCCCCAATACGGCAGTCTTGAATTCCGTGCTCTTGAGTCCACCACCGACTGGTATAAAGTAGGTCTTTGGGTAGATGTGTTACACCATCTGAAACAACAGGCCCTTACTTTTTCCACCCCCACTGCCATCCTTGAAGAGTTTAGTAAGTTTGGAGCAAAGGATTTCGTTGAGAAGGTGTTGGGACAATACACCAACGTTCTTCCACGTTGTGATGTTAAAGTCGTTAATGATGCTATGCACGACATTCAATGGGCCGTTTACAGTCGTAAGTGGGCGTCTGTAAATAATAATATTTTTTCAAAGAAAAGTTTGTTCTGACCCCTTGACAAACTGTCTTTTATGTATTATATAGGTGATGAATGAACAAACTAGCTCAATGGCTAATGTCTGATGAAAGAAAAGATGGGTATGGAGATTACCTACAACCTATCCCTAACACAAAACAACTTAAAAATTACATAAAGAGATTGTGGGATGATGAAGAGGAAATTAATCAGACGATTAGTTTTACGGCTTTGTCTCGCCACTTAGGATGTGACACAGAAGTAATCTCTGAAACCTATCAGAGAGGACTTAAAAACACTTTTGATAACAATCTTTTCAAAATTCTGTGCCTACAAATATTAAAAGAGGGCGATAAGCCACTGTCTTACTATCTCCCCACTTTGTAGGATAAAAAGATGAATGCCCTCTATGACTATCTTGCCTATTGTTATAGTTTTTACCCCACCAAAGAACTTGTGAGATTGTTTAAACACAATTCTGATGAGGTCAGGAAAATTGATTGGGAAGGTTTAGCGAGATTTTCCAAATATGAGATTAAAACTTTAGATATAGAAAAGTTTTATGTGTATGGATATATTGGGGTTTTGGGAAACAATACTTTTAAACAACAGCTAGACGCTATCTTAAATTGCCCTAAAAAATCTCTTAATTACTATTTAGAGGGGACAGATGCTTAAAGTTGGAGATAGAGTTAAAAGAAAACAAAAACATTGCTCTCGTTGGTGGAAATCTTTAGTGGGGGACAAAGAGTCTTTTGTGGTAAGGAAAGTTAATGGGGAGTATTTTTTTGTTGAGGGTTTCTCAGGAACCCTTTTACATAGAGACAGATTTGATCTTGTCTGCACATTTCCCTTAACTTACTATTTGTGTTTAGGAGATGCGAATGTTTAAAATTGGGGATAAAGTAACACGAAAACCTGAATACAAAAACACCTATTGGAATTATCTCTCTAAGGGGGGAGAAATTTTTACTGTTGTTAAAATCAAGGGTGTAAATATTTATGGTTTTCAAGAGATTGTTCTTAAAGAAATTTCAAATGAAATTTTTAACCATGAGCGATTTGAAGTAGTGGGTCAAAAGCCATTGTCTTATTATTTGGAGACTATTAATGTTTAAAGTTGGTGATCTAGTTGTCCGTAAAAAAGAAAGACAAATCGATTACACTTGGAAATGGTATACAGAAGATTTTAGTACCCCTGTTTCTCATCCTTTTAGGGTGAATTATGTCTCCCCTAAAGGAAAACGTATTAATCTAGAGCACGCTCAAGATTATGGCACATGGCTTAGCAAAGACTTCGAACTCGTAGTACAACTACCACTAGAGTATTACTTGTTTATAGGAGAAAATGATGCATGAAGGGCAAATGTGGGTAGCTAAAGACACGAGTGATTGGGTTCGTAAGGTCAGAGTTAAAAAAGTCTCAGTAGACGGAAAATTTTTTTCTGGTTATTGGTTTACAAACGACCCATCTAAAAAACATTTAAGTGGAGACCTGTTTGGGCCTTTGGAAATTAATTGGCTTAAACGACATTACATTCCCCTCTTCATTCGCCCTCTAAGCCACTATTTGGAGACTGGGACATGAAATTTAAAGTTGGGGACTGTGTGAAATATAATAATGACGAGGCATGGAAAAAACACTGTGAGACTGGTCGATATGCCATCAAACCGTACTATAAAATAATTAAGATTGAAGGTCACTACATTTTCTTTGCTGAAAGACTCAGCATAAACCCGTGTTGGTTTCCTGATAATTTTGTCCTAGTCTCTTCTCCCCTTAAACTGCCATTAGAACACTATTTAAATTTAGGAGATTGATTGTGAAAAAGGGAGATGTTTGGGAACGTAAAACCCCGGAAGGGTTTACACAGACAATTCAAATTGTGGATAAAAATTTTTTGTCAAACTCTTTCTCTGGGTATTGGTTCAGTAATGACCCCCGGCTTAAGTCTGAAAGTGGTAGGCTTTATTCTCATCTTGGGGTAAATTGGTTACACAAATTCTACAAACGTCGTTTTAACCCCTCTCTTGACTACTACCTCCACACAGGAGATGTAAATGTTTAAAGTTGGAGATAGAGTGAAGTGGAACGGAGGAAAAAGCTGGTATGACAATCTCTTTTTCAGAGAAATGAATATTTCAAATACTAACCCAAGACAAACATTTACCGTAGAAGAGGTTCACGAAAACCTGCAAGGAACTGTTATGGTCAGATTGTCTGGACCAAACTCTTTTATTTATCCTGTAAATACATTCTCCCTTGCAGAACAACATCCATTAAGTTATTATTTAGGAGGCACATGAGCCAACAAATTGATCAACTCCCCCATAGTTGTGGAACAAGAAGGGGGTTAAAAGTCTTTCTACAAGAAGATGGGGAAGTGACGGGCTATTGTTTTGCCTGTTCAACTTTCATAGCCAACCCCTACGAAGGAAAAGACCCTGTAAAAGTGGAGGCTCGACGAGCCAAAACACCTGAACAAATTGCAGGTGAAATCGCAGAAGTTGACGGCTACCAAGTCATCGATGTGCCGCAACGTAAGCTTCGAGCAAAAACCTTGGCTCATTTTGGAGCTAGGGTGAGTGTATCTGAACGAGATGGAACCACCCCTGCGGCTATCTATTGGCCTGTGACTAATGAGGGGAAACACGTAGGTTATCACGTAAAGGTTCTCAATAAAACCTACCCTGCCTTTAATCTGGGCGACACAAAAGGTTGTGATCTCCTTAATTGGCAAAATGCCAAAGGTTCGGGGGCTTACAAATTGATTATCACCGAGGGACCAGAAGACATGGCTTCTGTTCACAGCATCTTTGAGCTGCATGGCGACAAAGATGATACAGGGAAACTTAAATACCCTGTTGCTGTGTGTTCGCTCCCTCATGGGGCTTCCTCTGCAAGGAAAGTGTTAAGCAAACACGCAGAAGACATTCGTCGTTTCTTTAAAGAAGTGGTGTTATGTTTTGATGATGATGATGCAGGTCATGAAGCTGTTAAGAAAGCTATGATGATCTTGCCAGAAGCTAAGAGCGTCACTCTTCCAACTAAAGATGCTAACCAAGCTCTTATGGAAGGAAAAGCCAAAGCAGCTTACAACGTTCTCGCTTTTAGGGCTACAGTACCTAAAAACACACGTATCGTTAAAGCAGGGGATATTCATGAAGCAGCAAAGCAACCTGCCACATTTGGTCAACTCTCTTGGCCTTGGAGACAAATGAACCAAGACCTTCGTGGTATTAGGTTTGGAGAGACTATCTATCTAGGTGCAGCTACCAAGATGGGTAAAACCACTGTCAAGAATGCTCTTGGTGCTCACTTCATTCAGAAAGATGGGGTGAAGGTTTTTATGGCTTGTCCTGAAGAACCTAACCACATGACTTATAAGTTGATGGCTAATCAGCTCACAGGTAAAATCTTTCACGACCCAGAGATTAGATTTGACGAAGAGGCTTTTGAAAAAGCCGGAACCATTCTAAAAGACAACCTTATGATGCTCAACCTTTATCAGCACCTTGGTTGGTCTACCCTTAAAGAAGACATTCGTCATGCTGTAGGAGAAGGGGCCAAAGCCGTCTTTATCGATCCTGTTACTTCACTCTCTAACGGAGTTAGTTCAGGTGAGGCTAACACCCTCTTGCAGGAGTTTTCTCAAGAACTCGCAGCCATGTCTAACGATCTAGACTTCACTGCCTTCATCTTTTGTCACCTAAAAGCCCCTGAAGGGCAAATTAGCGAAGAGAAGAGGGAAGGTTTCTACAAGAAAGGTCAGTATGTTGATTTAGGCAATTGCTCCCATGAAATGGGGGGTAGTGTTTATTCAGCGCAATTCGCTGGCTCTCGTGCAATGCAACGTAGTTGTCATTTAATGCTTGCCCTTCTCGGCAACAAAGACCCCGATCTTCCAGAAGAAATTCGTAACACTCGTGAGATTAGGGTGCTTGAAGACAGAATGTGGGGGAGTAGTGGTAAGTATCAAATGTTCTATAACAAAAATACAGGATTATTCCAAGAGCTATGAACGTAGATGAGTTCTATCGTAAAAATTATAAGCACCTTTGCAACCGACTAAGACGATACGTTCGTGGTACTTCTTTGGAGGTGGAAGATGTTGTACAAGAGGCTTTTGTACGTGTTGTACAGAAGTTTGACCAATTTGATCCAATGAAAGGCAAAGACAAAGTTTGGGTGGATAGAGTGATCTTCTCCACCCTTTGGAACATGAAAAGAAAGACTATTCCTATCATGGTTGATATTGAAGACTTCATCAATTCTATTGAAGTCAGCACAGCTACCGACAAAAAAGTTAAAGACCGTATCTTAAACGTAGTGGATGACACACACAAGGCTGTCCTATTTGCAGTTTATCTACTAAACTATAGCAGAGCAGATGTCTCTGCCGTACTAAAACTTTCTGATTTTGAAGTTAGAGAAATCATTTCAAAATATCAAATGGAGTGGGAGTAATGCCCTACACAGGCTTTAGGCTTTGGCTGGCAAACCTGATCAGCGGGGACGAGATTGCGCGATTGAATAAGCAGATAGCGTGTCTGCAAATTGGCGATGACATGTTGTTCACTTATCAAAGTGCCCTGCTTTCCATAGCCAACAACACCTGCTGCAAAGGTTGCCAAAAAGCCGCCCGTGTGGCGCACTTTGCTTTGACTGGGCCGCTGCACTGCCGTGATGAAACAAGGGTAAAAAGTGAAACATGTAATCGTAGACTGCGAAGGAGATAGTCTTTTCCCAACTAAATTCTACGTCGTCTCTTACATTGAAGATGGTAACACCACTTCTTTAACGACGTATGAAGAAATGAGAGCCTTTCTTACCAGAGAGGATATCACCATTGTCGGGCATAATTTCATCCTGTGGGACGCTCCACAGCTAGAACGTATTCTTGGCATCAAAATCTCCGCTAAAATTGTTGACACTCTCGGTCTTTCTTGGTATCTCTACCCAAATCGACAGAGACATGGCCTTGAGGTGTGGGGGGACGAGTTAGGTGTAGAAAAGCCAGAAATTAAAAACTGGACTGACCTCTCTTTAGAAGAGTACGTACATCGGTGCGAAGAAGACTGTAAGATCACACTCCTTCTGTGGGAGAAACAACTTCGTTTCCTCTCTCGCCTCTATGACACAACCTCTCCTGAAACTCTCCCAATCATCAGCTATCTGATGTTTAAGCTAGACTGCGCAAGAGAACAAGAACGTAGTAGGTGGAAGTTGGATGTAGAGTGGTGCACTAAGGCCCTAGAGGCCGTAGAAGCCGAGCAGGAGCCACGTCTTGAAGCTTTACGTAGGGTGATGCCCCCAGTGGTCAAATGGACCACCAAAGAGCGTCCTGCGAAGCCCTACAAGAAGGATGGGACATGGTCTACACATGGAGCCAAGTGGTTTGCTCTCCTCAAACAAGAAGGCCTCCCCTTCGACTATAAGGGACAGGTGCAAGTTAAAGACAGAGAAGAGCCTCCTAACCCCAATTCAACAGATCAAGTTAAGGATTGGCTTTTCTCTTTAGGTTGGGAACCAGAAACATTTAAATTTGTAAAGGAGGATGATGGGACAGAAAGAAAAATCCCCCAGATCAAACAACTTGATAAGCCTGAGCTTTGCCCTTCTGTTTTGGCTCTTACAGAGGAACACCCAGAAGTGGGAGAACTCGAAGGCCTTTCTGTTGTCAAACACAGAGCCGGATTGCTTAAAGGTTTCCTCAGAGACGTTGATAAAGACGGATACTTAAAGGCTCGTGTTGCAGGGTTTACCAACACTCTCCGCTTTAAACACACAGAGATTGTCAATCTCCCCGGTGTAGAAAAACCTTGGGGGAAAGAGATAAGAGGGTGTTTAGTAGCAAGAGAAGGTTATGAACTTGTTGGTACAGATATGGTGTCTCTTGAAGATACTACGAAAAAACACTATATGTACCCTTATGACCCAGACTATGTTAACGAAATGTCTCAGAAGAACTTCGATCCCCATCTTGACCTCTGCAAAAGAGCAAAAGCTGTGAGTGAAGAAGATGTGACCCTCTATTTGGAGAACAAAGACAACCCTGATCTTGGAGACAACCTTAAAGCTGTTGTAAAAGAAGTCGCAGGGTTGAGGAAAATCTACAAGGTTGTTAACTACTCAAGTGTTTATGGCATCGGTCCGCCAAAGCTTGCTAGAGGATTGAAGGTTTCTTTGTCCAAAGCTAAGGCTCTCCTAGAGAGTTATTGGGAACGTAATTGGGCTGTAAAGAAAGTTGCAGAGGACTGCATAGTAAAAACTGTAGATGGTCAAAAATGGCTTTACAATCCTGTAAGTCGGTTTTGGTATTCCCTGCGAGCAGAAAAAGATCGTTTCTCAACCCTTAACCAAGGGACAGGTGTATATTGTTTTGACTCTTGGGTTAAAGAGTGCCGTAAAGAACGTTCTCAACTCACCGCCCAGTTTCATGATGAAACCATCTCAGAAGTAAAGAAAGGGTATGCTGCAAAGTTACAAGAACTACAACAACGTGCAATTGATCGTGTAAACGACAAACTAAAGTTAAATGTAAAATTGGCTATTGACTCTCATTCAGGGAGAAGGTACAGTGAAATTCACTAACGTCTGTGTAAAAGGACATCTTCTTTCTCGTCACCTTGACCTAAGGTTACATAAAGTTTGGATTGATGAACAAGAGAAAGTAGCTACATTTCCTATTTACGAACTAAATGGTGAAATGGTAGGCTACCATCAATATAGGCCCTCCGCCAACAAAGAAGCTAAAAATAACCCAAGAGAAGGTAGATACTTCACCAAGAAATCAAAGGGGATTTTTGGTCTTTGGGGAATGGAGAGTTGGAGGTTTTCTAAAACTCTTTTTGTTACAGAAGGGGTCTTTGATGCTTGTCGTCTTACGGCCAAAGGATTCTCTGCTGTAGCCACTCTAAGTAATGATTTAAACGAGACCACCAAAAATTGGTTTTACACTATCCGTGCAGTTAGGCCTGTTATAGTAGTTTGTGACTCTGGGGAAGCTGGCAAAAAGCTTCGTAAAGCTGGGCACTCTTATGTCACAATGCCTGACGGAGAAGATATGGGAAGTGTAGACCAAGATTTTGTAAACAATTTCTTAAAAAATTTCAACTAGAAAAGGAAACACATGTATTACGCAATTGATCTACTAGTTAATCTAGCTCTCTTAGCCGCCTTTATTGGTTGGTTCTATGTAGACTACAAAACTGGTAAAGAATACGACGAAGAAATTGACCAACTCACTGAACGACTAAACGAATTAGAAAAAACTTCTCGCAAAACTCCTCAAAAGAAAGCTCAAACGAATGCTTAATGCAAACAAAGTAAAATCTCCCTCGACTAAGAAACGTGCCCCTGCTCTTCCTCCCGGAACCTACCCTGTCCGTGTTGTACAAGTCATTAGCCTTGGCACTCAGAAACAACAGCAATACAAGGACGATGATAAGCCGAAACCTCCGGTCCCTACTCTCTACGTAACCTACGAGTTCTTGGACGAGTTTATGAAGGACGATGAAGGAGAAGAGCTGAAGGATAAGCCTCGTTGGTTGTCTGAAACTCTCCCCCTCTATTCGTTGAAGAGTGATCGTGCTAAATCCACTCAACGTTACTACGCTCTTGACCCTCTGGAAGATAAAAAAGGGGATTGGGCACAATTGTTGGGTGCTCCTGCTATGCTCACCTTGATTAACAAACCTAGTAAAAAAGAGAAAGACGTAGTTTTTGAGAACGTGGATAGCCTATCCACCATGCGTCCTAAAGAAGTGGAACGTGCCCCTGCTCTCGTCAATCCGACGAAGGTGTTTGATTTTGATGCCCCTGACGTAGATGTATTCCTCTCGTTGCCTGATTGGCTCCAAGACAAGATTAAAGAGGCCGTAGACTTCGCAGGAAGCCCGCTGGAGGCCCTTCTCAATAAATCAGGTGGGCAGGTAGCTAAAAAGACTTCTGAGCCTGTAGAGGCTCCTGTAGAGCCTGTAGCAGGTGATGACGAAGAGGAGTGGTGATGCAACCCCTCGTAGACATGGATGTTCTGGTGTATGAGATTGGCTTCTCATCTCAGAAAATGGAGGAGGGGGTTGTTGTCCCCTCCTCTTGGGACTTCGTAACAGACCTTCTTCGTAAACGTATTGATGTGATTTGTGCTGAAGTAGATGCTACACACCCACCAATTGGATTTCTTACTAACAGCAAGTATATCAATTCACTTCTCAATAAGCGAAGACGATTTGCAGGGGAGGACGAAGTTGAGTATGTAGAAAACTTCCGTGTTGCCGCTGCTAAAGAAAAAGCTTACAAAGGCACAAGAAAAGCGGAAAAACCCTACCACTACTACAACATCATCAATCACATGATTAACTCCTATCACGTTGTAGTCAACGAGGAGGGTTTAGAAGCAGACGATATGATGTGCATCTACCAATACGAGAAATGGAAGCAAGGGGATTTCTCTACAATTATTTGCTCTCGTGACAAAGATGTACGTCAATGTCCGGGTAATCACTACTCGTGGGAGATTGCTAAACAGCCTTCTATTGGCCCCCTTTTTGTTCAACCTTTAGGACAACTCAATCTGACCACTCGTTACGACGACAAAGGAAAGATTAAAGACCATAAAGTGTTTGGGACAGGCCAGATGTTTTTCTACTACCAACTTCTTGTTGGAGACACAGTGGATAATATTGGAGGGATTAAAGGAAAAGGTCCAGCCTTTGCACATAATTTACTGAAAGACTGCACCACAGAAATTGAACTCTACAACAAAGTCCAGAAAGAATTTGAAAAAGCCTATAAAGAAAACTGGAAGAAAGCTTTTAGAGAGCAAGCTGATCTACTCTTTATGATCAGAGAGAGAAACGAGAAAGGTTGGGTAAAATGGAAGCCTCCAATTTAACACACTGTCTTGCAAGTTCTGTGTGCCCTTATAAATGTTGTAAAAATAATAACGATTGGTTAGAGATGCGTCGTTTATCAGAGCGACTAGATAAAAACATCTTGAATTTAATCCTACCCCCAAAAGAATTTAAAACTTGTCTAAATTTTTCGTACAATGGGCCTTTTGAAAGATTGGAAAAATTTATTGACCAATAATGTAATTCAAGAAACTCTTGCCATAACCCCTCTTCGTAAAAAGAGGCTTTTGACTTTAGCAAAATTTGGAGGGGGAGATCACAAACGTTGGTATCCACTCTATCTACGGTTAAGTAGAGAAGGTTTGATTAGATGGGTATTGGGGTCGGCTTTCATCACTGTCCTCGGAGAATTAGAATTGGAGAGACTTAAAAATGAAAATTAGATTAGTAGGAGACATCCACGGGGACTATTACACTTATCGCCAACTTGTCGAAGACTCTCCTCTATCCATTCAAGTAGGAGACTTTGGGAGAGGTTTTGATAAACAAGCTGACTATCGTATAGAAGAGTGGTTGCATGAAGGGGAAAATGAAAACCATTGGTTTATCCGTGGAAACCACGATTGCCCAGAAGCCTGTCAAGAGTCTGCTGCTTATTTAGGAGACTACGGAGTTTTTCATGGCAATCTCCCCACAACAATTTTCTACATCAGCGGGGCACGATCTATTGACTATTATCGTCGTAAAGAGGGACGTAGTTGGTGGCCTGATGAAGAACTCTCACAAGAACAATTTGATGCTTGTGAAAGTTTTTACCTGAAGATGAAGCCTGAAATTGTCATCTCTCACGATGCTCCTGCAACCATCCCAACTAAGATGGACATTCTCAATCCTCAGTTTGGAGGGGAAGGTACGACAAGAACCTCTTATCGTCTTGCTCTAATGCTTGCTCAGCATCAACCTAAGTGGTGGTTCTTTGGGCATTGGCATAAATCAGGAGATTTGCTTTACAAAGGTTGTAACTTCAAGTGCCTTAATATTAATGAGGTCGTAGACTTTGACACAAAGGAGTTGAAGATTGTTTAGTGAAAAACCCAAATATGCTTCCTTAGAGAGACTTCGTTGGGCCAGAGAACGTAACAATGGGCTAATAAAAGAAGTAGAGCAGTTTAGTGTACAAATGTTATCTCTCACAGAGGTAAGAAAACAAAAAAATGCTATCCTTCGTAAATACCCCGGTGCTAAAGTAGAGGCAGAGTTTTTTCAGAACGCTGTAAAATACTATCTTGAATACCCACCAGAGCCTGAGTATGTGATCATTCTCAGTAGACCAATGTTTGCAGAAGAAAGGAGAATGCTAGAGGCAGATGACTAAAAACTATTGGGGAACGGACATGAGAGGAGATTGGATATTTGTTTTTGGTTCAAATCTTGCAGGCAGGCACGGTAAAGGCGCTGCTTTAGAAGCCAAACAAAAGTGGGGGGCTATTTACGGACAAGGAATAGGTCTTCAAGGTCAAAGCTACGGTATACCTACAAAAGGAAAACAATTGCAAGTTCTATCCTTAACAGAAATTGAAGGGTATATTAAAGATTTTCTTAATTTTGTGGAGGGCAACCCCCAATTAACTTTCTATCTCACCCCCATCGGAACTGGTTTGGCGGGTTATACAAAAGAAGAAATAAGAAATATTTTGAAAAAATATCCAAAACCTAAGAATATTGTTATGTCAGATAGCTGGAAGGAAAAATCTAAAAATGACCTTTGAAGAACTAAAAGAACTTGTACAGGCTATTCAATATGAACCGGGTTGCGATGAAACAAGGTTTGGTTGTGAGTGTGGGTGTGGGGGAGATAGTTGGACGGAAGAAGATTGGGATAGAGGTGTAGAAGAGGCAGAAGAAGCTCGTGAAGCTTTAAAAAAGATAGGAATTGTTTTTGATGAGTGAATTTAGGGTGTTAGTTTGTGGGGGGAGAGACTACACAGATATTATAACTGGGGGTGAAATTGTAAGGGAGGCCTTATCTACCCTCTTTCTTAACCCCCCTGAAAAGAGAGATGTAGTTTTAATTACAGGTTGTGCTAAAGGGGCAGACCGAATTCCCATCCTTCTGTACGAGGGAGAAGAGGATGAATGGGGTGGGTTATTGAAGTTCCCTGCGGATTGGGAGAAACATGGAAAGTCTGCTGGTCCTATTCGTAATCAACAAATGTTAAAGGAGGGTAAACCAAATCTTGTCATAGCTTTCCCCGGAGGGAAAGGAACAGCTCATATGGTGAGTATTGCTAAAAAAGCTGGTGTTGAGGTCTTTTCCGTTGGTTAAAGATAAAACCAGATGTTCTGGTAAAATGACTGAGGCCCAATTCATCACCTTCGTAAAAAATCAATTAAGAGGGGCCTCTTGGAAGTGGTCCCCGACAAACGAAGTCGTTAAGGAAGCCAGAACCCGTAAAGGTTGGTACCTATGTAACGGCTGTAAACAAGAAGTACCTGCATCTGTAGTAGTGAACGGGAAGAGAGTAAAGGGTGTATTTGTAGACCACGAACCTCCCGTCATTGATCCCACAACAGGTTTTGTTGGGTGGGACAGCTTCATTAATCGTCTCTATTGTGAGAGAGATCACTTACAACTCTTGTGCAAAACTTGTCATGACATTAAGTCGGCAGGAGAACGAGAGTTAGCAAAGCAAAGTAAAAAGGATAAAACCATTGAGAGTTAAATATAGCGATTTCAGCGACGTTGCACACCGTCCACTGCGTATTTACAATCGGGCTGTAACAGCCTTCAACATTCGTGATGACCTTGGTAAGGTTGACATGGAAGAATATTTAAGCCAGTTCTCCAAAGAAGAACGGCTAGAGATTGCTCAAATGACTGCCCTCACTCGTATCAAAGGGGCAAAGTTTATGAAAGAGCTGGTCACAAATGGGGTTGAATTTGTAGACACCCCTTACGTAGGAGAAGAATAATTGACAGAAGTTAATCCATACAACATTGGAAACTTAATTGAACCGGGGCATGTTGTTCGTATTAATACCCCTGACTGGGCTTACACAAATCATATTGTGCCTGTAGGAGAGTATGTAGGTGCAGAGCCAAAAGGACTTCGTTATGATGCTGGCAAACCTCGTGTAGACCTTATTGACCCCGACTTCCTTTTACAGGTCGGGGCTGTACTAGAAGCTGGTGCTCGTAAATACGCCGAACGTAATTGGGAAAAGGGTATGGACTGGAACAAGGTTTATGCCTCCATGCTTCGTCACATGCTTAAGTGGCAAGCTGGTGAAACCAATGACGATGAAACCGGACTGCATCACATGGCTCATGTAGCCTGTAATGCTATGTTCCTTCTCAACTATTACAACAAGGATGTAGGGTTTGACAATAGACCAAAATGACGTGGGGGTGATTAACACCCCCGAGGGGGATTGGCTTCAAACCTACTCAGGCAAACGTGTTAGTGTACTTAACCCCCAACCTGAGCAGATTGACATTAACGACATTGCCAGAGGGTTGTCCTTTCAATGTCGTTTTAATGGTCAAACCACTTTCTTCTACTCTGTGGCACAACACTCGTTTATGGGGAGTCAATTAGCTTCTAAATACTCGTTAGACAAAACTCTTGCTAAACGCTTTTTGTTGCACGATGCTACAGAGGCTTATGTAGGTGATCTCATTCGTCCTGTTAAACGTGCCCTTCCTGAGTTTAAAACAATAGAAAAACGTTTCAAGAAAGCTATTGCGTTAAAATTCGGCATTCCAGAAGAGGATGATGAAGAGGTTCATTATCTAGATAATCTGATGCTTGCTTGGGAGAAGAAGTACCTCCTGCCTAATAGCTCTGCATGGCCTGACCTCCCTCCTCTCTACCCCTCTACACGTTTCTATAAATTTACTTGCCTTCCCCCTGAAAAAATTAGGAAGGCTTTCCGTAAACGATTTGACTTATTGTTTGGAGAAACATGAAAGTAATTTCTTCTGCCCCCCTGCCAATTGTAGAGAAGACAAGAAGTGTTATGCAGCGTTTCAATAGAGACGATCTTGTGCTACGAATGGCACCTATTGACTGGCTACCAGAAAGTGCTCAACCTACTGTACAATACCTACTCAATGAGATTGACTTTTTAAAAAGCCAATTGAAACTCCCAATTTCGGACTCAGTAACGATTGGACCAAAATGAAGACATTACTATTAGACATTGAGACAGCGCCCAAAGTGGCGCATGTATGGCGATTTTTTAAGGAGAATATCTCTGCTAAACAAGTGAAAGAGCATGGCTACATTATGTCTTTCGCAGCTAAGTGGCTTGGCGAAGATCAAATGTTCTACGAGGAAAATCGAAAAGATAAAGAGGCAAAGCTTTTAAAGAGTCTGTCCAATCTTCTTGATCAAGCTGATTTTGTTGTGGCACACAATGGAGAGGAATTTGACCTTAAGGAGATCAGGGCACGTTGTGTCGTGAATAACATCAAACCTTTCTCTCCTGTAAAGGTTATTGACACCCTCAAGATTGCTCGTCGTGAATTTAGGTTTCCTTCCTACTCTCTTGAGTATTTAACAGGAGTGTTAGGTTGTGCTGTGAAGAAAGATGGGCACAAACAATTTCCCGGATTTGAGCTGTGGCTTGAGTGTCTTCGTCAGAACGACGAAGCGTGGAAAGAGATGCGTCTGTATAATGAGCAAGACGTTCTTGCTCTTGAAGCCCTCTACTTAAAACTCCGTCCTTGGGACTCTCGTCACCCTCATGTCAATATTGACGGGGATAATGATGAAGACATTGTGTGCCCTAAGTGTGGGGGAAAACATGTACATTGGCGTGGTTACGCTTACACTACGACAGGTATGTACAAGCGTTACCAATGTCAAGATTGTTTTGGATGGGGACGTTCTCGTTACACTCTCCTACCAAAGAACGAGAACGTTCTGAGGGTCTTGTAATTGATTATCGCTATGGCAGTTGTAATTTTGGTGTTGGTAGTATGGAAAAGCAATTAAAGAAACTAACTATTCCTATTCAAAAACTAGTGAGCGCCCATGCAAGGTGGGCGTTCTTTCACAAAACAGAGCCAGACTCTGCTAAACGGTTGTGCGAAGAGCTTGATGCTTTTCTTGAAGAAGTGACGAAAGTGAGAGACCTTGTTAAACAAAATAGAAGCTAGACTTGTCGCCACCACCCAACCCACTGTTGCTCTTCCTGTCCCTGACGGGAAGGGCATCATGGCCTACTGTGCAAGGGTGAGTAGTGACGATCCTGATAATCCAGATACGGACAGACTTCTCAACTACTGTAAGAGACACGGTCACTGGTCAGTGTTTGAGATGTGTAATGCCGTGGTAGAAGTCATTGCTCCACGAGACATTTCTCGTCAACTGTTAAGACATAGAAGCTTCTCGTTCCAAGAGTTTTCTCAACGCTACTCAGATCGTATCAGTTTTACGGAGAGAGAAATCCGTCTACAAGACCACAAAAACAGACAATCTTCTCATGATTTCGAAGACGAAGCTTTAAAACAAGAATGGGGAGAAAGTACACAAGCTCTTGTAAGAGAGGCATACAACATTTATCGTCGTATGATTAACAGTGGAGTAGCTAAAGAGACAGCGAGGGTTGTTCTTCCAGAAGGTCTCACTATGTCTCACCTGTTTGTCAATGGTTCCGTTCGTTCTTGGCTACATTATTTAAATGTACGAGAGGATGCAGGGACACAGAAAGAGCACAGAGAGTTAGCAAATAAAATTAGGCAGGTGTTAGTACCTGCATTTCCGGGGATTTTTGATGGGTAGCCTCGTATTAACTTGTGGTCATCAAGACCATCACCACCCAGACGGGTGGCCCTACCACATGCAAGACGTGACTAGAGAGGGAATACCTTGTACTAGTCATGGTTCTTGGTGCTCTGATTGTTACGCAAATGCTTTAATGAATTTTCCAGACCTTCTCTTTTCTTCTTGGGAGGAGTCTAGAGAGTGGTTAACTGACATCTCAAAAATATATTACAAAAAGGACGATGAATGAATAAAGTAGTGAAGCTTGGTGGATGGGATGATGATGTTCGCCAGAACGAAGCTTGGTTAGAATTTATCGATCAAGTTAAGAAAGATGGAGTGAGAGGTATTGTCTTTGGAGAAACAGAGGACGGAAATGTCTTCGTTGGCTGTAATTATGACAGCGCCAAAGACCTTGTTTATATCTACCATATGCTCCAAGGAATGATTAATGAGATTATTGGCGGGGGTTTGCATGGAGAAGAATAGAGAAGATGTAGTCAGAGAGTTCCATGAGATCATGGGGCAGGCTGTGGGGGAGAAACAACCCACAGCAGACCTCTTAGAGCTTCGTTATAAGTTGCTTTGCGAAGAGGTTAAAGAGGTAGGGGAAGAAGTGGCCTATGCCATGGCAGAAAGTCATTTCAAAGAAGGTGTCCCTGACAAAGTAAAAATAAGGTTGCTAAAGGAGTTGGCTGATGTTCAATATGTCTTGTCTGGTTTTGCCGTTGCGCTTGGACTTCCTCTTGAAGAGGCATTCTTCAGAGTTCACAAAAGTAATTTGAGCAAATTAGGAGAAGATGGTCGTCCCATCTATCGTGATGACGGAAAGGTTCTTAAAGGGCCAAATTATCAACCTGTCAACCTTGAGGATTTATTTTGAAGCTTTTGTTCCCTGAACACATAAAAGTATATTTGTTTGGACTTGAAATCGGGAGTCCTAATAGGGATATTTATGAGGGGGATAGAATAGAGCTTAAAGATTGGGATTTTATCCCCCCTTTTAACCTAAACCCCAACCTAACTTTAAGGCTTGTTGAATTTGACGTAAAGGAATTTTAATTGACGACAAACGAAAAACACTACGGACCTTCGCTTCCTATCAGCAAAGACATACATTCTTTGAAGTATCGTGCCAAAGGAGAAAGCTTTAAAGAGGCTATGATCCGTGTGGCAGATGCACTAAAAGATACGAATGACCACTACCTCGCTCTTAAAGATGTTCTACTAAACATGCGTTTCTTGCCAGCAGGACGTGTACAATCCGCAATGGGAAGCCCTCGTGCTGTTACTCCTTACAATTGTTTCGTTAGTAGAACGATTGAAGACTCCATGGAAAGCATCATGGACGCCGCTAAAGAGGCAGCAGAAACGATGCGTCTTGGTGGGGGGATTGGTTATGACTTCTCCACACTACGTCCTCGTGGGGCTTTGATTAAGAGCCTTGACAGTAAGTCCTCTGGCCCTATCGCCTTCATGGATATTTTCGACGCTGTTTGTAAAACCATTGCATCGGCGGGGCATAGACGTGGTGCTCAAATGGGGGTGCTACGTGTAGACCATCCAGACATTGAAGAGTTTATCCGTGTTAAGAATAATAGTGATCGTCTGACTCAGTTTAACATCTCTGTTGGTGTTACAGATGAGTTTATGCAAGCTGTCATTAACAAGACGATGTTTGACCTTCGTTTTGATGGGGTTGTCTACAAACAAGTGAATGCTGTGGCCCTTTGGAATGAAATTCTTCGTTCTACATGGGATTGGGCAGAACCGGGCATTTTGTTTATCGACAGGATGAACAAGAAAAATAACCTCTGGTATTGTGAAACCATTGCAGCTACCAACCCATGCGCTGAACAACCTCTCCCTCCTTATGGAGCTTGTTTGCTTGGCAGCTTTAACTTGACAAAGTACATTTTCAACGAAGCTGGTGAATTTGGTTTCGACTACGACCAATTTGTCGAAGACATTCCTGTTGTTGTTCGTGCTATGGACAATGTTGTTGACCGTGCTATCTACCCACTTCCTCAACAGAAGGAAGAAGCACAGAACAAACGTCGTATGGGGCTTGGGTTTACAGGTGTCGCCAATACAGGGGAAATTCTTGGCTTGCCTTATGGCAGCCCTGAGTTTGAAGCTTGGTACGAAAAAGTGGCAACACTGCTTCGTGACTACGCGTATATGACTTCGATTGAACTGGCTGACGAGAAAGGGGCCTTCCCCCTCTTTAACGAAAAACTTCTCTCGTCTGAGTTTGCTAAGACATTGCCACGACACATTCGTAAGGATATTAAGGAACGGGGTCTTCGTAACAGCCACCTTCTCTCTATTGCCCCTACAGGGACTATTAGCCTGTCTGCTGATAATATCAGCTCTGGGATTGAACCTGTCTTTTCTCACTTCTATGATCGTACCATTCAAACTTTTGAAGGGCCTGTTGTAGAACGTGTGGAAGACTACGCCTATCGAGAGTTTGGTGTAAAAGGCAGAACAGCAGATGAGATTAGTGTACAAGACCATGTTCGTATGCTCAATCTTGCTAGTAAGTTTGTGGACTCTGCTTGCTCTAAAACTTGTAACGTTGGTAGCAACGTAACATGGGAGGAGTTCAAAGATGTTTACATGCAAGCCTATCTTGGTGGGGCTTCTGGATGCACTACCTTCCGTGTCGCTGGAAAACGTTATGGTATTCTCAACGCCAACGCCTCAGAAGATGTAGCAGAGGCGGAAAAAGTTGAAGTAGATACTTTTGTAAATGAAACTGACGGTGCAGCATGTTTCTACGATCCAGTGACAGGCCGCAAGACCTGCGAGTGAAGGCTGGTGCAGACGATGACTATCACTATCGTTATCAGCAATTACATAATGTAATGGTTGAAGAAGAGGAGAGGGTGAGAGTTTCACCCCTCCTCGACTCCTACGGAAACAATCTTGTAATTAACTTAAGACGTAACAAAATTGGTTTTGACCTAACCCCTAAGAAAGGAAGCCAGTGAAAAAGGCCCCTACGTTTGATCTCGTCCCTCTTAATGAAAATCAAGCTCTCTACCTAGCTGCCCTACGAAATAGCCCTCAGGTTATTGTCACAGGGTCTAGTGGTACAGGGAAGACGTTTATGGCAGCTACACATGCTGCTAACCTCTTTACTAATAAAGATATAACCAAAATCATTATCACACGCCCTAATGTCTCTGTAGGAAAAGACCTCGGGTATTTTCGGGGAAATCTAGAAGAAAAGTTTTCTCCTTGGGTGGCCCCCATTGTGGATGTTCTCAGGGAGAAAATGAAAGCAACTTTTGACACCGCTGTAAAAAATGGGAGCATCGAATTTATCCCCATCTCAGTTATGAGAGGGCGTTCCTTTAAAAATGCTTTTATTATTTTGGATGAAGCACAAAATACCACTATCCCAGAAATGAAAATGATCCTCACACGTATTGGTGAAAACTGTCGTGTAGTGATCAATGGGGACATTAAACAATCTGACATCTTACAGCCAAGTGGGCTGTCTAAAATCATCCATCTCGTTAAGAAAGGTGGGATGGATGTTCCTATCATCGAATTCACTGTAGACGATATTGTTCGTAGTGAAATTTGTAAACGTTGGATTGTCGCCTTTGAGGGCGAAGGATTGTGACAAAAGAAGACCCTTCAGTGTGGTATGAGAAAGGCCAATGGAGGTCTTTTGATCGAGTGTTAGCTTGGATAAATACTCAAGAGGCTCTATACATCTCTAAAAAAGAACTTTATAAAGTAGTGGTGGAGATGCGACCAACACCCTACCAAGAATATAAAGATTTTTTGGAAAGTCTGGATTTTAAATAAAAAAGAAGGGCGGTCAGGAAACACCTTGAGTTGGTGCTCCTGCCGCCCTTTTTCATTTAAAACTGCTCTTCGTACGCTTTCTCAAGATCACGTTGCATCTCAATAGCGTGTAGAATAGCGTCTATTTGGAATTGAGTTAGCTGATTGTTAGGAGTGGTAATCTCCAAGGCCTCTTTAGCGTGGACTACAGCCCCTTTAGGACGTAGCATGAGGTTACGTCTAGCCATTGCAAGACGGTCATCAGGAGAGCCTATTAACCCCTCCTCCAGTTGATCTACAATACGATCTCTAGCCTTAGCAATTTGGTCTTGTACAAACTGACGTTTCCTGTAAGGAGGCATCGCTTTAAACAACGGAGAGTCCAAGATATTTGTAGCGACACGTTCCAACTCAGGGAAAATAGTGTCGTTCATAAAAGCGTCATATTGAGGCTCTCCACTAAACGACTCTGCTCTCCAAGGAGGCATGTTCACCATCGCCAAGAGACGATCAATGTTTGTCTTCTTAGGGAGAGTTTTCGTACCAAAGATTTCCCCAGCCGCGTTAGGGATTTTCATCGGGTCTTCTTGTAAAGAAGAGTGCTTAGGACTACCTTCTTCTAAGAAAGGACGGAAGAAATTGTCTGTGTAACGAGTGAGACCATGCAACACTTGATCCATCAAACCTGTGTCTTGCTTCTTATCCACAATACTCATATCGTAGCCAAAGTCCGTTTCTAGACCCACTCCGATAGCATCGTTCAAAGGATCAAGAGGACGAGTGTAGCCACTCATAATAGTCCCTGTGATTGCCCCAATAGCAGACCCCAGAATATCTAGCAGAGGTGTAGCACCATCCACTTGGTTTTCTGGATCAGCAAGCTCTTTGCTAATATCTGTGAGCCACGTTGCATCCACACCTTTAGCGAGAGACAGAGAGCCAAGCTGCTCTAAGATTTGATCTCTCATATCAGGAGGGATGCCTTGTCCACTACGATACATATGGATAGCTCGTCCGAGAACGTTAAATACAGAAGCTGGGAAAAGGTTTTGTTGGTTGACAATAGTGCCACCCTCTCCTTTTTCCTCGTACCACTGCAACCCCTGAGCCTCTTTCTCTCCTTCACGGAGAATAGCATAGCTAAGGGCCATTGTCCCTACAATCCCTTTCATAACTCGGGATTGGAGATCGAAAGTCTCAGTTTCGTCCCAACCTTTGTAGAAAGAGTATTTCCCGTAGTAATGCGCCATCCCAAGAGGGCTGTAAGCGTACGAGAAAGCCAAAGCATCGTTCATGAAACGACCGAAGGGAATGACAAAACCCACCCCCGGTGTATTAGAAGCTTTTTCAACAAAACTGGCAAGCTTGTTGATTGGGTCTTTTCCTTTAGTGTGGTCTGTAGAAAGAGTGTCTGCCATAAGAGCTTTAATAGACCTCTCGGCCATATCGTCATCAAGCTCTGCTCCACGACCTGAACTAATAAACTCCTCCAAACCAATCCCGTGTTTAAGTCTGACTTGTTTATCCAACTCCTGTAGACCAGACAAACTCTTTGTCATGAGGTCTTGCCAGCGAATGAGAGAAAGAACAGCAGCACGGTCGTACACATAGTCAAGTCCCTTGGCGACTTTACTTTCACCAAGACCAAACGCCTCAGCCCCTTCTTCCTTCACACCACTGTAGAAAGTGGAAAGAGCTTCCTTAGCATATTTTTTAGGGAACCTTTCAATAATGGCCGCAAAAGCTTCCATCGATGTGTAAGGGTCAGTTAGGGTTTTCAGAGTGAAGAGTTGGTTCTTGAAGAGAGCATTACTTTGAGCTAATGCTCTGCCCCCCTTTCCCCCTAAAATACCCCCTACAATAGCAGAAGTCCCTAGCAACCCTGCATGGAGACTCTCAGAGACAGCTCTAGCTCCCCTCACCCCTGCATAACCTTTAATGTTTACAAGAGTGGTTGAGAACACAGACACAAGCCCACGTTTCCACAAGCTCTGTGCATAGGCCAAACGAGACTTAGGAATTTCAATCTTAGCGAGTTCTTCTTCACCTTCGATCAGGTCAATTGCGTTTTGTTTCTTAGCAACCTTAATCTTTTCGTATTCGTTTAAAAATTTACTGGCCTGTGAAGCTTTACCAAGTTGCGTACCACCCTCGTTCATGACAGAAGCGAAGATGTCCATCATCTCTCCAAATTTCACTCCAAGGGGTTTTAAAGCTTCATCCCAATCGTCTTTTAGTTCTTTAGGGAGATTGCCCACAAAATCAAGAATGCTCTCCGAGAGAGTAGACCTTTCAGGGAGCTTGACGCCAGTGTCTTGAACGATCCGAACGAAGCTGTTCTCGTTCCCTAAATCAAAGAACCAATTCACCGCATGGTCTCTGGTAAATCTGTCAGGGTCGAGAGCCTTACCTGTCTTAACAGATTTCTCCCAATCTGTGACAAATTTTTTCGCCGACTCTTTGAGACGAGGACCAAACTTCTTCATCGACTCTGCTTGTTTCTGGAGAACAGCAGCATCAATTTTAGTACCTACATCAGCAAGCTTGACAGACCCTTTCATCGAGTCCAAAGCCCCTGATACGGCCCCACCTACAACACCTGTGAGTGTAGACAACGCACTCTGAGCAATGCTCCATTTATCTTGTTGTCCTGTGAGCATCATCACACGTTGTAACGAAGCGTCTTGCCATCCAGCACTCATAAGACCATCTGTTACAGCCGCAGCCCCTGCCGCCAAGAAAGCATTGTACTTGGTCGCATTATTCACAAACACATTACGTGCTTGTACGGCCGCCTTTTCTCCCCCTTTTTTAATAGCTGCTTCTGTGACCTCTTTTAGGGCTAAGTCCATAATTTTCTTCTGGGCTGCTTTCGTGGGAGCTTTAGCAATTGCTCTCCCTACAATCCCCCCTGCCCACGTAGACGGGGAGCTAATCAAAGCTCCTGTATAGTCCTTAAGCCCTGTTAGGCTCTCAGCCCCAGATGAGTTTTGATATTGGTGGTAGAGGGAATAGGCCTCTCCCCATTTAGCTCTCGTCTCTTCATCCGAACGAAGAACAGCTAAAAGCTCTCCTGTAGTGGAGAGTTCATTAGTGTTCATATAACGCATGTGTTCAAGAAAATCTTCTAACACCTGTTCGTCAGACATAGCAGGGATGATTGAAGTTTTAGTGGCTCCATTCCCTCTCGGAATTTGAACAGTCGTCTTCGTATCTTCGGCTGAGTATTGAACCCCCATACGACTGATCATGTAATCCCGGATAGTGCCAATCTGGTCAGGGTTCTCTAAAATCTCAAGAGAGGTGAGACGATCCACTTTTTCGGGAGGTTGTGCACCAGCTTGAGGTGCTGGACCATCGTTGTAGTAGGGAGAGTAGGGGTAGTCTCTCTCAGGAGCAAACATGTCTGGACCATCAAGCCCCAGTTCGTTATACTTATTGAGGGTTTCCACTCTCTCTGGCAGTGCCATTCCCTCACTGCGCTCTACAAAGTTTTCTTCTGGCACAGGAGGTTTTGGTTGTTCGGGAGCAGCAGTTTGTTCTACAAGCTCTGTTTCAGAGACAACAGGAACTTCTTCTTCCTCAGTCTCGAACGAAACACTCCCCCCAATCCCCGGAAGGGCCATGTCCTGTGTTAAAGGTTGTTCTTCCTCAAACAAAGGAATGGAAGCTTCATCAAGCTCTTCCTCATCTTCAAAGAAGGGAATGTCTTCGTCCATTTTCTACCTATACTTTTCTGCTTGCTCTTTAGAGAACTTTCTGAGTTCTCCGTCTTGATTTTTGTAGATGTAGTTGCCGTCCTTAGCAACTCTCTGGAAGGTCCAAGTGCCACCCCCTGCTGTAAGCGTTTTAGGGGCCTCTACAGGGGCCTCCTCTGTTTTAGCAGGTACAGGTGCAGATTGCTCTTCTTCGCCCTCTACGGGGCTATTTGGGGCCTCTACGGGGCTTTCTTCAGGAGGAGCCTCTTCAGCAGCTTCCGGGAACGCCATAAGCGTGGTGAAGAACGAAGAAGCGTTGGGGTAGGACTTAGAGAGTTCTCTGTACAACACGCCCTCAGCTTGTCTACGTTGCTCATCGGTCAAGTTAGCTGCGTCAGTGAAGCCAAGACGGGCTATGACACCCGGCCACTTATCTTCCCACAACTTGCCGTAGCTGATACGTTCGCTGTCAGTTAGGCTTTCTGGACCTCTACGAGAGGCACCAGCCGCTCTCTCAGCTTCACCAAGCTTTCCGTAGTCATACGTAACAGTGCCTTCGCCAAGGGGCTTACGAGGCAGAACTCTGTCACCATAAGCAAGGAGCTGCTCAGCCGTCATCCCACCCTCAATCTCTGTGGTGCTGAGTCGATCAGCAGCATTCTCCATGGCGTTATAACCAAACATTGTGGCCATAATGCCCCCTTTCCTATCACGCTCGAACGCTTTAGGGTCAGCTTTAATGTTGGCTGCGAGAGGGGTGTAGATGCGATTGAAGAAAGAGTCCCAACTTTCGTCAGAAGGTTTAAACTCTGCTCCCACTTCCACAAAATCATTAAAAAATTCTGCGTCAATTGGGATACCTTGCATAGCGGCTTCATTAACAGTTTTTTGAAAACCTGCAAGTTCATCTGGGTTTTGATTGGCAATTGCCATGATGATGTTCTTGGGGACGCCTGCCTGTTCTAATTGCTTCGCAACCGTCACCCCTTGAGAGGCCAATTGCTCGGCCTCCCCTTTAACTTTACGGCCAATCTCCATTGCCCGTTCAACTTGTTTTGCATAAAACTCTTCAGCAGCAGCATCTCTGCTATCAACTCTGTCTTTCAAAGTTCTAAAGAAGCCTGTAGCAAGACCTTTACCAAATGCACTTGCCATTATTTTCTCCTTGGGATTAGCCCTGTGGGAGCAGGGGCCTCTGCGGCTTCTTCAAAATTCTCAACGTCTTCTTCCATCAACTCTTCCGCCTCTTCTACTTTCTCTTCAGAAACCGGAGAGGACGAACCTTTAATGTTAGTCTCAATCATGGTGAGGAGACGTTTCTTTTTCTTCTCTGCCATAAGCTCTTCTTTGCTCTTTCCCCAACTTTCTTTAAAGTTGATGTCAGCAGCTTCTGCCATAGTTTTTAAATACTCGTGGATGTACGGAGAGATAATCATTTTCACATCAACTGTGTGATAACCTTCCATCACCCCCATAGAAGTTAACCCTTCTACAACGGCAGAGATGGGCATTCCTTGTTCAAACGAGAAGAAAAGGTCTTCAATCATCTCGTCGTCTTCAAACTTATCCAAATAAAACCCTAAGGCTTCTTCCTTCGTATTATACAAAGGGGGTTGCTCCCAAGGAGAGTTCCCCGGCTCCATAGTCAAGGATTGTCCCGGAATAGGGGCTTCAAATTTTCTCACGGGGTGACTCCCAATTTTCAATCAAACCTTCTAGAACAGATGTAGGGACACTTCTAAACCCTTCCCACTCAGACCTGATAGCTTTCACTTTATCGGCCATGGTGGAAGCCCCAGAGAGCCTCTCATTTAACTTATAGGCGAAAAGGGCATCTTGTGTTTGTTTATCAAACACTGTGTCATCAGATAGCCCCATTTTCTTAGCTGTCGCTTTAAGTGTGGAGCCTACAAACTGATAACGTCCCATAGGAGTGGCTACACGTCCTACCTGACCCTTCACCCATTGTCCATACTCACCCGAGGGATCAGAGAAAGCGTACAACTCCCCAAGAGTCATCTCACTAGGCTTAACCCCAAACTTGTCTTGAGAGTGCCCAAAGAGAGTGTCATAACTTCCACCCCCTTCGTGTTTATCCATAATCCCCAAGAACGAAGAAATGTCCCCAGATTTACCATAAGCTCTGGCAGCATCATTACGTTCTTGACGAGCATCAGGGCTTCCGCCAGTTTCGTAAAACTCTTCTGGGATATACCCCTCTTCGTTACGAGGATTGGGCCGAGGGGTTATGGCTTTGATAAACCCTGTAGCCACACTTTTTACAGGGACTTGAGCTGACTTCTCTCGTTCTTCTTTGGCTTTAGCTGCCACAGCTTTAGTCTTTCGCAGAAAGTCTTTGAACATCTTTAAGCTGTCGTTTTCTTCAACGTCTTTTAAAGGCTCAGGCTTCATCAGCGGCTTAATCCAACCCTCTGACTTGGGGTTAGGTGCTGGACGAAAATCTACCTTATTAAGATCAGCAAAAAGTTCTTTTCTCAAACCTTCTAATTGTGTTTTGTAAAACATTATGCAAAAATCTTCTTCATGACGTTGTCAGCTAAACTACCTAATAGGCCCCCAATCACCTCTCCCATTGCACCATCTTGAGCAGCATCTACTTGGTATTGAGCAAGCAGGAGTTGGTTGGCTCTGTCTTTCTTATTCTCGGCGGAAGTGAAAGCAAAACTGTAAAAGTCTCTTTCTCTCTGCATCATGTTATTGTATGCAGCCATAGTCATTTGGGTGGCAGCTTGTGCCTCAAGCCGATTAGCTTCGTTGATGTTCTCGTTATTAATCGTCGCCACTTGTCTACGCCACTGAGCGTTAGATTGGTCAACGACTAGACGGTTAGCTGCGTTAAACTCTTCTCTTTGATTTTGAACTTGAGCATTGAACTTACTCGTTGCATTGCTTTCGCTCGCGTTAAACTGAGTCATTGCATTTTGTTGTGCAGCATTAAATTGTTGCACTTGACTTTTCAAAGAGGCAAAAAACTGGTCAGTTTGATTTTTAGAGGTGGCGTTAAACTGCTTAGCTGCGTTGTCTGCCGCTTGGTCATTAAACAACGACTGAATGGTGGACTGACTTTTAAATAAAGTCATTTGTTGTTCGTTGTCAAGATTGGCTAAATCCATCGCCAAGAAAGACTGAGCATTTATCACCGCAGCTTGTTGGCGATTGTCGAGGTTCTTCATCTCAAACGCAGCATAAGTAGAGGCGTCTGCTACAGCAATTTGTAGCGCACTCTCCATTGCAGCTTGCATAGAGGCACTCGCAGCCATAGAAGAGGCCCCAAGACCTCTTTGTGCCATAAGGGCATCCACTTTACGTTGAGCACCAGCAGCCCACGCAGGGACTTGCCCTCCTTCAAAACCTGCCATTAGGTTCTCTAATTGGCCTTGTACAGTGGCTTGAGACGAAGGCTGTGCCTGAGCAGCCTCTACCTTGGCCCCACTACTCACCGTCCCTTGTGCAGCCTCCATACCCGTTAAAGCGTTTTCAACAGCGGGCTGGGTAGTGGTAGCGTCGTAAGTGTTAGTTTGCAACTCATCTGGGGTCGCAGCCTCTGTAGCCGTACCAGTTGATGTAGAGGCTGTTTCCGCAGCTCCTGCTTGCCCCGATTGAGTTGAGACAAATTGTCCCTTCTGTGGGGTGAGGTACTTAGTTTTAACGTCAGTGACAAATTTCTGAGGGTTGTCTAAAAGTTGTTTTGTAACTTTCGTCCCTGCTGTTTTAGGGAGGGTGTAAGAGAGTTTTTCTCCTTCGATAGAAAAACCATTGGGAGGCTTCTTGTCGATAAGCCCCCCTTTAGCGTATTTCCCTTCGACAGCCGTTTTGGCAGTTTCTTCGTAATTTTGCCACTGGGTCATGTGATCAGGAGAAGAGGCCAAGAATTGGTCAAACTCTTCAACAGGGCCGCTATACCCCATTTGTCTAGCAATAGCCTCTTTTTGACCGGGGTTGAACCCTGCAAATTTCTTAACCATCTCTACCTCAAATTATGCTTGTCTGTTACGAGTCATATACCCAACAAATCCGATTACGGCGAGTTGGACATACATGCCCAGATCATCCATTAAAGGTTGGAAGGGGTGCCCCGGCCAAAAAATATCTAGTGCTGTACTCACCCCGCCAACCACCATACCTGCAATGATCATGGCAACCCATTTACGAGTGGGTTTTGCAGTGGGCTGTTTAATTAAGGGTCTTTGTTTGATTTGGCTCATAACAGCCTCCACAAGGATTTAAATAGGGAAGATAGTGAGAAAGTGGGGGCAGGAAGCGTAGCAAGGGCTTTTTCGAACACAGCAGCATAACCTGCAATAGTTGAAGCTTTATCTGTTCCATTAACAATACGACGGGCATTAACATAATCTACAGAAGTTTTATTAATGTAGTCCTCTAGTTTTCTGCCAGTGAACCAACCCTCTTTCATACCAAGTTTAATAATCTTGATCGCCCATTTAGGTTCTAAGACTAGATCAGGGGAGTTGATAAAATCTACTCCGAGGTAGTCTTTGGCTTTCTGATAATTAGAACGACCTGTGATTTGAACATACCCTCTCCCTCTGTACTTGTACCCGTCTCCATCTTTTTCAGGAGTGTTTCCAAGAGCAGCAGCGAGGCGTCCTGTGTCGTATTTGTCAAAGTATTTTACTCCCCCATATTCAGTGATTGGCTGCATCGTACGTGCCGTCTCATGGAATGTGGTGGCGAACAAATAAGCACGTTGCTTAAGGTCCATGTCTCTCGTCTCTTGAACGAGGAAATTTAACCCATCAACTTGGCCCTGTGTAAATCTACGGAACAAAGGCTTGATGGTCGTAAAAAATTGTTCCATTAGGTCGCTCCAAGGAAAGTTGTGATGGCTTTAAAAGCTTTTTGGAAGCTGGAGGAAAATAACACTCCCACCACCGTCCCGATGCTAGTAAAAGCGAAGATAAACCCCAACAGAAATACATAGCCGCTGGACAGCTTATCAACAAAGGGTTTTACATTATTCATGTCTTTTTGAAGGTCTTCTACAGAAGCTGTGACTTTAGTTAAGGAGTGTGTGATTTCTGCTAAGAACCTTTTCACTTCTTTCATATCCTCCCTAACTAAAGCTCTGTCTTCTTCTGCTCGTTCCACTTTCTCAAAAATTTGGCCTAAATCTCTTTCAATGTTAGAGGGCATTAGAACCACCTGCCAGTTGCCATTAACATGGTAGTGTTAGCTGAGCGAGTACCAGTCCCATCCACCACATTGAAAGTGACAGAAGTAGTGCTCGGGGTAGAGGCGACTTGTGCGACACGAATTTGTCCTGCCACAGCAATACCATTCCCCTGAACGTTAGGAGTAGAAGAGAAACTAATTGGGAAAGTCCAAACTGTCCCTGCCACTGCACTAGAGGTTAGAGTGTGCCAACAAATCTGTGTTCCGTCTGGATAACGGGTGTATTCTCCGTCTGTATTACTGCCTCTGGTAATGCCGCTAGTACCATTATCTTGAAGCATACCCCTCCAAGGAGACCAAGAACCACCAGCGTTTCTATCTCTTTTAAATAACCCTCCGTCCCCACTGGGACCAGAGAAAGCTAGTTGGATATCTGTAGTGGACCCAGCCCCCTCAATATGCAAAACAGTGTAGAGTGCGGTCGGAGAAGGTGCGTTGGTTTGGCCAATACCAGTCGTATAATAAACCCCTGTCGCAGACAAACTGTCAAAACTACCAGAGAAAGGCACTGCTGTCGAACCAAGACCAAAAGCCCCTACTTTAAGGAGCCTACCTGCCGTGGCATCATCGACTGCTGATTGAACCGCCGTGCCAACAACAGTGTTATTAATCGTGTTGTTCCCTGAGAGGGTGGTATTACCTGTTACAGCGAGAGTTCCACTCAATGTTCCATTAACACCATTCAAGTTACCTGTGGAGGTGATGGTGCCTGAAGAAACACTTCCAGTGAGTGTCGAATTTCCAGCCACATTAAGTGTAGTCGTGGCCGTAACTGCTCCCGTAAGAGTGCTGTTACCTGTGACACTCAAAGCACCAGACGAGGAAAGACTAGAAGCTGTCACAGCCCCAGAGTTTACTGCGCCTGTAAGGGTCGAGTTACCTGTGACGTTTAAAGTGCCCGAAGAGGCCAAAGAGGTGCCACTTACAGCTCCTGTGGAGGTAATAGCTCCACTAGACACACTACCCGTGAGAGTGGAGTTGCCAGAAGCATTAAGAGTGGTAGCATTCACTGCACCACGAACAGAGCCTCCTATCACAACACCATCAATCGTACCACCATTAATATCAGCAGTGTCTGCAATTAACGAGTCAATGTTGGCTGTGCCATCAATCCAGAGGTCTTGCCACTCTTTAGTTGTACTTCCTAAGTCCCATAAATCGTCTGTTTCAGGGAGAAAGTCTGCACCAATGTCTCCGACAACAACAGTCCCTAAAAGGTCAACATCTCCCCCTACAGCAAGGTCTGTATTGATGCCCACACTACCTGCAAAATAGCCGTCTTTAAAACGAAGAGCAGGAGAGCCTAAGTCCATCACATTAGTTGTTTCAGGAAGAACAGCCGAGGAGGTGATATCAATCTCCTGCCCCGGACCTAAGACAACAATAGGAGCGCCTTCACCGACGCTCCCATCATGTTTGTGTCCCACCGTAGCATTGAAAGCTGTTTGAACTGCGTCGTATTCAGCATCTAACGTGGTGGCGTCTACAATGTTACCATTTTGAATTTGGTTGGTTACGTCTGCACGTACATATCCAGTCATTTATTATTCCCATCCATAGACAAAGGTTACGACATGAGCGATGGTGCCCGATGTTCCCACTGTGCCGACATGCTTGGCGACAAGGGCGACGAATTCGCCGGGGTTCACGTAGACAGGCGCATCGCCAAAATCAACGTAGCTGCCGCCCGGCTGGGCAATCATGGTGCTAACCGCTTGGTTCGCCGTGACCGCTTGCGTCAGGGGCGCTAGGGGAATACGACGGGCCGCTTTGCTTGTTGCAGCATCCGCGCCTGCCAGTGAGACGGCGGTGTTGCCAAAGGCCAGCGAGTATTGGGTGACACAAGGCCCGCCAGCCAGAACCGTTTGCACATAGCTTGTCAGGCCGATGCCCCGCATGCAGAGACGCTTACCCAGAACGTTCGCCGTGCCAGCGGGGACTTGATAGCTACAAATGATCCCGTCCGTGTTCACGGCCAAGGTGAACGTTTGCCAGAACTGCCCGCCAAGCCCTGTGCCCAAGGCCGCCGTGGTGTTGGTCGGAACCGCCGCTGTCGGGTTGGCAGAGTTGGCATAGTTTGCCAGCGACCCCATGGTCCCGCCCGAAAGGCCCTGATACGAACCGAAGGCCCGGTTGCCAGTCGTTGACATGGTGGTGGCAATGTTCGCCCCACCAAGCCGAATGTTGTAGGCCCCAAGGAAGGATTGCATAACCCCACCCGCCGCGCCGCCTGTAATCCGGTGTTTGTAGAACGCCCGGCCAGCCCCAGCCATGCTCATGCGGCCCTGCGCAGACGGCAGGGCAATCTTGCCCAACTTCACCGCACCGACCCCATCATTTACCCAAAACTCAGCCTCAACCCCGCCAAGATAGACGATGAACTGATACCGCTTGTTGTTGGCATAGACCCACGTCCCTGTCCCATTGGACAGCGGAAAAACACCCGTCGAGGTTTCTGTGCCGTTGAAGCTGGCGATCCCCTGCAAGCCTGCGCTGTTCAGGCGGAAAAACACACCATCTGTCGGAGCTACCGTTGCACCCCCCGGAATACCCACACCAAACTCGATAAACGTGTTGGTCGTCGGTTGTGCTGAAAACGCGGTCTCAAAATCAGCCGAAAGCGTGTGCGTCCCCAGCATCGGGAACCAAGCGTAAGTCGCCAATTCCACCCCGGTTGTCGTCGTTGTGATCGAAGAACCGTTGGTTGTAAACTGACCAGCCGTGAACGTCCCCGTCATGGTCGTCGTGTTTAGTTGGTGTTTTCCTGTGTTCTGAGCGGTGTAGCTGAACACTTCTTCATCTAACATTGTATCCTGCGAAATTCGCATACGATAGTCAACGTCAATTTCTGGGGAAGACAGGTCAACAACACCTGTGATCAAACCTTGATCATTCTCACCAAAAACTCTTGCCCCACCCACATTCTCTGCGTTTGCTGATGCGTTGGTCTCAGAGATGACCTTCAGTTGGTTAGTACCCCCAACTTCAACGACTGTACCAGTCAAACCTTCAATTTTAATTCCAGCCATTTATTTTAATCCCATTGCCATCTTACGGCGACTGTTCCAGTCAGTTGTAATTCTGTTACACCTACGATGGTAAAGCCCACCCCGGCAGTGATTGTATCAACAGAGAGACCAATCTCTCTGGATAGCACTCTTGTATGTTCATATTCACTGTGGTCTGCTGAAGCCTCTCCTTGTATCCAAACACGAATGTTTGACCCAGACAAAAGACCTGTTTGACCTGTTACAGCTACAGTCGCTAATTGACCTCCCGGAGCCGCCCCAAAATTTAAGGTGGCTGTGCCACTAGTGGCCCCACTCCCACCAGAGGAGGCTACTGTTAGGGTATTAGCAACATCATTATAGGTTAAAGTGATGTTCGAACCAGCCACCAACAAAGAGGCCACACGATCATCTACAGCTTCGGAAAAGTCGCTAATAGTAGATGCAGTTTGTGTCCCCGTATGGTTAGCACGAGCGAGAAGGGTCGCATCTGAGCTGTTTGCTGTAGCCCCTGTAGCAACACCAGCCAACTTAGTAAAATTAGCAGAAGTCATCAGACCGGGGTTGGTTCCATCTGCCACTGTAAGAACGGCATCAGTCCCTGTATCAGAAGCCACTGTAGAAGTGGAAGCCGTCCATGTAAGGTTAGTGGTCCCCGCTCCTCCACCTCCAATAGGTGTTAAAGCAGACCACGTAGAGACTCCATCCCCGATACGAAGTTCTTCGTTCGTTGTGTCCCATCCGGGTTGACCAGAAGCGAGGACAGGGTTCACAGAAGCCCAATTGGCTGCTGTATCTCGTCTTAATTTGATTGTCATCAGGCTCCCTCATCGTCTAGGTCAAAATCTTCCCCATCTCCTGAGGCATTACCATCGTCAAACATAAAACCACCGCTACCACCACCTCCTCCACCAGAGATGGGAGGAAGGGCAGCCCACAGGCTCACCCCATCCCCCACTTTAATTGTGTTAGTGGTTGTGTCATAGCCAATTTCCCCCAACCCTAAAGGTTGTGTAAGAGCTGACCACTCAGAAGTAGTTCCTGACCTGTTATATACCCAACCATCACGTTTACGATCAGCTTCAATTTTAATTTGAGGTCTTTTCATCAACGTCTCTCGTTAGTTCTGTATTCAAGGATGACAAAGTTCAACGAGAAAGGTGGGTTGGAAGATTTTTCGTAGTAGTTTACACTAACCACAAATCCACTACCTAACACATTGTTGTAATAATTTTCGTCAGGAGAGCTGCCATAAACAGAGGTTCCATAAATGGCTATAGGACTTCCGTACACCGTTGTACCTGCACCACCAGAAATGGTGAAAGAAGGAGACATAGAAGAACCTTCTGACTCATAGTCATACTTTACAGTGGCATCAATACTAAATGGTCCTGTAGGAGTTCCATAAAGAGTGTGTTTATACACCGTCTTTCTGATTTTTGGGTCATTGATTGGCATATAGGGAAGGGAGAAAATACATTCAATATCTTCTCCATCAAAGGAAGAGCCACGATCCATCACATAAACATAGCCCGTATCGGAAGTAAATAGTACCACCTCCAACTTGGTGTCTTGGTATTTGTCGATGTGGTAAGGTTTAAAACCTACCAGTTTGGCCCAAGAGATATTGTCTACAGATTGGTCTGAATATTTGGTAGCCACATAACCTTCACTGTTTCTGGAAGGTACGTTAGAACGATAACTAAAAAATCTATATTGGTTCTTCGAAGAGATGGTCACGGAGGAGTAGATGTTAGCCCCCGTAACCAAAGAAGTAATTTCACTTTGAATTTTTTCAGAGGCTCTTGCAAGACCAAAGTCTTCGTTCCTCTCTGTGGCGGACAGATAACGGAGTCCGTCAGGTCCGAGATAAATTAGATCACCTCCCACCTCTTGTACAGTTCGTCCATCTAAACATCCTGTGTTTCTCGTAATCTCTACGAGTTGAAAATCATCCAGTGTGTTACCAACCAATCGCTTAATGCCGTTACGACTAAAAACGATAAGCTGTTCTCGAAAGACTTTTACTCCTGTGATTGTTTCGCCAATATTTATTACCCCAGCTCCATTAGCTGCTGTAAAATCATCGTCAGTGTAGGGAGCTGTGAAAGTAAGAAGGTTGTTCTTTACAAAGAAAAGATGGTTCTTGAACACAACGACCTGAGAGGCCCCGGAGACATCTGAGGGAACACCTGCTAAGTAGGTCACAAGCTTTGTGCTATAATTAAAAATACAAGGGTCATTTACCCCGTCAACAATGACGGCACGTTCGATACCATCAAAATTGTATCGGTCTGAGTCGATATTATTGATAAGGGAGTTGGCTAGTGTGGCTTTTTCCACCCAACCAAGCCCTTCATTGTATTGCCACTTCCCAGCACGTTCCACAAGACAAGAGGTAGCAGTGAGAGCTACAACACCATGGATCATACCCGTTCCGGGGACAACATCGTTAATAAACTTCTCAAACCCTGAGATTTTCGAGTAACCTTTTTCTACGGAAGGCTCGTAGTTAACGAGGGTGGTGGCACTTCCCGGAGCTTGTATGCCTTGTTCAAGACGACCTAGGTTAGTGATTAACCCGCCTTCAAGTTTAATAGGCCATGTTTCCCACTGTGTAGGCATTGTCTCTCCTTAGGAACGAACGACATGAGTACGAACATACTCCGTACGATTGATGTAAATGGTCCTCATAGCTTTGATAAGGTCTTCAAAACTTTGTAAACTCAAAGCGGCAGCTTCGGTGTCCCCACGAAACAGATAAGCGTGATAAAGAGCACCTTCGTAGATAACGTGCCTGAAAGGTTCTGGAACACTAGGAACATCACTCCAAAGAACTAAGTCTGTTGGGAGATTGTAATATTCATATACTAGGTTGTAAGTTTGGTCAGGCGGCGGGTGGAGTCCGAATTTAAGATTACGCCCTCTATAAACATATTTAGGGATTGAGGCGTAGTCTTCGGGGTTGAACTCCGCATCTCCATAAGTCTTTAACCACTCTTCGTAATCTAAAACTTCTAAAGGGGTTGTCTCATTGTTGTAAGTATCTTCCCCTTTAATTCTGAACGTGTCGAAAGCGACATGTTTAGCTGTCACAGGGTAGTCATATTCAACTTGATTGACAACGAGCGGGAGAGTGGTTTTTACGTGGTTAAAAGGCCACTCAAATTTTTCAAAGTTAATGCGATGGATCGCTTGATTAACAGCGTTCTTTACATCAGCGTAATACCCACTATTGCTAGTGGGAAAGGTGAGGTCTGTGAGCCTTACCTCGTTAAACTTGTCACACACATCGTTGACAAGACCTAAATAATTGTAAGCCATTCCCATTCCTCTGGTAGATAAGAAAAAGGGGAGGCAGCATTTCTGCCTACCTCCCCCAAGGCCAATTAGCCTACATCACGGGCAGCAACCGTGGCAACATCCGGGGTACGATCCCCTTCAGCAACCATCAGGGTCACTTTGATAACACCGTCCGTACGGACAGCGGTAGCACCAGTGAGGACGATCTCGGCACCAGCCGCAGGGACAACCAGCGGAATGGCAGCAGGAACCGTAGCAGCGAAGGTGCCAGCGGCAGCCGTCGAAGCCAGAGTACCCGAAATCGTGGTGGCACCAATCGACAGGACTAACGTCCCCGTACCAGTGCCAGCCGTCACCTGTTGGATGGAACCGCCAACAACATACAACCCACCCGGCAGAGTGCCAAGGTTGATCGTGTCAGTGGCAGTCGTCATCGTCACGTCAGAGGCCAAGTTCAGGGGGAAATCGAGGACTCTCACCGTCGATTTAAAACCACCATCCATCAAACCATTCGTGACACGTTTTGCGCTATTAAGAGCAGCCATAGTTTACATCCCTCCTTAGGAAGCAAGGTTCCATTTCGCAACAATCAGAGCCTCAGGGCGGAGGATTTTACGGCCATAAACGTGCAGGCCACGAACCACATCTGCAAAGAGTTCTTGCGAACGGAAGGTTTCAGTTTTAGTCAGGTTTTCAGCAGCAGCCACAGCCGACTTATGACCAGCAACAACCAAACCGAAGTTGGTGTTCTGGGCAGTCGCACCGACAGTCACCGCACCCGTACCGACCGACGGCAGCGAGTTGGACGAGTAGAGGTCGAAACCATGGATGGTTTTACCAATACTACCATTACGCAGGCCACCTTTGTCAGCGTAGTCTGCATTGAAGATACGCGAGTCTTCGTCACGCAGCACTTCTTCAAACGCAGGGTCAATCACCAACCAACGGCCTTGTTTGTCCACGTTCTGCTTGTCGAGGTTTCTGGCCATACGAGCAATCAGAGACAGCGGCGATACGCGGTCAGTGGGCTTAGCGGTCGCACCCGGCATACGGCTTTCCAGAGGAATGGAGTTATCACCCCCACCAGAAATAAACGTACCACGGTTGAGCTTGTTCGAGGTCAGCAATTCGTCTGCACCAGCAGTCGAGATAGCCTTCGTACCCGGAAGATCAGCAGCAACACGAGCAGTGTCACCAACACCACCAATCACCGAGGGCTTATAGCCACACAGGTATGCCAGAACTTCTGCGTCATAGTTGTCACGAAGTTTGAAACCAGCACGGTCCGTAGCCAGAGCCATCCAGTTGATGTGGCTGTGAGCGCGTTCCACGTCTTCCAGTTGGAAGGCGTATTCAAACGCTTTGTCGATAACAAGGGTGTAGTCTTCGTCGATCAGGTCTTGAGGCTGGATGACTTTACCACGAGCGTACTCACGGACGGTCACTTCCGGCTCTTTGATGATGCGGACGCTGTCACCATAGTTCGACAGTTCGCCAAAGTAGTCGCTGTTAACCACAGCATTAACCACAGAAGCACGACGGAAAGCAAGTTGTGCTTTCTTAGAAAAGATCACAGGCGAGAAGTTGCCATTCGGCAAGTTCGTGTGACCAACAGCAGCTTTAAAAGCCATTTTGTAGTTCCTTATTTTGTTGATGGAAGTGAAGAAAACCTTCACATAAAATCGACCACCAACACACAGGGCCTTTCGCCAGAGGTTGGAAAGAAGGGACAGATGGCCGTCCGTCCCTTTTTCGGCTCTTTAAAACAGGGTAGTCTCTGTGTTATATAAATTGTTAACTAGTTAGCTAGACCAGTTAACGTGCAGCCCCAGAGAGGTCGTAGATAATTCGTCCAGATTTTTGTGCCTCAGCAATCTCATCTTGACGTTTCTCATACTCTGAGAGCGACATAGCTTCAATCTCCGACTCGCGGAGATATTTACCACCTTCAGCGCCTTTCGGCTCTGTGGCAGAACCTTTCTTAATCACAGTGGCGGCGTTCTTACCGTTATCACCTTTGGCTGTGGCCTCTTTAAAAGCCCCTACAGCCCAAATGGCGTCATCAGCGTCGCTGCCATAGATTAAGTCTTGTACACGCTTAGGCTGTTTATCAGCCCAGCTATGAAACTCGTCGGAATTGACAATCTCGTCAAAATCCGGGTGAGCCTTGAGAACACGGACACGATCTTTATCTTGTCGCACTTGTTCTTGTAAGGCTTCTACTTCTTTGAACTTAGGTCCAACCTCATCCAAGGCGAGGGCCTTAATAACGGCAGCCGCTTGGGGGTTTTCTTGAACCCACTTCTTAACCGACTCTGCATTCAAAGGGGAGTTTTGTGGTTTTGCTTTTAAAGCCTCAATTTCAGCCCTTAGGGTTTTGATCTCATCAGCTTTCTTCTGGTCTAATTTACGAAGATCACCATACCTCTTCTGCCAATTACCTTCTTCAGGTGTAGTGGGTTGGGTAGGTTCTTGTGGAGCAGGTTGAACCGTCTCCTGCTTCTCTTCGTTAACAACCCCCTCTTGCGCCTCTAAGGCGGCAATTTCCTCTTCAAGAGAAGCAATGTTTTTTGGTCGGTTAATAGTCATTATATTTCCTCATGGGGCGGGGACATTTGTCCCGGTAAGCCATTAAAATTGGAGCGGGCAGGGAGAGTCGAACTCCACTCAGCATGGCTTGGAAGGCCAGCGACACACCTTGTGTTTGCCTGCAAAAATCATTTACGTTTACGAAGAATTAAACCACCACGACGTAACGTTGGTGTATCTTCTTCGGGGGTTTCTGTTTCTGTTTTAACAGGTGTTTGGTTCTCTGCGTCAGACAGAGAGTCTGTAGACTCCGTCGAGGACGAAGAACTATCTTCTTCTTTCACCTCTTCCTCTTTCTTCTCTTCTTCTTTTGTTTTCATAAGAGAAGTGAGAGCCTCTAGAGGGTTAGTTGAAGGTTTTTTATATTCGTTATGCTTTTGCAGAGTGGATTTCAAAGAGGTTTTCTGCTCCTCGGTAAGAGGATTACCTTGGTTATCCACACCAGTCTCTAACATCTTATTGATAGTTTCTGGGACAGCTTTTTGAATATAACGTTCACGAAGAGCTGAGAAAGGCCCAGACAAGGGGATATTCTCAATGATTTTACCCATAACCCCAGTGCCAACTTTCCCGCTCTGTGTCGAGATTTGTTTAGTATAGCTACCAAAGTCGTCAAGGGTCCATTTATCCACAGAGCCTGCTGTCCCTTTAGGTCCACCATCTCTGCCATAACTTCCTTGGTCTCCCGAAGGATTGCTTTGAGATTGTGGCATAACAGACTTATTTCCTCGTACAGGGAACTTCATAGCCAAAGGGTCTTCTTGGGCAGAGGCCACTTGTCCCTCTTCAGAAGGGAGATACATAGTGGAGCCAAATTTAGTAGTTTGTTTAGACACACTACCCGGTTGGACAAGTCCCCCTGCTGCAAACTGCTGGACTCCTTCTTCGGTGGCTTCAAGCTCTTCCTCTGGGAACGGGAGTTTATTCGGGCTTCCTCCAAGTCTCTCCTCGTTTGCGATAGCTTCTTCAGCTTTTTGGATAAGTTTTAAGAAGTGGCCTGTCCCATAATAACGAACGACATTAGCAGGGATAACAAACTCACCTTCACTAACCTTCACATCTACGTCATCTGCCACTTCTTTTGGGGTGGCCCCCGGAGGCACTTGTTCATCAATCATTGTGTAAGCCTTTTAAGGAGAGAGTGCCACTCTTCATTAGTCCAAGAAGACGGGTCAGACTCTTTTGTGGGAAGCCATTTTGTAGGTTCATCTTCAAAACGCTCATAATCATCTTTATTAAGTCTACGTTCTGTAAGACGAGCTTTTTGCTCCCCTAGATTTCTCAGGTAGACGTTAAACGAGTCAAACCCATTTTCAATGTCATCGTTAAACACTACCACATCCGCAAACTTTTTAAGGTCTCTTACTTTTTCGGGGGGCAGTTGTTTTTCAAGGACTTTTAGTCTAGACAAAGCTTGGGAAGACTCTGGGGAACCTATATCGTAACGATCCTTGTACCCACTGTAAACGTCCAAAAACTCCATAGCATCTGGGTCTTTTTCGTACAGTTGTTGTATCGTCCCTAAAACATCTTGCTTAGCTTGGTCAGGGTTATACCCGCCAGAACGACCCTCTATATTGTCAACAGCATGTTGTAGTTCATGTGCGACAGTGGTCTTCATTTCAGGGCCAGCACGTAAGTAAAGGGTGCCAGTAGTTGGGTCAAACCCCCCTTGTAGGTCAGAGGAGAAAATATCTGAAGAGTAATCCTCAGGAAGTATCTCTAGATTAAGTTCTTGGAGTTCTGGATAAGCCTCAAACAACTGTTTATGACTTACGTAATCACTAAGTTTTGCTTTAATAGGTGTTGGGTCAACATTATTTAAGTAGTCCGCAATCGCTTCATCAGGAACAGAGAGGTCTTTATCACTAATTTCGAACGTCCAACCCCCTTCATAGGGGTCACGAAAAGCTCCTGTAGCACTGTGAACTTCTGTAGAGTCATACCCTATATCTTGGAGACGTTCAGCCTCATCAATCAAATCTTGAGGGTTGGAGCGATGAACTGTTTTAGCTCTAGGTCCAACAAACATATTCAGTTGTTCAGGAGAAGCTGTAGTAAGGGCTTTTACCCCATCCTGTGCAACTGCCCCTGTAGCGCCCACCCCTAAAGGGATAGAAGCGGAGTTTATGATATCTAAGTTAGTCCCTTGTCCTTTTACAGAACGATCAATGCTTTCGTAAGGCTCTTTGATAAAGGTGTTGAATAATCTGTTCAACCCCTCTACTGCGTGGTCTTCCAAAGACATGTTAGAACGAGCAGCAGCTTCGCTGGCCAATCTTCGTTCTTTCTCAATGTTACCTTCAGGGGCTTTCCAACCAATTTGGTACTTAACTCCCAAAGGAGATTGATACACAGGCTGCCCTGCGTCGTCTTGAGCAACAACTCTGTCAGCAGAAGGGTCAGCATTAGCAGGGAGAGTAGTGGGGTCTACTTCCCCTTTAAAATCCTCCGCAGCTCTAGCAACAGTAGCAGGCTTACCACTAAGAAAAATATTGTCATCCAACACCTGCTTCCCAAAACTTTGGACGGTGGTGGGGACGGGCTTATCAAAATAACCGAACTCTCTAAGTTGATCGTCGGAGTACCCAGCGGCTTCTAAGTCCTCGTAGGTAGCTCCTTGATCAATATAAGAACTAATGCCCTTTTTATCTTCTTCGTTTAGAAACGCCATTGTCTTCTCCGTTCACCTCTTCCTTTAAGGTCAGGAGGCGTTTGTAAACTGAAATCTGGCCTTGGGCCTTAAACAACTCTCTTTCCGTAGTCACAGACTCTAGAGTACGATAGATAACATCTAACTTATTTTTCACGTACTCTGCGATAGCCTCTTGGAAGGCAGGGTTGTTTACAAACGGCTTAAGTTGGTTCAACCCATCCCTCCTGTATTGGCGCTAAATCCTTCAGTTCCGGGCATAGGAACACTACCTGTTCCCACTTGCCCGCCACCACTACCTGTCGTGTCCATAGGGTTAGCGCCCATTGGAGCACCTCCCGGACCCATTGGTTGTGGCATCACCCCTTGCATCTTTTTAATAAGCTCTGCTTGGATAGCGGCATCTGCGAGAGAGTTTGTAATACGATCTTCGTCAAGGTCCAAGGAACGGGCAATATCACGAACAATCATATCCAACTTAGCAAAAGGTGCAAGGATTGGGTTACTGACTGTTTGCAAGAATTGCATTAGACGTTGACTTCTTACTTCGTTTGCCATAAGACTTTCAGTCCCTTTGGCACTAACTTCCAAATCACCACGAATTTCAGGATCGTAGTTGAACTGCATATTGAAAGCAAACAAAGCTTTTCCGAGCGGCTCTAAAAGATAGTCATCATAGTTCTTAACCACTGTACGAATGTACCCATTCGCAGCATTAAAGAACATGGAGATACCAGAAGCTGTTCTACCGACCCCTTGAATACCTGTTTGTCCATGGGAGTAGGAGGGAAGCCCTGTACTCTCATCAGCGAGTAGTCTTGCTTTATCAAACATCATCAAGTTTTGCTGAGCGGTGTTTGGGAAATCTGTAGCAAAGATAGCTTGACCCGGAGCACCACCTTCACGACGGAAGATTTTACCGGGGTAGATGTCCAAATCCTGTCCCGGAACAAGGTTGCCCTCATCCACTTCAAAAACAAGATTTCCGCTTAAGGCCGCGTTATCCACTGCCATTCGCATAAACCCATTCAGAAGAACTTGCGTATCTTCCATGTTTTCAGCGACGCCAACCCCAAAGAAAGAGTAGGGGTTATGTTCAAAGGGAACAGCGTAGTAAGGGATACGAGCTGGTTTAAATGGGTTTAATACACAACGAATAACAACCCCACGACTCACCCAAATATTAACATTAAGTGTGCGTTCGTTCTTCAAAGAACGTGGGATGGTTAAACCATTCTCAATCAGAGTGTCTCGATCCGCGTAGCCCCAATACTCAAGAAGCTCCCAACGTTCAATTCCCGGATTGGTATTGCCATCTTCCATCGCTGTTTCCCAATACTCTTGTACATAATTGGGGCCAGAGGCGATAAGGTCTTCAATGGCATCCTCATCAAAGAACGGACGAGTTTTTAGGTCACGTAGTTGTTTACGAGAATACTTATGTCGTTGAACACAATACTCGGCTTCATCCATATTTAAAGCGTCAGGGTCTGGGTAGAAATTCCAGAACGAAACATGCTCTACAAAAGGAACTGCTTTAATGGTGGGAGTGTACTCACCTTTGTCGTCCCAATTAGGGTACTCTTTGTTCTGGACCAACGGTCCTTTAAGAATGGTGGTCCCAAACAAAGCCCCTTCAAAAACACCTGAACGAAGATGCTTACTCGCTCCACTTTCATCAAGCTGATCGTGGATGGTCTTTTCCATCTTCTTGGCTGCAACATGTGCAGGAGAAAAAGTGACATCTGTAGGAGTAGTCCCCGGACCTGCGACAAGTTTATCTTGTACAGGTTCTAACTTATTCTTTAAAGGCCCTGCTTTCTGCAAATCAAAAAGCGTAGCTCCCGGCTTAAGTTCTGTACCAGCACCAATCAAGGGGCGAGCGTTAATGTCTTTAGCCTCTGGGTTAGCCGTAACCTGAGGGTTGGTAGACATGCTCACAGACTCTAGAACGCCTTCTGGAAGCTTGGTCTCGTTAACAGCAATGGGGAACCCCGCATTACCAAACAAGACCTCTAAGACCTGTCCGTAAGCCGCCAACACCTTAGTCTTCGTAACTTTCAAGAAAACACGAGACTTTTCGTGATCAGAGAAAACAGCATCTGGCCCATACAAACCACGGAAGTTTCTGTAAGCCCTTAAAGCCCGTGTCTCATCTTGAAGCTTTTTATCTTTGGCTCTTTGAAAACGCTCTTGAACGAAGGAGGCTACCTCATTTTCGTCTTGGATGTTATCAACAGCCTCAATCGTGTCTGAGTTCTCATACACTGCCTGTTCAAGCTCTTCCATAATTTTCCTTTAACTTCTAGTAACCAAAGACAGCATCGACAGGTTGATACCGTGGGGTCTGTCTTTCGTATGTGAGGTGGCTTGGTCTTGGACGAGACATAATACCATAACGAAGGGCATCATAAATGTGATCCTCTCCTTTGGTGTCTACATCTTCCACATTATTCTTGTCCAACTGTATAATTGGAAGTTGGGAAATAGCATTTACGCAAGTATTAAAAAACACGAGCCGAGGACGGCCTGTCCATTCTGTATCCACTTGTAAACGTCTGTGCAACTCGTTTTTACCCGCTACACGACTTCCTTTACTACGATCAGAAGGTCTCCAACGACATCCTCTTGCGATCATTTGCTCTGCAAGAGAGGGACCGGGGTCTCCTCGTTTATGCCACAAGGAGCTATCCAAAACTCCGTAGGAAATTCTTCCATCTTCTCTTTCGAGGTCAAGGATGGTGTCTGCCAAATCAATGGCAAGCGTTTTACTTACGTAAAGTTCTCGATAAACGATGAGACTGTCGTCAGGAGCAACAGCGAACCATAAGACAGCGGAGTAGCTGCCATAACCGTAATCACAAGCCCTGAATTTAGTCCAGTTTTTAGGGATGTCATAAGGTTCGACAACATGTAAATCTCTTCTCCATTCAGGAAATGCAGCCCCTGACATAATATCCCAATCTCCTTCAAGGAGACGTTTACGCTCTACTTCGGACAGAGACAGAAGGTTGGCCTCATAGCTGCCGTCATCGTAGAGGTAGGGGTTGTCAGAAAGCTTAGCCGGAATAAACCGTCTCTTAAACAGGGGTTGTCCCTCAAACCTACTTCCTTTAGGCCAAACAAGAGGCTGACCAGTTTCAATGTTTATAGCGTTAAACGCCTTACCCCATGGTGCAGGGTCGATAAACATTTTCTTCACCCAATTATGGCCGGGGCCACCGGGGTTGGAAGTAGCTCGCATATAAAGCTTGTCTTTAAAGTGGTCAGAGGCAGAACGAAGACGAGAACGCATATAGTCCCAAGCATATGGTGTGGCCCATTGCGTCAACTCGTCAAATGCGATATAATTAAATGCCTGCCCTTGGTAACGGGTCACATCCTCATCTCTTTCAAGGTAGGATAGCCACAAGGTTCCGCCAGCAGGACTTTTCCACTCCATCTTACGCTCAGACCACTTATAACGAGGGTTGGCGGCCAGATAGAGTTGTTGACTTTTCTGTACAAGTTCACGAAGCTCTTCTGTCGTTTTACGCACAATCAGACCACGGAAATCTGGATGGTCTAAGTCACGCCGAGCATCAGCCAGAAGAGCATAACTTTTCCCTCCACCCGCTGCGCCACCATAAAGAACCTCTCTTTCTGCGGATTGCAAGAAAGTAGTTTGTGGACCGGGGTTGGGGCGAAAGACAACGTTTTGATGCTCTACTTCTTGTTCAGTAGAGAGGAAGTTGTAATTGGGTAAGCTGATCGGGGCTGACTCTGGCTCCGAGACCTTTTTCGTAACGGGTGAGCTTTTTCTCGGCTTTCTTAACCCTCTCGGCCCAATCTCTAATAACCGCAGCTTTGCGTCGTCTGCTGTCATCACTACTCACTCTCTTTCTTAATCCTTCAGAAGTAATTTTTCTTCCCGTCACTTCTGTAAGCCATCGGGCTACATCACGTAGGGAGAACTGCGTTAGATGTTGTTTCGCTTTCTCTAACGCATCAAGTTCCAAAGGGACAGGTTGCAGAAGGTCTGGGTCTTGTTCATCTAGACGATAACCGAAAGGTGTGGTACGAGCCATACGAGGGATGGGGGACCACTTGTTCCCTTCTGCAAAAGCCAAAGCATCTGCTTCTCTGTTCACACTACCCTCTCTTGGGCTGTTTGGTACGATTGGTTTTTTTACTCACGACACGAAGATTGGACTCTGAGTTGTTACGAGGATTGAAGTTGATATGGTCCACTTCTTTTCCATCCCCTTTTTTCACTCGTCCTTTTTTCTCCATCAAAGCTCTTGCTTTGTTACGAGCAGCTCTGTCTTTTTTACCTTTGGCTGTGCCATGGGTAGCTTTATACTCTTTTTGATAATCTCTCTCAGGCATAACTACCACTTTTCACGGTCAGACCAATAGGCCGCAGACATCTTGCCTTTTGCAATGTTCTTCGCATGACGAGCTTTAAAGGAGGCTCTTTTCTTTTTCATACGATCAGACTCTCCCTCTTTGGGAGCACCTGCTGTAGAAGCTCCTTGCTCACCAAATCTGATTGTCTTAATCTTGTCGCCTTCTTTAGCGACGACAATGTGACTCTTCTTTGGGTGATCGGGGGTTCTCTTTGGTTTATTATAACCACTCACCCCTGCTCTAGTTAAACGTGGGTCTTTCTCACTCATAGCATTCTCTCTGAAGTAAAGAAACTAGTCGTTTAGCTATAATTTCTGTCCAATTAACATGAGAGGCGGAGTTTTCCAAACTCTCTACTAAAAAGGCCCATTCAAGCTCTTTCTCCCCAAAGGAGAGAAGACCTCTAAGAATTTGATTATCCCCGTCTTGCAGGACTTCAACACTTAACAGATTGTATTTTTTGGGGAGCAAACTAAGCAAAGTAGTTTTAAAATTTTCCAAAACTTCACTCATCAGACAATTCCTTAAGGGGAATTGAAAACCAATTGTTAGCGTGATTAAGCACACGTTTAATAAGAACGTCCACCCACTCTGTCCCTACGACAGGTTCAAAAAAGGTACAAGCCCACTCTAGAACTCGGCCATCTTCGTGAACGATAGTCCCCTTGTAACAAGGGGTGCCATCAGCCAAAGGTTTTAGAGTGAGTTGTTCTAGAGTTAAACAAGGAGGTAGTTGTCTTTTAATCCCAGCAGATGCCCAAACAACTTCTCTACTCATCATCCTCTCCTCTTTTAGCTGGAAGAAGGAAAACACCTTGCCCGCTAACTTCCACCTTCTCCGTCTTCGCTAAGCCAGCACGATCAAGGAGGTCTTTGGCAGCTAAGATTTTTTCCTTCACACCAAGTTGAGTAGGGTCATCAAGAACACCAGCTAACGACATAACAGCCTTCGGGCTGACACGAGTGATGTAGCTTTTAGCTGCTTCAAGAATTTCATCTTCCAGAGACTTAACGATAGAAGAAGTAGGGGTGGTGTCAGCATAGCCAGCAAGTTTTTTAGCTAAGACAAAATTACCCTTCACCTCATCTTCAAACAAGATTTCTAAGAAACGTTGTTGTTGCTCTGTAAGAACTTTCTTCATAGTTAGCAGGCTTTCTTTTTACCCTTCACCATACCACCCTTGGCAAGTTTCTGTGCCGGGGGCTTAGGGGCAGGGGTG
>JACCDR010721754.1_pt1 | contig 65434 bp, 71 predicted proteins | sample 7446431 | NCBI WGS metagenome assembly JACCDR01 (sample SAMN15323443, study PRJNA562643) | freshwater metagenome | isolation source: river surface water | place: USA:Blue River Watershed | collected 2017-08-17 | reverse complement strand
GGTGGGGTAGTTCATCTCCTGACGTTCGGCTTATGTTTGCCGAAGAAGTGGAAAAGTATTTGGCTAGGCGTTTTCCGTCTGTTGATACGACTTTGCTGAAAGCAGATGAATTGTTGGCTCTGCTTGAGAATGAAAAGCTAAAACAACTCAATTCGATCGACTATACCGTTGATGACAACCAGTCGGCTGCATAATTGTTGATACATTCTCCTCTTCTTTTCTGGAGGTATGGGTTGCCAGAACTCAGAATCAAAAGAACAATTTTTGTAAATATGCAGTCTCTCGTCGTTGGCCTCGGCATTACTAGAATGGCTTTTCAACTCATGTTCAATATCCGATTCTAGTTTTGCGATCGCATCTGCTACCAGTGCCTGATTGCTAAACGATCGAAGCTGAGCCAACTCATGGCGTTTTTGTACTACTGCCAATGGTTCAACATCCTCGATCGGGACTAGTGCAGCTGCGGCGATATGATGGGCGCGTGATTTTAATGCCTCAATCAGTGCCGCTTCGGCGACTTCGGCTCGAATGGTTTTGCCCGTGCCGACAATATCCCCATCCCGGCAAGCACCATTTCGGGCATTAGCACAGTAGTAATGCGCGATCGGGTCTCCATTTTTCCGATATTGCAGGGACAGTCTTAAACTGTGATTGCAAATCCCGCACCGCATGATGGGCGATAATGGCCGGATTTGATAGGTCTTAGACTCGAATCGTTTGCCTGTCGGTTTGAAAGGACTTTCCAAAATATTGGAAATTTGGCGGTACTCCGCCTCGGTAATCAATGCTTGGTCTGGGTGGGTATTGTAGGTGACATCCCATTTGGATTCATCCCGTGGATGCTCCCGAAATCCGCAGCCATAGCAAGTATGCCCTCGCAGGATGGGATTCCTGAGCCACTTGACGAGTGACCCATAGTCGAACCCTCGCCAATTCTTACGAAAATTAGCGAACGAACCCTTGCGCCCCGACGATCGACGCTCAATCTGGTATTTCCGATTGATGGCCTTGACCGTGGCCCGCAGGCTTTTAAGCTCCAGGAATGTGTCAATCACATCACGAGCGATCGCCCCATAGGATGTGGTCTGCCCTGCGATAGTAACCGGATCAAAATTTAGTACATGCTTATCGCCTTCACGCTTATAGCCGAATGGGGAATTGTAGGCACCTCCGCGCTTCCTGCGTCGATCGTGCCCCGCTTTAATCCGCCTCGATTGTTTGGCCGATTGCGCCCGTGCGTTAACAATCTCATAGCCTAGCAATTGCCTGCCCTCTGGGGTCAGATTGTCCAAGTGTGGAGATTCCAGAATGTAAAGTCGTAGGTTGTGTTTGGCCAACAGATCCAAGAATTCAAAACCAACAGTTTCCCACCTTGCCAACCGATCGGCCTTATCTAGGACAATTTGTCTTCCCTTGGCTTGCCCCGATTCGATGTACGATCGGAGCTGCTGAAATTCCTGCCTCACGACCGTCATGCTGTATGCCGATTCAATATCGCTGTAAATTCTGGTACAGCCGAATTCTTTTAGTCGTTCTTCTTGGTTCTGGATTGACTTGGTTTTACCCTGTTCTTCGCTGGAGACTCGACTATATCCAATGTCCCCATTGTCAATATCGGCTACCCACATGCTTCTCAACCTATAACTGGCAATCTTTACCAGTGTAGTCTATATTCAGATTTCGTCTACACCTGTAAAGCATTGAGGGAGGGAGCGACAGGGATTCGTCATTTTCGACTAATTGACTGTTCACAATGCGAATTTCTCTGGTAGCCTGTAGGGATTGTAGCGTTCAACCTTCTCATGTCGAATTTTGTCCCTCTGTACGATCGGCGCGAGGTCGATCGACTGTTTCAATACTGGCTCAATGGTTCTCTGGATGCGTTCCACCCCCAAGGCAATGCGGTGGTCGGTGTGGTCGGGTGCAACCACACTCCCCAAGGCTTCAAAGCTCAAGGGTTGATTACTCGATTCCTGAGCGATGATGTGTCGCGGGCGATCGCTGACTTGGCGATTGCCGGGGAGCCGATGGGTGCGGCAGTGTTGATTGTGGTGCTAGCGATGGGCACCCCGATCGAGTATGTTGCCCGTGCCTTGGGCCAAACCTGCACAATCATGATGAGTCAGGTTACGGTGTGGGTTGACAGGTTTATGAATATTTTGTTGAACTCGTCGAAGGTGGTGACGCATGGATCGTGAGCAAGCGTTGAATGCTCAACATTTAGAGTGTCCACGCCCAGGCGATTATTGGCATGAGATGTTTATGCCGATTTGCGTTGTCTTGAGTGCTTCGGATGATTGTATTTGTCTTTGCTCAAAGACGACGAGTGTTGAGGGAAATCGATGGACTTGGGATCTGACCGAAACTAGGACTCTATCCAAGAAAGAATTTTCGAAGTGGCTTAGCTATACAGCCATCCCTGGAACTTGGGCCAGGGTTATGCCTGAAGCTCATTCTTGGTTTTTGGGGGTGGCAGATGGCTAAAGAATTCAACCCACGGCTCAAATTAACTCTCCCAGTTGATTTAGTGAACTGGGTTGAGTTGGAGTTGCAATTCCTCGGCGTGGGCGATCGTGTGGTCATGATTGAAGAGAATGGTGTTCGCCGAAAGTCGGATTTCCTGCGGCTGGCAATCAATAGCGCGATCGTGCGTTGGTTGGATGCAGGCGCGGCGACCGAACTTGAAACCCCTGAAAATGAAGAGGGCAATCGCTATCTAGATTTTTATCTGGATTCCACATCTAGGGGGCTTTGGGATAGCGCTATCAAGGCAGGCTATGCCACCAACTACGCTCATGTTGCCAACAAAGCCTTGACTGAGTATTGGGATAGGCAATACGCGATCGGGCAATCCGTCGGCAATAAGCTGCAATTGTTGTGCGATGTCCTGGCTCGATCTGGTGGGCGATTAGATATGCATGAAATTCGGGCGGTGCTAAATGTCTGATGCGGTTATTCCTGAATCAATGTTTACGTTTTACTGGACGGCTGCTCATTGCGGCGAAGTCCTGGCGCGGGAATCGCCCATCATCCTCGCATCTGATACTCAGATTAAGGGTGAAGAACATTTCGTTCATTTTGCTGCCCTCACACCAACGGGTGAACATCTGAAATGGATTTGGCTTTTCCCCGATCGAGTGCAGGCGACTCGATTGAGATTGCTAGGGCTGGAACCAGAGTTTAAAGATTCGATTCCCAATGATGCCCGTGATTTAATTCAGGCAACAATCAGCCGGGAATCAACCGACTTCATGGAGCTTGACCCAAGCATTTTTACATCTGTACCAAATTTCACTGACGAAATTCAGGAGGTTTGGCTAGGGTTTGACTACAAGCGGCTGTATCAAGATCGCACCCTGCGATCGGCGGCGATCGATATTTTGAGCGCTGAAGAGTTTTTACAGAGAATGAAACGGAGGGTTGTGTGAGGGTCGTCGTTTGGAAAACAGAATGGGGTACAAGAAATGCCCATATTTGCGATATATGCAAAGTGCGCATAACATTTTCGCCGCAAGAGGATAAGTGGATTTATAGGGTACGTCCTGGAACGTTAGTCGATCGCTCAGAATCGCATGTTGAAATTTTGGATATTTGTCCTCATTGCGCCGACAGAGATCGCCCTAGATTTAGCTACGACATTTCAGAAATTACTGATGAAGTCATTTTTCAGGTATTGGACGACATGAGAGGACAGATGATCGCCAAAAGCTATCATCCAGACCGACTTCAGTGGCGATTGGGGATGAAATCGGCTCATCGCATCAAGTCATTACCTCGCTTTGCTTTTTCAAATCAGATTGAAATAATGGGCATCGCCGCGATCGAGGATGTATATATTCCTGAAGATCGCATAGTTTTGGAACTTAAGGCTTAAACGGAGAACTTCAAATGCGCTGGCAATACGAGAATGTGGAAGACATTAAGGACACGGGCGAGCTGTACACTTGCACCAAACCATGCAAGGGCGATCGACTGGATTTTTGGGCAGATGGGCGTGAGTGGTTGGTCGAGCAGGTTACCCTTCGGTGTTTGCCCACACAAATTACGGAACCAATCCCGATCGTGGGAGTGCTCGAGCTTCGACCCAAGGGAGACATGATTCTCCATGCATCGAGGCGAGATTAAGGGTTATAGCATTTGCCTTTCTCCAAGTCGCAGTGAAACTCGATCGTTAGAATTCCCCAACCTTTAAGCACGATCGCTTGGGGATATTCCTTCCTATCCAGTGTGGCAAAGTTGAATAGGAAGGCTTCCCGATGATTGTTTGATTCAGGGTTTAGTTCGCATCTGGTTTGATTGCACTGAATCAGGAGAGTGGCATCTCCAGAGTGAAGATAGTACGAATATGCTTTTTCTTTGGGATGCTCAACTCTCACAATCTGGCAATCACCTTTAATCGTTCGCCCTTCATGCTCGATCGTGGTGCAGGTTGCATCAATTGGATTAGCAGGAGTGCGGGCGATCGCTGGGTTAGCACTGGCAAACGCGAGTAAGGCGATCGATGATGCGGCAATTTGCTTAAGCATGTGGTTCGTTCTCTGTGATGGTGGACTAGACTAGGTATACAGTTTATTTGCACCCGTTTCGGGAAAAGTGCAAAATGCCAAAGCATATCAGCGACAAGGTTTGGGGGGAAATCAAGGAAGCCTATTTGCACCAAGGGTGCAAAATAGACGATCTTTCTGCACTTTATAAAGTGTCTGTGAGATCGATCAAGCAGAAAGCCAAGGATGAGAACTGGTCAAGCAAGCGAAAAGCGAGAGCTTTGACAGCAATCGGTGTGCCACCCGATCGAGCGGCAGCGGCAGCTGACGAGGAAGGTAAGTTGTTTGACATTATGGCTAAGGCGATCGCTACTCTTTCGAGTGAAATACAAGCGACTCCTGCCAAATCTAAAGAGGGGTGTGTTAACGCCTTGGTTAATATAGCTAAGGCTCAACGGGAGCTATTCCCACCGTCCGCTGAAGAATTAGCGAAGATTGCGGCTGATTTAGGTATTCGTCCGGCTGATTTCATCCGGGCACTACAGAAAGAATGGACCGATCGCGATGCCCAAGCTAGTTGATGAATGGATTCGTGATGCTGCGATCGAGGCAGGTTATCGACCAACGACAGATGACACTACCGCAGGTTTCCCGTTCAAGCTTGGTGATTATCCATGGCTTGATGAGATTGACCCACTGTTTACCCCGTTGGCTCTACCCAAGTTCCTAAAAGACCATTTGGGTGTGACGCTTTACCCAAAGCAGGAAGAAGACTTGCTGGCGATTTTTGGCGAAGACCCGAAACGAGTATTTGACCCCGATCGCCCAAAAGGTTCAAAAGCCCAAGGGGTGCTGCTTTGGGGAAAAGGTGGGGGAAAAGATTTTAGTGTAAGCTGTTCAGTGCTGTATGCAGTTCATATTCTGCTGTGTCTCAAGAATCCTGCTGTTTACCTAGGGCAAGCGTTTGGGGAGAACATAGATATTGTGACTGTGGCTTATAGCCGTGAACAAGCTCAGTCTGTACTGTTCTATAAAATCAAAGCTCGTCTTCGATCGTGCCCTTGGATGGTGCGGGCCTTGTCGGTATGGTTGAAGCAGACGGGGTTGGCTATGACTCCCGATCGATACCTCAAGGAAGGTGGTGGGTATGTGGGCAGTGACTCAATTATTTTCCCCAGCAATGTGAGACTATGGGCGCTGCCTGCGACTGATGCGGCGGAAGGGAAAAACCCTATATTTTGGGTGGCTGATGAATTGTCGGCTTTCGCTTCACCCGTGAGGCAAAACCAAGCAAAACATATTCATAGTATTTTGGTCACTTCAGCCCGTACTCGTTTCCAGTCGAGATTTCGAGGTTTTGTAATCACCTATCCTCGCCATAAATCAGATTATGCGATGCAGCTTTACGATCAGGCTGTATCTAATCCTGATAGTGACATTTATGCGGTCAAGCGCCCAACTTGGGAAGTCAACGAGTCATCCAGTCGTGATTCACTACAGCCTGATTACGATCGAGACCCTGAAGGTAGCCGATGCAAATATGAATGCGATCCGCCAGCCGCGATCGACGCTTTCTTCCGTGACCCTGAAAAGTTAATCCTTCATGCCAGTGGCGGTGATTTTGAATTTCTCAAACAACAATTACCCAAGGCTTCCGAGGAATTGCTAAGGACGATCGCTGATAGAGGTGTGAACCCGATTGTAGAGACTGACCAATGGGGAGATCCAATCTTAGACGGTCGAGGTTTTCCAAAACTGCACCAATGGTTCAAGGGGCAGTGCGATCGAACGGGTGAACCTTACGAATATTTCATCCACCTTGACCCTGGTGCAACTGGGGACAGTTTTGGGTTTGTCATGGGCCATCTTGAGCAGGTTGGTGAGGGTGAATATCCCATGATTGATATTGCTTTCCGTTGGCACGGGCGACAATTCCAAAATTTTGGAAACATTGAGCGTTGGGCTTGGTTCGATGATGATGTTGCCCAATCTGAACAAGTCACAGCCTGCGAAGTCGATTTCCGCACAGTCCGGGAATTCATCTTCTACCTATCCAAGGCGCGAAACTTCTCGATCGCTCGCATCTCCCAGGACGCTTGGAACTCCGTAGACAGTAAGCAAGCACTACAGAAACGTGGCTTTGCCGTGGTCACCCGCATCGTCAATAAAGAGGATTACGACGCATTCAAGCAGTTTGTATACAATCGGCAACTTGCCTACTATGCTTGGCCTTCGATGATTCTGGAAGCCATGAAACTACAGTTACACAACGGCACCAAAGTCGATGCGCCCAGGACAGCGATCGGGGATGATAAGATTGATTCTCACAAGGATGTCACGGATGGAATTGCGGCAGTGTGTCGTCAGTTGCTGCTATTGCGTGGTGAGGGGACAACTTTCTATCAATTCCCTCCTGTCGAGTCATTGATGGATGTTGCTGAGCGGGATGGATTGATGATTACAATGGCCCCCGATCGGATCAGTGAAGCTCAAGCCAAAATCATGCAGTCATTTTTTGATGATTGAATTAGCGGCGATCTACGATAATGTTGCCAAACAAGAGTGGTGGCGACTATGGCGAAAATCTGGATATGCTACGCGACGAATAACGGTGATTTCCGAGATGAGGATTATCTTGACGCAGGGGAAGCTCACGATCGGGCTGATTTTCTGCTAGAAGCGCACGGTATTGATTCAACGACGCATCGTTTGGAATACCACGATGGTGAGGGGTTTGTATCTGAAACTATCAAATTTGCTTCATATGAGACCCACTGGGAAGCTCACGTAGATCAGCAACCGCTTTGGACAGGCTTTGGAATAACACCTAGGGAAGCATTGATCGAGCTATTGGATTCTGCTAACGAATCAGAAAAACTACATGCACTGAAAATAGGCGAGCATAAACGATGGTACAACGATCGACAGCAAGCCTACTTTGAGATCGTCGGAGTCGTCCGCAGTTGCGAAGCGGCTAACTGGGAACTACTGTACAAGAGAGAAGGAGAAACAGTAGACCCTGAGTATTTCCGTCGCCCCGCTTGGGAATGGCAGATGCTTAACCGTGATGGGAATCCACGTTTCACAAAAGCTTAAAATTCAAATATTACTAGTAGATCGCGATCGTTCTGATGATTACTATGTCCCCCGATCGGATCAGTGAAGCTCAAGCCAAAATCATGCAATCGTTTTTTGATGAATAAGCCCAATTTCTTCGGCTTTGACCTGATACTCAGCGATCGAATAGGCATGTAAGACAACGTAAACTATGCCTTCTCGTCCTGATGGCATCACGACTTTATAAATCGGATCTCTATTCCGTCGGCTTGTTATGCGGAGGGTCCCCGATACTCGATTGCCCGCGTACATAAAAGAGACGGGATTTTCTTCGTAATATGACATGGCTTGTAAAGCGATTTATCCCATAGGTGATCTAGTGTCTTTCACTGTTGCTTCACGTCTATGGGAATTCCCATAGACGTGAAGCAAAGTTTCAGTCTCCCCATCCGTTTTCAGCCCAGCATCGATCGTGGCATGGTTTTCCACTTGTCCAGGATGTCGCGTCATTCACAGCTTCACCACAGTAGGGGCAAGTACCAGACTTGGGCAGGTTTTTCAGTAATTGATCTAGTTTGCGGCTGAACCAAAATAAAACCCATTTATCCTTCAAGTATTTAATCATTTGGCCTCTCGTTTTGTGAGTGACATTATGTCACGCTCAAATTACTCAGATCTGAGTAATTCAATAATAGCAGTACTTTCAGGATGCTCGTGACATCATGTCACGAGCATCAACCTAGCTTAGTGACATCATGTCACTAAGCTCAAACACGCGATCGTGCTCGAATTTCGCACGGGTGATACACTGTAGGGATAATGGCGAAATTGTCCGATACGGCGCAGTACCAAGCGGCGTTCAAAGTTTTATCTGAATTGAAGGGGCAAATAGAGCGAGATCGACTCCAAACGATCGCGCTCTATTTGTTGCATACGGCTGATTTGGATGCCCCGATCGCGATGTTCCCGTATCTTGGCGAGGGTGACCCACGCGATCGAGCGATTACTAGAGCATTTGAGCAAGAATGGCAGAGGCTGCACGAAGATGAATCGGAATGAATATGCGACCTATTTGGCTGATGCTCCCTCCGAGGACTATACAGCCGAGCAGGTGATGCAAGTGCTGCGTAAAGCTGCGGGTGATTCCGGGCAACGTAAGCGAAGTGTCTCTAACCAAATGATGACCTTGCGGGGTGGCAGAACTCCCCGGACTGGCATCTTAGGAGTAGAGACACTTCGTACTATCTACGAACGATCGGACCTTATTTTCGCTTGTGTGACGACGTTGGTGCAGTTTGTACTATCAGCGTCATGGACGATACGTCCCAAGGATGAAGATAAGTCGAAGCGGCTGAAGGAACGCGATCCTGATAAATATCGTGACCAACAGAAACGGCTTCAATGGCTCAAAGAATTTTTCACGCATCCCTCAAATTACGAAGACTATGATTCATTTGTTCGTAAGCTGCTGACCGATGTACTAGTTTACGGGGATAGTTATTTTGAGGCTGTTTGGGCAGAGTTTGACTATGGGCAATTGCCCGTAGAGATTGGTGTTATTCCGGCAGACACGATCGAGCTTGACCTTGATGAACACGGGATTGTAACCAGCTACTGGCAAGCATATAACACGCTTAGCCAAGTTCAGTTTGGGCTAGATGAATGCTTCCGGTTGCAGTTGCATCCTCGATCGTGGAATCCCTACGGCCTATCCCCGATCGAGGTGGCTTACATTCAAATCACAAGTGACCTATCCGCAAACCAGTACAACGCGGATGTATTTAGTAAAAACAATATTCCCCCAGGCATCCTGACCATTTTGGGTGTGAGCAAGGCTGAATTTCAACGCTTAACCGCACAACTACGAGGGGTTTCGGCTGACAACCCGCACAATATCCATGTGATGCAAGCCCAACGATCGGAAGACGGGGCTAAGAAATTAATCGAATATGTACCACTCCAGCAGGGTACTAACAGGGAAATGCAGTACGTTGAACTGCTGACTAATACAGTCAATCGGTGCTGTATGGCCTATGGTGTGTCAGCATCGCAGATTGGTTTTACTGAGCAGGTTACGGGTGGAATTGGCTCCGGCGTGGCAGAAACTCAAGTGGACCTCACCCAAAATAAAGGTGTTGCACCATTGCTTCAGTTGGTGGCCCGATCGTTTACCAAACTCATAGAAGAAATTGGATGGACTGATTTAGAGTTTGGGTTCACTCAGGATGGCACACCTGCTCAACAGAAAGAGAGGGAGGACGATCGGGCAGATTTGCAAATCGGCGCAATGACTGTCAATGAGTATCGGGCAAAGCTGGGTAAGGGTGCGGTGGATTGGGGCGATTTGCCAATTACTCCTCCGCAGGGTTGGCAACCTCCGATGTCTCCGCAGCAAATGCAACAGCAACTTATGCAGCAACAGATGGGAATGGGCGGCGGCGATCCAAATCAACCGCCTCAACCGTCGCCAGATATGGCAAAATCAGCTAGTACACAGCGTATCGTCATAAAATTGTAGTATGTCGTCAGAATTCCCCCAAGAATTCCCCCCGCTTGTTGCACGATCGATGCATCAAAAAGGTGTTTGGGAATTCCAAGCATTTGAGTTTACGCCTGGTCGATGGGTGCTAGGTGCTGCTTCAAACAACGATCAATTCTGGCCATGCGCGCCTGAAGGCCACTTGGGCTTCCCATCGGCTAAGGCTGCCATGACGGCAGTGGAATCATTGCAGTTTGCTCAGGAAGCGACCGGACTCCCGATCGTGGAATTGTTTTCCAACGGCTTGGAATTTGAGGAGGTTTGCTGATGTTTGATGGAATCCCGATCGGTGAATATTTCCGGTATCATCCGCCGCAGACTGAGGTGCGGAAGGTGAAGCACCAGCGGGTGAACGATGAGTGCCTTGAGGTCGCTAAAGCCCTGACTCAGCCATTTTTGAGCGATCTAGAAATTAATCGAGGAGTGGCGCAGTTGAGAGCGTTAACACAAAATGTGTTTGATGCGCTTTGTGTAAAATGGGCTACCACCTCGATCGATTTTGTGCAAGCTGCGGCAAAGTCCGGGGATGAAGAATCCATAATCATGCACATTCAGCAGGTGCGGATGTTTCTGAACCAAGGAATCACGATCGATGAGCTGAGGGCAGAACAATGCAAGAAGAATTCGTAAAGAAAACCGAAGTTGTTGACCAATTCGTGACGGAATGGTTGGTACTGAAAGAGTATGTAAGGCGGGAGCGAGAACGATCGAAGAGTGCTGAAGTATTTATCGATCGGATGGCTCAATTGTTGGATGTACCAACAGATGATTATGTTGCTATGATTCGCGGGATTGAAGACAAAATCCTTGAGCTGAGGGCGAAACCATGAGCGATTTAATTAAACTGAGTAAAGACGGCAATCTATGGTGTGCATTAATTGGGGATGACTTGCATGTGGGTATTGCAGGTTTTGGTCTTACTCCTTTGATGGCGTTACAAAAACTTCAGAACGAATTGCGAGATTGCAGCGGTTTGACCGTGTTCGAGGAAACTTTTCGAGACTGCACGATCGATGCAGCGATGGTCAGGAGTCATAGATCGTGAGCGACCTCATAACTCAAAGTGAAATCATTGGTTCTCGCGTATTTCTCGGGAAAGGAGTAATCCCACCCCTTCAAGAATCGCCTGTGACAAAATTGGTCAGAGGTAAGGAATGTGCTGTCTACCCATTTGGGGATTTGTGGGGTAGTGCTGCGTTGGCAATAGCTAATCATGTTCTGATGATGCTAGATGATGGCATGCCGTATTGGGTTCCGATCGAGCATTTATTCCCAAGCAATGGTGAAACATGCCAGAAATAATTCTTGAAGGCGATTGGCCACCAGAGAAAGTAGATCGTATCACTACTGCCCTACGTAAGTCGCTATCAATGGCTGACGGGGCAGAAGAGACGTTGCAAACTTCGATCGTGCCTGCTGACCAATTGTTAAGCCCTCGCCAAAAGAAGCTACTCAAGCAATGGCAGGAGTCCCCGCAGGATTGGGATGCTTATCTAAATAAGGGTGTGGGTTCAATCAAGGTCACCCCCAAGGGCACCTACCGAATGAATGCCAATAATCGGTGGGAACGATTACCCCAAGGCCCGATCGGGGGTGGTGTTGGCGATTTTGAATTCCCTGAACGATCGGGGCAGTATGGCTGGGGCGTCTATATGCCCGTCGCTGCAACTGCTGGCCCTGGTCTCAAGCTGCGGGCACAGTTAAACATCTCTGAGAATTCAGTCATAACAGATGAAGAATTCGAGGAATATGCAGCCGACTTAAATACCGATACTGATTATATTTTGGATGCTCGATCGGTTAAGGCGATCGTGGTCACTGAGGATGAATTAATCACTGAGCTAATCGTTCGGCATACATCGGATATTCAAATCCTGGGCATCATCCCCAACTCTGGGCAAGCGCCAACGGGTGAAATGTCCTATCGAATCGTGTCAGTGGACCGTCAGCCCGATCGTATCCTTGTCGATATTGAACTCACCGACAATTCCAAAACTTTGGAAAAATCGGCTAAGTCCGTGACTCGATCGACGTTACAAAGTCAGTCCTATTTGAATGGGACAAATTTAATCAGAACATCTGCGCCGAAATTAGATAGGGGATTGGTGCGAGCCGCGATCGAACGATGTAAATTAGATGGGGTAGCACTCAACACTATCCAGGTACACTGCCTTAACGGTGTGCCTGATTTTTTATCTCGCATGACTGCTGGGTTCTGCCTTCCCTCCGACGGTGTGGTGAATCTCTGTCCCCATGACCCGCAAGCCGCTATTTCGTATTTGGGTAGTCAACTTGCCGATCGATTGAAAACCGTAGTCAATGCTGGGGCAATGCCTGGGACTGAAGCGATCGATATCCTTGAACGTGCATTAAAGCTAACTCCAGAATGGTGGTTAGAAATGCTCATCAAGCGGATGGTGGGCGCGATCGTGCTTGAACGCAAATTTAATGTGATTGCTAACGGTACACTCCCGATCGAGATTCGAGATAATCTAGTGTCCCGTGGCATGGTGCATTGGGGTGTCGATCGAAGGCGCGTACTTGAAGCATTGGCGGAGGATTATAGATGCGCTCACGATCCCGCAGGATTGCCTAATCTGGTTTCCTTAGAATGGGATATACTACTTCCGAATTTCGCAATGCGAGGGAGAAGTTATGCAGCAAGCATTGGTGAGTGATGTTCAGCTATTGCAGACTGCCAATGAATTGCTTGAGCATCGACATGCATTGTTTTGCATGGTTGCTCAATTAGCTAATTGGGGCAACGGCGATCGTAAGTTGCAAGGTTTCAAGGCATGGAAGCATAGCGATGGTTCATCTCCTGGGGAAGATTGGTTTATCGCCGGGCTGGAACTCCCAGAGATAGGTCAAATCAGCTATAACCTTCCCAAAGAGTATTGGGTAAAAGTCCATTTACCTCATTACGATCGCGCCCCTAAATGGGATGGGCACTCGTTGACTGATGTGGTCGATCGAATGCTTAGATGGGTTGAGTCTAGGAGCTGTGTATGACACAAGAATCGATCGAGGAATTGAAAAATCTCGCAGCAATGCCCCTTAGCGATCGAGAACCGTATGCAGCGGCACAGGCTGTCAAGCGGATTTTCGTCATGGGGGACAAATTGCCCGTAATGCATCAGGTCATAAGTGCCTGATTCTAACTAACAGACATTAGCTCGAATAGAGCAATCATAAGACGATGATTCTAGACTTACTCCTCGATCGGCTCAACACCCTAACTGGCAACAAAAAGCCTCATAGGCAGGCTATAGTCCCGGCAAGAGAAAATGATTTACCAGTAAAACCGACTTGCTCGCGGTGTCGCTATTATGCCGGGGCTGGCCTTGAAGACGCTTTGAAATGTGCCGTGAACCCGATCGGTGATGCTTCGACTTGCCCTGACTACGAAACAAAATAATGCTGATTCAAGTTGATTTTGTTAAACGCTTGCTGACTGCCCCAGCAGGCGTTTTCCGTTTCACCCTAACTCTAACCAAGAAAGGCTCCAATCTTGGCCCTGGCGAAAAATGGATTACTATCCATCCGCACGGGGAAGGCGAGAAAGGTGTGCCTGTAATTATTCGTGAACACCCGGACGGGTCAGCTTCGATCGTGGGTGGGGCAGGTGGCAAACTCAATTTCCTAAAACTCGGCAAACTCCGCAGCAAGGAAGAATGGACGCAATCCGCGCGGGAACGAGCCGCTAAGAAACGGCAAGCTGAGGCCGATCGTGTCGCTGCTCAATCAGATGAAGAACGGGGCATCGAGCAGGAACAGACGGCTAAGGTCAAGGACTATCACCAGAGCAAGACCCATGAGAATGCGCTAAAGACGATCGATATTCTCGAATCGGGTGGTGTTGCTCACGGCATTACACCAGAAGAACGACAAGCCCTAGAAAATCCCCCATCGGCTGATGCTTCGCCAGAAGAAGTTAAGGAGTGGCGAGCGGCAACCCGTGAAGCTGCTAAAAAAGTTCGGGAAATCCAGCGAGCCTATGAGCATCGCTTAGTCTCTGACCATGAGGCCCGATCGGCGGCGATGGCTGGGGAATTGCCCAATAACCTATCTGAAAATCTGGCTCATAGTGCAGGTGATGCAGATGGGAATACGATCGCATCTCTTCAGCAACTTCCGAACGGGCAATGGCTAGCCACTTCGGAAGATGGGGGCAAAGTATTCGATCGATGGGATGAAGCTGCCAAGCAGCATGTCCGCAATGTCCAGCAAGCCGAGGAATCGTTGGGCTATTCGACACAACCGGAGGATTTTTATGAGCCGAACCAATGGATTCGACAGGGAGACGATGAGGCAACTTTTAACCCCTCGATCGCGCTTGAGATTGCTGCACTTGGCAAAGAACGGAAAGAAAATGCCCGTAATGAGCGAGCTGCCCAAGAAGCCATCCGTCGGGGTGAGGCTTGGCAGGCACTGGGAGAAGGTCAAGCGATCGAGCCTATCCGCCGTGAAGAAATTGCTGAGTCGATTAAGCAGGATGCCAAAGCGCTGGAAGATGCTGCCAAAAACGGACAGCTTCTGGATCTCCTTGATAAATTTGGTGATGCAAGGTCGCTAAAAAAACACGTCGAACAGGGTGGGTATGGGCAACTTGCCGAAATCTGCTCAGATGTTTTGAAGCAAGTTCCAATCAGTCGGGCGATCGTGGATGCCATTGGCTATTCCGAAGCGGCTAAAGTTTTTGCATTCGCTATGAAGGGGGCAATGTCCGATCGAGAGTATGAGGGTGTTGTTAATGCTCAGCAAGCGTACCATGCTGAAACCTCGACTCGTATTGCTGAAGCGACCGTGAGACAGGTCAAGCCACTCACCGAAGCATTATCGTCACTGCATGAGCAAATGATGCAACTTGAGCAGGATATGGGGGACAATCCCACACCTGAACAACACATGCTGATGGATTCGCTCGCTTATGATGCCGAACAATTGAACAAAGATATTCAGCAAAAGATGGGGAATGCGATCGGGCAGTTGCAGGCATCGGCGGCAATGTCTGCGGCGTTGGGTGGTTCGCCCAATGTGTTGCGATTATCCGCCAAAGCTGCTGAAAAGATTTTGCCTACTGGCGATAGTCCTGGCATTCTGGCAGCCTATGGAATTGAATCCAGTGATTTGAAAGTTATTCCTGGGCCTGATGGGGAAGATATACTGCAAATCAATAAATCGGGATTAGAAAAACTATCGGCTGGCTACAATCCAGAAGATAGGGCAGCCTACGATCGGGCAATGGCAATCAAGAGAGGTGAATTAGATGAACCGGATTTTGTCCCTGAAGGTTTCTCGCATTACTCCGCAGCGTCGTTTAGTGATGCGCAATCGGCACGGAATGATTTCGATACAACGTTCTCAGCGATCGACGATCTTAAAATGGGAAAAATCCCTGACAATTTGGGAGAGGCGATTTCTAGCTATGTTGGTGCTCGCGTTGCTAATGGCGATAATCCTCTGGAAGTAATGCAGGATGTACGATCGCCTGAATTCTACATGCAACAGGGTTTAGACCCGTATGGTGAGGCGGCATTAGCGGTTCAGGGTGCAGCAGCTGAGATGGTAAAACGTGTTGCTGGTGGTGGCAATCTCAGCGATTCCAACATCAAAAAAGCATTTCAAGAGATGGGTGATGCTGAGGCTACCAAGCAACGCATGGCCCGCCAAACTGATGATTTGGAAGCATTGCATAGTCAATCCCTCGATCGGGAATCAGGTGTAGAAGCATTGCATAGAACCTTGGCAGCGATGCCCATGGCGCGTATACTCTTCAAAGAGAAATTAAGCGTCAAGGAACGGCGGTGGCTGCGTGAGTACGGAATCACAGAAGTATTGGGACAGGAACTTCGCGAACCTCCGAAGAAAGAAGATAAATCCGCTGGATTATCAGAACTTGCCGAAGAACAGTTCGACCTATTCGGGAATCCCATATCAGCGAGTGAAGCGGCAAATAGTGGTGAAGTGGATTCTCCAGAGATTAGCCAATGGCAAGAATTCAGTAAGTTAATGGGGGGCGACGATCGAGCATACTCTGCAATCACTGACCATTTGCGGGGACGTTTCAATCATCGCTTTGCCAATGCCTATGGGGCAATCAGTGGCAAGCCTCCGCTAATCGGTGGGGATGACATTAAAAATATCGATCGATTACTGTTAGCCAAACTCCCTGAAGCGCAACGGAATGAGATGCTTGACTTTATGAAATCCCGTGACGCTTCGGACAAGGCTAAAGCCCAAGCACGATCGGGAGGTAAGTTTGTCGTTGATGATGAATGGCGCGATCGGTATGAAGCATTGAAGGGCGACAACCGACAGATTAGTTTGTTGGCTGCGGATACTGGTCGAACCACTCCTAAAACCGACTATCAGCGCACCACATTGGGTACTAAGGCTGAGGACATGCTGCACAAATTTGCTCAGGATGTTGTCCCGAACTTTGAGCAAATCGATAACTCAGTGGGGATTATCCCAGAAGTTAAGTGGGATGGTCAGCATGTCACCAAGCAACGCGCTTTGAAATTCCTGGAAGCCCAAAAGCGTATCGGGCTTCACTTTGGGGCGGGTAGTGGGAAAAGTTCAATTATGTTGGGGATGTTTTCCCATTTGTACTCCCAAGGCAAAATCAAGAAGGCGCTGATTTGCGTTCCCAATGCGATACTTGGCCAGCTGATCGGTGAGGCCGCCACTTTTATGGAGGCAGGGAAATATAAATATGCTGCAAATCTAGGATGGGATCGCGATCGTAGAATTGCAGCGATGAAAGATGACTCTCATGTTTTTGTTAGCTCTAGAGAGTCAATGGCTTCAGACCTCATGTACTTGGTAGACAAGCATCTCGGCGTGAATGATGAGGCATTTAGAGCAATGCCCGAAGCCGAACAGAAAGATACGATCGCCTCGGCATTGCGCAAGGAAGGGATTGAACCTAATGATGTACTGCTAGCGATCGATGAAGCGCATGATATTACGGCGCGTAAGGGCGTTGCACCAAGTAAGCGATCGTTGGCATTGAATCATTTTGGTGGGCATTCAGCCTATTATGTTCAGGCAACGGGCGATCCATTAAAAAATGATTTGAGTGAAGCCTTTAACTTCCTTCACTCAGTGGCACCGGATAAATTCAACGACCAAGCGAAATTCCTTGCTGAATATTCTGGCAATCGTCGGGCATTACAGCGAGCTATGGCCCCATACTCCTACGCTGCATCCACCAAGCCGCAAACCAAGGAAGGGCGAGTGCTGCGGATGAACGAGGAACAACCCAAGATTCCCGCCAATGAATACATTGGCAAAGGTCGCCAACAAGTCCTGGATGATATTAAAGTTCTCTCCGATTGGCAATCACAACATCGGGAAAAACTGAAGGTCGATCGAGGGGAAGATTATCAACCAACTACTGAAGATTTCAATGCGGCTTGGGAATCACCCGAAGTTAGAGCGGCACTCGATCGGCTAGGCTCTGACGACACATGGGGCGGAATGGACGACACGCAAAAACAAGCCGCGATCGGGGGGCAGATTCGGGCATTGGGTGGATTAAAAAGAACCGCAATGTGGCGACTGTACCATCGAGCACCGTATGAGCAAAATCCCAAGGCTCAGTGGACGGTTGACCATGCGGTTGAGCAAGTGAAAAAGACTGGTGAGGCTGGCGTGGTGTTTTCGTCAAGTTCCCAAGCTGCTGAAATGCTGGTCGAACAAATGAAGAAAAAGGGGCTAAGGGTTGGCTATATTCATGGTGGGCTATCAGCTGATCAGAAAACCTCTGAGCGGGTAAAATTTCAGGATAAAGAAGAATATGACGTGCTTGTCTGTACTGACGCTGCACAGACTGGTCTAAACCTCACCCGTGGCAAGTGGCTTACTCATTACGATGTGCCACTGACCGATAAAGCCTATGGGCAACGATCGGCCAGAATTCACCGACTGAAGCAGGACCAAGACACTCGTGTGTTTGTGCCAATGATTGATTCCCCTGAAGAGAAAATCGCGTATGCTCGAATGAAACGCAAGGCATCGATCGGGAATCCAGTGAAGGCCAAAGCCGAGATGTTGGATGATTCAGGCTTGGCCGCAAGGTTGTCGGCGTGATGTCATTTTTTCGCAGTCGATCGTCATCCTCTGTACAATAAATTTATGAGCAATCTACGATCCAACCCATGGCCACAGTTGGCGCGAATCGCGCTACCAATCTCCTTCACGATTTTAATTAGCGTGTGGTGGGGTTCGATCGTGCAGAAAGAAGACCGTGCTATTTCTCTGTATGAGTTTGGTGCGGCGGCGGTAGCATTATTTTTAAGTGGCCAGCCTATCTTGGCTAGTGAAGTGATTCGAGCAGCAATGCGTAAGTTTGATTAAGTTAAACTTTTCTGACATTGCTTAAAAAATAGTTGCAGGGTGTTTAGTTTGACGGATGGCGCGATATGTTGGTGAATAATAATGAAATTCTGGAGACGCAAGCATGGTGATCGCAGTAATGGGAAAACACCAAAAAAGCCGCTTGTTTACTTGCAGCGACAGCACGCCATGTGCACCCCGATCGTTTATGTTGCTTGCCAAACAGTTGACTTCGGCCCCGACAGCAGAGATGAAGTCACGGCTATTCGCAGAAGCGGACGAACTCGTGGAACAGTTCTCCAACACCTCTACCTCGATACAGTAACCTCGGTTTTCAAGATTGATAACGAGCTTGCAAATCAGATCTGGGATGAATTATTCCCAGATGAAAATAGAATTCCCCCACGAAAGCCCACCCATTTTCTTGAGGTGGGCATTTTGGATGGGCGAACTAGAGCACGATCGCCTATTCTAAAAACAGCAGTATGTTTCCTGACCCCATGCAGAGATTCAAACCATTGTGCTGCTGAAGTCGCAGGCTTTTTGATGTGGCAATTCAAGGAATGGACTCCACGGGATTTTGAAGGATTAAAGCCGGATGCTGTTACGCCTCAAGCAATCTGGTTATTGCAGTGCATCGCGTCTAAATGGAAGCGTTTAAGGGTGGTTTAATCATGGGGAAGTTTATCGATAAGTCTGCATTGAATGTCAATCGCGCAACCAATGCAACGGGGTTGCTATCCGCGATCGCTGCGATTGGTGCAGCGTTGGAAGGAGTTACGGGCGATCGACCAGTGTGGGAATGGTTGCCAATGGTGGCGTTAGGTTTGTCAGGTGCTATTGCCCAATGGTTGCAAGGCACACCGTCTGGCCAAACCAAGGCGATCGCTAAACTATTGAATTTAGAAGGTGAAACAAATGCTGATTTGGGGATTAGTTTTGTGCGGCGTGTTGCTGATTCTGGGCCTGCCTACGATCGTGGTGTGGTGGATGTTCCTAGAGATGAGCCAACCCAACCGGACAGGATGGCGGGATTAGATACCCGATTATGGGTAGCTCCACCGGAGAATCTATCGCCCAGTGCAACTAAGGCAGCAGCATGGCGAGCAGCCTCGATCGTGCGGGGGCAGGAACCGATCGAGGGTACTAATGTTTATGGCGCTGAATATGCAGCATTGTCGCAATCGGCGACAGAAGACGAGGATGGGCCGCAATCTGAAGCGTGGGAGAGAAGACTGTAATGCCTTGGATTATTCCGATTCAAAATACACTCCTTAAGCTGCGTCCCATCGACTCGAACTCGAAGCAGTTGGGGACAAATGAAATTCGCCCACGCAAGGCAGGCGATCGGCTGGGCGTGGTGGCTGTCCGCAAGGCTGAAAATAATCATTGGCAAGTTCGGTTGGCTGGAGACCTCACGATCGGGAATACCAAAACCCGTGAATGTTATATCTGGCCTGGACATTGGGATGGTGCGGCTAAGGCATTGCTAGCAACGATCGATGCAGGTCGTCAACTAGCAATTAAATTAAATCCTGGGGTGGTTGCCAGATCCCCCGACGGGACTGTAAAAATTCCCGTTGCCTATAAATCCCAGATGGACAATTCCAACAATCCTACAGGGAGTTGTAATGTCACATCTGCTGCGATGTGCCTAGAGTATTACGGGATTAAATCACCCGACGATCGACAACTTGAAGACGTTCTATACGAATGGTTGCAAGCGAATGGACTATCGCGCCATGACCCGAACCATTTGAAGCAGGCGATCGAGCATTTTGGATGCCGGGATGATTTCACAACACGGGCATCGATCTCTGAGATTAAGACAGCGATCGATAATGGCAAGCCTGTCATTGTGCATGGGTATTTTACATATCCTGCGGGGCACATAGTCGTATTTATCGGTTACGACAGTAAGGGATTCATTGTGCATGATCCCTATGGGTTCTGGACTGCCAGTGGGTACGATCGGAATGATGCAGCCAACCAACGCAAGGGAGAGTCTGTCCATTACAACTATGGAATGATAGATCGGGTATGTCTACCTGATGGGGGGTGCTGGGCGCACTTCGTAACTAGACCGAATGCCCCAGTGCCAATGCAATCTCGTCCGGCGGGTATTGATGCAGGTCAAATTGGAAGGGCTGTAAAAGCAATGGCTCATCCAGACTTACCAGCAAATGAGATAACTCAACTGGTTCAGGCTTGCTGCTCAGAATTCCCCAAATTTGATATTGAGACACGAAATCGCATTATCCATTTTTTGGCTCAATGTGGGCATGAATCCGCAGGCTTCTACTATTTAGAAGAGTTGGGGAATACAGCCTATTTCACAGAGAACTACGAATGGCGCGACGATTTAGGGAACAACCAAGCTGGCGACGGTGCTAGGTATAAAGGGAGGGGGCTAATCCAGACAACAGGGCGCAATAACTATCAACTTCTATCAAACGAAGTGGGTATTAATTATGTCGCGAATCCTGGGCTGGTCGCAACTTATCCACATGCTTTAACTTCTGCACTGGTTTGGTGGAAGCGAAACAGGATGAATGAACTATGCGATCGTGGACTGGACGACGAAGACGTAAAAGCCGTCACCCGTCGAATTAATGGCGGGACTAACGGCTTAAACGATCGACTCAATCGAACAGATAAGTTGAAGCTGATTCTGGTTTAGCAGTAATGACTCAACTCGCCACGCTTTAACTTGCCTGTTGTCATCGCAAGTTCAGGTTTCATCCCGGCTGTAATTCTTGCCCTTAGTGTATTGGCGGAAACGATTACCCTGTGATCTCTACCCCACTCTTCCAAACATTTCGTCTCACCCCACGCTGTAACATGATGATTAACTCTTCTGTTCTGCTGCTGTACTCTTCTGGTTGCGAATCGACAGTTACCCGGAGAATACCCACTGTCAACATCGATCCGATCTATGGTCAGACCTTCCCTGTACCCATTCTCTAAAGCCCATTTTTCAAAAACGTCGTATACTTGCCATTCACTGCAAACGCGAATTCCTCTTGCCCCGTAATTGTCCCAAGACGAACATTTTGGGTTTTCGCATCGTTGCTTCATGGCTTTCCATACGCTTAGCAACTTAGGCTCTTTTGCCATTGTTGAAACACCATGCTTGCCGCAATCATACGGAGTTCCCCGAGAAAGATGAGAACCCCTAGCCTTTACATACTCGCCACATTCACACTGGCACAACCAGTACGCTCTAACACACTTGGAATTACTGCTATCTGACTGTCTCTTCTCTACAACCCCTAATGCTGTCAGTCTTCCAAACTTTTGCCCAGTTAAGTCTTTGCCTTTCCCGATCGGGAGAAACCCATCTTTTGGTATCATGGCTAAATCGCCTACGTGTATAGGTGGTCACGCCTCCGAGTGTTTGCAGCACTGCGGGGGTGTCAAGATTTTACTACAAACCAAATTCATTGTGACGACAAGCAGAACAATATTGACGATACAGACTCAGTATTTATAAGTGATATACAATAGGCGAATCATCTGGAGTGTCGTCGATCGAGTACAGCATACAGTCTAGAACACACCACACCGATCGTTCTCCAAGGGCGATCGGTTTTTCATTTCCAAAATTTTGGAGAATTTTCCATGCTTTGTCTGATTGGGTCTGCCACCTATCAACTTATCAAAACTGCGGCGGGTGAACTGCTACTGAAAAAAGTCAAACCTGTTCCTGGGCAGATTGATTTATTTAGTGGGGAAGTGTATCAACCCAAGAAGAAATTGCAGCCGAAGGGTGAGCAGTTGGAATTGATTTCTCTTAGCACGTTGCAGCCAACGGCAAAGCCCAAGGTCGATACCAAGGGGCGGAAACGTGCGCCCAAGGGAGGCGGGTATTTCACCAATCCTGCCACCGGAGAATCCAAATTCTTCGCGGGTGGTAAGTTTGTCCCTGATGAATTCAGCAAGCCTGCGGAAAATCCCACAGCGACTCCCAACCTATTTGAGTCATTTGGTAACACGATCGAGGGGGAAGATGTTCAGGAGGCTACACAGGAAGACTCGATCGCTGAGCCTGAAATACCGACAGTGCAGATCGACACTAGTGCGCCGATGACGATGCAGGATGTAATTGATGTTGATAAGCGTAGAAGGGAAGGAGATATCACAGCAGACGAGCTGAAGCAACGGTGGGAGCAATTCCGTGAAAATAAGGAGTTGATTCGAGCCGAAGTCCAGAAAATGACGATCGGGGATTTGAAAAAGCGGTTTCACTCATGGCACGCTAAGACCAAGGCTGACTGGGTTGATGCAGCGATCGACAGTTTAGCCATGTCGTTTTCCAATGGAGGAATCTCCTATTCGCCAACATTTGGAGGCGGGCGCGAAGCCTACGAAAAATCCAAGTTTGACGCGATCGGGCGTAGTGTTGACACATGGACTGACGAAAAAATTCAATCTGATGCGGTCGCCTTGCGTGAGCATAAAGAAGCTAGGCTCAAGGCATTGACAAATCCTGAAACGCTTGAAGAATACAAAGTCTTTTTGCAGTATCGAAGTAAAGACAATCTGACGGCTGAACAGCTTCGGCAATATGAGTCACTGGTGGCTGGCGATTCCAAAGGGTCTCGACAGGTCGAAGCTGTTAAAAAGGAAGAAGTGAAGTCTGTTGAGGTTGGGGCGAATGTCCTAGGCGAAATTCAGAAAGTTCACCATGCCAAGAAAAATATCGATATCTTCGCAGTCCCGATCGTTGAGCGGGTTGAACGGGGCAAATACGAAGAATTGAAAAATCGGGCAAAGAAATATGGTGGTTGGTATTCCAGCTTTCGAGGGAATGGCGCAGTCCCTGGATTTCAGTTTGAGTCGCAGGAAGCAGCAGAGCGATTCCGCAGCCTAGAAGCCGAGTCAGGCGAAGAACGACTCGAAGAAAAGACCAAGGCTAAAACAGAGAAGGTTGTCAATGCTTTGAGTGAAGCAGCAGACAGGCTAGAAGCCAAGGCGCAACAGAGTTTGCAGCAGAGCCGATTGACTAACACGCATCGTCGGGCGCAGATGGCTGCTAGTGCGGAGACGGATGCAAGGGCTGATCTGCAACTATCGCAGACAATGCGAAACCTGAGTGAGGCGCAAGCCGATGGGTCGTTAAAGTTTTTGGATAAGGTGCGGAATCAATCGGAAATCAATCAACTTGAATCAACGCTCTCAATGGCACACTGGCGACGGGTGCAAGGCATGGGCAAAGATTGGGATAAAAAAGATGACGTTGAAATTGATGGTGAGTCGATCGATAAAGCGGAATACCCTTACCCATCAATCCATAAAGAACATTTACAGGCATTGCTCACGGCTGCATCTAAAACCCCAGGATTAAAGTTAGCAGCTAATCGAATTAGTAAGCAGGTTAAACCTAGTGGGCATCTTGCGGCATTCAAGACTCCTCAACAAATTGAAGATTTGAGGGCGATCGCTAAGCGGTTCAAGGGGGCAACTGATTGGAAACTGTCGTATCCAGTTGATTCAGTATTGCGTGAACTGGCTGATTACGATCGAATGCAACGACTTGATATTAAGACCCCCGCAGAGCTGCGGACTGGGTTAAGGGAATATCTCCAGTATCGTGGCGAGAAGAAAAAAGCTGATCCGATCGTGGCCTTGGCGCGAGAAATTGCCTTGGGTAAGTATGGCGTTGATTATTTTCCTACACCTCGCCCGATCGCTACGGATATGGCAAATTTAGCAGATGTCCGTCCTGGAATGAAAGTGCTAGAGCCATCAGCCGGAACGGGATACTTGGCTGATGCGGCGCGAGAGATGGGTGGTGAGGTCGATACAATTGAGCAATCCCATAAGATGGTGGAATTGCTACGCATGAAAGGTTACACCGTTGACCAAGGCGATTTCTTGGAGCGTGAACCAAAAGCTGAATACGATCGGATTATGATGAATCCACCATTTGGTGGTGGGGCAGATATGGATCACGTCCGTCATGCTTACGAGTTTCTCAAGCCTGGTGGAAAGTTAGTTGCGATCGTGTCAGAGGGGGTATTTGGGCGATCTGGTAGCAAAGAAAAATCATTCCGTGACTGGCTGGATGAACTTGGCGGCGACAGTGAAAAAATGCCCGAAGGGTCTTTCCTTCAGTCAGATGTCAAAACCGGGGTGCGGACTCGCATGATCACGATTGATAAGCCTGATAAATTGCAGAAAACTCCACGATTTATTTACAAATTCGGTGACCACCCTGCACGATACAAATTCCAAGATGGAGCTTTATGGCTAATCCGCAATCCCAACTCTACGAGCTACTAGCCGAATCCCGATCGCGCACCCGTGACATACAGCAGATCCGCCAACGGGCAGCCGCAAAACTTCCTCAGTCTGAACAAGCGCTATTGCAACGGGTGTCAGAACTCCGATCGACCCCCAACCCTGACGGCGAGGAATATTTTGCAGCATTAGAGGATTTGGATAAAATACGTCGATCGATGGCAATGAACCAGTCCATCCCAATGGAGAAAGGGGCGCGGACTGGGGAGACCAAGACCGAGAATGGCAAAACCTATGTGCTGAATGCGAATAGTCGATGGGAACGGCAAGCCGAGTATGAGCAACCATCGCTATTTGAAACCCCATCCCATCGAGGATTTATTGAAGCTGCATTCAATGAATTTGGATTAGGGGAAATTGCTGAAACCAGATCGATGCATGTACAGGTTTTGGCTAACTTGTCGGCACAGTTCACGGAATTGCAAACACAATTCGACCAAGCCTCTAAGGAATTAGGTATGGCTGAGGCGTTTGCATCCCCGATCGGGCAATCCTATCTCAGTGTGAATAAAGCGCTGATGGATGCCAGAAAGCGACGTGATAGCATGGCTCGGGAATTGATGGGGCCAATCAGAGAGAAGTTATTCAGAGAAGCTCAAGGGTTTACTGGTGAATTACCTAAAGTTGATTTCCCGATCGAGATGGTCATTGACGAATTTGCGCAAATCACTGGCAACAAAGGGTTCTCGGCACTAAAAGAGATTGTGCAGGAAGACGATCGAGCCTGGGCAGACGATGAAGGTATTTTGAATATTGGCAGCATGGAACGTCCGCCAGAACGGATTAAAATGTCAGTCTGGCATGAGTTAGGGCATTTTATCGAGTTTGAAAATCCTGAACTCGCCAAGATGGCGGCGAATTGGGTGTTCGATCGGGCGACTGGTGCTGAAATGCCATTAAATTTAATGCCTGGGCAATCAATTTATGATGATGACGAAATGGTGTACCCTGACCATTTCGCTGATCCCTATATTGGTAAAATCTATTCTGATGGGACGACCGAAGTGATTTCGGTTGGAATGGAAAGTTTTGTTGATGAACAGTCTATGCTCGCCTTGTTCGATCGAGACCCCGACCATTTTGCATTAATGCTGGCGGTGCTGAATGCTTAAATTTGAATTGGCTGGGGTGACGATCGAGCTTGATAAGCTGGAAGGGGATGTGAAGATTTCAGGGCAACCTGAGATGGTTGAAGTTATTGGTGATTTGATTGCTCGGCAATATGGCGTGAGGGGGCATTTAGTCGGTGGCTTGTGGATGAGCCAAGCAGATTTAATCTATGTAATGGCTTCCAGAGATTTACAGCAGTACAGTCCGAAAAGTGCTTCAGAAGTTTTAGAGAAAGGGGCACGGACGGGAGAGACTAAGACCGTCAATGGAATTACATATACTCTTAATCAAAATAGTCGGTGGGTAAGGCAAAAAGACAATCAGGCTACTCCTGCGAAACCTCCCGGAGAATCATCGATCGAGTCACAGAACCAAATAAAAGAAGATGTTTTAGTTCAGCAGCAAATAGAGGCAGAACGGCAACGCAAGGCAGAAGTGCTCAGGGCTAGAACGGAGGCCATGAAAGACCCTCGATCGTATATAGATCGAGGCGTGAGCCAATTATCTTCTGTAGTTGGCTTAGAGCGAGATTTAGAGGAGTCCGATCTTGCCGATGAGTACAACAAACTAGATCAAGAGTTTAATGCCATATTTGACGAGCTTGAAGATTTTACAGCAGCATATAAAACGCCAACAGGACAAAGATTGCTGGAAATCCAGTCTGAACTTGCTAAACGGAAAAGAGAATCTAGTGCTGTGCGGATAGCGGCAATGGAAGGGCTGCGGCAACAACTAATGAATCGACCGGATGTGGATATTTCAAGAGTCGATATAACTTCTAATGCGACCAAAAACTTGGGAATAAGCGAGGTCAAGCAAACGGTCTCAGAGTTTGCCAAAATGACAGGAGGGTTGGGATTGAGTCGTATTGGCAAGATAACTTATCTCGAAGATCGAGCTTATGCGAATCAGAACGGTACGCTAAATATTGGGATTAATGAGTCGCCGGAACGAGCAAAGGCTGTACTTTTTCATGAAATGGCTCACTATATTGAGTACGAAAATCCATTGATTGCGCAAGCTGCGCTCAACTGGATTAAATCGCGAGCTGCCGGTCCGGCAGCTCCATTGAAGGAATTAAACCCCAGTGGCAATTACGATGACGACGAACTAGCATACCCAGGCAATTTTGCCAATCCCTACATTGGTAAAATTTACGGGGAAGGCTCCTCATCCTTAGCTACAGAAGTTATTGCTGTAGGTTTTGAACATTTTACTGATGCTAAGTCGATGCTAGAACTGTACGATCGAGACCGTGAGCACTTTGCCTTTATGCTGGGGGTCTTGAATCGTGGTTAAATATTTACTCGCAAAGCTTGGGGTGACCATCACCCTGAACACTGTATCTCCTGAGGAGCTAGTTGCGGCGGAAGTACGGCCAGTCTCTGAAGATATTCCTGAAGAACTTGTGACCCATGTGATCGACTTGCTTCAATCCAGTTATGGGATGTATGGCCATCGGATTGTAGGGAAGTTGGCAGCGATCGACTTGGCTGTAGCAATGGATAGTCCCGATTTTCAAAAGTATCGACCAATATTACAAGAAGGGGGAGATATAATCGCTTCGTACAAGCCATCACATGACAAGAACATCCCCACCTGATGATTCCAACCCTGAATCCACTGACCTTTGACGAATTGCGCCATTTAATCGAATGGCCTGCGGATTTACTCTACGAACCAACAGGCCCGATCGTGGGTAGCATTCCAGAACAACATGGACTAGGCAGGCTGCCAACTCGCGGCAGGGGTAATCAAAAGTCAGCGCCAGTTGTACCGGGATGGAATCTGCTAAACGATGAAAACCCGATTCCGAGTTTGGACGAACTTCGATCGAGCATGGAAGATTCCAAAATTTTGGAAACTCCACAGATTCAAATTTCACGTCCCAATCAAACGACGTGGTGGTTAGCTCAACAGCAAGGATTTAAGCAAAATCCATTCTGGGAAGAACAGGAATTTGATTTAGATGCCAGTGACGGGGAGGGGGTTCTAGATGGGGCACTGTACCTGATTACATCGATCGCCCAGAAATTATTTGATTCCCCCATGGTTACGCGGGATACCGTTGAACTACTCACCCCATCCGGCACACTGGCAACACTTCGAGGTCATGCCCTGCGGACTGAACCTGAACAATTTATCGATGCAACGATCGAGCATTACCAGTCCCAGGATTACGGACTGCCCGAACTACAACAACAGATAAAACGTGAGCTAGAACGATGGCAAGATATTGGGCGATCGGCTGTCCTAGACCCCCATGGCAAAATTGATGAGGCTATCTCCCTGACTAATGCCGTGACAGCCTCGATCGTACTTTCCAAACTTTTGGAAAAATTACACTACGTCAATGGATTCTCGATCGGGGTGAAAGCCCAATAAAAAAGCGGCACGTTCCGGAACGCCGCTTTTTTACTTCCCCGAATTAGAATACAGGGCACATCCTAGAGGGCCATCGACTTGAGCATTATTAATACTCGCTGCTTGCCATCGGCTAATTTTCTTAGGCATGGCTGGCTGTTCGTTATCCCTAGCTTTACGGTGGTATGCTTGCCATCCGTTGGCTCTAAAATTCTTTCAATCAGTCTATTCAGCAAATCGTCAATTGTCAAGAAATTAATGTCAGATCTGCTCAATGTGTCGTCTACGTAGGCTCATCTCCCCATTTCTCCAAAAAATCACTCATTACTTCCAGCCATTCCTGCGCCGTGAATAGATGTGCATCCCGATCGCTTCTGAGAGAATCACACCATTTCTGCCTGTCCAGCGATACCAATCGTCCCCCACTCGTACCCAATAGCCTCTGCCTAGCTTAACCCCATTGATATTAAATCCTGGTGGGGTTAAGCAGTCGTTGGTATGGCTCGAAATTGTTTTACCGTCGATCGTTTTGTTCTGTCTCATTGTGGCGATCTCCTCTCAAAATCTTGGCAATCTTCCACCACCAGCGATTTGCCATGATTAAGCGATACCCTAGAAATTGCAAACGACCTGATAAGCGCCGAAGGTTCAATAAAATATATCCGATCGGGTGTGCTGTATGTGGGATATATAATTGAGCTATTCGATCTCGCTCTGATTCATTCAGTTCCCACCATAATTGGTGAATATTCAGGCAATCCTCTGCATCAAGGATTTCAGGCATCCCATTCAGTCGCCGTTCAGCGTGCTCATGCAACCAGTAGGTTTTTTCATCGTCACCCACGATCGTGTAGTCGAGTGGCACGCCGCAGCAATCGCAGCGCTCAAAACTACTGGATTCCCCATAATAATCAGCATAGGCGTGGAATACGTCGTCTGGGTCAATCTCTCCAGCCATCCAAATAGCATTAGATGGCGAAACTTGAGAAACTGCGATTAAGACTATCCCAAACATCGCCAATTCCCACTTCTCTTTTTCGATCGCGCAGCTTCGACAATAAAAAGCATAGTCCCACAGAGCACCGTTGAAATAATATGGTCGATAGCTTTGTGCTGCGGATTCAATAAGTTCCGCTTCAAACTGGTCAAGGGTTAACATCTTCTTCTTCTACCTATAAACAACTTCATGCAAGAGATCCCACATCTCATCTTTTGGTAGCTGCACACCTACCGCATCCGCAGCAGACCGCAAGGTTTCCCAAGGTACGCTTTTCACATCCTCTCGCTCAATATAATTAAAATTAGCTGCTGTCTTGCCCGTGATGTTCGCAACATCCCCCAAGCTCAACCCTTTCGCCTTTCGCGCTGAAAGCAGCTGTTCTCCAAGCCCAACAAACTCGATCGAAAAAGTAATCTTCATGAATCAATCATTAAGTGACAATTGACAATACAAATCTATTCGGTGAATCGTCAATTGTCAAGAAATTAATGTCAGATCTGCTCAATGTGTCGTCTCCGATCGACGCTTATTGAACACGATCGTATTTTGATTGTGTTATTATTTCTTTGTCGGCTATCGTGTGTTGCAGCGATCGACCTCTCAGGCGCTGGGAAGAATGCAGCTATGCCAGAGGAGTGGAATGGTCCCACGCGAGGCTCATAACCTCGAAATAGCAGGTTCGATTCCTGTCTCTGACACTTGGCCCAACCGATGCTCGGTTCTCAGCTCACTACCACACGCCCCTCCTCGTGAGGGGTTTTGTTTGGCATCTCATCTTTGAGCGACAAACTATTTTGTCGCTCAAATTTCCTATTTCGCGATCGACAAAAGTTTGCGCCATCCGATCGAATCTAAACTATCCCGTTGATTGTCCTGTCGAATCCAGTCGGAATCGTCTAAACCTGGGACACGGTACCGAATGATTCGATCGCAGGTGGTTTGTGATTCTCTGAGGTAGAGTTCTTCGGCATTGGCAGGATGTGATGCGTGAATTAGAACGGTTGCATTGCGATGGGTGCCGTCGGGGAAGTCGATCGAGTCGGGGAAGTCACCACCAAATACGATCGAACCTTGGATTTTGTCCATTTCCACGATCGAACGAATGACATTCCATCTGAACTGACGAGCAACAGTAGCTCTATCTTCAGCAATTTTATGCGATTCTACTGGGTCGATAGACCGTAGGTAACGTCCCGCAAAATCAAGGGTAATGTTTGTCCATTCTGCTGACTGCTCCAGATTAAGCGGAATCCTACGATCGATGCGGGTTGGGGCGAAGTGGGGTGACTCGGATGGTTTTGTCTCAATCGGCGGCGAAGGGATACGATCTATGAGCACCTTCTCTGCTAACTCGAAATCAATTTTCAGCGTAAGATTGTCTGGCTCAAGCCAAGCATTTTTGGTCAGTGTGCCGTCAAGCTGCTTGAGTTGTTCGATCGCAGCTTGAAATGAATCGTTTGTAATATAAATTGGTGACATGCTGAACAGATTTGACGATAATATAAGGACACGATCGAACGGCTCTTTGCGGGAACCGTCGATCGCTAATCACAACCCATGGAGGTGGGTATGACTGAAGATATTGTAAAGCGAGTAATAAAAGAATCTCCAATCCTTTTTAATCAGGAAATGGTTCTGGCCTATTTGGAGGGTCGCAAGACTCAAACCAGGCGCATTGCCAAGAATATATTCCCGCTATTCCCGACTTATATTGATTTGGAATCCCAAACCTACGCTGATGATATGGGACAGTATCGCCCGATCGCTGAATTATGCCCCTATGGGCAGGCGGGTGATCTGCTGTGGGGGCGGGAAACTTGGAGACCTGCGTGGTGGGATGTTGATTTTGAATGGATGGGGATCGAGTTTCGTGCAGCAAAAGTGGGGGATTGGAAAACAGTCGATACTGACAAGCTCTGGCCCGACGACGATCGACGCGAATCAGTCTGGGATTCTCTGAACATTGAATGCGAAAAGCGAGGCGTTGTCAAAAATGACAACGGCAACTTTATATGGAAAGACGAACAAAATCCGTTGAAGTGGCGACCCTCGATATTTATGCCTCGCGCCGCAGCAAGGATTTTGCCGACAATCAAATCGGTTCGCTTGGAAATGTTGCAAAGTATTTCAGAAGCAGATGCGATCGCTGAGGGGGTAGGTTCGATCGAAGAGTATCAGAACCTCTGGAATAGTATCAACGCCAAGCGGGGTTTTGGCTGGGAAGTTAACCCTCCGGTCTGGGTTATAGATTTTTCTAAAGAGGTGGCCAATGGAATCAAAAATTGAAGAACTATTGCAAAAACTTGGGACAACGACGGATGACGCGGTGCGGCGGCAAATTCTTCGCCACGCTCGATCGATGTTACAGTCTCAAGACCTAAGCCCGCATTTTCTGAATTTCGTTGAGGGGGTACGGAATGGCTGAATACACCACTAGACCGTTGGGATTGATTGTGCTACCGATCGGAGAACCCACATTTTCAGAAATGGCGACTAAAATCACTGTCGAAGGTGAAGGTGCTGGGGAGTTTCTTGTAATCTCTCAAGATGCGCGAGAAAGCGGCAGCATTTCAATCACATCCGAAGAGTGGCCATCGATCGTGAAAGCTGTGAATATCTTGCTTGAGCAAATCAGAGAGGCCAAAAAGGAGGTTCGATCGTGAGTAGATTTTTTATTGTTGTATGTGTGGGGAATGGAAACGGAATCGAGGTTAATGTCACAGTAGGTGAGGCCCAAAGCTCTGTTGTAGCGATAGGTGAAGCGGCAAGCCGCTTTGTAGCTCGTTACGGTTACCAGCCTAGGACAACCGTTATCAGCCATGAGTACTCAGTCAAAGAGCTTCAGGAAATTATCTTGAGAATGCAAGAGGAGGCTCGATCGTGAATTGGTTGAATGACATTCTATCGGTCTTGACTCTTCGACAAGCTAAGCTGCTGAAATGGTTTTTGGCGGATTTGTCGAGCACTGGGTATGTAGAATCGGACGGGTTTCGGTGTGAATGGCTGTATGGGGAGGGCGATCGGAGAACCCATGTCAAAATCTCTCAACCTCGCTGGGAGAAGCCTTTTACCATACAAAGTGGGCAATTAATCGCCCTGCGACATGAATTGCATCGACATATCAATGATTTGGCAGATTTGGAGGCTCGATCGTGATCGACAGTCGTGAGTTGATGGTTCTGGAACAGAACTATGTTGAAGAATGGTTCATACCTTATCCTCACTTGGCAAACAATGAGTTCTACGTGTTTGTTCGGATGAACCTGCTTAAACATCTGACCGAGAGACTGGCGAAAATAGAACACGGAATTGTTCTGCTGCGGTGGACCACGCTTTATTCGTTGAAGTCGGGAGAGCATGAATCTCGTACTGGGTTTGAAGTCGATAAAAATCTTCAGCAGAAATCAATTCGAGTTTGTTTTCGGTTAACCTTTGCAATTGACGAGGAGGCTCGATCGTGAATTCTACATTAGTTGAGCCGTTGCGGTCTTTGGGGGCATTTCGCCAAGCGTTGCGGGAATACGCAAGCGAAAGTGGAATGGAGCTAAGCGGTAGCGCAATGGGTCATTTCTCCGCTGCATTTCTCAGGAATTGCGCATCTAACGGTATCCCGAATCAGCCTACGATCGAAGCGGCGGCAAAACGGGCGATCGCTTTATTGCAAGAGGGGGTTCGATCGTGAGTAATAAAATCGCAAAAACAATCCTTGTTATGTATCCGTTGATGACGGGGGTTTCAATTCTGCTGATAGCTGTAGGTACTTCCGATAAATCTGAGATTCCCATCAGGATACTAATAAGTGTAGGCTGTCTTACTATTGCTGCGATATTGATTGGGAAGATGTTGACGAATGTGGACCCCTGAAAACCCTACCGACTATAGCCAGTTCACCCCGACGGATATCCCGGCATTCCTCGAATACTGGGAACGCACCCGATCGACGCTTTCCCTAGATTTTGCTGGGGCATTTATTGACGGGTTGAGTCAGCCATACCTTGAAATAGTCTCCGCCAATCCTCCCGCGTGGGTGCAGGTAATGCTGCGGTGGCGATATATGGCACAACAAGCCTATGGGCTGGGGCTGAATGTTTCCAAAATTTTGGAAAGTCAGGGATTGTTTGGTGATTTTGATTTTGGGTTTTCGCCTGAAGAAATAGCCGAAGTTCCCCCAGCGATTATCAATAGTTTTCTCAATGGCTACAGATTCAGTTATTCCTGGATCAAGAACCTCGATCGGGATACTCGCGTCACCCTGAACCGTGTACTATCCCTGAACCAACTAAAGAATAATTCCCCGCAATCGATCGGGCCTATTGTTGAGCAAATCTTGCGGCGTGAAATGCTTGACCCTGATGCCGATATTATGGCGATCGCTGAGAAAGAACTGAAGGCGATCGCGTATCGGGCACAGCTAATCAGCCGGACTGAGCCGATGCGGATGATGAATCTGGGTATCCTGGATAGCCTTGAACAGCAAGGAGACACCCTAGCCTATGTGATGCCACATTTAGGAAGTTGTGAGCATTGCCAACGGCTATTAGATGGGCGCGTGTTTCGGATTGCCACCTTAAGAGAAAACCTATTTAAGAATTTTGGGATGTCCCCCGATAAATGGGTAGCGTCATTGCCTCAGCATCCCCAATGCCGTCATTCCCCTCTGCGTCCACCAGTGAAATTTAAGAAAGTGCTGCGCGATCGGGTGATTCCGGCAAAGGGTGTGCTATTAGAATGGTACGGACTGCCCGGAGGCAAAACCGCAATGGAAGCGTTGGGGCTAGTTCCGAAGCCTGATGAGTGGTTAAAGTCAAAATAACTGAGGGAGATCGTGACTAAATTTATAAGAGTCAGTGAGTATAGTTGGCATTTTTACAGAAAACAACTAGGCTTGAGCCATCGATACACGATCGAGTGCCAAGAACGCGACACTTACGAAAAATTTCTCGACAATCCGCCTATCTTCATCGATAAGGTTCAAGGGTTTAGAGTTGATGGAGTTCTTAGCTTTTATTTTTTGGCCCCATCCACTGCTATTGATGCGGATGTCGCAAAATACAACCTTCATTTCCCGAGCGGCGCGGATACGGTTGAAATTTACGCTAGCGACGATGTGCAATTATGAAAAGTCGTTGATAACCCATATGCACAAGTTTTTCGATTTTTTCGACACGTTTTATCGACATGCACAAAAAATCAGTTTTTATCGACACGTTGGGATGCGAATCAACCTGCTACCCCCAAGCGCCCCGTTCTAGAATGGTCGATCGCTAATCACGATCGGAAGGGTCTACCTTTTCAGTGGTTGATGCTCTACGATCGCGCTTTCGTGTTGCATCACCAGATACTTTCGCTCAATCTGGCCCAACCTTTCGGCGTTGATTCGCATTAACAGTATATCGTCAAATTTGTTCAGCATTTTCGCAGACGTGCTATAAATATTGATAGCGTGGGCTGATTTTCCACCATGCACTCCTAACAATCAAAAATAAATCCTTTGCGATTCCATCGACACTGGCCAAAGCTGCAAATAGTACAGCTTGGAAAGTCGGAGGGGTCGCTTCTTCATTTCATAGAGACCTCGACGGTGAAGCGATCGTGCCTAATGCGGTGCGTGATGCTATCCCGGATTTTATGGCCGTTCGTGGTGCGGATGGCATCACAGGTGGCCCCATCCGATTGCACCATGATTTTTGGGAACCGTTTTTGCAGCGAGTTATTAATTCCCTTGGGCTATCCGAATCGAAGCGTATTGAATTAGCCGCAGCGATCGCCCTCCCGATCGGGCGAGTAACGTCGATGACCGTGGATGGAGAGGGGCGAACTATTTGGAGTGGGTATCTGTCGGAAGCAAACCCGATCGCCAAGATTATTTGGCAGATGTTGAAAGAGGGTTTGATTCATCTGGGCGTTAGCTTGGGTGGGCGAATCATTCAGGTTCAGAACGGTGGGCGAGACATTACAGGAAAGCCCTGCACCTTAATTACAAAAATCAGAATTGATGAATTATCGATCACTGATAACCCAGCTCTCAGAATTCCTGATGGAGTTGATACTGGAGCGTATATTATGGCACTAGCGAAATCGGTTCTGGGTAAACCACGATCGAGCCTCAAACCTAAAAATACTGGTTCTGTTGAGCAGTTCTTGAAGAAAGCATTAGGCGATTCTTCGGGGGCTGTTTTTTCTGGTTCAAAATCCGATACAAATTTGGCTAGCACTGGATTAGCAAAGCCGTTAGTCCCGAAAAATAAACCCAAAACCTCATCCGGTGGTGGCTTATCGTCTGGTGATGGCGTTAAGACCGGGATGAACAAAGATAATGTCAATCCCAGTCCTGGACATAAGCAGAATTCCAAGGGTAAAGGCCCATCCACAGACGTTTGGGGAATGTCAGTCGGGAATCTGACTAAAGAATTAGCCAAGTGTGGCGACATGACTAAGGCCGATGACTGGGCCGCATCTGTGCCAATGTTTGCTGATGCCCATCAGGGATTGATTGGATTAACCGATAACCCTCCGCCGGAAGTCTTGAATTTAATCCGATTGCTGTTTGACATTGCCAAACATTCCTCCGAAATGCCGACTTTATACAAGTCGGACAAATGGCGGGCTGAACAGACCATGAAAGCAATGGGCCAAGACTTGAAAAAGATGGCATCTGAAGTGGCGGGCAAAATCCCCAAAGAACTTAGCGGGAAACCGTTGAGGCCACCGGGCAGCAAGTCGATCTCGGCTCGCGCAATGGCAACCCCTCAAACCTACGCATAAAACTATGAATCCAGAACAAGCACAAGCCCTGTTGCAAGCCTTGCAGCAGGCAGTTTCGATCGTGCAAGAAGTTGCAGGAGACCCAGCCGCTGACCCTAATGCTGCTAATCCAGATGCCGAAATGGACATGATGGCGGATGGTGCAGGCGAAGACATGGCCGCTGACCCGAATGCCGAAATGGAAAGCGGCATGATGGACGACGGTATGGAAGACATGGACGACATGGACGACATGGACGACGGCATGGGCTTTGAAGAGGGTGACGATGATGAAATGACCACTGACATGGGAGATGACGACGGCATGGCTACAGGTAATTTGCACGATCGGGTATCACAACTCGAATCGCACACTGGATTGAAAAAATCTGCATCCAGTGGATTGGATTTGAATGCTCGTCTAGAGATGCTAGAGCGCATCCACTTGGGCACTCCTTATACGGGTGAGAATGACGATCGGGTGGCTCAACTCGAAGGCAAAGTATTGGGTAAATCTGCTGCTGCGGATGAGCCGGATGTGATTGATTTCAAATCCTTGATTAAAGCAGCTGTCGAGGAAGGTCGTAAGGCTGGCCGTGCTGAGGCGATGGCGCAACGTCCCGCAGTTGGTCAATTGCGAGCAGTTGGGAAGAAAAAAGCCCAAGCCTCTCTCCAAAAATCTGCTGCTAGCGATGACGACACGATCGACCTTGCTGAGCTTGGCTTCGGCGGATCGCTACAAGCGCTCTACGTCATGAATGGCGTTAGCGGTGGTCGCGGCATGTCCGTCGGCAGTTACGACGATAGCGACGACTAAGTTTGAACCTTGTAATTCTGTCCTACCTACCACAAAAAAGACATGGCACGTTTGCATAAGAATATCCGGCAGTTGAAAAAAGCACTGTCGATGGAATCTGGCGGCGGTGCAGAGGAAACTCTGCAACAAACGATCGCGAATGAAGTGATTCCGCTCATTCGCCAGAAAAACTTTATCCGCCAAATCGCAGAGAAGGCAGGCATGGCAATCACCATGACCAAGCCCTCTATTAAAGTTCCGAAGATGAACAAGGCTCGTGGTGCTTACTTGGTAAGCCCTGGGCAACCTGCACCCGAATTCAAGGCTCGCTTAGATGGCGTGAACTTGGTGCCTCGGAAAATTATGTCCTGGCTCCCGATCGAGCAAGAGGTATTCGAGGATAGCACCATCCGCGATATGGAAGGGCTTCTCAAGGATGAGATGGCGAACGAATTCGCCCAGGCCGAGGAAATGGGCTTCCTGTTCGGTGATACCGCCGCCGCTTGGGATCCCGGTGATGTTCGTGCAGGTTTTGATGGATTGTTCAAGCAAGCCGCTCCAGCAGCAGCTTACACCTACGATACAAACCTAGATCAGACGGGTGCTGACCCGAACAACGTGGTCTATTCCAACTTGGTTCGTGGTATCACCAACCTTGGTATTTATGGTCAAGACCTGCGTAACGTCATCATCTTCATGGGTCAGCGGGCAGGTTCTGCACTGATTCGATCTCGTGCTTTCCAGACCGTTTCGGCGTATGCCTATGGTTCTGGTGCTGGAATTTTCACGGGTGAAATTGGCCGCGTTGCTGGTGCGACTGTGATTACATCTACATTCCTTGATGCTCCAGTCGGCCAATCATTCAGCCGTTGCTTGGTGATGGAGCAAAGCGCATTCACGATCGGGGATTGGCAGCGGTTCGATATCAGGCTCTTTAACGAGATTTTGAGCCAGACCGATGAAATTGCGATTCGGGCGCGTGAACGGGTTGCTATGACTGTTCGCTATCCTGAAGCGTTGGTCGAAATCCTCAACTTCCCGGCAAATCCTTAATAGGAGATCTATGACACTGATTTCTTTTTCCAGTCCAGAACTAGCGTCGATCGATTTCTATTGCAAGGAATTACCGAACGACCCTAGCCGATCGGGCAATTTCACATTCGTCTTTGATGGCTCTCAGTACGACGTGACTGAGGCCACATTGCAAGGCTTTTACGAGCAGCTTGCATCGTGGGGGACTAAGTACAGCAGCACAATCCGAATCAATCGGCATGATGTTGCTGCGGTTGCTCCTGCGGCTGAGTCTGCGCCAGAGGTTGTTGTACCTCCGGTTGAGGGTGGGCTGAGTCCTGAAGATGTGCAGTCCATCGCTGAAGCTGTGACGCAGTTGGATGATAAGACGATCGCGAAAGCCACTCCCATTCTGGAAGCTCAAGCGATGGACGAATCCAAGCCTGTAGAGTGGCGTAAAGCGTATCTAGAAACCGTGATCACGGATGAGCGCTTGCAAAAAACTTTGCGTGAGCAAGCCGTTGAATTACTGGAAGTCATTTCCGCCTAATGGCAGTTTTATCCCTACTTGAAAACTATCCGATCTATTTCCAGTTGTGGTCTCTAGAGACTAAGCAACCGGGGCAGGAATTCAGCTTGTCTACTTTGACAAACCGAAATCTAACGATCGAGTTTTTGAATGGGGCAACATTGCTACATACTGCCTCTGAAAATGATGCAACCCCGATCGTTAAGGTCGAAAATGCATCACGAGGGCTACTCTCTCTCCGTCTCGATTCGGTGGCTTGGGCTAAGTTGGCCGTCAACAAAACCTATGTTGCTCGCATCTCTGCCTATGGCGCGGTGCGTGGAACTGAAATGGTAACCGTTGGCTCTCCTGATACTGGCTCTAAGTCTATTAATGGGGTGCAGCTTTATTGCAGTCCTTCCAATATTTTGGAAATCCTAGGGGCTATCCCTGGGGCAGTTGCTCAAACTGCTGTCGATCTATCCGATCGATGGATTTCCCCCAACGCCCAAGGCTATTGGACTTTGACGCTAACGCCGCCAGAGAAAATCTGGGGGTTGTGGGTCGATCGAGTCCATGCCATGGAAGTTGAGTACGATTCCCTTGCGACTGGCCCTTCTCGATGCTGGGCGCAAGTCGGCAACACGATTTACTACAAGGGGACTGAAAAGCTCGATCGAGTGGAATCTGAAACAGCATTTGATCGATTTGTGCTGACTCAGATTCAATATGCAACCGATTCGGTAGAGGATTTCACCAATCGGCGTTTTGGTCAATGGCGAGTATTTCGCGAGGTCCACAACGGATTGCATAGCGATCGACAGTTATTCAGTCGAGAGTATCCATTAATTATTGATGAATGGTTTCGGCTGGATGCATTCGGCAATGCGAGGGATTTTTCTCGACGCTACACCGAAGCCGATGTGAGCACCTATCCCAACACTCAACAGCGAGAGAAATTGCATGTTGATGGGGCGACGGGGGCGATCACGATCACTCAATCTCTGTTCGCCCTTGGAAATGATTTTCTAGCAGGCTATGGCGATAGTTGGTTTGGGGCATCTCGGCTACCAGTCGGCCAAAACAATATTGAGCTGACGTATAGTTTTGGCCCATCAAAACCACATATCAGCATTCAAGAAGCGACCGCCAAATTAGCGGCAATCAAACTTTTAAATTACTGGGAACGCACCATGGCACAAGGCATGGATGGCGCTTCCCTCGGTTGCGTAAACCTAAAATTTGCTGACGCTAGACCGTATATAGAACGGTGGAAAGCGGAGGCAGAAGAAGCGATCGATAAAGAACGATCGCACCTTGTCGAACCTTATTAATCAGGTAAAAACCAATGCCTATTTCTCCCCAAACCGCTAATTTTCCAACCCGCGAGATGCATATTGAGCGGAGTTGGAGTGAAAACCTAACAGCCGTATTGCAATCTACCCAAGGTGCTGTTGGCTGGAACGCTGGTGGTCGATTCACGATTCCCAATACTGGCCTGCTCCCGTCCGCGACGGATGGGACCTTGTTGCGTGGCCCCGAAATTCTGGGCCTGAATCTTTCTGAACTGATTGATACTGCCCCCGCTAGTGCAGCATTGCGCAAACTTTGCTTTGGCACTCGCAATCTGTACTACGCTCCAGCACCAGCTAACGTTGCATTGGGTGCGCGTGATGCAGTTATTGCCGAAGTTTCGACAGGGGCATCGGCAATCCAGGCGATCGGGCAGCCGCTCAATCTTGGTAATGGTTTGTATGGTTTGCGGGGATTAATCAACCTCGTTAACTGCGTCAAAGGTGCCGATACCCAAATGGCAACGTGGACGCATCCGGCAATCAATGCAGCTTCACCAATTCAGGTCGAATCTGTTGCGGCTCGGATTGTCACTGCTGCGGTGAGTGGTACGGATATCAACTTCAAGTTGGGCGCGACCACGATCGCTACAATTTTGGCTGCCAATACTGGCACTGTTAACTTTGCCGCGATCGGCACTCCTGCTGCGACTTGGGTGCTAGCTCCTGGGACTAACATTGCCCTGAGCTACAACGTGGCCGCAGGTTCGCCGACGGCTGGCCAAGCTGAAGTGACGATGCTTTTCCGCTATCTGTAATGTCTTTCACCTTTCAGCCAGAATCCCTTGTCTCCTCTGCGTTGCAGGGGATTCTGGCATTGTCGCCAAATACAATCGAGGTTTTGCATTATCGAGCTAGCCATGCTCCGGTATCGGCGTTTGATTGCGACGATCGACCCGATTATTTGTCGCCATCATCAGGCATTCAGGGCACAGGAATCATTTACACTCCCAACCCTAATAACCCAATCAAAGGGACGTTCTGTCCTCCGAAACGGGTACCCTGTCAAACTAAGAATGGGATAGTTTTTCAATCTGTCGCTGAATTGTTTGTGGCGGTTGATTTGAATCCTATCTATCAGTTATTGCCAAATCGTCCGAAGTTGCACGATCGGTTTGACATGCTGGGGCAGAAATATTACGCCACTGGACCTGCCCTGCCCTGTGTGCGTGGTCCCAATGTTGTGACTTGGAAAATCTCGCTAATGCTGGACCAGATTGATATTGAGGAATCATGAAATTCACATTCGACGATCGAGTAATTTTAGAGCCATGGGATTTGCGGCATTTGATTGCGCACTATTCCGCGATCGTGGATCAAGCATTGCCTGATGTTCAGGTGTTGGTGCGCTGGAAGATTCGGCAATGGGAACAAGCGCTGGAGGCGTTTCGGTGTACCGGGTACGTCTAAATATTGACCCCAATCAAATCGCACAGCTTCAGGGAATTCGGCAACGAATCTCGACTGAAGTTGGTGAAATTGTGCGGGATGCGGCGACAGTGTTGCAGCATCATGCAGTGCAAAACCTGTCCGGTGTGCCATTTGAAGGGACGCACAAAACTGAAATCATCAAGAAGCAGACCGGAAAATCCGCAGCTTCGATTCAAGTTCAAGCTCCCTATAGTTCGCCCTATAGCGCTCGTGTGTTTGGCTCAAATATGACCGGATATCCCGGCAATGATGAGCGATACAACATTCTCTCAATCCTTGAGTATGGGCGCGGTGAGATTCGCCCTAAGAAAGGACAATCGCTCGCTATCCCTAGCGCGGGTGGGCGATTCCTCCGACAGGGAGAGAATGGATTCCGGGGAATGTCTGGCAATTATAGATTTGTCCGATATATTCCGCCAATGCCTGGGAAGGGGTGGCTGCGAGCCGCGATCGAGTCAGCAAAACCAGAAATCGAAGAAGTGATAAAAGATGGCCTCGACGGATTGTTGCACAACTGAAACCACAAGCGTTTCGCCGATCTTTGGTGAGCGTTTCCCCTATCCCGATAATGGGAAGCGGTTGATGCTGCATTTTGCCGAGAATTTTGCCAGTGAATTCAACGATCGAGCCGCTCAATATTTCCGCGATAAAGAATTGCACAACCCTAACTGGAACGCGCTTACAGTGACATCGGCATATCCGACAACCAAACGGCAATGCCCATCGATCGCTGTCATGCAGTCGGGGTCATCCGCTCAACCGTCGGGCCTTAGTAATTATTTAGATGAGCGCACGATCGAGGTTGATGGAATCCCTTTGATTCGGGAATTTGCGGGGCAGGTCAAAACCGATACGATCGAAATTGCAATCTGTACGCTAAATCCTAAACTTCGAGATGATTTGTCGTTGTGGTTTGGCCAGTGGATGCTGGATGCGGCGATCTATGCCATGCCAAATCTGCCAACAGTCCATGAAATCCGACAGGTCAATTGCCAGGATGACATGCCGCAATACGATGGGTGTGGCGATCAGCCTGGGTTTCAGTTTTATTTAGCACAGCATTCCTACCGAATCACCTATACCGAAATTGTGTTGCATGACGTAGATCGGATTTGCACAATCTTTGATTGGCAGGAGCTGCTGTTAGATGGCTAAGGTTTTTTGCCCATGCGCTACGAAGCCTGAAAATCCAAAGGTTTTGCGCCTTGCCCAACAAAGTGATTTATGGGCAGGTTCGGTAGGGTGTGACTTGTCGGTGCGGGATTACCGCATTGTGATGGCAAATGCTACCGAGTATTTGCAAATCAATAATGGTGAGTTCCTTTTTTGGGATTAAGCGATGGCAGATGTAATTCAAGGCCGCACGATCGGGCAACTCCCAAATTTAGAGGCTTCAGATGTCGATCGGCTTAACGACCTAATTGCAATTTGGCGAGCAGGTCAGCCAAACGGGAATCGCACAGGAGCTATCACTCCAGCTGAATTGCAAGCGCTTGTGTCTGAGGGGTTGCTCGACAAGGATGAAGCTGATTTACTGTATGCGCCATTGGGTGCGGTTTCTGGTGGTCTGGCAATAGCAACTATAACGACTAGCCAAACAGTATTGCCAGGGTACTTATATTACGTTGATACACCTTCCTTAGTTTCACTGTTGTTGCCTGCTAATCCCGCCAATGGCGACTCTTGGGGGTTTATCAACAACAGTGGAGGAACCGTCCGAGTAACACAAAACACTGGCGACCAAATTGTTGTTGGAGATTTACAGACAACTCCAGGAATCACAGGGCGGATTACCAGCGTTGTTCAAGGCGACTGGGTGGAGTTTAGGCGAGTTTCCAACAAATGGCGTGGTTACGTTAAATCAGGATACATTGAGGTAGTCTAAATGCCCTTTCAGAATAGTTACAACAAAACATTAATCGCCGGAACCAAGGTGGCACTTGGCTCCGACGCAACAGGCGATCTTTATTACCTCAATGCTGGAGTGCTTACCCGACTACCGATCGGGATTAACGGGCAAATGCTCACAGTGTCCGGCGGTATCCCTGCATGGGTCACGGGCGCTTCTCCGGGTGGTAATGCTGGCGGCGATTTAGCTGGGACGTATCCAAACCCTACGATCGCGAATAATGCTGTATCGTTCGCCAAGTTTCAAAATATCTCGACTGGCGTATTTTTGGGACGTAATACAGCAGGCACTGGCTTGGTTGAGGAAGTATCGCCAACGACTGCCAGGACATTACTAGGATTAGGGACAGCGGCGCTAGTCAATACAGGCACAGGTTCGGGGAATGTTCCCGTATTAGATGGGTCTGGGCTTTTATCAACTTCTGTAATTCCTCCGTTGAGGTCGCACGAATTTGTGCAAGTTGCGAACGCCACAGCACGACTAGCTTTGACTACATCGCAAGTTCAGCCTGGAGATGAAGCGTTCCAGCAGGATACGACGGAGACGTACAAATTAATTGCCACCGATCCAAGTGTATCGGGTAACTGGGTTCTAATTGCGGATCGGACATTAGATGCCAGTGCAATTGTTTCTGGCACGATCGCAACAGCACGGCTAGGCTCTGGCACGGCCAATAGCTCCACTTATTTGCGGGGTGATCAGACATGGGCAACTATTCCGCCAAGCAAAGATCCGTGGACTGAAGTAACAGCTACATCTCAAGCGCTAGTTGCAAACAATAGATACGCTGCCAACAATGCAGCACAAGTGACTTTGACATTGCCAACAACCGCAGCACTTGGAGATCAGATTGAAATTATTGGCAAAGGTGCGGGTGGATGGCGTGTTGCTCAAAACGCTTCTCAGCAAATCCGATTCGGTGATTTATCCACTACTGCTGGCATCTCTGGGCGTTTAGATTCGAGCAATCGTTACGATTCTATTTGCTTGGTTTGCATTACAGCAAATACTGAATGGTCTGTCATTCGCTCTCAAGGCAATATTGATGTGGTGTAAAAATGGCATTTGGAAATAGTGTTAATGGCAATAGTCGATACAGGTTGCAATCGGACAACATCCCCGCAAACGAGATTACTGGCACTTTGCAGGATTCCCAGATCCCAAGCTCGATCGCCCGTGACACTGAAGTTGCAGCAGCAGTCACAGCACACGAAGCGACATTTAATCACTCAAATTTTGCGACTACTACGCAACTAACAAATTTAAGGAATGAGGTAGGCATGATTGGAGACCCATTTAGTAATGCTCCCGGCACGGCTAATACAGCCGCAGTGATAACCGTTGCCGCTCCGGGTGCTGGGCAACGACTACAAGTAAATCAAATCGAGTTTAGTTATAACGCGGCACCGACCAACGGAACTTTAACTATTCAGCAAGGGGCGACTACTATCAAGACGCTGTTTATCACTGCTGCTGGGGCTGGGCCTGTTATCACGGGTATTCGGTTAGTTGCTAATACAGCATTGACAATAACGCTATCGGCAGGCGGGGCAGGGGTTACGGGATCAGTTAACGCAAGTGTTTTACAGGTGGCAGCATAATGAGACACGCTAAGGTTATTGATGGGAAGGCTGTCGATTTTTACGAAGTTGATGCCGAAACTTTGGCAACGCTGAGGGATATTAATCCTGATGCTATTTATGAGCCGTGCGGCTTGGAAGTGTTGCAGGGCTGGGAATGGGATGGTGAAAACTTTGTCAACCCAGGCACTACCACGCCGCCTGAACCACTGCCAACACCGACCAAAACCCGCGAGTTAGTGGTGATGGAGCTAAATAACCTCGTAGACACTAAAAAACGTGAATACCTCCAGCGATGGCCTAATACTAGCCAGTTCGATCTATGGCCTCTGTTTGATGCTGAGTTAGTGCGGATCAAAACCGATGCCAACCCATCACCAGAACTTTACCCAGCATTATTTGGGGCACTGTCAGTAAAGTTAGAGGCAACACCATCGATCGAACAGTTGCAAACTTTTGCCAATGCGATTATTGGGGCGAAAAAAGCTCATGCCGTAGAGCTTGCAAAACTTGAAAACGCCTATCAATATACGCTACAGGCTTTTGGAGAGGATAGCGCGATCGATATTTCCGCGACTTTTGAGGGGGCGTATGGGGCTTAGTTTGACTGGCATTAGTGGCGCGTCGGGGATTTTGCCTCCTCCGTCCAGCAGTGGCTTTAACTGGGCATTACTTCCCAATGTACTGACAGGCCGTAGAGCGTCGATCGAGTCCGCCCTGAACGCTACCACTGACCCTCAAGGGGTTTTTTCGTTGCTTGCTAACTCTAGTTTTTGGCTAGACGGCTCAGGCGGATATTTGAGCGGATCGGGATCTAGCGCTATTTGGCAAGCGGCCAAAGGGAATAATGCGACAAATCTTACAAATACAGCCTTCACTCAAGGCGCGGGCTTTGTTTCCACGACAGGATCTTTTTATAGGCTAGATGCGGATAACGCCCATTTTATACTCGTAGCTTATAATCGTAATGGCCTTATGGATACAGGGCTAGGGGTGGTACCGTCACTGATTAGCGCTCGATCTGGAGCGGCTCAAAGTGTCCCCAATAGCCCTAATGCGGGGGCGCATGACGCTATCATCAACTCATCCGGGGGAGTAGCGGGGGATGGCGCTAGCAAGTTTTGGCGTAATAATACTCAAATAACCCCCGTACCTCAGTGGGATGGGCCGCTCTCAACCCCAAACGGCAATCTTTTGATAGCGGGGCTTTATACTAATGCTGCCACTATTCGATATTTTTGTATAGGCGCGGATGCCTTCAGCAGTGCCACCCGCAAGGCAAATGCTCCTACTTACAGCATAATAGGGCTATCGAGTGAGCCAAGTTCTACTACGTTAATAACACAGTTACACAGATTTTTTAATATTTATCATGCGTTAGGTTTGTCGCTATAAGGTTCGATCGTCCTGAAAAGGTCGATCGAACCTTTTGGATTATTTAGCGGGAGTAACGATCGACTTGACGGCTTCAACCGACTCAGTTAATCGGGCGAGGATTTCGGACGGGTCGCCAGCGTTGGCAATCTGGGCAGATCGCGCATTTCAGGACGATCGCCCACAACAAGTTTCCATTTAAGAGGATAAATAAATATGGCTACTGGAGTTAGCTTTAATGGCTCTCGCTTATTGCAAGCGGGGGCATATACTCGTGTCAATGCGGAGGGTTTGCAAACCTCAAACCCTGGCCCATACAATATTGTTTGCGTGATGGGCCGAGCATTGGGTGGTGAACCGATGAAGGCTCATTTGCTGACTGACCCGATCGCCGCTATGAATAAATTTGGTGTTGGCACTCCCCTCGCTGATGCTTGCCGATTCGCTTTCCAAGGTAGTGATAAGGGTGGGGCGCGAGCAGTAATCGCAATCCGCACCGACCCTACAGCACAGGCGACAGGTTCACTAGCTGCGGTCAATGGTGGCCCACAAATTGATGCAGTGTTTGATGATTGGGGCGCATACGGAAATACCTACACCGTCAAGTTCGAGCTAGGCTCCTCTGATGGCATCAAGGCGATCGTTGCTGGTAAAACGTTAGCAGGTGGCGATTATCGTAACCAAATCGACAATGTTACGGATTTCACAACGTTGGTTAAACGAATTAACGCTGAAACTCCTGTGACATTATCGATCGCCTCTGGTGGCACAAAAGCATCACAAACTTTCTCACTCGGCACTTCGCAGGTTGATGGCCGCGCAACGATCGTGGGTTCGCAAGGCACTACATTTACGACACAAGCGTATTTCAGCCATTTCCCGGTCTCGACGCTGGTTTCTAATGAGTCGATGGTCGCTAGTTTCCCAAGCACTTTGTCTTGGCCGATCGCCTCGATCGACGTGTCGGGCAATACGTTCACTGCGACAGGTAATACGATCGCTGCTGGCAACTTTGTCCGAATCACTGGGACAACACTACCTCCTGAAATTGTGAGCGGCAAGCGCTATATCCTTTATGGTGCAGGTAGCGCATTCACTGTTGTCGATCCACTAGCCACACCGCAATCATTCACAATTTCGGCATTGGCTTCAAACACACTCACCAGTGCAGGTCATACCCTCGTCAATGGTGATGTGGTTGAGTTTGGCGGTTCTACATTGCCTACGGGTGCGGTCGTTGGTCGCCGCTATTTTGTAATTGGTGTGTCTGGCGGCAACTTCCAAGTTGCCGCGACTCCGGGCGGTACAGCCATCACTCTAAGCGGGTCATCCCTCACCGATTTGCGTGTGGTGCGAGTCGCGGGTGCTACGGTTGTCGATATTACAGGCACGATCGCTGGTGCGACTGTAACGCTAGACCCTGGCCGTGTGCAGGTTTCCGGCTCTAATCCTACGAGCTTCAACGGTACGCGAGAAACAATCCGATCGCTCCCTGCCTACAATGTCTCTGCCACCAATGCGTCAATTTCGGCTCGTCCTCTATATGGCTCCGATGCTGCCAAGATTACGCTGTACGGTACTGACTCATGGGGCTATTCCCCCAACCGTCAGGCATTGCCGGGGGCAGTATTCACGATCGCTTCCGGCACCTACGCAGGCACCTATCAAGTGTTGGCCCAAGAATTCGATGGGGCGGACAGCGACAAAACGCGAGTAGTACGCAAATTGAGCGGCGATCGTAAGATTGTAGATGGCACAATCACAGCCACTCTTGCATTCCAGGCCGAATTGCATTTTGATGCACCTCAACCTGCATCCCTGATTCAATCCCTATCGGCTGGTAATGGGTTGTTGGCAACGGGTGGGCAATACCTCACCTTAAAGATTGGGGATGAGGCATTGTTTGTGGCAACTGAACCGGGAGATACGATCGAGGGTGTTGCTGCGGCATTCATTTCTGAAATCAATAACAATCCGGCATTGCCTGTAACCGGGACTAGCACCTATAACGCGACGACCTACACCAGTACGATTACTCTAACAGCTAAGGAGCCTGGGGATAACCAACTAGCAGTAGGGCTGACGGTTAACCCAAATTCGATGCTGATTGTGAGCAATAACGGCAATCGATTGCTGGGTGGTTCCGCGCCTCAGCCTCCGCGTGATGCTAATGGGGCTATCTCTGGCGTAATCACATTGTCTGGTGGGTATGACTCCACGGATGTTTATAGCCGTTACGCTCAGGCATTGAATGAGGTTGCCCAATACGAATCGGTTTATTGGCTGGTTCCCGCCACGGACAACTATTCAATTCAGCAACTTATCTCTGAGCATTGCACCCAAATGAGCCAAACCGCCAAGAGACGTGAGCGGCGGTTGGTGACGGGCCACGGATTAGGTAAAACCTATTCAGAAATCAATGCTTTAGCAACGGCATTCAATTCTGGGCGTGTGATTTACTGTTCCTCTGGCCAACGCATGAGCGATGGAATTGGCGGGTCTAAAATGTACCCGGCTTATATGTTTGCGGCGCGGGTTGCGGGGGCGTTGGTGGCTGAGGGTGTGAGTGATACCATTACTCACACCTATTTCCCTGACATACTGCAATCCGAATTGCAATATCGATCGGGAAGTCTTGAATTAGACGCAGCGATCGAGGCTGGAGTGTTGGCGATCGAGGCTGACCCATCCGTTACTCGTGTGAATCGTGGATTCCGAGTAGCACGGGCAATCACGACCTATGTTTCCAACTCGGCGGCGGCGGGAGATATTACCAACGCTTTCCAAGAGATTTCTGTACTAACGCAGTCTGACTACATTGCTCAGGTGATTCGTGAAATGCAGGAAACCTTCTTCATCGGTGGGCGAATTGATGAGACGAATTTCAAGTACATCATCAGTGCGGTAAATCAACGACTCGCCCAAGCCAAGCGGGAGGGCGATATTGGCGACTACGATCCCAGCCGGACTACGGTGCGTCGATCGGACCAAGCCAATACCGCGATCGAGGTTGGGTATGCGGTGCGTCCTAAAAATGGGCTTGAGTTCATTCTCAATACCCAAACACTTGTGCCCTATGCGCCACAGGTGGCAACAGCGGCATAGACGTTTCCAAAATTTTGGAATTTTCACGGGGGCTTCGGCCCCTTTTTTAATGGAGAAATACTATGGCATTTCGCAAGACTTATTCCAACGTCGATAATGCGCCTCAAGCACGGGCAGAAAGCGGGTTAGAGGCAGTTGTTATCATCAATGGCATCAAACTCGGTCGCATCCAAGGTTTGCGCTGGAACTATAACTCTGGGATTGCTCCGGTAACCGAAATCGGCACCGATCACCCGGTCGAATTTGTTCCTGGGATGAAAGCATATCAGGGCACCATGCAGAGCATTACTCTGCGTTACGGGAACTTGGTACAACGGATTGCAAGCGCGATCGGGACTCCGATCGACCCTGACTCCATGTCAGCAATTTTGTCCAATTTCCCGGAATTCGATATCCATATCATGTCCCGTGGTCAAGCTCAATTGAACACGCCGCAGGCTTACGCGCCTGCTTCTCCGCCTCAAGCATTAGCGGGTGCGGGAAATGTGATGGGTGTTCTTAAAGGGGTGGCGATCGCCTCTGCTGAGCAGGGTATTAATGCAGGACAAGCATTGCTGATGGAGTCGGTTAGCTTTCAGGCGATCGATTACAGTCCTGGGTCTGGCTCGTTTGGCGCGGTCAATCAAGATACGCTATTTACAAGTTCCGGTGGTACCCTGTTTAGTGGACTACCACAATCGGCTTAAACCATGCCTCAACTGCCAACCGTTGATAAAGACGAACTCAGAAATAAGCTCGACGATGCGAACGAGATTTTTACACTTGCTGAAGTTTATGCAGCAGTGGATGAGCTTGCACCGTTCAACGGTTGGCGAAGAGAGGATTATAAACCTCCAGCGGCGACTGTTCAGACTTATCAAATACTGGTTGACAACTTTGAACATTACGGTGTAATTACCGTCAAGTTGCTGTCAGTAATGGAACAGCGTATCGTCGTTCCCAACGATCGAGATTACTACCTGACGTTGAATTCGTCAGGTCGTTTTTTGTCGAAAGAAGCGCTGCAAGAGGCTTACACTAATTGCCATATTGTGGCAATGCTGAAGAGTGCGATCGTGTCGCCTCCAGGGTTAGTTGAAAAAATACTACAAGACCCTGCAAGTGACGACGGGTATGAATTCCTGATTGCGTTGTACCGTGAGTACGATGTAATGATTGGCGAGCTTGCGCAGGAATCAAAAAAAAAGCGACGTTCGCTGGAGACTCAGACAATGAGCGGCGATGGGAGCGTGTCTGTTTCTACGTCCGCCACAGGCGAAATCTCCTCCCCACAAGTCCCGAATGGCTAGCCATGACATCCCTCGAAATCTATGAAGAATATCGACGGATTATAGCGATCGAACAGTGCGATCGGGCCAATAAGCATTTAGTCGATAATTATCAAGAGCAACAGGTGATTATTGATGACAGTTACGAAGAGTATCAACGGAGCCTAGGGATTAACGCCGATGAACTCAAACAACGATGAATTGGAGATTTCAGCGTCACTTGAACTCGACGTTGAACCATTACAACGATCGCTGACTGAAGCCGAGCAATTGCTACAGCAGGGATTGCAACGGATGGGCGCGATCGGTGCTGGTACTCCTACGACAGTACAAAGTTCTTCGGATGGTTCCGCGCCACAAATTCCTATTCCTGCTCCTCCGCCAAGTGAGCCAAACCCGACAGGTACGATCGGGTTAGAAGCTGCGAGAGAAGAGTTAGAAAGAATTCGACGCTATTCTGAATCCTCGCCGGATGTGGCCCTAGCTGCATTGCAGGGGCAAGGGGGATTGGCTAACCGTGTCTTGAAAATGGGTGTGAATGACCATGGCAATGAAGAAGCCTATCAAGAATTAGTTAATGCGCTAAAGGACTTAACTGGCGAAGTCCGTAAAAGTGTTTCTGGTGGCGGGGGTGGCCCTGACGGTGCAGGTGGGGAAAATCCAGTTTCTTCACTGCTGACCATGGTGCGCAGGTCTGCCATGATTGGCACGATCGGGAGTATCGCCCAGAACACCATGCAGGGCAATTTGTTCACTGCTGGTGGCCAGACCGTTGGTGCTGGACTTGGTTTGATGTTGGGCGGGCCTGCGGGCGCGATCGCGGGTGCAGCATTGGGCGGCATGGTCGGTGGCGCGGGTGACATGTTGGTGGGTGCGACTGGCGAGGTTCGCAAATTTAGAGAATCGACCACTGATACAGCGGCGAGATTTGGGGATTTTGGGCAACTTCAGGATGGGTTGAGCTTCGATTCGATTCGGCGTATGGATCGATCGGGCTATTCCATGCAGGATACGGTCAGCCTAATCGATAGCCTGCGGGAAAGACGAGTCATTGACGGCACAGTTGATGAAGCGGACAAGGAATTAGTACAGTCTCTCCAGGCTTTGACCCGTGCCACTGGATTAAATACTGATGCGTTGGTTCAAAGTTATTCCACCTACCGCAATTTGGGTGGGGAGAATGACCCTAATCAGTACATGGCCCAAGTTGTTGCGGGCGCGATCGATGTTGGGATGAAATCCAACTTGCAGCAGTACCAAGAACTGATGGGTTCGGCTTCGCAACAGTTAGCCTATTCGTCGGTGTCCCAGGTAGACGATCGGGGGATGTTGGCTGTTCAAGGTGCAATTAAGGGTTTGATGGGTGGGGATAGTTCGACGGCTGCATTGCTGCGAGATAATCGGGGATTGTCTCAGTCGATGCTGTCAGACTTCCTAGACAAGGGTGGGGCACAACAGTATTCCTATCAATCTGTAGCGATGCGCAACGTGGGGATTGATGCTGCTAAGACTGATGCAGCCTATAACACCCCAGAACAACGAGTCTTGAACTCTGCCACTCAATATGGGGCTGTTGCTCAGCAAGTATTCGGTGATGTCAACCAGGAAGAACTGAAAGCGAATTTAGCGCAAGACCCGGATTATCTGCGGAAGTTATTGAGCAACGATCGGGGATGGCAAGATAGGCTAAATACTCAATTCCAAGGGCAGTTTGGCAAATTGCCAACGGCTCCAGAAGTTGCGACTTTTGCGGAAATTGCGGCCAATCAAATCAAGAACAACGGCACGATCGATTTAAGCATGGCTAGCTCCACTGGCGATCCACTGTCAAAAATGCTTGGGGAATCGACTAAAACCGAAGCACAAAAAGACCGGGATGCCGCCGCTTCTCGCCATGATGCGCAAATGGAGGTCATGAACAATTTTGTCGATTTGCAACGCTCGATCGATGAAACCATGACCGAAATCCTGAAGCAGGTTAACGATATGGTTCAGATTGCAAAAGAACTGTACTCGTTAATTCAACCCATCATCCAGCCGATTCTAGATTTGGTGAAACATCTCAGTCCAGAAAAAGCCACACCCGTTACAGCAAGTGACCCGCAAGTAGTTGTCCCTCAGCAGGAAACAACACTGAGAGGGGACAATAACACTATTTTCAAGGAAGACCCCGATCGGCGAAATCCTTTCAAATCGATCGGGCTTCCTGGGGTTGGTAGCATTAACCCGACAGGAGGAGATGTTGGGTCATTTGGAGACATCCTGAGAACTCCATCTGAAATGATTAACGACTTGCCTAAAGGGATGAACAACCCGTTTGAGCAAATCAAATTGCAACCTCTGCCTGACGCAAAATTTAATGACACGCCTGCGGGGGGTGTCATCGCCACGCCAGACTACAAATTATTTGAATTTGCCCCAGGAGATAGAGTAACTGCTGAAATGGGCGGCGGCCCGACCGACAAATCATCGGTACAGTTCACAGTTTCCCAGTCGTTCACGATCGGGGCTGGCGCTGATGCTCAAGCATTGATGGATGCTGCTAAAAAAGGAGTAGAAGCTGCTGCTGACAGTTTCTGGGAGAACTGGGAACAACGTCGGCGGGATGGTGGTCGATCGTGGCGTAATATGGGGACAAACTACGGCTAGGCTACATCCAAGGGTAGGGGCAGTTGAGCCATTGGCTTGTCTAACCCAAGAACGTCTTTGGTGAAACATTCGGTGTCGCCACTCTCCAGGAGTTTTGGCCCTTTGTATTGATATTTTTTGTAGCGTTTCAAGAGAGTTTGCTCTTTGTCGTAAGAGATTGAGCCGTCCTTGTGCCATTCATCAAGTAAAACTGTGTAAGGGCTTTTTTCTGTACTGAATCGCGCTTTCACAGTTCTGTTTGTGACACCAATTTTGTAGAGAGGAGGGCGATCGGGAAAGTCGAAACGGATGTAATAGAGGCGGCCAGGATGCTCCCGGTTATATCCACCTGGATTGCATAAACCGCAGCCAGTGTGCTGCTTAAAACTGTGATAACTGATCTGGTGCTGGTGCCCTCGATCACAAACAAATTCAAGTCTTTGATGAGCACGTTCATATTTAGAAAGCAATTCCCATCCACGCTGATTGAATTCTGCTTCTACCTGTTCATGCGTGACGACCATCCCTGCGCAATAAATACACCCCTTCCCTTGACGGAATTTCCCCCAACTAATTTGATGCTCGTGACCTCGATCACAAGTAAATTCAAGCTTCTCTGAATTGTTTTTGTATTTAGACCTCAACAGCCATCCACGCTCCTGAAATGCGGTCTCTACCTGCTCATGCGTGACGACCATCCCTGAACAATGAGCGCATCCTTGTCCTTGCTGAAAGGCCGTCCAACTAATCTGATACTGGTGCCCTCGGTCGCAGGTGAAATCAAGGGCTTGATACGCGCCCCTATAGCTTGACCTCAACAGCCATCCACGCTCTTGGAATGCAATCTCTACCTGCTCATGCGTGACGACCATCCCTGAACAATGAGCGCACCCTGTACCCTTCCGAAAGCTCGCCCAGCTAATTTGATGCTGGTGCCCTCTATCGCAGGTGAAATCAAGCTTTTGGCTGGATTTTACGTACTGAGAGTGCAGATTCCATCCACGCTCCTGGAATGCGGCTTCTACCTGCTCATGCGTGACAATCATTCCTGCGCAATAAGCGCACCCTCCTCCTTGCTGGAAACCACCCCACCTGATCGCATGTTTGTGACCTCGATCACAAGTAAATTCAAGTTTCTGATTAGCTCTACCGTACTGAGAGTGCAGAGTCCATCCACGCTCCTGGAATGCAGCCTCTACCTGTTCATGCGTGACAATCATTCCTGCGCAATAAGCGCACCCTTGCCCCTTCCGAAAATTTTTCCAGCTAATTTTGTGGTGATGACCTCGATCACAAGTAAATTCAAGCTTCTCTGAATTGTTTTTGTATTTAGATCTCAACAACCATCCACGTTCCCGAAAGGCGTCCTCTATAAAACCCTGGGTTGATTTTGCGCTAGATCGTGGTAAAGCGTCACTGAGCAACTTACTGCCATCGATGTTAATATCTGTCATAACCTTCCTACTGTAATTAGGGTTTAAGGCCAGCGATCGTTGCCTCGTCACAGGCGGCGATCGCGCATACAAATTATACCGTCTATCGTCAGAAATGACTAGTATATGGTCATCACGTTAAAACCCTACAATCCAATCAGTAAACCGAATTGGGACGAATCTAGTTCGGTAAATTTTGCGTTTAGGATTTTAACTCGATACGGAGCCGTTCTAGTAGACTTTGGCAAACTCACGGACGTCATCTCCTATTCCGACAACCTTTCTGTAGATGGTGGCTCAGGGTCTTGGAATCTGAAGCTCAAAGCAACTTCGGACAATATTTCGCTATTAAAAAATATTCATCCAGGGCTTGTTTGTGAGATTTTTTGCGCTCGCAGTGCGGACCCATTAGAGGGCGTAATCCGCGATCCATCGAAGATTCGCCGCAAGGATACGACCCCTGAGCTTCCTGAATTTGTCGCCCCGTCCGTCACATTACCAGAAGCCGTGGGGGGTGGCAGTTTACCTATCTCTGGGTTGAATGACGTTCAGAAACGTAATGCAGCAGCTATTCAGAGGGTTGGGAAATCGCTTGGGTTGGATGCTAACCAGATTGCCGGGATAATTGCAGGTGCTATGCAGGAATCTCAGCTAGGCACTCTGAACGACGAGATCGACGGGTTTGGGGGGAAAGGGCTTTTCCAACTGACCGATGAGCCAGGGCAGCCAGGGACTTGGATCGGTAAGGGTGGAATTCGCAATATCCAAGACTATTACGATCCAGAAAAGAATGTCCGCGCGATCGTGGAGGATTATCGATTTGGGGAGTGGAAGGAGGTATCTCGTGGGAAGTCGCCAGAGGAAACCGCTACGCTATTTGCCAGCATTGTTTTGAGGCCAAGAAGAGTTGGCGACAAATACGCTGCTAAGGCTCGTCAGCTATTCCCCGGTGGCAATACCTCGATCGTGGCCACCCAAGCACCTAGTGAAAAAGTTTCGGTTAGTCCTACAGGTGGCGATCCAGCTTTTGCGGGCAAGGTAATAATGCAACGCACGGGGACGAAAAATGATTTGGGTTTAGAAAACCTGAAGCTAACGGTCTACGATCGGGCGGGTAAGCCTATCTCAGAACATACGGTCAATTCCGGGATTGCCAGTACTCAAACAAGATTTGGGGGAGCTTTCACCACTCAGGCGGGAAGTTTGGCCCCCGTAGAATTTGGGCAGTATCGGATTGGACAACCCGTCGTATCAGGCGAAGAAGGCGTAGGACGGATTTTTATTCCGACTGACCCAACTTTTGCAACAAATCGAAGCGCGATCGGGTTTCATGTGGACGCAAATCGCAGTACTGCACCCGGTTCGGCTGGTTGCATCGTGTTCACTACTGAGGCTGATTTTGCAAAGTTTCAAACAGCTTTGCAACAGAGTGGAGCTACGACTTTTGAATTCCTCAAAACAGTTACGACAGTAACAACACAAAACGGAACGCAAACGACAACATCAAGCGCTGACCAATTCCCTGACGTAAAACCGATTGATGACCCCTACTTGGACAAATGCCCGTACTTACTGCTGCGTGGGATTATCGAGGGGTATGGACGGGACACCAGTAATAATAGCGTTTTGACCATATCCGGCGCGGGATACGGCAAAATCTACGAAGATGCTCAAGTTTTGGTTGATATTAATTCTCCTGAATTGCAGTCGAGGGCGTTTGAAATTCGGGCAGCGACTCAAGGCCCGCAAGGTATAGCCATTTTGGTTTATCGCCTTTTAAGTCAATGGGTGGAAAATTTCTGGGGTGACCCGACTGGCCATGAGGCGCGGATTCGGCAGCTACCATTTCCGCCTAATTATCTTGCTCGCCTCAATCAAGGAGGTACTGCTTGGAGCAACCTGAAAGCGCTCAGTATTGATGGATTCTTTCATTTGTTTACCTGTCATACGGGGAGTCTTGTTTGGGAAAAGCTTTGCTGGAGTAGTAAGTCTCAATCGCTCATCAATGGCCGTAATTGGGAAGATTTACCGATCGAGAAAATACCTTCATGGTCGATCGTGAGCTGGAACGATCAGTTGGGTGAGCGTGGGGTGGTGAACTATCTGCGCTGCACTCAGTCTCAGGCGGGAGATTCGACAAATTTAGCATCCAGTATTTACAACCTTGGCTCAATCCGTCAGTATGGTGGCCCGACGAAACGCGAAATACTATTCCCGATCGGTCCGCCTGATAGAGAGCAGTTTTACACGAGCGAGCCAAGCCGAAAAATCCGAGCGACGAATATTACTTTTCTGGCTTTAGCGGCGTGTGAGGCGATCCGGTGGTACGACCGCCCAGTGCAACGGTGCGCCATCACCATGCGGGGAGATGCGTGGATTAGGGCACATATGCGTGTCGCAGTGACGGAGGATTGGCACAATTTGAAGGCTAAGCCGGGGGAGTATTACATAATTTCCCGATCCCACAGCATTGACGTGGCGAACGGCTCATGGTTGACGGATTTGGAATTGGTGCGCGATCGTAGATCCCGATATCTTGGGATCGGAGTTGGTGAACTTCCCATCATTAAGGGCGACAAGCCGGATATTACCGAAACGACTAAAACTGATCCGCTCAAGGACTGGACGAGATCACCCATCTTCGTTACGGGTGCAGCAGGGCTAGGCAAACTCCAGAAAAAGCCTGACATCTTGAAGATTGACCCAACCAATGGATTGCCCACGATCGATGTCCCTGAAATCAATGTGCCGCTAGCTGTTGATGAGTTTTTGTTTTGGGATTTAATCAAAGGTGAGTGGGTGCGATTCAATGACCCGATCGCCTATGCCCGTAAAGAAATTATCCCAAATTTAGATAAACCTCCTAAAGTCCCTGTTCCTGTCGTTTTACCAAAAGCTGGAACGGGTGCATTGCAAACGGGGCCAGTTGCTACACCTGCGGGCAAACTGCCTAGTCCATTCGCATCGGGTATCTGGGTGGGTTCTGTTTACGATCCAGCCGGACGAATAAATAGTCGTGGTCGCCCTCACAATGGCGTTGATTTATTTCCGGCGCGTGAAGGGGATGACAATCTATTAGCTCCAAGCGATGGCGTGGTGACTGTTCACAGCAATAGTTGTCCGCCGACTCCACTGCGTGGTTGCGGTTCTGGCTTCGGGAATTGGATCACGATCGCGCTTTCGGGGGAATGGAGTGGATGGGAAGTTCTGTATGGGCACATGGCCAAGATTTATGTATCTAGTGGTCAATCTGTCCGGCGCGGCGCTGTTGTGGGGTTAATGGGCGATTCTGGCTCCTCTGGCGGCCCTCACTTGCACATTGAATTGCGCAAGGGCGGACAGCTTGTAAATCCCATGCGTTATTTAGTCGCACCAACGGGGACTGCTGGCCCTGATGCTGGCCGTGATTACTTGGCAGGCGGGTAAACCATTAATATACGGACACATGAAATTGGCAGGCGGATAAATCATTAATATACGAATGTATGAAAATCGAAAAGTACGAAGTCGTTAATTACGACTCATTAACCCAAACCTGTTCACTATCCCCGATCGGTACGCTTCAGCGAGGGGCCTTATCCTCAGTCCCGATCGTGTGTCGATTTGGCGGGTCATGGGAACAGCAGGAATTGAGAAATGGGCAGCTTGCCAATGGGGAACAGTGGGGGAATGCGCCACGGGGTGCGCGGTGGGGGACGGCATTCCCGATCGAGCATGGGGACATTGCGATCGTATGTTTCTTGGAAGATTCCCAAGCAAACCCAGTAATTATTGGATTTGAACCTGCTGAGGGCGATCGTGGGCCTGCATGGGTGGCAAATCAGGTTCACTCAAATAAAAACGACTTCACCACTGAGACACCCGCCAGTGACGATGAGATTGTCGGGCGTGGGGATGTTCTGTTGCCAACGGGTTTTTGGGCGAGGGCATTAGCTGATTCGTCATTGGTGGTTTCGACTGCCCCGATCGACCGTCCTACATCCTTCATGGTGCTCAATGCGGATGGTAGTTTCAAGTTCAAGGCCCGCAATGCTGACCAGTACAATGTATCGATCGAAATGGATGCGACAACCGAATCAGCTAGATTGGTGGTCGGGGGCAGTGCGATCGAATTTAAGGATGGCGACATCATTATCCGGGCCAAACGGAATATCAGGATGTTTGGGCAACGGGTAGAAGGTGATGTCCGGCCACAGAAAGCGGGGGCAATGGATCAGTTGCTTAAGTTGGGGGCAGATGCAGCACTCACCGCAGTTGGTGGGCCATTGGCTCAAGCTGCGGGGGAAATGGTGCTATCCGGCGCGTTAAATCCTGTGAAGCCGTCAGGTAATGTGGTTTTGCGGACTGATAAGAGGAAGGGGATGTTTGGGGCACTGCTGGGGATTCCTGGGATTGATGCGGCGGTGCAGGGGAAAATATCGGAACTATTGGTAGAACCTCAAAAATTGTTGGATGGCGCGATCGCTGGGTTCTCAGGACTGGTGGAAAATTCCGCGATCGGGCAACAACTTACAGGATTATTGGGGGCAGGGGCACTTACCGGGGTTGTTTCGGATATTCAGTCGAAACTCGATTTAACGAAGTTGGTAGACTCGACCGGGATTCCATCCTGGATTGCCAAGGAATTACAGGGGCAGATTCCAGTCTTGGACAATTTGGCAAGCATCGTAACTGAACTCTCTGCAATGCCCGACCATCAGTTACTCGACACGCTATTGCAAAAGACTGGAGCCTATGCGATGGCTGGAGAGTTTGCAGCAGGCGCGATCGCTAAACTGAATGAAGAACTTGATGATTTGCCATCCGGACTAAAAACTCGGTGCCAAGACCTGTTAAAAGAAATTAGTACAACACCCCTACTGACTCCGGGGGATAATTTGAGCATTGCGGCTCAACGGGTGGGTAAATTAATCACTGAGGGCGAAACCTTATTGGGTGGCAATGCTGACCTATTTAGCGGATTACTCTCCCAACTCTCAGATCTTCCAAACTTTTCCAAAATTTTGGAAATTGCAGGCACGATCGAGGGCTATTTCTCAAATCCTCACGAATTGCTAGATGAGGTGCCAGGGATACTCGCGATCGCCGCCGAACAAATTGATGGCATTCCCCAGGAGCTACGAGAACTAATGAAAGGATTGCCACCGTCGGAATTGGCGAAAATGCCAGAGACGATCGAGGGTATCTTCCGCACCAATTCCGACCTGAAAATACTGGATCAGATAGGGGAGGTTTATGGTGAGACCAACCCCACGATCGAGGAATTTGAAAAGATTCGCGAAATCATCGATCGATGCCCATCTGAGGTGCAAGATGCACTGAAATTGATTCCGAGTGAAGTTTGGGAGGGGATAGCTGCGGTGCCTGCCGTCCTGGAGAACCCGTTGGCTCAATTGTCTGCCGATAATATCCTGCTAAATACTGTGTTTGGCGCGACGGGGATTAAACAGGGGGCCGGATTATTTGATATGCGGGTGGCGCGATTGGCCCAATTCAACCGTCGGCCAAAACCTGCAAAACCTTTGGCGGCTCTGAATACGTCGGAGGAGTATCACTTGCAAACGGAATCTGCCCCGATTACTCGTGTGCTGGAGTATGGGGCGATCGAGATGCCTGATTATTTTGCAGTTGATTAAGGTGGGGTGACTCTCTCCCAACTTAAATTGTGCCGATCTTGCTGCTGAGGGGAGAGCACTGTGCCGATCTGAATGGGATGCGAGTCTACTGTGCCGATCACTCTGACTTGCTGCTTGACTCTTTGTGCCGATCGACTTGCGATCTAAAGTCTTGAAGCACCACGCCTGCTAGTAAATTATCTCGGTTACCACCCAGTACCGATCGACTTACGATCCAAAGTCTTGAAGCACGATTAAGCCAAACGGTAAAACCTAAAATGATTCTAAGTGCCGATCTTTCGACGGGAATAAGTGCCCCGTGCAGATCGACGTACGATCCAAAGCCTTGAAGCACCCCCTCTGGAAAGATCTTACCAGACCCCTATGCCTGTGCCGATCGACTTGCGATCTAAAGTCTTGAAGCACAGATTCGGCAATGCACAAATATCGAGGTACTGAAGGTGCCGATCGACTTGCGATCTAAAGTCTTGAAGCACGGCTGCACCTTGAAACCATTACTGCAAAGGCTTTGTTTAGACTTTTTGCAAGCACCTGAACCAACAAGCAAAAATTCAGGCACTTGCTATTAAATTCTCAAGGTTCTGTCGGATAAATCAAAATACTATCAACTGTTTTAGGTGTTGCAAGTATCTATCCGATTCGTTTTTCCCGCTTTCTATCACGGGGTTTGAATTTTAGCGGCTTCGGAGGGTTTGCGCTCTCAGCAACCGCAGATGCTTGTTTTTTAGATTTAGTCGATCGTGGGAGTCGGTCACCCTTTCCCCCATTTCCCTTTCGGGCTACCATTTCGCTACTAGAGCTACTGGGGCTATTATCCTCCGTCTTTGCACTAGGCGGAGCGGCTTCGACCTTAGAAAACTTACGTCCTCGTCGTTTCGATTGCTGCTCACAGAGTAGCACGAATTGTCCTAATGCGCGATCGTGAATTAATCTATTTTTTTGTTTTTGACGGGTAGCTCCATTTGGCAGATATTCACCTTCTCCGTCAGGACGGGGGATAGGTAATCCAGTAGCGGCTTTAACTTCTATCTTATTGATTGAAATCTCAGCATTTACTGTTGCTATTTGTGAAGCATAGTAAGCCTGATAAGCCTTCTTGCTGCGTTTAACTCGGCCTTCTAGTTTACGTTTTTTGAGTTTTAATTTATGCCAAGCATTAGAGCCACGGACGCAGCGACTCATAGCCCGATCGATGCCTTCAAGTCGCTTTTCATCTTTGCTGAAATCTTGATGGCTGACATTTAGGCCATTGTCCCCAATAATCAACTTATCTAAACCCGTCTCAATCAAAACAGCCTTGCTAGTTCGCCTTGCCGTTGTAGGCATTTCTGCGCCAATCTGGAGATAGGTTTTACCTTCTCGTCTGATGATTTTGAAGCTGCCAGGACTGGAGAAATATTCGATCGCTTTTTCAAAATGTCCTGAAGTATCTATCCGATCGCTGTAACCTTGAACAAATTCCTGGAAAGCATCCTCGGACAACGCTTTGCGTAACTTTTTAAGGTCATGGCCTTCGGCTTTAATCAACTTCGATCTAGCAGCCTGAAATAGCTTATCCAGCTTTGCTTGGAATGCAGGGAACTCGCTAGGGCTTGCGGTCATAGCCTCTACCATGCCTCGAATTGGGGCAAATATTTTGTAATCTGCTCCATAAATCTGCACCTTGCTCATCCCTGGCAACTTAAGCCAGTCATTGCCCAAGTAATCGCATTGCCCTCGAAAAGACTCGCAGGCGATCGTCTCTACAAGTTCATCAGGTTTCTTGTATCGAGGTTTGCCTCTCTGTCCTTTTTGGTAGGCTTCCCATGCGGGGATGACAACTAAACCGATAAAGTCATTGACATACACTTGCGGTATTGTCGATTCCTTCAGCCACTCACAGCGTATTCTAGCGAACGGTTTACGAAGCTCGATCGCTGATACTTTGCTTTTCCAGTCGATCGGTGGCTCTGTCGCCCATAGTGGGTTAACGGTCAAAAATCGGAACGGAATTTGGTTGACAGGAACTACTTCGATGTTGTCGGCATCCCAGGATTTGCTTTTATCGATGCGGCGTTCAATTTCTGTGCGTTGAAACAGACTCCACACCCCATCGATTTTACGGCATTCTATTTCTAGTAATGGGTCAATAACGACTCCCTGTTCTGCGCACTGCTGAATTCGTTGGTAGTGTTGTCTCCAATTCAGCAGAAAAATCGCTTGATTCCAAACCTTTGTTAAAGTCTGAAACCACTCAATAGGGATTTCATTGGTCAGCGCGAACTCGATCGTTCTCTGGGATGTAACAATACCCATGATTGATTTTCTCACTACGAAATGAAAGAGATGCTATCACACGATCGTCATTTTTGGCCAGTGTATCGCCATTCGCACAGGGCTAGGCTAATATATCAGCATGGCCAGATCTGCACGATCGACGACCGTTTTCTTCCGCCACGAGGGGATAGAGCGGCGGGATATTTACATGAGGATTGCCCCAAGCGCGATCGCCTATTCCCAGTCCGAAAAAGGGGGAGTAGTCGATACATTGGGAGGGTATTTTAGGGAAGTGCTGCGATCGAGCAACCCGCAACGGAATGGCTTGAAGGTTCCGGAATTGACGATTCGAGCGACAACAGGGGTAGCGTATCGGAAGGAATTGCAGAATCTGCTATGGATTTGGCGCAATAGTAAAGCAATTAATCCCAAGACAAATAAGCCAGCGGATTTGTACTTTTTCGATATGGCTAAGATGCCTGACGCTCAGGGGATTGTCAGGGCCTCGGACTACGCCTATCTTATCAATATTCGGCAATTTGCATTTGATGATTCGGTAGATAAATACGGTCAAATCCCGTTCACAATGCAGTGCCAAGTTCTGTCAGATCTATTTTTCAAAGTTGCTGACCCTCCGGCGATCGTGCAACCGCTACCCACAAGGAAACCTAAAAATGCAGCATAGTTTAATCTCGATCGGGGGCGTGGTATATGAATTACGTGGTGATGCGTTGCATAAAGCTGCTGACGTAAAGCAGTGTGGACGTGGATGGTCTGGGACAAAACCTCCAGGCTGTAAACGGGCAGAGAAGAAGACTCAATCCAAAGGCGTTTCACCAAACCCTGAAAAGGTTTCAACCTCTAAAAAGAAATCACCAAAAGCAGCTAAACCTCAAAAAGAGGAGCTGAAGCCCAAGGTGGAAAATGCAGAAGTTCCACCAGTTCAGGCTAATTCTCAACCTGAAGTGCAATCTGATGCAAAGCCTGATGCCTCGATCGTGAAGGTTCAACCCAAGCAAGAAGCGCAATCGGCAGAGGAGAAGTACGCATCAAGCAACCCAACCGATGAAGATGCTGTTAATTTTGCTCAGGAGTATTTGCAACGGGAACGGAAAGCGGCGTATTACGAGGGGACTGTCGAGGCAATTCTTAGCTTGAAGGATGTGAATCCGGCCAAAACGACTCCTGCTCGATATGCCAAGATGAAGAAAGAGGCTGAGGAAGAGGCAAAAACCCTATCTGACGAGCAAATTATTAAGAAGTACGGGAAGAATGCCAACCTCAGCTACAAAGATACTTGGGAATGGTCGCTGAATAACGACAAGGAACGATTAGCATCGGCTCAAGCTGAGAAAGTGCGTGTCGCTCAAAGTACTAGAATTTCAGAGACATCTAAAGCCAATAGATTGAAAAAGCTGGATAAAGAAATTGCCGATGCCGCAGAAGGGATTAAGTTTTTTACAGCTAAATTGTCGGGGATGGGAGATGACGGTGGCAGTAAGGCTAAAGCGACACTAGAGAGCAAACGTCGCTTTGCGCTTGGGGTGCTGGGCAAGGAAGATGAGTACGACGGATTGTTCGCTGTTGCCAGTCATCTTGGCGCTGTGGACATGATTGGTTATCACTTGAAGCAGCAAGCTCGCAAGTACTCACGCAGTCCCCAAAAACAGCGACAGTTTTTAGAGATGAAGTCGCGTGAGCAAATTAAAGACCACTTGAGAGACCTGTACAACGGAAATGTCGAGGGAAGTGAAGCCCAGGATAAAAAAGTCTTAGGGGTTCAGGGAGAAGTCACTCGTGAGAACTTGAAAGCTGCTTACCGCCAAGCTAGCGCAAAAGCACACCCCGATCGAGGGGGAAGTAAGGAGGCATTCCAACGAGTTCAGCGAGCTTATGAGAACTTGCGGCAAAAGTATAATTTGGCTAAATGCCTGATCTCGATCGGGGGTGCTATCTACGAATGGGCCGAAACAGAACAGGGTTTGTGCCTAGTCAAAGCTGCACGGCAAAAGTTAGAAGCAGGTGCGACTAAGACCCAAAACGGCAAGACCTATGTATTGAATGAGAATCGACGCTGGGCGTTGAAGCGAGAGGAAGGTGCAGCACCAAAGAACCAACGATCGGTGAAACCCAAAGAATCCACCAAGCCAACCCCAGCGGCAAAGCCTGTAGCTCCAGCTAAAGAGAAAAAGCCACTGAAGCCTAAATTTTCGGTACTTGAAGGTGGCGGCAATCCAGAGGCAGGGGAGAAAACTTTTTCAGGTGGGCCAGAAGTTGCAAAATTGGCTCAAAAGCTAATGAGCAATAAGCCTGAATTAGATGCAATGGTGGCGAAGGGGAAGGAAACTGCTAGCAAGATTGAGGCTAAACACGGGAAGAAAAAATCTAATTCTCGAATAGTTGGGGCAAAAGAAGCAGCCAAATATTTTCAGGGATACGATCAAGACACTCAACTTGGGTGGCTTGATCATCATATTTCTCTTATGGACTCTTTGGAGGGGTCTCCAGCGTACATAGAAAAAGCTAATTCCCATTTCAATCAAGTGTGGCAGAAAGCTACACCTGAAGTGAAAGCCAAGATAGCCCAGAAGTGGGGAGGTAAAGTTAAAAATCCTCTGGTTGGAAATCTTCTTGGTGAGAAAAAAGCAAAACTGACCCCGATCGAGGGTGGTGGTAAATCCAAAGGCAAAGGGAAAGCGAAGCTAACACCGATCGAGGATGGCAAGCAGAAACCAGTAGAGCAAATGTCTTTGAAGGAGATGTTTGCTGAAGGCGATCGTGTCGGCAGTAAATACCAGACTGAGCCGAAGACGTTGGATGAGCGGCGGGAGGCTAAGCAAGGGGCGCAGAAGTTTATGAACGAAACAGGTGCTACTGAGGCTGGTGCCCGTGCATCTGGCAAAGTTCGACAACTGAAGCCTAAATTTTCGGTACTTGAAGGTGGTAGCAATCCAGAGGCAGGGGAGAAAACTTTTTCAGGTGGCCCAGAAGTTGCAAAACTCGCTCAAAAATTGATGAGCAATAAGCCTAAATTAGATGCGATGGTAGCGAAGGGGAAGGAAACTGCTAGCAAGATTGAGGCTAAATATGGGAAAAAGCCTTTGCTCCCTGAGACAGCACCTCCTAGTAATTCAACTTCAGGCAACAAAATCACCCCACGCAGAGGCGAACGGAAGTCACTACGACCCAAGGCTCAAACCCCG
>JACCDR011928897.1_pt1 | contig 65463 bp, 66 predicted proteins | sample 7446431 | NCBI WGS metagenome assembly JACCDR01 (sample SAMN15323443, study PRJNA562643) | freshwater metagenome | isolation source: river surface water | place: USA:Blue River Watershed | collected 2017-08-17 | reverse complement strand
CAACAATTAGCAATGTAAAGTATTGTAAACTATAATATGGATACACCTATGACGAACGAGAAAGAGTTCTACAAGGCAGAAGACTTAGCTGATGTTTTGGATGTGAACATTATGACTATTTACCGATATATTAAGAATGGTCGCCTTAAAGCCTATAAGATTGGAAAAGAGTTTCGAATTGATAAAATGGAGTTTCAGAGATTTTTAAAAGAATGCAAATATGAGTAAAGATAAAAAAAAGTTAACACATATAGACTTATTTGCAGGTGTTGGTGGTATATGTACTGGCTTTAAAGCTGCAGGTTTTGAAACTGTAGTAGCGGTAGAACATGTCGATACTTGTACGGAGACATACCTAGCAAACCATCCTGAAGTCGATGTAATTCTTGATGATATAAGAAATGTCCAGGCATCAAAAATAAAAAGTCTTTTAAAGAAAAAAGGCTTAAAGCGAGTAGATGTAGTTACCGCAGGTTTTCCATGCGAGACGTTTTCAACTGCTGGCTCTAATTCTAGAGTATACGATGACCACAGAAACTATCTATACCAAGATGCAATTAGAATTGCTGACGCTGCTCAAGCACAAATATTAGTGCTAGAAAACGTTCCAGCCTTTACCTCAAAGAGGGTAAGTCACGACTCGAAGGAGCTGATTTTAGAACACCTTATCTCTGACCTAGAGAGTGCAGGTTACAAGTATTGGGATTATGACATCCTAAATGCTGCAGATTACGGTGTGCCACAACGAAGAGAACGATTTATTATGTTTGCAAGTAAAGAAATCCCTGTACGTAAGGAAATGTTTAATGCAGCAAAAAAGAACTTCTTTGTAACTGTTGATGACGCCTTGTCTGACTTACCTCATATTGACCAAGGTGATGAATCGATAAAATATGATAAGCCTAAAAATAATTATCAAAAACAACAGCGTTCTAAAAGTTTTTGGAAGCAGACCGTACAAAAACCAAACCATCTGACATACCATATAACAACCAAGCATCGACCTGCCACAATTAAAAGATTTGAACTTATTAAACACGGTGAAGGGTTGAAAGATTTATTTGATAAATTGTCAGATAAAGAAAAATTAGTATTGCAAGAGGAAAAAATTCTTCCCAAGAAATGGTATATACAAAGAAACCATAGACTAACACCAAACAAACAATCAAAAACAGTCACGTCTCACTGTGTTGAAGAAATAATTCACCCATATTTGAACCGTTCTCTGTCGGTCAGAGAAGCCGCTAGACTGCAGAGTTTTCCAGATTATTATGACTTTGCGGGAGGTCCTTTAATATGTCCCCACATTTACCATACACAAGATAAGTATGAGCAGATTGGTGATGCCGTCCCACCTTTACTTGCAAAGCATATAGGGGAGTCAATTAAACGCATTTTAAATTAGTGTCATATGGAATATACACAAGACCGAGTGGCTGAAATATACAATAAATTTTTTACAGAAAAACTGAACGAATTAACTAATGGCACTCAAGAAGCAAAAGAAAGAGACGCTCAAAAATTTGCCATCAAGCAAACCACACTGTTTTTCTTCAAGGAAGAAATCAATGAAGATAAAAAGGATATGTGGTCAAAAATATACACTTCTCACGTGACCCGAAAGGCGGGTGTTGAAATCTCACAAGAAGCTGCAACAAAAGTCATCTCTGCCGACCAAAGTTGGAAAAAATCAAGCGGTCATGCATTTGAGGAAGTGGTAAAAGAAATGAGTACTGAATCTGTTGTTGATTCTGGTATTACTGTAGTTTTACAAAGGGATGCTAAAAAACTAATTGATGAGGGAAAAATTAAAAATGAACGACGTGATATTGAATGGCTGAAACCACAGATACAGGGTGGAGTTTTTGACTTGTTTGTAATAAAAGATGGTTTTATCTTTGGCTGTGTCCAAGCAAAAACAAGTATAAGAGACCGTGTAACAAGAGATAGAGAGCCCTCAATGAATGCTATGAATCATTTCTTTTGGTCAATTGCTTTTGTACTTGATGGTGATTTCTTAAAACTACCAAAGTTTCAACATATGGTTAATGGTGGAAGTGAGGAATTTATAAAAAATGGATGGCATGGGATGTATGTTTTTTCTATCCCTGACAAAAAAATAAACACTCGAATTCACCACTTAAGTTCAGCAATGTCTCCTTTTAAGGAACATGCATTAAGGGCGGCAGATGACTGGTTTAATAACCGTCAGTGGTTTAACAATGAATGGTTAGTTTAATCATGAAGGCAATTAATGTATCCAGAGTTTCAACTGAAGAGCAGAAAGACGCAGGTAATTCATTACCTGCCCAGACTGAAAGAATTGACCAATACTGTAAGAAGAAAGATTTTAATATCATCAAGCATTTCAGCTTTGATGAGAGTGCCTACAAGTCCAAAAGAGACGAATTCGATAAGCTTCTAGAATTTGTTCAAAAGGCTGCAAAAAAAGAAAAAGTAGCGGTTTGCTTTGATAAAGTAGACCGACTTTCTCGTAGTGTTTTTGATAAACGTGTAGGAACGCTATACGAAATGGCATTGGCTGATGAAATTGAACTTCATTTTGTTTCTGACGGACAAGTCATAAACAACCAAATGTCAGCGGTAGAAAAATTCCAATTTGGAATGAGTTTGGGCTTGGCTAAATACTACTCCGATGCAATTGGAGATAACGTAAAAAGAGCATTTGAGCAAAAAAGAAGAATTGGTGAATGGACAGGTAAGGTTAGGCTTGGTTATTTAAATATTGCTTTAGATGAATGTAAACGGTTGCGTAAAGATATTGTCATAGACCCAGAACGAGGTCACTTAATTCGAAAGCTTTTTGAGCTATACGCTACTAGTAACTACTCACTTGAAACTGTCCGACAAGAAATTTCTCGTCTTGGTTTGAGAAGTTTAAATGGCAATGTGTTGTCTAAAAGCAACATAGACTACATTCTCAAAGATACTTTTTACTATGGTGTGGCACATTCAAATAAGTACGGCTCTTATGCTCATAGATACCCAAAAATCATCACAAAAGAGCTTTACGACCGATGCCAACAAGTAAGCAGTGGAAGGCGTAAGAAGCCAAATAAAGCACTGTCAAAAGACTTTGTACTCAAAGGACTGGTACGTTGTCACAATTGTGGATGTGCCATCAGTGCTGAAACAAAGATAAAGCCTAGCGGTAAAGCGTATACGTACTATTCCTGTACCAATGCAAAGAAGATATGTAAAAGGATATATGTGCCTGAAAAAGACCTTCTGAAGCCCATATATGAGGTTTTAGAGCGTTTTGAGAGCATAACTGAAGATGTGCAGAATGACTTGGTAATGGAGTTACGAAAAAATACAGAAGCAGAGGTGGCTTTTCATAAAGCACAGGTAAGTCGCATTCGAGCGGATTACGACAGAACCAAATCAAAGGATGACCGTCTTCTTGAAGCTTTCCTCGATGAGAGTATTACTAAAGACACTTATGACAAAAAGCATCAAGAGTACCAAGACCAAATACAGACCTTGGAAATTGAAATGGCAGAACATAGCAAAGCAGACCACGATTACCAAACAACCGTTGCTACAGTCATTTCTGTAGCACGTAGAGCCAAGACTATCTTCGAAAATAGTTCTGAAGTTTCTTCGAAACGATCATTTTTGAATTATATATTTCAGAACTCTACCCTAGACGGAAAAAAGCTAGGTTTTACCCTAGCTTCTCCCTTCAATTTAGTATTAGAACTAGCTGGTAGTCCTAACTGGCTCCCCGGGCAGGATTCGAACCTGCGACCAAGCGATTAACAGTCGCCTGCTCTACCGCTGAGCTACCGAGGAATATTGTTGCGAGGAGGCGGTGTGTCCGTCGCAATAGGAAGCATTGTACAGAAAACCCCGGAATATTCAAGAAACGAGCGTGTACGCTGAGTTTGGTGTGGGGTGTGGATGAAGCCTTTTTGGGAACGTAGTATACTAGAGTGTTAGTCAGTAATTTTTTGTATGCTTACACTCTACTATCGTCCTACCTGTGCATTTTGTCGCCGTGTTCAGGCTGTTATTGATCGCTTGTCACTGACCGTTGAACTTAAAGATATTACCAATGAAGCGGTTGCCGAAGAGTTGCGAGCGCTTGGTGGTAAGGTGCAAGTACCGTATCTTGTGGATGATGCAACCAAAACAGCGCTCTATGAGTCAGATGATATTGTGGCGTACCTTCAAAAGAACTACGGCACACCAACGCCGAGTCGGGTACGAGTTCATATCAGTGATAATGCATGTGTGTCGTGTGAAGGATAGAGGGGTGACTGAGTGAGATTGTGTGCTTATACGTATAACCTTCTTATTGTATGAGTGAGATCACGTACACATTTAAATATACTCACATGGAGGCGGATTCTACTCTAGAAGCCTTGGCTCGTGAGAAGATGCATGGAGTAGAGAAATTGTTGCAGGGAGGCGCCGAAATAAAAGTTGAGTTTGCGCGAGTATCAACGCATGGTAATGCGACTGAGCGGGTCGAGATTATGGTGGTTGAAGGAGGGTACGTCCACCGCGCCGAACACTCAGAGTCTACGTATATCGCCGCGCTTAATCTGGTAAAGGACGATCTTGAGCGGGAGATTGTTCGGTCTCACCGCAAACGGGAGTCGATTGTTCGCCGAGGGTCTCGTCGACTAAAGGCGATGCTGCGGTGGGGTTCGTCTTAAGTAGTTGCACCGAGTGATGCGAGGTACTGAGAGAACTCCATCTCATTTTTTCCTTCGGGAGTAACACGATGAATAGAGAGTGCGTCACGATCGAGTGATGCACTCTTTATTTTTACCCGGCGGCCGGTAGGGTCAATGAAGAATGTCTCGGGCCACCCATCAAAGGCGCAAATCTTTTGGTAGAGTGAACGGGCAACATTGCCGGTCGGTAGCTGTCGTGGATCGAGGTGTATCTCTGCCATGTCTTTGGTAATTTTGGTACAGAAAGTAGCCGCTTCGTGGTCTTGCTCGGTCGCTGTTTTCAGATGCTCACTAAGTGTGGTGAGAACACTTGCAAGAGTCCGGCCACCAAGATCACACAGAATGTCATCGAGCTTTCGTCCTGGAATCGGCTCCGTGAGTGTATAGGGTACCTGTGCAAGGAGTGGACCATGGTCCATTTCTTTGTCCATGCTGATGATGGATACGCCGCAGGCATCAAGGTCGGTAAGGAGTGTACTACGGATTGGGCTCGCACCACGAAGCTTGGGAAGGAGAGAAGGGTGAAGATTAATAGTGCCGTACTGTGGACGTGAGAGCAGCCATTCGGGAATGATCTTTCCATACGCGAATACGACAAAGACATCCCACTCTGTCGAGGTGATAGTAGAGAGTTGGTCAGGGTCCTTGAGGGTCGTGGGTTGCAGGACCGGGAGATCACGTTCAAGAGCCCACACTTTTGTTGGGGGAGGTGTGATTGTTTGGTGCCGACCTTGAGGGGTATCGGGGTTCGTGATGACAAGACTTGGGACAAACCCGTGTGACTCAAGAATGTTGAGCACTGTGACGGCGAGATCTGGTGTGCCAAAGAATGCAAATTTCATGTGAGCGGTGCCTCGCGTGTTGTTGGACGATTGTTGAGCTCATCTTTCGTCCAGACCTTTTCGGCTCGATCGGTAAAGAGAATGCCATCAAGGTGGTCGTACTCGTGTTGCATGATTTGAGCAAGGAGTCCACCGGCACCTCGGGTATATGGCGTGCCGTATTCATCGAGAGCAGTGAGCGTGACGTTTGTTGAACGTCGGACGAGTCCGTATTCGTTTGGTATTGAAAGACAACCTTCGCCAACGAGGTGAGTTTTCTTGGAGAGTTTGGTAAAGCGAGGATTGACCGCAATAATAGTTGGGAGCCGCTCTCCATCGGTACTTTGATCTTCAATCAAAAAGACGCGTTTCCCAATACCAATCTGCGGCGCGGCAATCGCGACAGCGGTAAAGCCATCGACAGAATATGTCTTGATTGCACTTCGTAAGTCGCGGATGATTTTTGTGACGACGCCTTGTTCGAATTCTTCGGGTGTCACCTCTTCAGCAATGGTGTGAAGGGCTGGATGTTCGAGGGGGACGAGTTTTGCCATAATTGAAAATAATACAACAGAATTATGAGTTAGACAAGGCGAAGAGGGTTCACCTCCATTTTGATGTACGGAGGCACAAATCGAAGTGACTCCATGAGTTGTGCTTGTTCGTCGTTTGTGATGCGCCACAGAGCATGCCTCGTCTCGCGTTCTTCAGTGCTGTCAGGACGACTGTAGCAGGTCGGAGGCAGTGTCACGTGTCGCAGGAGGGTGGCTTCTGTTGCTCGACAACTTGCCTTTGTACCTTGCCACGTGAGGAGGACAAAGGTTTTGTGTGGAGGATACCCAAGTTCGTTACGAAGTGATAATTCTTCGTCGTAGAACGCATCGATAGTACCGCGCTCTGCGTAGGTGAGGAGTTGGTCGGGTACCGAACGAGTCTGGATAATAAGTTCTTTTCGGCTGTATTCACGAAGTGTGAGAAGTAGTCTAAGTGCTGACTCATCAGCATTCCAGATCGGTGTCGCGCGTAGTGCGTCGTACGAGAGGACGACCGAGAGATCGACACCGAGACGGGCAAGGTACGGGAGAGCTCGGCTCGTACCGATAAGAATGCCTCGTTTTCCTTCATAAAATTTTTGTAGTAATTCATCAGCACGTTTAGCGGTGTGCGCTGTCTCATGATCAAAGAGTACGATTGTTTCTCGAGGAAAGATCGCTGTACATTCTTGGTAGGCGGTTTGGACACCAATACCACGCTCTTTGAGTCGCCATGAATGACAAAGAGGGCATGTATCTGGCGCGGGGATACGCTTTCCGGTTCGCGAAGAAACAAACCATCGTTTTTCTATGCCGTTTTTGTGTGTCGCATGGAGTGCATACGGAGTACCAGAATCTGGACAACGAAAGATATAGCCACAGTCTTGACAGGTCACGAGTGGTGCAAGTCCTCGTCTTGCGCTGTAGAGAAAGATGTTTCCTTTATTGGCGAGAATGCTCTCCATGCGGGCGGTGAGCTGCGGAGAGAAGAGGTTGAATGGGGTAGATGTCGTCCCTACCTTTGGCAGTTCGGTAATTATCGTTGAGGGTGTCGGGAAAGCAATGCGCCGTTTTGGTTCGCCAATCGTGTTCATGAGTTCTTCACGACGCAGGTACTCATGGCTCACGGTAGGGAGAATATCGCCGAGGATTGTATGACACCCGGCGTGACGAGCATAGACACGGAGTCCTTCTCGGTGATCAATATAGGGGCGCTCACGGTCGATGTAGAGATCACTACCAGATTGTTCTATGATGACCGATAGGATGTCGACACGTGATAGATATGCGTGACTCGGGGTCGTGAAAATCACTTTTGCGAGGCTGGTATCGTCGAAGGCTTCGTACGCTGCTTTGCGAGACGTTATTCCTTGACCGGGTAAAAATCGAACGAGACGATCCTCGATGCCGCTCCCGAGTTTTTCAATTGCAAGTTCTAGAATTCGACCAGTTGGGGCGACGAAGATGACTGATCCGCGTCGTGCGAGTGTCTCGCGAATATGACTACGATAGAAGACATATCGTTCTTCTTGGTGATCGGTGAGGAGTGATTCTGTTGCGGCCGCCCGTGGACTATCAAAGGATGTTGCCGGAACACGATAGCTACCTTGTTTGGTTTCGGGCGTGAGTAGGTGGTACAGGATTGTGCCCGTCGTTGCTGGATAGCGAGTCGTGAGTAGTTCAGCAGTTTTTTGTAGTACCAGCGGGACATGGCCGGGATTTTGCTGCGGTGGTAATTTTTGGAGTGTGAAGGCCGCTTGCTTCAGATTGGTTTTTCCGTCAGCAACAGAGTATGTCGCGGTGACCATGGCGGGGATGAGCTTTTTACGGACAGGGGCTTCGATGATCGTACCGATCGCATAGCTTGTGGCACTGTAGTAGGAGAGCGTTGCAATTGCTCCACCCATCTTGGCTAGTGGTATGACTTCAATGACGTACATATACGATCGCGTCATTGTAACAGAAACCGCCCAAAAGGGCGGTTTCGCGGCATGGTTCCGCCATGTGCTTTAAAATTCATCAAGGTAGGCAACTTCTGCTCCAAGTGAGGCAAGTCGTTCAATGATCTTCTCGTAGCCACGATTGATGCTGTAGATGTTGCGAAGGATTGATGTGCCTTTTGCTCCGAGCATTGCGACGAGGAGTATCGTTGCTGGACGAAGTGCTGGTGGGCAAATAAGCTCTGTCGCCCGTAGTGGTGTTGGCCCTGAGATAAAGATTCGATGTGGGTCAGCAAGGAGGGTCTCCGCACCGAGCTTCTCGAGTTCAGTAAAGTAAATTGCTCGCTTTTCATACATCCAGTCAAGAATGAGTGTCTGTCCTTCTGCTTGGGTAGCGATGACGGCAAAGAAGGGGAGGTTGTCGGCATTGAGTCCTGGATAGGGCCGCGGGTGAATCTTCTCTGGAGATGCGACCAGTTTACTTGGTTTTATTTTAAGGTCGATAAGCTGTGTAACACCATTGTGTGAAAGGTATGGTTTGGATTTTGTATAGGAGAGACCCATTTTTTCGAGCCACAGGAGCTCAAGTTCGAGAAAAGCAATTGGGCAGCGCGTGATGGTGATGGCTGACTTCGTGAGAATCGCAGCTGCGATGAAGAACATACTATCAGTCGGGTCTTCAGCGAGCGTGTATTCAATATCTGTATTGATTACCGGTACACCGCGCACGGTAAGGGTCGTGGTACCAATACCTTCGATTTCGACTCCTAGTTTTTTGAGGAAGATACAGACTTCCTGCACCATGTAGTTTGCACTTGCGTACTTAATGACAGTCGTTGTTGGTGTGCGTGCTGCAGCAAAGAGTGCGTTCTCGGTGACGGTATCACCAGATTCGTAAAGAATAATTTCGTCGGGTGTCGCGTCGATCTTTTTGACTTCGTAAGAGGTTGCTGTTGTTGTGATATTGACGCCAAAGTGTTCAAGAGCGTAAAAGTGGGGAAGTACCGTACGGCTACCGAGTTTGCACCCACCTGATTGCGGCAAGCTAAAAGAAGCAAGTTCATGGATGAGTGGCCCAATGAACATGACGATACTTCGGGTACGCTGGGCCGCCTCGATGTCGATTGCTTTGAGGTTAAATTTCTTTGGTGGGGTAATAACGAGTGTACTTCCTTGCCATTCAATCTTAACGCCAATACTTTCGAGAACCTCGATGAGTCGGTGTACTTCTTCGATTCGTGGCATCTTGTGGAGGGTGGTCGTGCCACGATTGAGAAGACTCGCGCAAAGGAGTCCAACAGCGCCATTCTTGGATGTGTTGGTTTCGATGGTCCCGCGGAGGGTTTTTCCCCCGGTAACAGTGATGTTCATGGTGCCAGGTGAGAGGGTAATGAGATTCTTCCCCAATGCTTGGCTAATGCGTCGCAACATGTCTGCACTCACATTTTGTTTACCGGCTTCAATACGGGCGATGGCGCTTTGGGTTGTTTTGAGCGCTTTTGCAAGTGCTGCCTGGGTCATTCCTTTTGTTTCGCGGATATCCGCGATAGATTGTCCGATTGATTGCATATGACATAATGTATAGCATATATGCTATTTAGTTTCAATTTGTGGATTTGGGGAAAAGCGGTACTATAGGAAAGCAAAATGCTGCGTAACTTTATTCCAAAAATAGGTATCGACTTGGGTACGACGAGTATCCTCGTGTTCGTTCCTGGGCAGGGTATTGTCCTTAATGAACCTTCGGTTGTCGCTGTGAGTGACGATAATACGGTCTTGGCGGTTGGTGCAGAGGCAAAGCGAATGATCGGCCGTACTCCCGATAGTATCCGAGCGTATCGTCCAATGAAAGATGGTGTGATCGCGGACTACAAAGTAACTGAGATAATGCTTCGGTATTTCATCCGTAAAGCGTTACCTCGGTTCACGCTCTTTCGCCCTGATGTGATGGTTTCAGTCCCAGCTGGAGTCACCTCAACTGAACGCCGGGCGGTTGTCGAAGCAACCCTGAAGGCTGGTGCCAGGAATGCCTATGTTGTGAAAGAGCCGATCTTGGCAGCTATTGGTGCTGGTGTGCCGATCTATGAACCACAGGGACACATGATTGTTGATATCGGGGGTGGTACGATCGACGTTGCGGTGATCTCACTTGGAGGTATTGTCGCTGCAAATTCTGTAAAATGTGCAGGCAACCGTATTGATGCAGCCCTGATCGACTACGTGAAGAAAACGCGCAACCTTTCGATAGGTGAGAAAACTGCTGAAGAGATTAAGATTACCGTTGGCTCAGCGTTGCCACTTGAAGAAGAGCTCGTGATGGAGATAAAGGGTCGAGATGTACTCACAGGATTACCACGAACCACTGAAATCCGCACGAATGAAGTCGTGCGCGCTATTGGCAAAGAACTACGAGAGATGGTCAAGGCAATCAAAGACGTGTTTCAAGATACCCCTCCCGAGCTCGCGGCAGATATTATCGATGGCGGTATTATCATGACTGGTGGCACATCCCAGCTGCGCAATTTTCCTGAGCTCGTGAAGCGGCGCACGGGAGTAAAGGCCGTCCTCGCTGATCAGGCTTTATTTTGTGTTGCGACTGGGACTGGTGTCGCTCTCGAACACCTCGATGCTTACAAGCAGGCAGTTCTCGCCAAACGCTAATGTAGATGTGCCCCGTCGTGACCTGTTTCTCACACGCTTTGACGGGAAAGTCGTACTACGCGTAATTGTCGCAAATGCAGAGAACACGCCACGACGGGATGCGCGCGCTGAAAGTGACGACAAGTGGATTGACGAGTAATGTCTCTATCGTGGTGAGGTACAATGACACTATGTCTGAGCGTTACCCGGCGCAGTTTTCTTCGCCTGAAGAAGAGATTGAGTACCTCCGTGAACAAATCGCCGCCAAGGAACGAGCGCTCCTTGCTCGTAACCCTGAGGCGGATCATGTTGATCGTGAGACCATTGGACGACAAGAACTCCGTGAGTATGCGCAGTTCACGCCGCAGGTCATTTTGGCGAAGGATCGCCCGATCGATGAGCTAACTTTGGCTACGTCGGTCGAACAAGCTTCACGAGCACTTGACCCTGTCGGCGAGATTCTTGAACTTGCGACCACGAAGGGTATTCGTAACGCACTGTCAGTTCTTGAAAAGATGAATAATCCGTATCTGGTCGATGAGGTACATCGAACGCTTATCGAACATATTCGAGGCGGTGTCGTGGTCGGCGATCTTAAGGAAAACGTCCCACCGTGGCATGTCCTTCATATGACACTCTATGAGGTGACACTACCAGAGGTGCAAGGAAAAAATGGACAGGACTACCAACTCAGTGAACTTGTGGGGATGATGGAACAGCTCTTTGCGGGGATGCGGACGTTGGGTCAGCGACAATCAGAAAACCATTTTGTGTTCGAGATCGCTGTTGCTGATAATAGTGATGATATTGTGTTCTATGCAGCTGTTCCCAACGAATATACGTCACTATTTGAAAAGCAAACCCTCTCCATCTTTCCGTTTGCCGTACTAACCGTGCAGGCCCATGACTACAATATCTTTGTCGAAGGAGGAGCGACGCTTATTGCCGAAGCAACGCTTAAGAAGCATCCAATCTATCCACTCCGCATGGCAGATGGCTTCACTGCCGACCCTCTCTCAGTCATCCTCAATGCCTTTTCGAAGATTGAACGAGAGGGAGGAGGTGCTGCAGTACAATTTGTCCTTCGTACACCAACCAAGAAACATCGTGATGCGTATCTCGATATCATCAAAGAGGTAGAGAAAGGAAAGAAGGCAAGCGAGGTGATTGCCCGAAGTACCGTCTCAGGCGCACTTCTTGGTACGGTGTCTGATCTTCTCTTTAAGAACAATACAAAGAAAGATGCCGCTACACCACCACCGACGGTCGAGACCGAAAAAGTTGAAGTATTCCGCAAGAAAGTTAGTGCAGACTTTCTCGAACTCAATATCCGGTTAGCGGTCTCTGCCAAGGATGCGTATCGTGCTGATCAGATACTCACCGAGATTGAGTCGACGTTTCATCAGTTCTCACTTGTTGAAGGGAACACGATGACGTTTCGTCGCGCCAGCGGTAGCGCACTCCTGCGAGCCGAAAAGGCGTTCTCATTTCGAGAGTTTTCGTCGGCAACCGCGCTCCCGTTGTCTCTCTCGGAAGTAGCGACACTGATTCATTTTCCAGCAAGTGGCATCATGAGTTCCCCGCAGTTCAAGCAATCACAAGCGAGTACGGCTGCCGCGCCGAATGATATGCCGACCGCCGGTACGATCCTCGGCATCAACCGACACCGCAATACCGAAAAAACGATTTACATGTCCGAGCTTGATCGCATGCGCCACCTTTACGTCATTGGTCAGACGGGTACGGGTAAGTCGAAGTTTCTGACGAATCTCATCATCCAGGATATCCAGGCGGGAAATGGCGTGTGTATGATCGATCCTCATGGGACGGACATCGAGGATGTATTAGGGGCGATTCCGCCGGAGCGAGAAAATGACGTCATCTACTTTGATCCGTCACGCTTGGATCGTGTCGTTGGACTCAACATGCTCGAGTATGATGCGTCGAAGCCTGAGCAAAAGACATTCGTCGTGAATGAACTCTTTTCGATTTTTCAAAAGCTTTACGGTGCGAATCCTGAGAGTATGGGTCCAATGTTTGAGCAGTATTTCCGTAATGCAACACTGCTCGTGATGGAAGATCCTGAGAGTGGTAATACGCTGATGGACATCTCGCGGGTGATGGCTGACGCGCAGTACCGACGCTATAAACTTTCAAAAGCCAAGAATCCTGTCGTGGTGCAGTTCTGGAGTGAGATCGCGACGAAGGCGGGTGGGGAAGCGTCGCTTGAGAATATCGTCCCATACATCGTTTCGAAGTTTGACGTCTTTACCGCCAACGACTATATGCGGCCAATTATTGGTCAGCAACGTTCCGCATTTAACTTCCGCACACTGATGGATGAACGGAAGATTCTCCTCGTGAACCTTTCCAAGGGGCGACTCGGTGAGATTAACGCTAACCTCATCGGGATGATATTCGTCGGCAAGATCTTGATGGCGGCGCTGTCCCGAGTCGATGATCCGACACGAGGCTTTGCCCCGTTCTACCTTCATATTGATGAGTTTCAGAATGTCTCGACACCAGCCATCGCTTCGATCTTGTCCGAGGCTCGTAAGTACAAGCTCAGTCTGACAATGGCGCACCAGTTCATCGCGCAGCTTGATCCAGCGATCAAGGACGCGGTATTTGGGAACGTCGGCTCACTCGCGGCGTTTCGTATCGGTTCTGATGACGCGCAATTCCTCGAGCAACAGTTTGCGCCGACCTTTGGCGCGACAGACCTGATGAACGTTCCGAACTATAACGCCTTTGTCCGCATGCTCGCCAATGGCGTTCCGACAAAGCCCTTCAGCCTTGCGACGTTACCGCCGATCGTGTCTGATCCTGCGCGCGTGGCTGGGATTATCGAGAAGAGCGCCGCGCGCTACGGTCGTCCCCGTGCTGAAGTGGAAGCCGAGATATCCGCACGTTACCAAAAGAAACCTGCACCAACTGCACCACCAAGTGGTATGATGATGGGATAATTATTTTGTATGGCGATCAATCCAAGTGAAATTCCTCCACGAGCATCCTCTCAAACATTCGAGAGTGATGATGCAGCAGATGAGTTGTTACGATCCGCGGAGGTTATAATCGAGATAGAAGAGTTATATAAAAAGGTAGAATCGTACGCAACGTCAATACAGAATCTTCTCAGGCAACTACCTGATGACGCTCAATTCCCGGCTGGTATTAATTTGGCACTTGAGCCGTATCTCGATAGCTATGAACGACTTCAGTCGGTTATCGGACCATTTCTAAAAAAATTAAGTGATGAACCAGTCGTGAGTGCTTCGGAGGCATCACAGGCTACCGAAGTGTTGCAGCGGATTTTAACTTCTTCTACTTGGATTGAGAGAGAGTTGGCCGACGTTGCTGCTCAGTATGATATCAACCTCATTGAGGTCGATGGTGAACCAGCAAACAAGAAATATGACACTACCGAAGTACAAGATGCTGTGGTTATCAATAATGCAAGTAATTCTTCCGACCAACCAATTTATGACAGAGTCCCGTCTGATCTCCCGACTGACCGTTCGCCGCTTTTGCAATTACAATATGGTCTCCCTGATGAACAACCAGTTATTGGTCCATCACCAGAGATAATCGAAGAGCGTTTTAACGCCTGTTTGGGTCGACTCAATAGGATAATTGGAGGTAGCAAGTACGTCTTTGAACATCTGTGGTGGAATGAATTATCGAAAATAAGATCAGATTTTGACATATTCCTTCAAGCAGTCGGTTATACGAGAGATGAGATACAAAATTTTTTTAAGACAAGACTCAATCCGCTTTGTGAGGAGATAGTGAAAGTACGTAGGGAACGCCCCTGGAGGAAATCTGACACCCTATCTCAAAATAAGTCATTCGCTCCGTATAAAGAGCAGCTCTTCTCAGTTATCTACGGGATGGTACAGGGTCGCTCAGTAAATACTGATGCTTTACGATCCGCCGTCACGTCGACTATCGAGTATGAACTTCGCAAAAAAAATGGCCCAGCTTCTGGAGCAGATAATTTTGATAGTGTTCCAACCACTGAGACAATTAATCCACATGAACATTCAGCGCTAGACCTCGAACTCCGCATCCGGTCGCACGAGCTTTTACACAAAGTGGCGACACTTGCTTTGACCAATGATCCTGAGGTTTCAGCTTTGACGCAGAGATTGTCTGACGAAATGGGCAAGATATCCTCTGATCAGTTCGGGACATCTGAAGTGTCGAGTCAGCTTGATACCGTCGAAGCAGCGCTGGATGACCTCGATGCTGTACTTACAAAGCGACAAGGAGAAAGTTCGCCTAAAACTGCTGAGCAACCAACAGGTGCATCAAGTGCGGAGACGGTCGTGTCTGAACGCTTTACTGAATTGGCCGCGTTTACTGCGGCGCTTGATGCTCGGGCTAAGGAAGCGTACGAAATAGACAACAGCGGACAATTTGGCGCTATTGAATCTGACGAACAAAAAAAGATTCTCTTTAGAGAAGCTGACAAGTTGGCGGAAGAAAAAATCCAATCAATTAAAGATAACGCTGACCTTACACCTGAGCAAAAGCTAGAAGAGATTGAAGGTGTAAATTTGAATACCCATAAGTACAAGAAACGTCTAAATCTGCAACAATCATACGATCAATTTAAGGCAGCTGCGGAGGAAGCTGTCAAAGAGATGATTGCTATTCGAGATAATGACACGCTGACACTAGAACAAAAACTTGAAGCGATTCGGGAGGTTGAAACAGCGCTTTACAATCTTGAGACGCGGATTAATCGGCAAGAGGCTAAGGCTGCATGGCGTGAGTCAAATGCTGCTTGGAGAGAGGCACGTGATGAGTATGATCAAGCACTCGAGGACCACTATAAGAACCAAGGTATTGGGACAAAACTCAAGCGTGGTGTCAATAAACTTCTTGGAAAAAAGGAAGGAGAGCTTCCAGAAGAAATCCAAAAGCTCGAAGCTAAATGGCGTGCGCTTCGTCACCGGCACGCAACAAATCTCGACGCTGCTCTTATGGCGCGACAATCGGCGAATGATGCCGAGAACGTTGTGACACAGCGTCGTTACGAAGCTATTGAACAAAGTGACGCAACAAAGATAGCGTTTACGCGTAAGTTTATTTTGAAGCCAGCGGCCCGTCGCTTTGAGATGCAGCAACGACAAGCTCCTTCTGAGGTTATGAAGCGTTTTACACGCCTTCAGTCGTTTATGCGGCAACATAAGAATAAGATAAGAGGGCTTGTCATTATAGGTGCGGCGACAGTGGGTGCCCTATCGGGTGGGGCTCTTATTGCCGGGCTCGCGGCTGGATCTATTACGGCTGGTCGAATGGCTGCATCAGTAGCAATCGGTAGTGTTATTGGAAAGGGTGTGAATGTCATTGGTCAGCGTATAATTAAAGAGGGAAGTAGAAGAATTATCCAAAATGAAGAGCGAATTTCTACAAAGTTTTCCCTTGAGGCACTTGATGCTCAGGAAGGAGAATTAGCGGAATGGGTAAATGAGACGGAAAAATACTCACAAGATGCGGCTCAGGCTCTTCGCTCAGTGGAGGCACAAGTGAATGTTGCGACCATGTTAGCAGCGGGAGGTGCCGGGTTCGCGGCTGGAGGAGTGACTGCAAGCCAGCTGGGGGATACGTTTTTTGGTGGCACACGAGCGTCTGCACCTGAGGATCTTCCTCCTACTGTTGAAGGAACATTTTCTGTTGCGCAGATCAGGGACATGAAGATTGATGTACTTAATCCTCGGGTGCCAAATGTTGTGGTGCAAGGTATCTATATTCAATCGGGCATACCTGACGCTAACATTGCTACTGAACACCGAGTCGCGATGACTGGGACCGTGCGATCAGCGATTGAAAACGCCGTTCTTGATAATCCGAATATTACAAAAGCAGATTTGGAGCGGGCGGCGTTTGCAGAGCTCGAAGCAACGTATGGAAAAGAAGCGTGGTGGAACGCCGCAAGCATTTCTAAGGTTGACATCGGGACACTCACAAATGATGCGACCGTACGTAGTGACGTGATGAATAGCGATGCTCCTGCTGCCTCCGTTTTGTCTGGTGATGAAGCAAGAATACAACATCTTCAGACAGAGGCGAGTGCGGCGGCTACGCAAACCGTACGCCCCGAAGGTACTGCGGCTACGGTGCCAGAAGAGATTCACAAGGTTGAAAAAGGCCAGACACTCTGGGGAATTATGCAAGCAGAAGCACAAGAGAGTGGACTCTTCAAAGACCTCACAAAGCCTGAACAAGATGCACTCCTGGCACGGCTCTTTGAGCGAGTGAAGGCCAATCCAGAACTCATGCAGTCGATTGGTCTCGATAGCAAAAACAATATTGATCTCATTTACGCCGGAGAGACCATCAACACAGCTGTGCTCGAGCAAGAACTCGCCAAGCTCGTGCACGAGGAAGTGACGGTTGAGCGATCAACCGCTAGTGGTAGTGTCCGCGTAACTGATGCTGGTTCGTCGACACAACGAGTTGGTATCCTTTCGAAAGCAGAAACTGACGCCCTTGTTGATCGGTACAAGGATGACTTGTGGGAGAAGACAGGCTCTGCATCGGTCGCGAGTCAGACACCAGAATTTATTCCACCACCGACGTACATTGGTGGAGTCGCAAATCAATTAGAGAATTCTGACTATAAAGCATATATTGCAAAGTATTACGGCTCGACGGAGTACTTTAATACCGCGGTGAAGTCAGCTGCTAAAGCTTTTGAAGCAAATACCTATGATGTGATTGAAACAACATTTGGTATCGCCGATAAGTACGCGAGTCCATACGACTTTTTCAAGAACATGACGATGGCGGAGATCACTGCTTGGAGAAACTCGGTACCAATGGATGCGAATCTTCGCGAGATCAACGGTCAGCCAAATCCGAATAGTATGTTTGGTGACACGACTACCACACCGCCCCAGATGAAGTATGAAACCTACCAGGCCTGGATGAAGCAGATAGATACGATGAAGCGAGACCTTGGTGCCGAACCTGGCACTAAGCTTTCAGATCTCTTCAGCCGCTACATCATTGAAAACCAAGCACAGCGTCAATTATTTAATAAGTAATGTTCTATGAGTACGTCACCACTTGCGTCACTATTTCAATTTCAGGATCCCGAGAGTGCTGAGGTTGTCGGATTAACAGAAGAGATCAGTGCGGTTATTTTTGAGAGTGCTTTGTTTCATTTTTTGAGCCAGGCACCTGCAGAGACAGCTGATGCATTTGAAACGTATGTTACTGAGCATGCCGAAGACGAACATTTTCTTGATACACTCTGCGCGGCATATCCGGGATTTGAGCGACAACTCACGATTTCACTCAAGGAATTTACCGAGGATGCAGCTAGTCTGGCTCACCCGTAGATTGTAATTCACAGGTCACGGGGAGAAGTGAAGCCAGAATGTTCTTTCGTTGGTGTATGATGAAGGAGTTATGGCACAAGACAGTTCTTTTGTTGGTGCGTTTGATCTCAGTTCACAAGCTGGCGTCATGTCGGTTTTGGCGTCGATCCGTGCGAGCGCATTGTCTCCCGCTGATAAAAATGAACTTCGTGATCTTGTCTTTCTCTACACCAATGGTGGAGGTGATGCTTCAGTGCGTATTGCGCTTGAGCAAAAACTAAACGCGCACGCTATCGTGCCAGTAGTGATGGAGAAGAGAGGTGTTGCTGCCCCGGTACTTCCTTTTGGAAGTTATCGACCGACGCCAACGTTCAAGGCGCCAGTCGTACCTCCTGTTTCGGTGTCGGCACCCACTTCACCGGTTGTAGCACCAGTACTGTCAGCCACAACAGGAGTACTTACTCCAGTACCACCTACTTCAATATCGCCCCCTGTTGTCGAAGCGCCCGCCATACCGCCTACGCCAGTGCCACCACCAGCACCAACACCTGTACCCATAACACCACAGCCAGTGAGTGCTCCTGTTGTGCCACCAGCTGCTCCGACACCGGTTGCTGTACCGGTACCACCAGCCGCGCCAGTCGCCACTCCACAAGCAGCAGGCATTCCACAAACTGAAGCTGGCTACTTAGAGCGCATTCGTCAGATTAAAACAGCAGTGAATAGTCAGGTTGGTAATCCGGTGAATCTTGTCGATATCAACAACGCTGTCGGACGTGAGTACATGAACGCACTCCTTGAGGCGATGAAGAAGCTCGGTAGTGGTGCGGTAAGTGAAATGGGAGCGGCGATGGCTCGACTCGAGGCTGCCTACGCACAAGTCGAACTTGCGCTTCAAGCTCGAGGAACCTCTCCTGCACCAGCCCAGTCACCGGTTACGCCACCCCTAGATACACCACAGCCTGTGACCGCTCCTATCGCTACAGCACCAGCACCAATACCTGTACCCCCACCGCCACAGCCAGTGAGTGCTCCTGTCGTACCGCCCACTCCACAAGTGGATCCGGTACAAGAACCACCCCGGGTACGTGAGACACCCCCACTTCCTCGATCGAATACAAGCGAAGAGCTTGAGGTTGAGGAGGTCAGTTCACCAGAAGTGTTAAGAGAGGATCCTCGTCTTCAACGTGTCGCAAGTTTGGACGAAGGTAGTGGGTATGAGACCCCGGTGGCCGTTCCTGAGACTCCAGTCGTTGCGCCACTTCGATCCCTGGCTGATACGCAATTTGTAAAGACACCAGCTGACTTACCGCAAGAGCCGGCTGTTGAGTCTGGCGATCCTCTCCTTACGAAGGAGGTAGACGATGGACTTGAACAGCTTCTGGCTGACTGGTCACTCTTTAAGAAGAGTGGATTATTTGGTACTGGACCGAAGGGAAGACAGCATCCACTCTTTAAAAAAATCGCAGAATTGCAAGTGCCGCTACTCCTTGCAGGACGTTTTGAGGGAGCAACACAAGAAATTCGCCAAAGTATCACTGACTACATGAACGGGTGGCGTTATGAACAAGGAATTATCTACGAACAAGGAGAAACATTCGAACGATATCTTCGTCGTGTCATTCGTCACATCCTCGATTTACAGAAAAAGCGAAAGCATGGATAATATAGCCCATGGTTTTACCAAAGGTACATCATGCGCTGTTACTGCAGTCTGACTCGCTGTCGATTGATGCAGCGCTCACGTACTACCCTGAGTGCGAGACATTTGAAGTTGAGCGGTATGAATGGCCCCAGATCGGTATCGATGAAGTTCGACTGCTGATTGTGCGGGCATCACTCCGCCCAGCGACTCATACGGCCAAACTTCTGGTCGTCGCAACTGCTAAGATTACTACCGAGGCACAGCACGCTTTTCTTAAAATCCTCGAGGAGCCACCATCGACAACGTACTTTCTTTTACTCTTTTCATCAGGCGTGAACCTTCTCCCGACTGTACTATCTCGAGTACAGCTCCTTACCAGTAGTGAGGAACAGCTATCGATGGCAACTCTGGCGTCATTCCAAAAGTTATCAGTTGCTGATCGGTTGGCGAAAGTGACCGAAGCCCTAAAAAAGGATGATGAGTCGTGGATTCGGGCACTTCTTCGTGAGGTGGCGGTCTTCGCTGCGACTGATCCACAAGCGGTTCCGGCCTTATCGACCTACCAGCTCATCACAGAAGCATTTCCTAAGCGCGGCGCAGGTCACAAGTGGTTGCTTGAGGAATTGGCGCTTACGTTACCATCGAAGTAGGGATGCAAGGTGGATGTGTGGTACACTTGTTGATATTGGTTGTAATGAAATAATGTAACGCATATGCAAGGTGATGCTTCTACTCGATTAGCTGCAATTGTTGAATGGCTCCAGAAAGAATTTAGTGGAATTCGTACTGGTCAAGCCAATCCGGGACTCCTTGATACGGTGAGGGTAGAGGCGTACGGCAGTTTGCTGCCGCTGCAGCAAGTCGGGTCTGTATCGATTGAAGATGCTCGAACACTCCGTATTTCGCTCTGGGATGCGAGTTTGCTTCGATCGCTTGAAAAGGGAATGGAGGTTGCGGATCTCGGTGTTTCAGTTGTCGCTGATAGTTCTGGAGTGCGTGTTGTTTTTCCGGAGCTCACGAGTGAACGACGTGTACAATTACAGAAATTAGCCAAGAGCAAACTTGAAGAGGCTCGTGTATCGGTTCGTGGCGTTCGTGATGAAGTCCTCAAGGACCTAGAGCGTCGACAGAAGGAAGGTGAGTTGAGTGAGGACGAAAAATTTGCTGAGAAGGAATCTGTCCAAAAGCACGTTGATGAGTGTAACCGCACTCTTGAATCATTATTTACCCGAAAAGAAGCCGAGCTTACTCGGTAACGTATGTCACTTTTTATATTTCTTGGTGTTCTCTTTGTTCTTATCCTTGTCCATGAGTGGGGTCATTTCATTGTTGCCAAAAAGACCGGCATGCGGGTCGATGAGTTTGCGATCGGTTTCCCACCGCGACTATTTGGTATTACCAGAGGAGAGACAGTGTACACACTCAACGCTCTTCCGATTGGTGGTTTCGTTAAGATTTTTGGTGAAAACCCCCAAGCTACAGAAGAGAACGCTACTGTGGATGCACGATCATTTTCAGCGCGACCTAGATGGGCACAAGCACTCGTGTTGGTTGCTGGCGTGACGATGAACGTGATTCTGGCTTGGGTACTCTTTTCGGCTACTTTTATGATTGGAACACCTGTTCCGGTCGATGAAGCTGTTGCAGGAGATAATGCACGACTCATGGTCAGTGCGGTATTGCCCGAAAGTCCACTCGCTGCAGTGGGAGTACCTCCTGGAGCAGAGATTATCGCGCTCACACGTGAGGGTGCGGCACCAGAGCAACTTACTCCATCTGGATTCAGCGCGTTTGTGCAGGCTCAGGGGACGGTGCCACTCACATTGACCTATATTTATGCAGGTCAAGAGACAACGGTGGCGGTAACACCAGCTTTGGGAATTAATGCTGATGTTCCAGAACGACCAGTCGTCGGAGCTTCTTTGACGATGGTTGAGACTGTACGCGAGCCATTGTTTACCGCTCTTTACTCTGGCGCTCTCACCACCTGGAATGGTCTTGTGAGCGTGACTGAGGGACTCGTTTCGCTTGTGAGAGATGCGGTAGTTGGTGAAGCAGACCTTTCACAAGTCGCTGGACCTGTCGGGATAGTCACACTGGTTGGCGACGCCGCGAGTTATGGTATTGCGGCACTTTTCTCGTTCACCGCGATTATTTCCCTGAATCTCGCCGTCATCAACATGCTTCCAGTTCCTGCTCTTGACGGAGGTAGGTTGCTTCTTGTTGGTATTGAGGCCGTGTTGCGTCGTCCGCTCAATCCGAAATGGACAACCTGGCTGAATGTCTTTGGATTTGTTGTGCTTATGATCCTTATGGTCGTTGTGACCTGGAATGACGTTGCACGCTTGTTGTCGTAGTCGTTTTTTGACCGGGCACGTATTTATCGCTAGAATGGGGTATTAATCGGAGGTAATCCAGTGTTGTATTCTGTATGCGTCAATCGAAGCTATTTTCAAAGACTCGCCGAGAGGCTCCAGCTGATGAGACGTCAAAGAATGCGCAACTTCTCATCCGAGCAGGATACATCCATAAAGAAATGGCTGGGGTGTATGCGTACCTGCCGCTTGGTCTACGAGCAGTTGAGCGGATTAAATCTATAGTCCGGGAGGAGATGGACGCTATCGGTGGTCAGGAACTGATTATGACTGCCCTGCAGCGTAAAGAGCTTTGGGAGCGGACCAATCGTTGGGATGATGACATGGTGGACGTGTGGTTTAAATCATCACTAAAGGCAGGTGGCGAAGTAGGATTTGGGTGGAGCCATGAAGAACCAATTGGAGAGATGATGAAAAACTTTGTCGGTAGCTACAAGGATCTTCCGATCTTCGTGTACCAATTTCAGACAAAGTTGCGCAACGAACTCCGAGCGAAAAGTGGTGTGATGCGTGGACGAGAGTTCGTTATGAAGGATATGTACTCCTTTGCACTCGGTGAGGAGGATCACACCACTTTTTATAACGCGACGATTGATGCGTATCTGCGAGTGTTCGAGCGGTTGGGGTTGCGAAACGATACCTTTGTCACCTTTGCTTCAGGTGGTGCATTTACGCAGTTTAGTCATGAATTCCAGACAATCTGCGAGGCGGGGGAGGATGAGGTGTATTACAATCGAGAAAAAGGAATTGCCATTAATAGTGAGGTGATGAATGAACAAACGCTTCACGATCTTAAGGTGACAAAAGAAGAGTTAACACTCGTCAAAACCGCCGAAGTTGGAAATATCTTCAATTTTGGACGACAGAAAGCAACAGATCTTGGCCTCACCTACCAAAGTGAAGCTGGTGAAGCGGTGCCGGTATGGATGGGCTCGTATGGTATTGGTGTAACAAGACTCCTTGGCGTGATTGCTGAGAAGTTTTCTGATGAGAAGGGATTGGTGTGGCCGACTTCGGTAGCTCCATACACAGTACATCTCGTGTCGCTACAAACAGAAGATCCGGCTGTCCGAGATTGGGCTGATGGTATTTACCAAAATCTCGTCGCACGAGGCGTCTCTGTCCTGTATGATGATCGACCACTACGGGCTGGTGAAAAATTTGCTGATAGTGACCTCATAGGACTTCCTTATCGAGTCATCGTGAGCAAGAAAGGGAAGGAGAATGACACATTTGAGGTTGTAACCCGAAGAACTGGGGAAGTGCGGCATCTTACGGAAGAGGCATTATATGGAGATTTTGATAACGATCCGCTCACATAACCCCGCGTGATCATGCGACGTATTACTCGACAACTAGAACGTGTCCTAGGAGCCGTATCGACGGACATGGCTATTGATCTGGGTACCGCAAATACTCTCGTGTATGTGAAAGGGAAAGGTATTGTCCTCAATGAGCCGACTATCGTGGCGATCAACAAAAAAACTGGTCAACTCGTAGCGGTAGGTAATGAAGCCAAGACTATGCAGGGGCGAACGCCGCAGCATATCGACGTCGTACGACCGCTTGTTGATGGAGTAATTTCAGACTTTGAGGTGACCGAAGAAATGCTTGGTTACCTTATTAACAAAGTTCGAGCAGAAATGCGGTCACTCATCGCGCCGCGTATGCTAATAGGGGTGCCGTCGGGTATCACCAACGTTGAGATGCGTGCAGCCAGAGACGCTGCCAAGAATGCGGGCGCGCGTGACGTGTTCCTCATTGAGGAGCCGATGGCTGCAGCAATTGGTGCAAAGCTTCCGGTTCACAAGCCGGCTGGTAACATGATTATCGACATTGGTGGCGGTACCACTGATATTGCCGTCATCTCGCTCAATGGTATTGTCGTTGCCAAGAATCTACGCGTGGCTGGTGATCACCTCAATGTTGCAATTGCTGGCTATGTGCGTGATCAGTTTAAGATCTATGTCGGAGAGAAGACGGCTGAAGAAGCAAAGATTGCACTCGCTTCTGTTGAAGGGGAGAGTGCTGCGCACGAGATGGTGGTACGAGGGCGCGATGTTATTACTGGCTTGCCGCGTGAGGTGATTATCACCGCGCATGATGTCGCTGATGCGGTCGCGAACCAAGTCGAATCAATTGTTGACGCTGCTCGTTCTGTTCTCGAAAAAACGCCACCAGAGGTAATGGCGGACGTGATGCAACGAGGTATTCATTTAAGTGGGGGAGGTGCACTTATTCCAGGATTAGCAAAGTTTTTAGAAACATCATTACAGGTACCAGTCCTCGTCGTTCCTGATCCATTGCGGGCAGTCGTACGAGGTGCGGGTACGGTTATCGAACACCTTGATCAATATGAAGAAGTACTCATCGATCACGAAGGTGAATTCAACGCGCAGCTTGGTTAGTGCTTGGCGAATGCGCCTTGTTGCTGTGCTTGTGCTGGTCGGCGTTGGTTTTTTGGCACCATTTGCATTTGGAGCTCTAGCTTCCGTAGTCCTGTATCCTGTGTCAGTGCTACGTGACTGGTATCAGACGAGCACCGATACATTACCACAGTACTTACGCACCAAGGAGGCGTTGATCGAAGAGGTAGATGCGCTCCGACAAGAATTAACGAATGTATCAGGGACACACCTATCGATCTCCCGCCTTCTTGAAGAAAATATGCAATTACGAGCGGCTCTTGATCGTAGTACAACAACAGAACGAATTATGGCACGTGTCATAGCGCAACCATCGCGACTTAACTACGATCGCCTTCAGATTGATCAAGGAAGCGATGCTGGTGTCGTCGTTGGAGCACCCGTGTTTTACGGATTTGATACCGTCATTGGTAGTGTTGTGTTTGTTGCTCGTGAGTATGCACTCGTTGATCTCGTGACGTCTCCAGGATTTACCGCAACTGCTTATATTCTCGGACCAAACACCTTTGCGCCTCTTGAGGGGATGGGTGGGGGAGTTGCGAGAGTGAAGGTTCCGCAGGGGATCGGTGTTCGCACAGGAAATATAGTGCTATTCCCAAGTGTCGATAGTGGCGTGTATGGTGAAATTGTCTCTGTTGAAAATGCCCCAACACAGCCAGAACAGTATGGGTACGTGACTCCTCCTGTGTCGCTTCAGAGTCTTCTCTATGTCTCAGTCGGTCGGTCAGTGCCAGTCACTAAAGATGATGCTGTAGTAATTGAGACAGTGAGAGAAGCGTCACGACAGTATTTTCGAATTGAAAATCCACCAATAATTGACGAAATTGCTTCCACATCAGTAGGAATGACTGAGACCACAAGTTCATCTTCCTCACCATGATGGTACGCATTATTACTTTTATTGCGATCCTTTTCTTCTTCTTCATCCAGCTACCGATAGTGGTAGTACCGTTGTTTCTCTGGTATCTCTTTAGGTATGGTGGTTTTGAACTCGTTATCGGCGCAATACTTCTTGATGGGTATTACGGGGGATTTCTCGATGTACCCGCACTGACGATTGTAGTTTTTGTCATATATACTGCGCGTTACTTTTTTAAGCGACATTTTCTGTCGTATACTACAGGGTCGCTATGAAACTATTTCGCCGTACACCCACACCAATTGTTGAACTTGACGAAGTGTTACTCGATGCGACACTCATCCCGGACACTGAGCGAGCCCGATTGAGCGGTAAGCGAGAGTTACCAATTTCGTCTCGCAGTATTTATGGTGTTGGAGTGGTTGTCATGATGATTCTTCTCCTGTTTTTTACAAAAATTTACTCTCTCCAGGTGATTGAAGGATCGACGTATCGTGACATTGCTGAATACAATAGTGTAAATGAAGCTGTTGTTATCGCTGAGCGTGGGGTCGTCTATGACCGACGCGGAGAGCTCGTGGCGTGGAATGAGTATGACTCGAGTACGGTCTATGATTTTCCTATACGGGCGTACACAGATCGTTTGGGGTTGGGGCAGGTACTGGGGTATGTCAGTTATCCGCGTCGCGATACGAAAGGGTTTTTTTACCGAACAGAATACATTGGCAGAAGTGGTGTCGAAGCCGCCTTTGATGAGATGCTTCGTGGTACAAACGGAAGTGAAATCATTGTCGCTAATGCCCTTGGTGAGACTATCGGTGAGCATGCGATTGCTGCTCCCACAGCTGGTGCGCCACTGACGCTCTCTCTGGATGCGGAACTTTCTGAAGCAATGTATCAGATCATTGCTACATCGAGTGCATCAGCAGGGTTTCGTAGTGGGGCCGGAGCCATTATGGATGTTGAGACAGGGGAGTTGATCGCGCTGACAAGCTTTCCGACCTATGATCCTGAGGTGATGGCTGATGGGTATGATGTTGCAACGATTGAGTCCTATAACAATGACGATCGATTACCATTTTTGAATAAAGTAGTGAGTGGCGTCTATACCCCGGGATCAATTGTGAAGCCGTTTGTGGCGTACGCAGCACTTGCAGAGCGCATCATTGATCCGATGAAAGAGATCGTGAGTACTGGGGAACTTATAGTCCCCAATCCGTATAATCCAAGTAACCCATCACGGTTCACTGACTGGCGCGCACATGGCGTCATGACGATGCGTGAAGCAATCGCCTTCTCTTCAAATGTCTATTTCTACATTGTTGGTGGTGGGTATGGTGATCAAAAAGGACTTGGTATTACCAAGATGGCTGAGTATTATCGTTTATTTGGCTTAGGGACAACAACTGGTATTACGATTGCTCCCGAGCAAGCTGGCGTGGTACCTGACCCTGCCTGGAAGGCGGCAACCTTTAATGATGATTGGCGACTAGGGGATACATACTTTACCGCCATTGGACAGTTTGGGTTTCTCACGACACCAATTCAAATGCTTCGTGCGTATGCTGCCCTTGCAAATGGTGGCACTATTATTACGCCGCATGTCGTCAAGGGTGCGACGGGTTCGTCATATACAATTCCTCTACAAAGAGAATATCTTTCAATCATTCATGAAGGAATGCGGAAGACCGTCACTCAAAATGGTGGGACGGCGCGCGGTCTTGAGCGCAAGGATGTCGCTATAGCGGCGAAGTCTGGTACTGCTGAAGTGGGGGCGGGGAATGCCTATGTGAATTCGTGGGCGGCTGGCTTTTGGCCATATGAGAAGCCGAAATATGCATTCATTCTGATGATGGATCGTGCGCCACGGAGTAATGCGCTCGGAGCAACTCGTATTATGGGTTCAGTGATGGAGTGGATTTCTGTTCATCGGCCAGAGTATTTGATGGCGACAAGCAGTGCCACATCGTCCTAATATTTGACCACCCCTCCGAAGTGCGTATAATTGGGTGAATTCTTAATTTTGTATGAATGACACACAAGCATTTTTGACCGCGGAGAAATTCGATGAACTAAAAAAAGAGCTTGACCATCTCAAGACGGTACGACGAAAGGAGGTAGCTGAATCGCTTGAGTACGCGCGTAGTCTCGGGGATCTTTCTGAGAATGCTGAGTATCAAGAAGCGCGAGATATGCAGGCTGCGATCGAAGAGCGAATCGCGTATCTTGAAAAAGTTATCAAGGAAGCAAAGATTGTTGCTCACGAAAAGAAAGGAGGTGTCGTGAGTCTTGGCTCAGTCGTGACGATCCAGAAGGAAAAAGAGAAAGATGAACGAGTCTACACGATCGTTGGTTCAGATGAGGCTAATATTCACGAACGCAAGCTCTCATACCTCTCACCACTTGGCGAAGCCTTGATAGGAAAGTCAAAAGGAGACGAGTTTACTTTTGAAACCCCAGCCGGAAAGCAGAAGTACAAGGTGCTGAAGGTCGAGTAGTCGAAATTTCGTGACGAGAAGCGCTGCCCAGAAGGTGGCGCTTTTTTGACAAATGATGAATATTATGGCAATTTACGGATTGGCATGTTCGCCTGTTCACAAGGAGATAATAAGTTGAAGATCAATCAAAATCGCGTGTACGTCAACCTGCGACCTGATGGCATGTTTGTCTCGCGTCAGACTCAAAGATCAATCGATCTTGAGTTGTCGTGCGGCGCTCCGGTCCAAGGAGTTCGAAGGGAGACTATCCCGATCACGATCGAATACTGTCAGATGTCTCCGGAAGAGTTTCGTCTCTTTCGGGCCAAGATGGGTCGAGAACTTCATGAGTTCGCGGCTCATTTCGGAATCTCAATCGAGGAAGTGAGACGCTTCGAAGGGATGGGACCAGCGGTTTGAAGTCGATTCGGGTACATAGTAGGAACAGAGGATGGCGTGTGACGACCTGTCACACGCTTTTCATATTTCAAATAAAACGTTAGTATACGACCATGTCTGGACTCGATGAGGTACGCGCGGAGCGTGTAAAAAAATTAGAATTACTTAGAACAAAAGGATACGCAGCGTATCCTGCAACGGTGACGCGTCGTCATGAGCTTGGCGATGTTCTTCGTGATTTTGCTCAGCTTGAGACTGAGGGAGCGACACTGTCAGTCGCCGGTCGAGTCATGGTGGTCCGCGGTCAGGGAGCAATTCTTTTTGCAGTTCTGAAAGACGGAACTGGCAGTCTGCAGTTGGTGATAAAGGCGGACGAGTTGACGCCGGAGGCTTTTTCATTGTTTACCGAAGTCGTTGATGCTGGAGATTTTATTGAGGCATCTGGAACACTCTTCACGACGAACCGTGGTGAGAAGTCCGTCCTTGTGAAATCGTGGCAGATGGTGACGAAGTCTCTCCTGCCGCTACCAGATAAGTTTCATGGGTTGCAAGACGAAGAAGAGCGACTCCGAAAGCGATATCTTGACTTACTCACGAAAGACGAACTACGTGACCTTTTTGTAAAGAAAGCTTTATTCTGGGATACGATCAGACGGTTCATGAAGGAGCGAGGATTTCTTGAGGTTGAGACGCCGACTCTTGAAGTGACGACCGGAGGAGCTGAAGCACGTCCATTTGTGACGCACCACAACGACTACGATATGCCTGTTTATCTACGCATCTCAGTGGGCGAACTGTGGCAGAAGCGTCTCATGGCGGCTGGCTTCCCAAAGACCTTTGAAATTGGGAAGGTGTACCGCAATGAGGGATCAAGCCCGGAACATTTGCAGGAGTTCACTAACCTCGAGTTTTATTGGGCCTACGCCAACTATGAAGAGGGAATGACGTTTGTTCGAGAACTCTACATAACAATTGCACAAGAAGTATTTGGGACGACAAAGTTTGAGGCGCGGGGACATACCTTTGATCTTGCTCGCGAGTGGGATCGTATTGACTACACAGAAGAGATTAAAGCGCGCACTGGTATTGATATACTCACTGCAACAGATGATGAGATGAAAGCCAAACTCACGGAACTTGGTGTCCGGTATGAAGGTGCGAACCGTGAACGTCTTACCGATACGTTGTGGAAGTACTGTCGAAAGCATATCGCTGGACCAGCATTTTTGGTGAACCACCCAACACTCGTTGCGCCACTTGCGAAGACACGTGCTGATGGGAGAACCGTCGAGATGTTCCAACCGATCATTGCTGGAAGTGAAGTGGGGAGAGGGTACAGCGAACTCAATGATCCTATCGATCAACGACAGCGATTTGAAACGCAACAACGACTGCTCGAGGCTGGGGATGAGGAGGCAATGATGCCTGACTTTGAATTTGTGGAAATGCTTGAGCACGGCATGCCACCGACGTGTGGCTTTGGGTTTGGTGAGCGACTTTTTGCGTTCTTAGCTGGTGCCACTATCCGTGATACGCAATTGTTTCCACTGGTGAAACCAAAGTAGCTTCGCTATGCACATACCCGATACCACAAAGTCGTACATTCTTGGAATTATCTACTTTCTGATTTTTGGTATAGCGCTCGGTTACTTCTGCATGATACTAGGTCCAGGCATTATGTTTTTGGTAATGCTCGAAGGTTTTGGTCTGTACTACATAACGTCTATAGTGATTCTGTCATCGCTCGTATCGACAATCATTTTGCGTTCGTATATAAAAGTTACGAAGAGTCTGGGACGTTTTCTCCTGGCGGCTAGTGTCTTACCTTTGCTTTTTATGATCCAGCACTCCCTCGTTTCATATTTTGCGGGGTATACGTTTGGAGATATCACAGCAGAATTATTGCCGCTTTTTATGTACATAATGATTCTCTATTTCTCGGCCCGCTTCATACAACGTAGTTCGTAACTCAAATATGTTTATCGATATTGTGTATTCGTCTGTCATCGCACTCATTGGGGTTATTTCTATTGTCGTGTGTTTTCTAGATCAGAAGTCATCTCGACTATCGATAGTGTTAGTAACTATAATTTCTTACACAGTATTTTTTACTCTGGCGTATGTTTATAAATTACCTGATCACGTTCTCAGCTTGAGTTTGCCGTTTTAGGATTTCCATTTGAAACATACAAAAACCACGTCTCTCAGGCGTGGTTTTTGTATGCGATCAAATTCATCAAATCCTTCCTGGCAACGCGTTTCAAGTCAGTCCTCGTTCTTGACGTCTTCACTGCGGAGGCTTTCAACATGTTATTCAGCAAGGTTGTTACTTATCGTATCGGCGACTGCACATCGAAGTGTGTATAAGTAGGTAGACAGTGGTATGAAGTGGTATAGAATGTAGAAGTGGTGGGAGATAGTGGAATATTCAGCGAAAGCTGTGTAGACTGATCAAGATATGTTAATCGGTGAATACAAGCATACGTTGGATCCCAAGAAACGGCTGTCCTTACCGTCCAAGTGGCGGAAGGAACTTGGGACGACGCTTGTAGTCACTCGAGGTCTTGATAACTGTCTCTTTGTATATCCGCTCCGCGAGTGGGAGAAGATCACTGAAAAGATTGGTCAACTCCCGCTCGGTCAGGCGGATACACGGAGTTTCAACCGATTCTTCCTTTCGGGAGCGGTTGAGGTGGAGGTAGATTCAGTTGGACGTATTCTCGTTCCAGACTTTTTGAAAGATTTTGCGGTTCTCACGACGAATGTCGTACTGGCAGGAATCCATAATCGTATCGAAATTTGGGATGAGAAGAAGTGGGAAGAGTACAAACGCACTATTGAAGCCCAAGCTGATGCACTTGCAGAAAAATTGGGAGAGATTGGCGTCCTCTAAACACTACCTACCATGCAACACATTACCGTCTTAGCGGCTGAGGCAGTTTCCATTCTTGGAATACGAGAAGGGGATACTGTCGTCGATGCAACCTTCGGTGCCGGTGGCCATGCGCTTGCTATATGCGAACGAATTGGACCTACAGGTACGTTTATCGGTATTGATGCGGATCCGACCGCGTTTCAGGGTAGTCGCGCCCAGCAGATATCTGCCGCTTCATCCCGTCATCACCTCGTTACAGCAAATTTTGCTGATATCGAGAATGTTCTCAGTTCTTTTCATAGTAACCCACCGAATGCGATTTTGGCAGACCTCGGTTGGCGTCAAGACCAATTCACCAACGGAGGAAAAGGATTATCCTTTTCTTCAAACGATCCGCTCACAATGACGTTTGGTGATCCTCATGAGTATTTATTTACTGCCGATGACATCATCAATCATTGGAACGAGGAAGATATAGCCAACGTACTGTACGGATATGGCGAAGAGCGCTATTCCCGACGCATTGCAAAGGCGATTGTGATCGAACGACAGAAGCAACGAATCACAACCGCTTCTCAGTTAGCAACGGTAATCAGTGACGCTGTACCCGGATTGTATCGACGTCAGCGTATCCACCCTGCGACAAAGTCATTCCAGGCACTCCGTATTGCTGTGAATGATGAGTTGTCGGTGCTACAACGTTTTCTTGATACTGCACCGACGCTTCTTGCTGCAAACGGCACACTAGCCATTATCACCTTCCATAGCCTTGAAGATCGGATGGTCAAAGTTGCTTTTCGCGAGATGGTGAATAGAGGTACATACGAAGCTGTTACCAAGAAGCCGATTGTGCCAAGCGAAGATGAGTTGCACGCAAACCCCAGGTCTCGTAGCGCCAAACTACGAGCGATCAGAAGAATTTCATGAAGAAGTATCATCTATGTTTAACGTTTCCCTCCAACGCTACCATACACTTATTACTACGAGTTTGTTTGCTGGTATAGTATTTTCTGTACTTGCGTACATGTATTTTTTGTCACTATCGGTGGTCCATGTTGTCATGAGAAAAGATGTGATGCAGGAAATGTCTTCCATCCGCTCAGTGATAGCGGTCTTGGAAGCTGACTATATAGCGGCGCACCATGTTGTAAGTGCTCGTGTGGCGCAGCTTGATGGGTACACCTCGGTCACCGAGAAAGTCTTTCTTAGTAGCAATCCGACGCCTACGTTGGTCGTCCGTACAGTTGAGTAGATAGCGGATCCTTTGTATGCGCCATGAGATGATACTGCGAATACGTGTCATCACGGGTATGATACTCGTGGTAGCACTCATTTTGGTGGCACGGTTGTATTATGTGCAAATTTATCAACATCAAGGATACTACGATCGGGCCACGGATCAGTATGTTAAGACAACGCCAGATGTATTTTCTCGAGGTTCAATTTATTACACAACAAAGGATGGCACAAAAGTAGCCGCTGCTGCAACAAGATCAGGGTATATTGTTGCACTCAATCCGTCACGTATCGTAAATGCTGATGAGGTGTGTACTGCGTTAGCTCCGCGCGTTGAGGTTTCGTATGAACGGTGTCTTGAACTAGCAACGTTACCAGATCGAACCTATGTCGAACTCATACGCACACTTCCAAAGGAGTCTGTCGACGGTGTCGAGGAATTGAAGCTGACTGGTGTTACGCTCCACCCTAATGAATGGCGATATTACCCTGGGGAATCACTTACAGCACAAAGCCTTGGCTTTATAGGCTATACCGAAAAATCAGAAACGGAACTTCGAGGAAAATACGGCCTCGAACGATACTATGATCATGTCTTATATCGGCCCCAAGAGCGACAGACGATTAACATTTTTGCGGAAATATTCAGTGGTCTTACCAGTCTGTCGTATGATAAATCAGATTATGAAGAAGGTGACATTGTGACAACCATTGAACCAACGGTTGCAAGAATGGTTGATACTGTTTTGACTGAAACGCATGAGAAGTACCAAAGTGCTTTCACTGGTGCCATCGTCATGGATCCGATGACGGGTGCCATTATCACGATGAATGCCGTTCCGAATTTTAATCTCAATGATCGAGGGACGACGAGTATTGAGTTATTTCAAAATCCCCTCGTTGAAAATGTCTATGAATTTGGTTCAACGATCAAGGCGCTCACTGTAGCGGCAGGGCTTGATAGTGGGGCAATAACTTCAGAGAGCACATATTATGATGCTGGATCAATTACGCTCGATGGATTTACGATCAGAAATTATGACGGAAAGGGGAGAGGAACGGTACCAGTGCAAGAGATATTGAGTCAGTCCTTGAACACCGGTGTTGCACACATCGTTGATGAAATGGGTCGACAGAAATTTCGCGAATACTTTGTTAACTTTCGGCTTGGCAGTGAGTCTGGTATCGACTTACCGTATGAGATATTTGGACTCATCAACAACCTCGATGCACCACGCGCGGTTGAGTATGCGACCGCGTCGTTTGGTCAAGGAATTGCCCTTACTCCGATAGGTGCGACTCGAGCACTTGCCGTACTTGCTAATGGTGGCACGCTCGTGACGCCACATCTTGTCCAGGAGATTATTCGCACCGACGGGACCGTGAAAACATTACGATATCCCGAAGGAGCACGGGTTATCAAGCCAGAAACAAGTGAAGAGATATCACGAATGCTCACTGTTGTCGTCGATACGGCACTCGGAAAGGGTCGCTTCGCACTACCACATCACACCATTGGTGCTAAGACGGGAACTGCCCAAATTCCTGATCCAATTAACGGTGGGTATTATGAAGACACATTTCTTCATTCGTTTTTTGGCTATTTTCCTTCTTTTGAGCCTCGATTCCTCGTCTTCATGTATACTGTAGAGCCAAAAGGTGTACAGTATGCCTCTGAGACGCTCGCTGAACCTTTTATGGACATCGCCCAATTTTTGATTAATTATTATGATATTCCTCCAGATCGATAGCGTATGAAATCATTTTTGAAACATTCAGTCGTAGTACTCCTCACACTGGCTGCTCGCATTTTGCTACATAGACATCACCCAATTATTATCGCGGTCACTGGCAGTGTTGGGAAGACGTCAACGAAGGATGCTATTTATGCAGTGCTGCGTCGACATGTTAGTGCACGGAAAAGTGAGAAAAGTTTTAATTCCGAGATTGGGGTTCCGCTCACGATTCTTGGGTTACCGAATGCCTGGAATAATCCATTTCTGTGGCTCAAGAATATCATCGATGGGTTTGTAACGGCACTCTTTTCACGCCAGTATCCTGCGTATCTGATTTTAGAGACTGGCGTTGATCGTCCGGGTGACATGGTATCGCTCACTTCGTGGTTGAAACCAGATATTGTTGTTTTGACTCGGTTTCCTGATGTACCAGTCCATGTAGAGTTTTTTGATGGTCCGGAAGCGGTCGTTGCAGAGAAGATGCAGTTAGTGAAGGCACTAAAGCCACATGGTGTCGTGGTATATAACCATGATGACGAAATCATCCAGCGAGAAATGGTTCAGGTACGTCAACAGGCAATTGGTTATAGTCGATTCCTCCCGAGTCAATTTACTGCAAGTGGTGATGAGTTCACGTATCATGATGACCAACCCCAAGGGATACGATTCACGGTGCGACATCTTGATACCTCAGTGGTAGTTGATGCAGAAGGGACGCTCGGATTACCAGTCGTCTACACGTATACGGCAGCGATAGCGGTCGCAATGCAGTGCGGTATTTCACTTCAAAGTGCGGCTGAAGCGCTTTTGGATCTTGAACCGGTACCAGGAAGAATGCGACTCCTGCCAGGTATTAAAGGATCATGCATTGTTGACGATTCGTACAATGCGTCTCCGACGGCCATGGAAAGTGCACTTGTCTCTCTTAAAGAAATGAAGCATGCAACACGAAAGATTGCTGTATTAGGTGATATGCTCGAATTAGGGAAGTTTTCACAGCGCGAACATGAACGAATTGGTACTCTGGTACCTGAGTGCGCAGATATGCTTGTAACGGTTGGAATTCGAGCACAAAAAATCGCAGAGGCAGCTCTTGCGAGTGGTATGTCAGAAGAAAGCATCTTACAATACGAAGATGCGGTGCGGGCAGGAAGAGAATTACAGGGGATAATAAAAAATGGAGACATCATTCTCGTAAAGGCCTCACAAGGCATCCGAGCCGAAAAGATCGTCGAAGAAGTGATGCGAGAGCCCGAAAAAGCTCCAAACGTTCTTGTGCGACAAGAAGAGGCCTGGCAAAGACGATAAATTGACACGTATACAATAGTATAGTATAATTATTACATTAACATTATCATTTGTATGAAAGCATCTTCCGTTACAAGGACTCCAATCGCTATTGCTCGAATGACCCTTGTGCCGATTTTTTTACTTGTGTGTACAGTACTGCCGCACACAGTAACGGCGCAGTCGTATCAACCTTCTTCCACCAATGAATTCATTGCGTACTTGCAAGGAGTGATTGCAACCCTCGAAGCACAAACGCAGGCTCAAGGTCCAGGTACTCCTGTTGCGACATTAACTGGTACTGAGGTGTCGACGACTCGATCGTCCAATCGAACGTCAACGTCCGCTACACTCGAAGGTGAAGTTGTCTTTGGAACTGCGCGGTCGGTACAGGTGTACTTTGAATACGGGACAAGTCGCACGTCACTCAATCGACGGACGACAGAAAAGCGCCTTGTAAAGGTTGGTGCCAGCGATGATTTCTCTGCTCGCGTGACTGGTCTTCGAGATGATCGTACCTACTACTATCGAGCAGTCGTAAAATTGACGAGTGGTCGGACTATTAAGGGTTCGATTCGCTCATTCTCACTTGATGACGATTGGGACCAAGACGATAATTTTGATGATGAAGACAACGACTCTGACGATGGAACACTATCTATTTCACGAACGACTGTTTCAGCAGGAAATTCCATTTCTGTTCGGTACACGGTACCAAGTCAAGGTACCTCACAGTCATGGGTGGGACTCTTTTCGGTGAATGATAGCAATATGCAGTATCGATCATATCAGTATACGAGTGGTCGATCGGGCACATTGACTTTCACGGCACCCTATAACACAGGACGCTACGAATTTCGTCTCTTTAAGGATAACGGGTACACCAAAATCGGCGAGAGTAGTGAATTTCGTGTGAACTAACGGCCAAAAAACTACCATACAAAGAACGCTCCACATGGAGCGAGCTTTGTATGGTATAGTCAGGTACTATGACATCTACTACAACGCTCGTCGATATTCACAACGTGAGCAAGTCGTTCGCGGTACGTGGCCAACAGTTGCCAATTCTCATAGATATATCGTGTTCGATAGGACGCGGCGAAAAAGTTGCCATAGTGGGCCCTTCTGGGTCGGGTAAGTCGACATTACTGTCACTACTTGGTCTCCTCGATACACCAACAACCGGGACAATTCATATCGATGGTAGTGATACGGGAACACTTTCAAGTGATGAACAAGCGACATTTCGAAATACAAAAATCGGCTTTATTTTCCAGTCATTTGAATTAATCACTCCGTTTACCGTGTATGAAAACATCACCACGCCGCGTGACATTGCTGGTCTGCCGCCCGACGCGGAGACGGTGTCGCATTTGCTCAATATTCTCAGCATTAATGATCGTCGTCACGCGATGCCGGCGACGCTTTCTGGAGGCGAACGACAACGCGTGGCAATCGCGCGAGCCCTCTCAATGCGCCCACCACTTTTACTGGCAGATGAGCCGACCGGAAGCCTCGATCGGGCGACTGGAACGGTCGTGTTAGACCTGCTTTTGGCTGCGGTTCGCGATCAAGGAACAACGCTGATTATTATTACGCATGATGAGTCGGTCGCAGCGCGCATGGACCGCGTCTTCACGCTCCAGGAAGGTAGATTATATGAACGAGAGTAAGATCATCGTTCTCTACGCGTACCGGCTCCTTCTTCGCGAGTGGCGCCGTTTTGTTCTGCCTTTTGGGTCCTTCATTATTACGGCGATCGTGTTGTCGGTGACGCTCGCGCTCACGAGTTCGGGTAATCGACTACTTGCCGAGCAGTCGCGCGAGATACTCGGCGGCGATGTGGTATTGGAGCAGACGACTCCCATCCCAACCGCGGAATTTTGGCAAGCGGTCGGAGGTACTCCCACGATTGTTTCAGAACAGATTGAGTTTACTGGTACCTTAGCTCACGGCTCGACAACGTCAGGATTTTCTATTGATGTCGTCGATGCGTCATTCCCTGTGTACGGCGAACTGGTCATTACTACGGGTAACTACCAAGGCTTGCGCGATGACGAACTGCTCCTCGATCGTGCCGGGGCTGATCGACTTGGCGTCGCGCAAGGCGACGTTGTCTATTTTAATGAACAACCATACACCGTGGCCGGGATAATCGTCAAAGAGCCAACCGCCTTATTTGGTGGATTCCGTTTTCTCCCACGCGCTATTATGAGTGACGCGGGATTTATACGATCGACTGTTGATGCGCGGTTATTGCGCGCGGAGTATCGTAGCGCGGCTAGATTCGAACAGACGACTCCCGCAGAGTTGCGTCGCATGAAGGAAGAAGGGGAGCAGCGTTATCCGGGAATAGATGTCGATATTGCGGGCGTGAATACCAACGGCACGCGCTTCGGTCTTGAGACCGTCAGCGACTTCTTGGTGATCACGGTCGTGATGACCGCTGTCCTCGCGGCTGTGAACGTGTACGCAAGCACTTTGTTTCTTGTGACCGTTGAACGTAAAAGTCTCGCTATCTGGATGGCGCTTGGCATGCGACGACGAACCGTCGTGAGTATCGTCGCGAGCGCGATCTTGTATGTGGTCCTTGCGGCTGGTCTTGTTGGAAGTTTCGTCGGTCTTGGCGTATTTTCGTTGATAGCGACGTATGCGCGTGAGGTGGCGGCGGTTGCGCTCCCGACACCTACCTTTTTCTTTATTGTAGCTAGTAGTGTCACATTGCTTGTTATGGTGGCGGCAGCATCGGTATTCCCAGTATTGCGACAGCTCCTCACGCTCCGTCCGCGCCAACTGTTGGCGGAGGATAGTGAAGAAGAACGGCCTCGATTCGCTTCGGTTGTCATCTTAACGATAAGCACTCTGGTACCGCTCGCGATCTTCGCCTCTATTCTCTTAGAGTCGCTCGTTGACGGACTTGTGGTGATTGTACTCGTGGCGGCTGCGTACACCGCGATCGCGCTAGGGGTTGCTGCGGTGTTTCGGTTCCTCTACCGCGTACGTGACCGGTACCCATTTCTCCTTCGGACCATTATCGCGCAAAAGAAGGCCGATGGTCTCTTTGGAGTGGTGGCAACGACATCACTATTTGTCGCCTTAACCACGCTTGGCTCACTCGCGTTTCTACAGACGGGCGTTGAACGTTTTTTGATTGAAGACCTAGCCACGACAGTTCCGACAACGTACGTGATCGACGTACAACCTTCTCAGAAAGATCGTTTACTCGAGATATACCCAGATGTAGCACTGTTTGATAATGTTGGTGCAAGACTGGCGATGATTGATGGTCTCGATATTGCGGAGGCAATCGCACGACAAGATGAGACGGTTGATCGTGAGTTAGGTCGTGAATTCAACATTACCGCTCGAGACACGCTCCTTGAGAACGAACAGATTGTGGCGGGTCGATGGCATGACGGGACACCGGGAGAGGTTTCAGTCGATGAAGGGTTTGCTAAGCGGGCGAGTATCGAGCTCGGAAGTGAGATTACCTTTACGATTCAGGGATTTCCGGTGACCGCTATCGTCACGAGTCTACGCGAAACTGATTCGCGCTCTGGTTTACCGTTCTTCTACTTCGTCCTAGCTCCGGAAGATATCGCGGCGTTTCCGCGTATCTACTTTGGCTACGCTAACTACAACGAGACAGAACAGCAAGCGCTCGGGCAGTTTGTTGCGTCAGAAATGCCGAATGTCACCATGATCGAAACTCAGACGCTTGGTGCGTTGATTATTTCCCTTGTTAGGACATTGCTCCTCGTGATCTTTCTCGTGACGTTACCACCGCTCCTCATAGCGACACTCCTCATTGCTACCCTCGTCGTGTCGTCATTTGCGGCGCGACGGCGCGACGGCGCCCGCATGCGAACGCTTGGTGCAACACTGCGCGCGGTTGAACGGGGCTACATCCTCGAGTCGGTGTCACTCACCTTTGTGGCAGCACTTTTGGCGTACGTAGCGTCGATCATTGTTGCTTGGAGTGTGAGTTGGTTCGTGCTTGATTTTTCTGATGTCGTCCTCTTTGCGCCCGTCGTCCTCGTTGGTCTTGGTGCTATTATGGTGATGGTGACGATGCTCGCGTTTCTGCTCTTTCGCACGGATCGTGCACCGCTCCGTACACTACTTTCTTATGACCATCAGTAAGCTTATTCTTCTTGTAGTTGTCGTGATTGTGGCCGGTGCCTGGCTTGTCTTTCGTGATACCTCGGGCGGTGTCTCGGTACAAGAAGCTCGCGAATCATACCGTCCACGTGAGTCTGAGACGCTCATCATTGCGTTTGGTGACAGCTTAACCGCCGGGTACGATCTCCCAGAGCGTGAGAGTTATCCGGCGCAGCTTGAAGCGCGACTTAAAGCCGCTGGGAAGGATATCCGAGTCGTGAACGCGGGCGTGAGTGGTGAGACGACACGCGGGAACGCTGAACGTGCCGCCTTCATCCGATCACAAAACCCCGACATTGTTTTATTAGGTATTGGAGGCAATGACGCACTCCGTCTTCTTCCTATCGAAGAAACAAAAAAGAATTTGGCGACGACTCTTCGCACCTTAACGGAAGGAGAAAATCCGCCAGTGGTGTTCTTGCTTCGCATGCAGGCGCCTCTCAATGCCGGTCTTGGCTACAAGCGGTCGTTTGACGCGATCTACGATGAGTTGGCGGATGAATTTTCGATACCACTGGTTCCATTCTTAACGACTGAGATTTTTCTCAATCAAGACCTTAAGCTTCGTGATGGTATTCACCTTAATGCGGCAGGCTACGCTCGTGTTGTAGATGAATACCTCGTTCCACCGCTCCTTGAACTACTTGCTGACGCCTAACCTCCAGGAGACGAGCGCGCGGCATTTTGATAGCTAGAAGGTAAAGGAAAAGGCGACCGGTAAGGGTCGCCTTGGTGGTTCTGCCAGCGCTGTTAGTGCTGGCAGAGGTGCGCGGGCACCGGGGTCTGGCGTGAGATCCGACCGAGCCGTTGCCGTAGCTCGTCCAGGTGGTTGGTCGGGTCGGGTAGCGACCGCACCCGTGCGAGGTAGGCGTCGAGACGTCTGCTCCGCCGCACGGTACGTGGCAGCTCGACCTCGAACCAGCGCGCAATGATGCGCTGCCTTCCGGGCCCGGTTTTCTGTGTGTTGGTCATGGTTCTGTGCGCCCTCCTTTGGCGCGTCGTGGGGGTGTGAAAAGTCCACTACTATTAAAACACAGATGCCAGAAAAAAGCAAGTATTCTAACGGGTAGGTGAGGGGTCCTTTAGGGTAACGTTGCAAGAATTGATTGCATCAGGGTTACTTCATCTTGTTGTGTTGCAATAATGTTTTTAGCGAGGGTTCGTATTTCGTCTCGTACAGGATAACCAACAACGGTGTCAGCCATAGTGATAGCGGCTTCGTGGTGCACGATCATGTCTTCGAGAAAGGCGCGCATCCGCTCATCACCGGCAGTTGCATACACATCACGCATCATAGGGGTGTAGCTGACGGTACTTGCGTCATATGGGACACCGTACCAACCCTCATACCAGGCACGAAGTTGATCGATTTCCTTTTGTTGAGTCGTAATGATGGATTCTGCGAGAACTTGGATGCTCTGTAGGGGGACGTCGGCTGCAAGCAGTGCTTGAGACGCGAGCACTGCTTCTTCGTGATGGGGAATCATATGCGCGATAAAGTCGCGTTCACTCGCTATGGCGGAGGTATGGCCATTGTGACCATCTGTCTCGTCGATTGTGATGGCTGGTTCATCGACATGCACATCGACCGAATGGCTGGTCTTTTTTGCTAGACCGAGATAACTAATAATACTTCCTACTAAGAGGATGCTCACAACGATTGTGATGCGCCGCGCGTGCAGCATAACGTAGAAGAATTAGTTTCTAAAACCACCAACGCTTTTCTAGCCTAAGTATAGCAAATACGCACGCCCCGCAATAGAGAGAAGGGGAATAGTTAATCTGGCACTGGTCGTTTTTACGTAGTAGAACTAATGTATTGACGGAATAATTTTTTATTAGTATTGTCAAGATGTCCCATTAACCATTGGAGAGGGGTCAGTCATGGGAATTGTGTTCCTTGCATCAGATCATCACGGTCTCCGTATCCGAAACAAACAGGCGAAGATTGAGAAATGGATCGTTTTGACGCGAGAGATCCTCGAACGTCCAGTTGTCAGGCATGACGGTGAGCCGATTGACCCTGACTCTGGGAGGGTGCACAGAGCGCTTCTCGAGGCGTTTCTGGCTATACCAGGAATTGATGTAGCTATCTCCTACGGCATTGACGACTCGGATCCGCAAGGACCACGTTTGTCACTGCCGCGTCGAATCTGGGCGGAGATGTACCAGGGGGGGTACTTCCAATATCCTCTTTGACTTCTCTCATGATTCCAGGGACCGCGTCCCTTATGGTTCAATTTGGTGCTGGTTGGAAGACGAGTTACCGGATAGGGTAGAGTTGAACAAATGGTCTGACGCGAAGTGGGATGAAGCCACTCGCGCATGGTCCAACCCTGAGCGCTGGAGAACCCTTCTGTTCAGACGTTTGACCTCTCGACAGCTGGAGATCGATCAAGAGATTCAGAATCATTACGAGTCGATCCGTCGCCTCACAAGTGAACGTGAGACGTTGTCTCGCGTTGTGCCATCCTAGTGAGGATGGTGAAGAAGGTGTGTCATTGCTTCGGCGGGCACACCTCTTTGTTTTTTGTCAGCGGTGACTGAATGTTGGTTTATCGAGAGGTAATTATTTCTCAAGTTCTTTCAGTTCTTTTTCAACTTTGGCATATGACAAACCAGGAAAAGTAGTTGAGCTTTTTACTAAACGAAACAGTGAAAATAGCTTCAGCTTCTTATATGCTCTTAAAAGTGCATGTGCCTCGTTAGCATCTTTAATTGCATCGTTAAAATTACCCTTTATTACTTCGAGCTGACCCCTCAGGTTTTAATTAAATTGCACCCAGTGTTGCTGCTCAACTGAGTTTTGGTTAAAGAATAGTTGTAAGCCTTGCCTGTAATCATTAAATCTATTGCTGGTGTCACTCTCAAATCCTGCGAGTGAGTATGAAAGCTTGTTTAATCTATTTAATAAATCTAAATTAGAGACTTCATAGAAATCTAAGTTATCTAATCTGTAATTTTGAAACGCATATGAATACGCTCGATTACTTTCAAGAGCAGATATCCATTCAGCAAATTTTTCTTGGTTGGATAACAGAGTTGCTCTATCACGTATTAGATAGACTTCAACCTTAAGTAGGAGTTTGGTTTCGCACAGCCATTTCTCGTAAGCATCTTTAATAAGCCATGTACAAAAAGCAAATAGTAACGATATTAATATCGAAATCGTAGTGATAGTTAAATCATAAGAAAACTCAGGTTTTGAAAAGTTTTCTACGACAGAGTTAATCATAATTATTTATGAGCATTTCTCGAGTGCTCGAACTAGCTCTTATTGGTGACCCTAAGTAGAGTGAATTGGAACCTTTTATATAAATCAGTCTTAAAATTTCTGTTGTTTAGACGCAAAAACAGCTCGCAGAAGCGAACTCCGTGGAGTTGTCCTTGCGAGCTGTTGCTCTGGGTTGCCTGCTAGACAGCCGAACGGCGTTCCAGTATTTCGGCGATCATCTGAGCCTTGCCGGACGCTGGTGTGACACCTGGTCCAAATGGTGATGCTTCAGCACGCGCAACCTCGGCCTCGTCGTCGGTCTCCAACCAATTCGCCAGTTCATTCTTCAGAACACGGAAAGGGGAACCAACAGAAGGCTCGAACTTGATGAGTGCCGGCAGGTCCCAGCTCAGATGTGACTTCGGCCGACCAGGGCAGAAATAGGCGTCAAACTTGCCGACTGAAGTCTCGATCCCACGCGCCCAAGGGTCGCCGTTCTCGTCGCGGAACCATACGACTGTGGGGAGCGCTTCCTTGAGTTCTTTCAGCACGTCCTCGACGACAAATGCGACCTTGCCTTGACGACTGTTGCCGTTTCGGCTCAGGCTCATGATTTCGACCACGTAGTGCACGCAGTGACGAGGTTCATCCTTGAAATAGAGGAAGACATACGGACCTTGATCGGATGGACGTTTGCAGACCCAGCTACCCTCACGGATTGCCGGATCCAGGGTGTTGGTGACAACGAATTCACGATTCGACATTTCTGTCTCCTGTAGGTGGATGAATGAGGAAGATCACTGCTGCTCAGACGCATTCATTGGAAATACGATAGCACGAAAATTGCTATATGTCAATGTGACCCTACGGAGAATCGAACTCCGGCTTTAAGGATGAAAACCTTACGTCCTAACCACTAGACGATAGGGCCAAAAATGTCTGGGAGACAGTTTTGGTTGAGTGCAATACTCAGTGCCAAATGATCTCCTTTGATCGCTACTCACTTACTTTGCTCCGATACCTTGCTCCAACGTGGCTCAAAGAAGTCGCATATTTATAGCAGATAAACCGCAATCCGTGAAGAGGGGAAACGGGTGTTAGTTGGTCGTACGCATCGTTGCTTTGATGTCGAAACGAGGATTGACTTTCTTGCCGGGATTGAAGATGTCGTCGGGATCAAAGATATGTTCGAGCTCTTTGAAGAGTTCAAGGACTGGCTTCGAGAAGATCTTGTTAAGGTGGGGGGTGCGGATGATGCCGTCGTTGTGTTCACCACAGATATTACCCTTATATTTTACGGCGGTAGCAAAGAATCGCTCTGACATTTTTTCAACGAGGCGGGGAGTCGTCTTGTCAGTGAAGTCAAGAAGAGGGTAGAAGTGGAAGTGTCCGTTCCCACCGTGACCATGGATGGCGGATTGAACATTGAATTCCTTGAGGAGCTTTTTGATTTCGATGAAGAAACGGGCCATATGCTCAGGTGGAACGGTCATGTCCTCGAGGAAGGCAGCGGGGCGCTTCTTGGGGTCGAGGAATTTTGAGAGTGAGTAGCTGGCGCGGCGAACCTGGAGGTACATTTCAATTTCGTGTGGGTTCGTGATGACGCGAGCCTTGGTGGTTTTGGTAGAGACGGCTTTAGCGATGGTGGCAGCGGGAGTCTTTTTGGTGGTGGCTTCGTCGAGTGTGATGAGGACGGTGAACTCGGGGATCTTGCGGCCAAAGCGAATGTGGTAGGTGGTGTACATCGCCAAGAGGACGCGGTAGTAGTCGATGCCGGTGAGGCGCGCCTTGAAGAAATCCGGGTTTTTGAGCGCCAGGTCAAAGGTGAGCGCGTCAAAGATTTCAACGTTGATCGGATCGTACTTGAGGGCAGTGACTATCGAATGGGCGGCTTCATCAAGCGAGAACAACGGGAGGGCGAGAAGAGTAGTGTTTTTCTGGATAGGGATGGCTCGCATCACGATGTGGGTGATGATGCCAATTGTTCCTTGGCTCCCTGAAAAGAGTCGTGTGAGATCGAAGGTGCCGTGACCTTTCTTAAATGACGCAATACCTTGAGGGCAGACATGCCAGAGGGCGTACCCAGCAGAGTTCTTGGCGGTTTTGGGCTTTCCTTTCATAATCGTCGTCTCATTCTTTTCAATGAGAGAATACACCTCGCGCGTAATGCGACCGTACTCATGCTTTTCCTTCATGAGTGACTTGAGTTCCTTGTAGGTCATGGGGGCGACGGTGTAGCTTTTGCCGTCAGCAAGAACGACACTCAACTCAGCTACCCAGTCCGCACAGTGGCCGTAGCGCAGAGAGTCGGGACCGGCAGAGTTGTTGGCCACTGCACCACCGATGGTGCAGATGTCTTTTGACGCGGTGTATGATGGGATGTACATGCCGTGACGTTTTAGTTTCTTTTCAACGTCACGCCACATCGCACCAGGTTCGGTGGCGATGGTCGCACCGTCTTTGGTGAGAGTGACGTCACCGATACGATTGAGGTGCGGTACGGTATCGATGACGATTGAGTCAGTCAGTGAGCCACCCGAGAGTCCAGTGCCCGCCGCTCGGGGAGTGAGTGAGAGTGAGGAAAACCGCTTGGTTTCTCGAGCGATGACGGCAGTTGCCAGTTCAACGTCATGAGCGGTCTTGGGTTGGATGACGACCTGAGGTCGGATATGGAAAATACTCTCATCCGTACTGTATTTCTCGAGAATGTGCTTGGCGGAAGATATACCTCCTCGGAACCCTGCCTCGCGGAACATTTTTTCGATGAGGAGGTGGCCGAGGGGATGTCGCTTAATCGTGGTGGCGAGATGCTTTGAGGCTTGTTGTGCGATTGGCGATGGCGAGGTGACGTGGGCGTGTGTGTGCGTTTTTGTTGACGTACCTTTTTTACCTCGTGTCGAGGAGTGTCTTTTTGCTCGTGACGCAGCAACAACCGGTATTATGAGAGAAGAACGACGAGTCATGACATCATTCTATCGTATGGACGTCGGAATATGGTACCCTTAGTCCACATGACGCAAGAGACAGCCCTCACGATCCTCAAGACTGGCGCAAATGTTTTTTTGACAGGTGCACCCGGTGCCGGTAAGACATTTGTGATCAATCAGTATATTGCGTGGCTTGAGGCGGCTGGCCTTTCCGTCGCGGTCACGGCGTCAACTGGTATTGCGGCGACGCATATCGGTGGTCTTACGATTCATTCCTGGAGTGGCATTGGGACGAGAGATACTCTCACGCATGCTGATCTTGATCACATTGTGACGAAGGAACACATTGTGAAGCGTCTCAAGCGAACTCACGTACTCATCATAGATGAGATATCGATGCTCGATGGAACACTTCTTGATATGGTGAATGTCGTGTTGCGTACCGCTCGAGGGAGAAAGGAAGCGTTCGGTGGCTTGCAGGTTATTCTTGTTGGTGACTTCTATCAGCTACCACCAGTGCGGCGAGTTGGTGATGTTGCGCGGTATGCATTTGAATCAAGAGCCTGGGATGATCTACGTCCACTCATCTGTTATGTTGATGAGCAGCATCGTCAGTCAGATGAATTACTACTGGGTCTTCTGTCATCGATTCGTCGCGGTGAGGTTGAGGAAGAACACTACACGCTCCTTAATGAACAGACGAGCATTGATTACGAAGGGATCGAACCAACGCGTCTGTATACTCATAACGCGGATGTTGACGCTGTGAATCTCGATAAGTTGAATGAACTACGTGGGATGGCCCGTTCGTATAAAGCAACTGGGAAGGGAAGTACCGTACTCGTTGAGTCGCTATTGCGCAATTGTCTTTCGCCGGCTCTTTTGACACTGAAGGAGGACGCGATGGTGATGTGTACCAAGAATAATTTCGAGGGAGGGTATGCGAACGGGACGCTTGCTCGGGTGGTGAGTTTTTCGACAGAAGGCCATCCAATCATTGAGACTGCCGATAAGCGACACTTGACCATTGAGCCGACCTCGTGGGAAGTCGTAGAAGATGGGAAAGTCCGAGCGTCGATTGAACAGTATCCACTTCGACTCGCATGGGCAATCACGGTGCATAAGAGTCAGGGAATGTCACTCGATGCTGCTGAAATGGATCTTTCAAAATCATTTGTCTATGGTCAAGGGTACGTCGCACTGTCCCGAGTTCGATCTCTGGCTGGACTGAAAGTGCTCGGCGTGAATGCGACGGCGCTCCAGGTAGACCCACGTGTCATTGGACAAGATGAGCGGTTTGTTGCCGACTCTCTTGCTGCCGAAGAGACGTTTGCTGCTATGGAGCAGTCAGAGATTGGGGAGATGCATGAACGATTTGTCAAAGCTTCTGGTGGCAAGATGCCATCAAAAGATGCGGCTGGTACATATAAACGAACCAAAACCCAAACACCACAGTCGACGTACGAAGAGACGAAGAAGCTTTTTGATCAAGGTTTGACGATTGAGGCGATGGCCGCCAAGCGCGGTCTCACGACAGCAACGATCATCTCGCATATTGAATATTTGATTGAGACGAACGGGATTACGAAAGCCGCGCTTCGACTTCTGCTTGAGAAGCAGCCATTGTTTCAAGAATCAGAAAGGGACATACAAACTGCGTTTTCTCGGGTAGGTACAGAAGCGCTTAAGCCTGTGTATGATGAACTTGGCGGAGCGTACGAATACCCGATGTTGCGGCTTGTTCGGTGTTTGCTTTAAAACTTATTACACATACTTCTTGTTGCTAAATAGACTAGATTGATCTATACATGATTTATATGTTAAAAAAATATCGTTTATATCAAATATCGGCAATTGGATTTGTGTTCTGTGTGATGTTAGTAAATGTAGGGTTTGCACATGCTGACAACAGTATCCTCGCAGCTCAGTTGCAACAAATGCGACAGCAACTAGAGCAAATGCGATCCACCACGTCTGTATCCATTGGGACATCAACATCTCAGTCCCAGGGTTATTTTAAGGGTATAGAAAATCAGATCCAAAGTTTACGAAGGGGTGTCCCAGATCCAAAAGTAAGATCTGTTGTAGCTACCTCAACTGCGTCGAGTGCAAAGTTACGTGATAAGGCTGTTGAAATAAAGGGGATAGAATATAAGGCACAAAGTACAATTGAGGCTGCAGAAAGATTGGTCTCTCAAATAGCCTCTTTTCGTCGAGATGACGACGCTTCGGTGCGTATGAGTAATCAGCTTATGTTGATTGCAGTAAGGCAACAACTAGATGCGGCTAAGCGTGCAATGAAGAATAAACGCTATCAACTCGCTTTGACTTTAGGATTAAAGGCTCTAACTGACCTGGAGCGTATATCTGGGAAAAATGTCGACATAGTTCAAAAAAGCAACAGCACAACAACCCCTGCCTGTATGATGTTTGGAAAGTGTCTGCCACAGGCTATAGACAAAAACGGTGCCCGAGATCAAAAGTCTAGTACTTCCACCCGAAGTCGTTTTGCCTGTACGATGGATGTGCATACATGTCCTGATGGTACCGTGGTTGGGAGAACAGGTCCAAGTTGTGTATTCCGATGTCCAAGACTGTGAGACCAATGATTTCATCCTTGTGTAAGTAACAGGAGATTCAGATCAGGGTATATAAACCAACATCCTCTACAGGATGTTGGTTTATATCAATCTTTGGGAGTAAAACCCTCACCTTCGGGCGATCTTTTTAAGATGCTAGGGTAGAACGAATGAATCTATACCAAAAGAGTTCGCAAACCGTATGCGGCTGCAAATAGTATCTTATCTGGACGATTACATAATGACTCCTCTGTCCATATTTTTCAATCCCGTTGCATGCGATACAGTTAGCCTAACAGGCTTATCACTATTGTTTCGTGCAGTACTTCTTGAATTACTGTGTTGTATACTTATTGAATATTATGTATAAAAATAAACTATTATTGTCTGTGAGCTTTTTATTTTTTTTGAGCTTATCGTATGCACTTTCAGCAAGTGCACCTCATATTCATTTTAATCTGTCACTAAAAAATTATTTACATCCTGACTACGACTTTTCATTAACGACCGTTTTTTTTCCACTAGTCTCTGGAAATATAGTCGAGATGTTTCCTCAGGTAGTTGGTATGGACCAGTCTAATGACTCAGTTAGATTGTTGCAAGATATTCTTGCGTCGAATCCAAGCTTTCTTACAGAGAGTGGTAAGAGTGGGATATTTGATGCGACAACATCTGTCGCTCTGAGAAATTTTCAAACGTCAATCGGGCTTGAAGAAACTGGCACATTTTCATTGAATACTCGGAATGTTCTCAATCAAACATTGCAGAAGTATCCCTTCGAACGTTACAAAAATTCGTTTCTTCGGAATACCACTATTCGCTACTTCATGCAAGAGATTGTCGTTGAACTTGTTCTGCCTAACCAGATTAATAATGGGAAGGTCGTTGTGAACTCTCCTCTCCGAGTTAGCACCACATCGCCACTAACGGATGTTGCAACATTACAGCGAGTACTTCGAACTGATAGGAGGATTTCATACGGAGTACGATTGACAGGCTTGATTGACAGGTCAACATTTCAGGCGACACATAAATTGTTACGACGGTACCGTCTGCAACTCGGGGGACCTGCGTCCAACATTTCCAACATAAATCATATTAATCTTCTGTATGGGGCCACAACTACCCAGATCTTGTCGAGTATCCTTGCTGTGAATAATTCCTCCAGCATTCGTCCAGATTTGCTTCGACTACCTATCGTCTCTCCTAAGTTATTAGTGTCTAACAGTATCCGGACAGTGTCAGGGATCACGGTGACAAGGAATTATCGATCTGATAACACCAATGTGGTTGTGAGGTACAAGGATGGTACGACTGAGACATTCATTCTTACTATAACGGCACCAAAGGCACAGGTAGAGAGAGAAATAGCTCGAAAACTGGGCCGAACAGATGTGGAATTGACGGGATTATTTACACATCGCACTGCGTATGGACGAGATTTTAGAAGAATTGTACTTACCGTTAACGGATATGATGAGATGAAGCTCGATCTTGGTTATGCTGATGGTTTTGCAACAACAACCAAAATCACATCACGTCATATTGATGGCTTTGTGAAACTTATCTATGGTAATGATCGACGTGCGTATGAGGAGGATGTACGAGACAATCTTATAAAAGCTCGGGCTGGCGAAGACATAAGTACGGGCATTAATAAGGCGATTGCCCGTTTCTTATTTATTGATGAGAATACCGTTGATCGTTTGTTGACTATTGATGTAGCAGCATCGGCAACCGATCTCGGTGATGGGTCTTCTGATCCAGATCCTTGTGCTGGAGGAGGATGTGGTGGATAGTGCATGCGTACGTTAGGCAGGATATCTATATGGCCCTTTGGTAAGCGACGACGTCAACGAAGACGACAGACACGATCTTCCGTCCCACGTACCTTTGGTGATACTCAGCGAAATTTCCTCGTTAGTGAGCTTGATCGTTATGCCGATATCCTCGGAGTATCGTACCAAAAATGTTTTATACGTAATCAGCGTACTCGGTGGGGGAGTTGCTCCTCAAAAGGAAACATTAATCTAAGCTACAAGCTTCTCTATGTACCACGTTGTGTTCGCGAGTACATACTTATTCATGAATTATGTCATATTTCCGAATTTCATCATGGTGATGCTTTTTGGCAACGTGTTGCAACATTTTGTCCATTGTATCGAGACCGGATACTGACATTGCGTGAAATGGAGAAGATAACACGGAGACGTGATGAGTTGCTACAACAGTATACAAAGCAGCATGCCTGTTTAAGCTGCTGTGAGCGTGACAGTCATAACGTCAAGGTGTAGAGTGTACGAGTTATTATGAAAAATGTACTACGATTCGTTGCTATCTTTTCAGTTATTGGATTAAGTCTCGTGTCTTTCGTCCATGCCGAAGAGGTGAGTCAGACACCTGAGACTACTCCCGCCTCTATCTATGTATTTGGGAGAGATGATTGTGGTTTTTGTAAGGCGCTCTTTGCTTTTCTTCAGGAGGAAGATGTGCCGTTTACCTACCTTAATATCGTTAACGATGACGCTGCTGCGAAGCTCTATGATGAGGTTGTAGCAAAGCATGGTCTCTCTAAAGTCACTCCGATTACTGTCGTTGGTGAAAAGGTTTTTCTCGGCTTTAATGGTGAACGAACTACCGGAGTTGCAATACAAAGAGCACTCAATGAAGCAGATCATGGGTCGATTCGAACTATTGAAGATCATCTACGGTATGCTCCAGCGCAACAGGTCACTCTCGAAGGTGGTTGTAGCGGTATCGTGTGTGATGAAGGTGATCAGTCAGCCGCTTTTGTGTTTGAGTTACCACTTCTTGGTATTGTTGACCTTCGTTCATTCTCGCTCGGCACTTTATCGTTTGTTCTCGGCGTGATTGATGGGTTTAACCCCTGTGCAATGTGGGTACTCATCACGTTTTTGGTACTCTTATCTCAAGCCGGAAGTAAAAGGAAGATGATTGTTCTTGCTGGAATCTTCATTGCTGCACAAGGTATCATGTACAACCTTATTCTCAATGTCTGGTACAAGACATGGGACTTTGTGGCACTTGATCATATCGTTACTCCTCTGGTTGGAATCCTCGCTCTTCTTGGTGGTTCATTTTTCTTGTGGCGATGGCATAAGAATAAGAGAGTACAACTCGTGTGTGATATTACGGATATCGAGACACAATCAAAGACAATCAACCGTTTCAAGCAGATAGTGAGTGCTCCTATCACGCTTGCATCTATCGGAGCCATTCTTTTGATTGCATTTTCGGTTAATATTATCGAATTTGCCTGTTCGATTGGTATCCCTCAAGCCTATACAAAGATTCTTGAACTCAACCTCTTGTCGTTTTTGGAACGGCAGTGGTATATATCAGTCTTTACGGTCGGTTATATGCTTGATGATGTTATTGTATTCTCACTTGCGATTTGGGGGTATTCTCGACTCGAAGCTCATGGGGGTAAGTATGCACAAATGTCACTCCTTGTTGGTGGTGTGTTGATGTTCTTGCTCGGGGTACTTCTTATTATCGATCCTAGTGCGCTTGTTTGGTAGTGTCGAGTGTCTGCATTAGGTCTTGTTGCATGATTCCTCCAATTCTTTTGATTGATAAACCAAAAGGAATGAGCTCATTTTCGGTACTTCGGGAATTGCGTTGGCGTACAGGTTATCAGAAGTTTGGACATGCTGGAACTCTTGATCCACGTGCGTCTGGATTACTTCTTGTTGGTGTGAACAAGGGAACAAAATTACTGACCGGACTTGTTGGGCTCGATAAGTGGTATACCGCCGTGATTCTTATAGGTGAACGTCGTACGACCGGTGACATGGAAGGGGACATTGTTGAAGAAAGGCCGTATATCGGTGATCGGTCCCAGGTACTTCTCGAAGAAACGCTTGAGGGTATGCTGGGTGAACTGCAATTACCGGTTCCTGTGTATAGCGCGATAAAACAACAAGGAGTACCGTTGTATAAGCGTGCTCGACAGGCAAATCTACGCGGAACGTCGATACTAGACACACCAAAACGTCGCATGGTGGTATACGACGCCTCACTAGTTTCGGTAGTTGAGCGAGACAAACCGTCGCCTCGGTGTCTCGTGACGGTGCGTTTTCATGTTAGTAGCGGTACCTATATTCGTTCACTCGCAGAGGAATACGGACGACGACTTGGATATCCAGCGACATTGTACGATTTACGAAGAACGAGTATTGGACCGTATCATGTTAAAGACGCTACCAAACTTTCCTCGTTTGGTACTATGCAAAGAGTTCTTCGACGACTTCTTTTACGTCTTTTCCGTCGGCTTGGCCGGCGAGCTTCTTCATAACCGCACCCACGAGTTGCCCCACCTTACTCTTGTCAGTACTACCGAGTTCTTGCTGTAGTGCAATCGCAATCGGGCGGATGGCCTCTTTGGACATAAGAGTTGGGAGGTATGATTCTAGGACTGCTAGTTCTTCCTTTTCTGGGAGAGCGAGTTCATGGCGCTCTGCTGCTTCAAATTGTACAATTGATTCTTTACGTTGCTTCGCGAGTCGCTTGATTACTTGAAGTACCTCAGCATCCTCAAGTTCTTGTTGTGGAGTTCGACTCGTCGCAACAAGCTCGTTTGTACAGGCGGTAATAATGCTACGTACCGTTCGGAGACGAACCTCGTCTTTGGCTTTCATGGCTTCTTTAAGAGTGGTACGTAGATCGGTGTGTAGTGACATATAATTTTGCTTAGGTCTGTAGTGTACCATACTGATTTCTGTACATCGAATCCTTCGTTTCGTATGCTACACTTTGCTTCATGGAATTCGTTTTTGTCTTGTCGGTAGTGTTGTTACTCCTCATTCTTGGCCTTTTGGTCTATGTGTTTTTTATCAAATCTGATAAAAAAACTGACGACCAAACACTGCTGCTACTTCAGCAGCAGCTCCAGCACCTTTCACGCACGCTCGATGAAAAATTATCTGAAGCGAACAAATCAATGCAAGAGGGGAGTCGGTTGCAGTTTCGTGAGAGCCGAGAACTCATCCAGGAGATTAATCGTGAGATGAATGAGCAGTTGCGAAATGTCGTGCAAAAGACGACTGAGGTGAGTGAGAGCAGTAAGCAGGTATTCCAAGTAGCTGACCAGCTCAAAGAGTTACAGAGCATTCTCAAGAATCCAAAGCAACGAGGGATACTGGGTGAGTACTATTTGGAGACCGTACTACAAAATGTCCTGCCACCAGAGAGTTTCAAGATGCAGTATGCCTTCGGGGACGGGGAGATCGTGGATGCGGCGGTATTTGTGAAGGGAAAGGTAATTCCCGTGGACTCCAAATTCTCCCTTGAGAACTATAATCGTTTTGCTGAGGCAGCAGATGGTGCTGACAAAGTGACGTACGAAAAAGCATTTTTGAATGATCTGAAGCTCCGCATCACGGAGACTGCGAAGTACATACGCCCAACGGAGCAGACAATGGACTTTGCCTTTATGTTCATTCCGCACGAGGGAATCTACTATGACCTTCTCTCCAACCGCATTGGCGCTGGTGAAGAAAATATGATCCAGCGTGCCGCTGGGAAGTACCGTGTCATCATCGTATCCCCGACGTCATTCTTGGCTTATCTTCAAACAGTTCTCCAAGGATTGAAGGCGCTTGAGATTGAAGAAAAGGCACAAGACATCATAAAGAATGTCGAAAAGCTACGCGGGCACATTGAAAAGTATAATGAGTATTTTACAAAGCTTGGCAACGCGCTTTCGACAACCGTGAATCACTACAATACTGCCCATAAAGAGTTAGGGAAAGTGGATAAGGATATTCTCAAGATCACAGGGGAGACAGCTGGCGTTGAGTCGCTCACGCTCGATCGACCCCAAAAAGATGAGGAGTAGGGTAGAGGGACAGGATATTGAAGTCGGGAAGTTGTTTGACAAAATACTAAAAGTGTGATTTTATATTGAGCAGAGACCTGACATTGTGTTGGGTAGGAGAATTTCATGGTTGACGTGTCGCTCACCGACGCGGTTGGGTGTCTTCTGTGCGGCGTTTTCTACGCCGTCGGAATGGCAAATTTCGACCTGACACACCGCGGAACGCCGTGGAATCACCCGAAGAAAAGGATCGGCATCCTCCTTGGGACAGGCCTCGCCCTTTGGGGTGTTTGGCATGTCGTTGCCAACCTTCTGTAGGGCAACCAGCACCTACGTAATCCGCACACCCCCTCACGTCACCTTGACGGGAGGGGGATTGCATTTTTAGACAGTTTCTTGTATTATGGCGCGCACTATGGCAACAACAAAGGCTCAGAAAGATGCATTTGCAGTAATCGCAACTGGCGGCAAGCAATATGTCGTATCTGTCGGTGACACACTTGAGGTAGAACTTATTGGTGATCACAAGGAGGGAGATACGATAGAATTTGATTCAGTTCTTATGACTGATGACGGAAAGGCTGTGAAAGTAGGTACTCCGTACACCGGTGGTAAAGTAAAAGCGACCTATCTCGGTGAAACGAAGGGTCCAAAGCTCACGATCGTTCGCTACAAGTCAAAGAGTAACCGCGATCGACGCGTCGGACACCGTCAAGCGTACGCAAAGGTGCAAATCGCCTCGATCTAACTCCTCAAAAAACTCCCGCAACCTGCGGGAGTTTTTTTGATGCTTAGTTTGGAAGTCTGTGTGTAATAGCGTTTTTGATAGTTTCTGGGTCTGCGTACTCAAGCTCGCTTCCGGTTGATAGTCCGCGACCGAGGTAGCTTATCGTGACTGCTGAGTCTTTAAGTTGCGGCGCCAAAAGAGAGGTTACGTACCGGCCGGTGTTCTCTCCGTCAGCGTTTACCGAAAAAGCGAGAATAATTTCTGAAAGCACGTTTTCGTTGCGTCGACGTTCTATTGTTGCAGAAAGTGATACTGCACGAACTTTCTCTTTATGATTACTCGATTGGAGTAGTGATACGGTTCCGCCGAGTACGAAATAGAGGCCATCATAGACGCCGCTTCGTTCGATGGCATCGACATCAGTGTCATGAGCAACAATAAGGAGCTTGCGGTGGTCACGGTTGGGATCATTGCAGATTGAGCAGGTTGGGTCACTGTACTGCGTCGAGAAGTAACGGTGACAGGTTGTACACTCATGGACACTACCGCGTACCTTGGTAATCAGTTCTGAAAATTGAACTGCTTCATCCTTGGGCAGCTTCAGTATGTGAAAGGCAAAGCGTCTCGCTTGTCGAATACCCACACCCGGGAATTTTTCAAATGCAGCAATAAGAGCATCAAGTGGCGGCATAGCTAAAAGTCGTCACCCGTACCAGGAAGGGCACTGTGGTTCGTGTCAAGATTCATGAATCGTACATGCTTACCATCGAAGTACAGTTCTGCTGCTCCGACTGGGCCGTTACGATGCTTCTCAACGAGAATTTCTGCGATGTTTGGACGCTCTGATTCCTTATTTATTTTGTCTTCACGGTGGATAAACATCACAACGTCAGCATCTTGTTCGATCGAGCCTGAGTCACGGAGGTCGGACAGTCGAGGCTTACCACCGCGTTGCTCGACGGCACGAGAAAGCTGCGAGAGAGCAATAACCGGTACCTCAAGATCACGAGCGAGAATTTTTAGAGAGCGAGAAATCTCAGTGACTTGTTGCACCATAGAGTCACTTGCCTTGGTGGCTGTTGGACTCATGAGCTGGAGGTAGTCGACAATGAGAAGGTCAAGACCATGTTCATTTTTAAGGCGTCGTGCGGCGGAACGCATCTTGAGGATGTTGTTACCAGCCTGGTCATCGATGTGAATTTTAGCTTCAGAGAGTCGGGCCATTGCTTCTTGGACAGCAGCAAATTCCTGATCATTAGACAGTCGACCAGTACGAAGCTTCCATGAATCAACACCTGCTTCTGCGGCAAGCATACGGTCAACTAACTGTTGATCAGACATTTCAAGTGAGAATATACCAACAGAAGCGCCGTATTTGAGAGCTGCATTACGGGCGACATCAAGCGCAAAGGTTGTCTTACCCATCGAAGGTCGAGCCGCTAAGATGATAAGATCAGACTTTTGGAAGCCGGCGAGAAGATTGTCGAGTGCAGTAAAGCCAGATTGGACACCACGAGTTTCGCTCTGATTGGCACTTAAATACTCAAAGCGTTCCCATGCTTCAGAAAGCGAACTTCCAATTGTTTTAAACTTTTGAGCACTGGGTGACTGGGTGGCATGAAAGATCTTTTTTTCTGCTTGATCAAGTGCTTCGTCGACGCTCTCTGGATCGGAGTAGCCAATTTCTGCAATTTCTTCCGCGGCATAGATGAGGCTTCGGAGAGACGATTTACCAGCAACAAGTTCGGCATAATAGAGACCGTTACCGGCAGCAGGGACAGTCTCAATGAGTTCGGTAATGAAGGGGGCACCACCGACTCGGTCGAGCGTACCATTGTCGCGTAGTTTTGAGACAACGGTTACAACATCGATCGGGTCACTTTTGGTAAAGATCTGGAGGATGGCCTCGTAGACGATACGGTGCTTATCAACATAAAAGCTCTCGGGATAGACCATCACCGACACGTCATGAAGGACATCGGGCTTCAGCATAATGGCACCAAGGAGGGCTTTTTCGGCATCAGTGTTCCGGGGAGGTGTGCGGAGTGAGCGGTTTGTCGTTTTGAGGTCATTCATACAGTGTGTGCGGATTGTACCACGGAAATCAGAGATGTGATTTCTGGGGATTTGTGTTGATAGATTTGATCTATTCCGTATTGTTGTTACTCACCTTGGTACGTCGATATTTTTGGACCTTGGGGTGTGTCTTCGACAGTAAATCCTCGGAGGTTAATTTTTTCTCGGAGCATATCGGCTTCTAGCCAATTACGAGCCAGTCGGGCAGCCTCTCGTTCACCGACGAGTGTCCGGACATCATCAGGTACTTCTTCAGCAAGGAGGACGCCTAGTGTTCTGACACCTTCGTAAAGTGGTGATCGGAGACCGAGGTCGAAAATGGTATCAAACACATGGAGTGTGGCACATTTCACATCATCTGAGATTGTGCGATCTTTGGTAAGTTCCCAGGTGAGAGCAATTGCTGAGGGTGTATCGAGATCATCAGCTAAATATGATCGAAATCGCTCAAGATACGTTGGGTTGGGAACACCAGCTTGTTGCTTGTAGTCTTCATACACATATCGCCGTAGACGAAAGAGTGCCTGTTTGGCTGCTGTGAGTGCTTCCCACGTGAAATTGACCGGGGAACGGTAGTGAGACGTAAGAAGGAGGTATCGGTAATCTTCACCAGTGAATCCGCGCTCGACGAGATGTCGCATGGTGATGCTGTTGCCGAGCGATTTACTGATTTTTGTTTGATCAATCGTAATGAATTCGTTGTGGAGCCAGTATCGAGTAAATTGTTTACCGGTTGCACATTCGCACTGTGCAATCTCAGCGTTGTGATGCACTGGTATGTGATCAATACCCCCGGTGTGGATGTCGATCTGCTTGCCAAGTGTGGCCATCGCCATCGCTGAACATTCAATATGCCACCCAGGAAAACCTTTCCCCCAACGACTGTCCCAACCGAGCAGTCCCTTCTTCCAAACGGCAAAATCTGCGGGGTGATGCTTTTCGGTATTGATGGTGACCCGTGCGCCACTGCGTTGCTCTGCAATAGAAATGTTTCCTAAGGCACCATACGCAGGAAACTTCTCTATTGAAAAGTACACACCGTCACTCGTTTCGTAGGTGTAGCCTTTGGCGTCGAGTGTTTCTATGAGTCTGATTTGAGCACGTATGTAGTCACTTGCTCGCGACCACGTGGTAGGGGGTAGTATACGAAGCGCTGCATAATCATCTTCGAAGGCTTTGATATAGCGATCAGAAAGTTCTCGCATGGCGGTGAGTGTCACAGGGAGTCCTTCGCGCTTCAACCCTTTCATCATTTTGTCTTCACCCGCGTCACCATCGTCAGTTAAGTGACCAAAGTCAGTGAGGTTGATGGTGTGGGTAACATCGTACCCATGAAATATAAGAGTTCTTTTGAGAATATCAGCAAAAATGTATGAGCGAAGGTTGCCAATGTGTACATAGTCATACACGGTTGGCCCACAGCTGTACATAGTGACTTTGTTCTTTGTGAGAGGTATGAATTCTTCCTTTTGTGTACTGAGTGTATTGTATAAGAAAAGCTTTGTTTCTGGTTCGAGCGAGCTTTCTTTTTTGCGTAATCGTTGCCACAACATAGCAGTAGTGTAGCAAAGCTTCCCTAAATCTCACAGTACCCAGGCACTCGATTGGTCGTCTTATGGGAGACGTGTCATAATAGCTGTGTTATGGATTCAGAACTTTCTTCATCAACAGAGCGTCCTCATATTCTCAGTGTGGTCCTCGCGTTTATGTTAGCGGTAGGTGCCTTCCTTGGGGGGATGTCACTTCAGTCGTATGCCGCCGAGACCGAGCAGCTTGCTGGAATCTTTTCTATTTTTGCACCGAAGGCAATACAGGTGGCCGAAAACCCAGTTGACATGACGGAATTTTGGAAGGTCTGGAATCTTCTTGATCAGCACTATATTGCTGCAAGTAGTACAAAGACTATTTCAAATGAAGAAAAATTGTATGGTGCGATCAAAGGTCTTGTTAGTTCATACGAAGATCCATATACCGTATTTCTGCCGCCCGAAGAAAGTAACGCCTTTGCTCAAGATATAGCGGGCAACTTTGGTGGTATTGGTATGGAGGTTGGTAGTCGAGACGGTGTTCTTACCGTTATTGCACCGCTTAAGAATACTCCCGCTGAAGCGGCAGGACTTTTGGCAGGGGATTACATTCTCAAAATTGACGGAGTAGAAACAGATGACATGGTTGTTGATCAAGCGGTCTCTGTCATTCGTGGGGAGAAAGGAACAGCGGTCACGTTAACGATTTTCCGCGAAGGAGAGCTCGAGCCGCGTGATGTCGCCATTGTTCGGGACACAATTACGATACCTACCGTTGAAACTGAAGTTATTGATGATGTGATGATTGTTAGCTTGTATAGTTTTAATGCGGTTTCTGAACAAAAGATGCGCGAAGCAATGGAAGAATTCTCGAGGAGTGCCGCGACAAAAATGATCCTTGATCTTCGAGGTAATCCTGGTGGCTACCTACAAAGTGCTGTTGCGATTGCTAGTTTCTTTTTGCCTCCTGGTAAGATTGTTGTACGAGAACGTCACGGAGAAGATGGTCAGGATCGTCTACTGCGAAGTACGGGAAGGATTGTGGGCAGTAAGCTTCCGACAGCGATGGTTGTATTGATCGACAATGGTTCGGCATCGGCTTCGGAGATACTCGCTGGAGCGCTAAAGGAGCACGGTGTTGCTAGTTTGATAGGGGTAAATACGTTTGGAAAAGGGTCGGTGCAAGAACTCCTGTCATTACCTGACGGTTCTTCACTCAAAGTAACTGTCGCGCGATGGCTTACACCGAACGAAGTATCCATTTCGGACGGCGGATTGGCACCTGACTATGAGGTGGTTCGTACACCAGAAGAACGATTAAAAGGTGTAGATCCACAACGTGAAGCGGCCCTTTTGGTCATTCATGGTAAGCCAATAGTCAGTGCAAGTTCGACATCGCCGATTGAGTAAGTGATAGGTTGCGTGATTGATTTGAATTGTTATGATTACGATTCAAGCTGACGCAAAGACACGTAGATTGTTGCGTTGGTAATTTGTTTTTATGAAAGTCATACTGTTACGAGATGTCGCTAAAATAGGAAGAAAGGGATCGGTTGTAGAAGTTCCAGATGGATTTGCGCTTAACAGACTCCTCCCTAAAAAAGATGCGGTTGCTGCTACAGCTGCTTCGCTCCGCCAACATGCTGCGCTAGTGTCCCAGGCAGAGGGACAGAAGAAGGCGCGATTGGCTGAGGTATCACAGCAGGCGGCGACGCTAACGGCAACACCGCTTGTTATAACAAAGGTTGCAAATGAACAAGGTCATCTTTTTGAGAGTATCCATGTTGCGGATATTGTCACTGTCGCCTCGGTACGTGGCGTTATGCTTGATCCCAGTACGCTTGTGGTACCGGTCATCAAAGCCGTTGGTGAGCACTCGATTGAAATCGTTGCTGGTACAAGTAGGCATACAGTGCCGATTATTGTAGTAGCAAAGTAATATAATCAATAACTATATGGTAACGAAGCAAAATACAATCGTTGTTTCCGTCGTTCTTCTTGCAACGCTGCTTGGTACATTTGGACTTGCGGCATGGTTGGGGAGTGGAACAGTGGCAAGAGAAGAGATAACAAACAACGATGCATCTCGACCAGTGCCACCATTGAACGAAGTAGATTTACAGGCCTATCAAGTAACTATGACTAACGAAGCAAATCCAGTAGCCACCTTTACAACCAACAAGGGAACATTTGAGATTGAGCTTTTTGAAGACATGATGCCAATCACCGCTGGTAACTTTATAAAATTGGCAGAGGAGGGATTCTATAACGGAGTTCTCTTCCATCGTGTGATTGACGGATTCATGATTCAGTCAGGTGACCCAATCACAAAGACAAAAGAGTATCTTCGCTACGGCACCGGTGGACCAGGCTATGCAATACCAGACGAGCATATTGCCGGTAAATATCTTACCAATGTTCGCGGCACGATTTCGATGGCAAACAGCGGACCAGAATCTGGCGGAAGTCAATTTTTCATCAACGTTGCTGATAATACGTTTCTTGACTTCGATAAGGAACCACTTTCATCAAAGCACCCAGTCTTTGGAAGGGTTCTTTCTGGTATGGAAGTTGTTGATGGAATCTCAAAGATGGAAGTCAATCAGAATAACCTACCCCTTGAGGAGGTCAAAATAGAGTCAATTACAATCAACCAAAAGTAGTTCTTGGATACCAAAACAAAAACATCCCGCATGCGCGGGATGTTTTTGAAATGAGGGGTTGGTCAATGACTTATAGAGTGGCAACGACATCAACTGCCTTTTTGGAAACTTTACTACCGTCGAAGCGTACCTTACGGATATTTCGATAGGTTACCGTGCCTGGGATTGCTGCAAAAAGAGTGTGGTCTTTACCAATACGTACACCCTTTCCAGCTTCAATCTTTGTGCCGCGCTGTCGAACAATAACCTGACCAGTGGTCACTTTTTCACCAGCACTCTTCTTGATGCCGAGATATTTTGGTTGCGAATCGCGCAGGTTTTTTGCGGTACCGGCGGCTTTTTTGGTTGCCATAGCGTATACTAATTACAGGACATTAACGGCGGGATTATACGTTATATGGAAAAAAAATTCAAGTCTTGGCTTTACAATGAGCAACATTTTTATGCAGCCCTCCTTGTGGGTGTGGGTGTGTCATCTTTCTTCTTAGGGAGACTTTCAGTCTCGTCTGATCTTGTATCGACACCAATGCCGGCAGAGAAAGTTCGCATTATCGAAATCGGATCATCGACGACGTCACTCGAGCCTGTTGCATCGCCGTTGACGACACATTCATCTGTTATTGCTTCTAAATCTGGCACGAAGTACCATCTCGAATCATGTCCTGGTGCCACAACAATCAAACCAGAAAACAGAATTATTTTTCCTAACTCCGAAGCTGCAGAGGCGGCTGGGTATACGAAAGCCGCAAATTGTCCTGGATTATGATAGGGTAGAATAATTGCCACGTTGTTATGATGTCGATACTCAACATACTTTATCAGGCGGCCTATGAATGGCTACGAACGGATATGGGGTACTACACGGCTGCATTTTCATATTACGCGCCGCTCGCTCTCATCCCACTTGTAACATTGTCATTATTTGTCTCAGGGCTATTTTATGGAGCAGATTTCGTCAAGAATATCTTTCTTGACTGGGGGACAGTGTTTGGATCTGATCTGTTGATGCTTATCGAGGTCGCTGTCTCGAATCTTAATCTTGAAGTTCGATCATTTCAGGTGCCGATTCTAGCTGCGTTGTTTTTTATCATGATCAGTGTCTTTGCGTTTAATCTTCTTGGTACCGGCTTTCGACGTATTTGGAATGTTGACGCCCACGGTTGGGCAGCGTGGCGCGCTCAATCGCTACGATCGGCTTTTTTCATTCTTTTTCTGCAGGCCTACCTTGTCGTACTGATTGGTGCAGAGGGATTACTTACGTATTTCTCGGTACCTGCTCTTAGCTTCATCCCGACAATAACGTGGATTATCTTTGTAGCGGGAGTTTTTTTTATGTTGTTTCGGACGCTTGTCCATCCGGGTCCCGGTAGATATGCGTGTGCGATCGGGGCACTAACGTCGTCACTTCTTTTCGTAGCTTCAAAATCTATTGTCGTGATCTATCTTACTGCGAAGCCAGTTCTGACGATTTTTGGTGCGGCCGGTCTCATGTTAGTACTCCTCATTTGGGTGTATGTACTCGCTGCGATTACCTACTATGGGGCACTTGTTGCGCATTTGGTTGATCGGGAAAGGAACGATCACATAGTGTAGTGGTATACTACGAAGTACTATGATAGTTATTGATATCGAAGCGAGTGGCACCGTGTATGACACACACTCAATTATCGCTCTTGGGGCGATTGATTATGCACACCCTGAACGTCGTTTTTTTGGTGAGTGTCGTATTTGGGATGGTGCACACATTATGTCGGAAGCGACCGCAATTCACGGAATTCCTGATGAAGCACTCCGTGATCCACATAAGCAATCAGAAGCAGAACTCGTTCAGGCATTTATGGAGTGGTCACAACACATGGGTGATCGAACACTCGCCGGACAAAACGTTTCGTTTGACAGAGATTTTTTGAAAGCGGCATGTGCTCGTGCACATCTCCCGTGGGACTTAGCGCACCGGACAATCGATACACATACGCTTTGTTACATGCACATGGTAAAGCGCGGTATACAACCTCCAATAGATGAACAGCACCGAAGAAGTGCACTCAATCTCGACGCGGTACTTGTTTATTGTGGTATCCCAGAAGAGCCAGAACCACATAATGCGCTTACGGGGGCACTCTGTCATGCTGAGGTGATCTCTCGACTCCTTGATAACCGTATGCTTCTCCCCGAATTTGCTTCGTACCCACTCCCGTGGTGATCCCTGTGGGTGATACAATGCAGCTATGGTAAAGAAATTATTTGGTTTGGGTAAGAATAAAAAGGAAGCAACTGCGCCACATTGTCGTGTGGTGACGGAGCTTCTTGATCCTAATGCACAAGATGGTGCAATCCAGTCATGGCGAGTGTTTCGGATTATGTCTGAGTTCGTCCAGGGCTTTGAGTTACTACGAAATTATGGACTTTCAGCGACATTTTGGGGGAGTGCACGACTGACACCCGATGACCCGTACTATAAGGCTGCTGAAGAGCTTGCTGCACGTCTGGCGAAGAAGGGATTCGCCATTATCTCTGGGGGTGGTCCCGGTATTATGGAAGCTTCAAACGTTGGTGCTTTTAAGGTGGGAGGTAAGTCGGTTGGACTTAATATCAAATTGCCATTTGAACAAAAGCTAAATCCTTACACAACAGACTCACTCACGTTTGACTACTTCTTTTCACGAAAAGTCATGCTTACCTTTGCTTCTGAAGTCTATGTCTACTTCCCGGGAGGGTTTGGGACCCTCGATGAATTTTTTGAGATCGTGACACTCATTCAGACCAAAAAAATTGAAAGGATTCCGATTGTACTCTATGGAGCTGCGTTTTGGGAGCCACTATTGAAATGGTTTGAGAAGGACCTTATAAAAAAATACAAAACGATCAGTCCTGAAGATATGGAACTATTCCATGTCGTCGATGATGTAGATGATGCGTATAAATTTATTCTAAAGAACGTTGACTGTACTAATATCCGACAAGTGTAGTGTATGCAGATTTCCTATTTTGATGATGCCCGCTTTACTGAAAAAGCCCTCACGACAGAGCAGAAAAAGCTAGTCCCATACCGTACCTACCTAAAGGGACTATCTGCCGCCGCGGGTGTTCCTGAGGTCGCCCTCGTCGGTCCTAAAAACCCTGAGCTCCACGAAGCTCTCGCACTGATCGGCAGGCAGTATCGTCAGGTAAAGACGGTTATTCTCGTCGGTATTGGTGGATCGAGTCTTGGGGTTGAGGCGATTCACATGGCACTCCCTGACACGGGAGTCCGCCTTGTGGTACTCGATGCAATTGCTCCACACCGTTTTACTGATATTTCGGAAATACTCACAAAGGTAAAAAAGTCTACGGATATCGTCCTTTGTGTTACGAGTAAGTCTGGAGCAACAACAGAGACACTCACGAACGGCAGCATCGTGCTTGATATGTTGGTAGAACGCTTTGGTGAAGAGGCGTATCGCCAGGTCGTTGTCATTGGCGATCCTGACACAAAACTTATGAGGCTCGCCAAGCGTAAGGGGATGACACGTGTGCCTATGCCTGTTTCTGTTGGCGGACGATTTTCTGTTGGGACAGCAGTCGGCCTTGTGCCACTCACACTTCTCAAGCACCCCGTTGATGATTTTGTGGAGGGTTTTCTTGATGCTGAAGCGTCTACACTTGAGGCGGTCACGGCAGATGCAGCGGCTCGTCTCGCTCTCTATATCCGAGCAAACTACACACATTACAATTTTTTTGCATTTGAACCACGTCTTGTCAAACTTGCTGAGTGGTACCGTCAGCTCTGTGCTGAGAGTCTTGGAAAAGTAACAAGTAGTGATGGTGTGCCTGTAAGAAAGTACATTGTGCCAACCATATCGACACCGACAGAACTTCATTCCATCGCACAGTTGTATTTGAGTGGAGTTGCGCCGGTTTATACTGATTTTGTCTCCTTTGATGATGATAGTGTTGATGTCAATCTTCCAAGACTACATACGTTCGCACCAGAATTAAAGCGATTTACGGTTCAAGAAGTTGCGACAGCGCTCTATGGAGGAGTGATTAGTGCCTATCAAGAACGCCAGCTCCCATACCGAGCGACAGTTTTTGAGGAGAATATTCCCTATATGATTGGTCAATTTATGGCCATGCGGATGCGCGAAGTGATGTATGTTGCAAAACTTCTTAATGTCGACGCTTTTACACAGCCTAACGTTGAGATTTACAAAGAAAAGACACGATCACTTCTCTCACTATGACCCATGTTCTCTTGGATATTGGTGGCACAAAATCTCGCATTGCAACAAGCCATGATCTAACGACGCTAGCAACAGTCACGTCATTCAAGACTCCAGCCTCATTCAAAGAGGGAACGAAGCGACTTACTGATAGCATTAAGGAAGCGGTTGATGGTAAGAAGATCACTAGTATAGCGGTTGGGGTTCGAGGACTTCTGAATGAAACAAAGACAGGGATTGAAAATGATGCGGTTTTATCGGGT
>JACCDR012628632.1_pt1 | contig 65721 bp, 66 predicted proteins | sample 7446431 | NCBI WGS metagenome assembly JACCDR01 (sample SAMN15323443, study PRJNA562643) | freshwater metagenome | isolation source: river surface water | place: USA:Blue River Watershed | collected 2017-08-17 | reverse complement strand
TAGGCAATGGATACTGGTAGCGATCCAGATCGTCCTGAACATCCTGAGAGATGTCAAAGCGGACAATGAACTGTCTGGTCACTGGATGATAGTCCATCAGATCAAGCTCACAGGCTCGTAGGAGCGCATCAGCAGTCTTCTGGGTATCACCTTTGAAATGCTTGCGTAGAATGCCTACGAGCACAGGGAGAGTGGCTCTCTTATAGAGAACCAGTTGAACCAGTAGATCGAAGCCAAAGTCAGCATCGATACTGTTCTTATTAAAGAAATCTCGGAAGTTAATATCTGCATTAGTAAATTCAGACTTAATCCGAGAATGAAGCTGATTCTTATGGAACAGCTTCTCCATATCGATCTGGTATTGGATCATATCCACCGGGTTATTCTCCTTCTGATTGGATTGCGTTGATTGTGATTGCAAGACGGTCAAGGTAGGTGACGAGAGCATCAAAAGTGTCTTTTGTTGCTTCTCCAAGATCATATCGAGCTTGTGTTTCACTTGGAGAGTTAGGCCCAATAGTGAGCCTACCATCCTTAGTAATACCGATATTGCCACCCCTATACGAAATAGAAATTGTAATGGGTTCATTATTAACTTTCATCCTTTGCCCCAGTATTCATATTTGGAACCAAGGAATGGAAGCCAATCATGGTCGAAGGTGCAATTGAGAGATGCACCTGTGAACATTGGAGCGATTTCGATATCTCGATAGCCTGCTAGACCACAGCCTATCTTGGTAATCTTGAATACTTCATCAGGATTATTATTAGCATAATCAATAAATCCATCTACATATTCATTAATAGTGTTAAGGGGAAGTGTTTGGATAAGTTCATCCTTGGTAGGGATAGCGAAGCTATTACCCTGACGGCCATATCCTTGGCCATAAATGGCTCCCTCATACTTAAGAGCATAGAGAGCGGCTCCAGCACCATGCACTCCTGCAAGGTTGGAACCAAATACAAATATCATTTTAATCCTTTCTCTTTTAGAGAGGCATAAGCCTCCATTTCACTTGCGAGGATATTAGCTTGGTGTGCTCGTTCTTCGATAAAATTGATTTCACTATCCATGAAATCACAAGCAGCTTCACCATGAAGATAAGCACTAGCTAAATAGCCATCCTTTACTTCATTAGCTGCTCGTTTACGAATGAATCTTGCACAGTTCCTGAGATGACTTGGAGTCATTTCAGACCATCTTAGTCTTTGATTATTTGCTGTAGTCCAAATTCTAGCACCATACATTCATTAATTCCTTAATGACGTGGCTGAGTGAGTTCGTTCTCTTGGCTGTAGTCATAGCCATTCCTGACACCCACAGCATACATTTGCATCATTGGTTCAGAGATATTCGAACCAGCCATGGTCTGCATGTTGCAGAAGCCAGCGATGTAAGCCAGCACACCTGCATGTTGAATGTCGAGTGAGACATTATCGATTGGAAGAGGCTTACCCCTATTATCGACAACAGAGACAGGGAAGACCTCATCTCCGATCTTGGCTCGGATAGTTTCGATCATGTCCATGAGCTTAGGAATATCATTGGAAATGACATCCTTCATCTCATCAGACATTTCAGAATCGGTTTCGAATTCTTCCATTTCAATCATAGTAATGTTCCTATTACGATTATGATTATGACTATTATGACGGTGGTAAAACTAATTCTTTCCATCGTTGTGCATAGCCCAATATGTGTCTGGTTAATGTCCCTATTATGGTATAATCACCATAATTGTACACTATTACCTTTTCAGCTTTAGCTACTCTGATTGTATGACCTGAACCTCCAATGGTTTTACCATTTTTAGTCCAGCATACAGCGAATGCTAATGGTGAGTGATTGCACTGAGACAGGATCATAGCTGCATTACGAGTCATGAGCTTACGAGTGCCTGTACTACATGCAATCCAGTTGGGATGATGCTCAGCAGCTACATCGTATTCAAAATCTCGGTAGTTATAAATACCCCCACTATGATTATTGAATCTTCTCCAAGGTAGATAAAGTTCCACTTTACCTTTACCTTGTATGGCTCCTAGTCGGAATGCTTCGTCTGCTCCGAATGCTCCTCCTGTGTTGAGGGTATATCCCATTTGAGCCAGATTATGAGCTAGATATCTCATCTCCTTCAGAACATCTTCAGGAGTATCTCTGGCTCCGAATCCAGCATAAATGAGTTTACTCATACTGGATCACCTTTTTCATAAGTCCAACGACGATGGGCTCTAATTTTATCCATAGTGAAATTAATCATAGCTTGACGTAGCTCAATCTCATTACGAAGTTCTGTTACGATATTTCGCATACTATTGAGATATTTCTCGTCTGTTTCTTTCTCGGTCATTCTTTCTCCATTTCATCCAGTGCTGATTCAATCCGAATCATCACTTGTTCGAGTTTACGACCAGCATAGCGATAGGTCTGCTTCGCTAGTCCTGTTGAACTATCTCGCTTGAGAGAAACATCTTGCACCAAAGAGTCAATCTTCGATGCGAGGTCGTCTAGGTCATTAAAATCTTTATTACTCATAATGGTTTTTAGGTGCTCTATAGCCGAATATGGCTGAAAAGTTGAACTTAGCTTTTAGAAAGTTGGATTTGGAGTTGGATTGGTGAGGTTTATAAATAGATGCGTCAGCTTCCAGCTAACTGAACCTATTTAGAATCCTATAATGGCAAGAGAGATGACACCACCTACCAATACCATGGCAGTGATGATCTTACTCGTTGCGTGCATGATGACATGATTAATAGGTGTATACTCACCTACTTTAATCTTATCGACATGAGTTGGGATTACGACAGCAATCATCATGCATATGATTGCAAGCCCAAATAAAAGTTTGATTATAATCATACTATCCAGCATGAAATTAAAAGAGGGAACCGCTCATCCGAGCGACTCCCTCTAGGTTGATATTAGAAGCTGAACGAACGAGTGTACTCGTTCTCACCGGCTTCAACGACACGCTCTTCGTTGGCACGACGAAGCTGGATCGACAGACCCGAATCACCCATGCCGATGATCTTCTCTTCGCCCGGAGCGAGAGCATCACCAGCAGCCTGAAGGGTCTTCAGCAGACCATTCTTAGCGTGAACGAACTTGATCCAGTCCTCGTTCTGCCCCTTGGCTTCCTGAGCCTCCATCGTGTCGATGGGAAGGCCGACAGGCAGCGAAACGAAGCGATCACCATCAGGACCCGGAACGGTATAGCCGATGTTCAGCCAGACCTTGGCCTGAGGACGATCACCACGAGCAGCAGACGAGTTGCGGTTGGTAGCAGGTGCAGCATTTGCGAAGTCCAGAACGCCCATAATATAATCTCCTTTGGTTTATGGGTTTAGTAAGAGCAGTTGACCATTCAACTACCCAAAAGGCGCGGAGCGCCTTCCTTCAAGAAGCTTGCGGCAACGATGAGAAGTCGTTCCAGAAGCCCAAGAAAGAGTTCGAGGAAGGCTCAGAGTCTTCCTCTTGGATCGGCTGAGAATCAGCCTTAAGGCATTGATATTCCTCATCGGAGATCAAGCCATTGATGTAGTCTTGTTCAAGCAGGGACATTGTAAATACTCCTATTTACGTCCTTAATGCATTTAAGCGTATTGAGTTTCCTTAAACCGAGAGAAATGGAAGTGCATCCCGTTATCGAGATACACCATTTCAGTCTCAGTGTTGATTTTGACGACCTTATAGATGCCATTATAACGCAATAGGTCTTCGACCCATTCAATGTTAACGGCAGTGACATATTGAAGGTCTAGGATACCCGCTTTACGATAGCGGTTTCTTTCAATCATTTTAAGCACTTGGCTTATATCCATAAGCAGTGCCATGATTGCAAAGAAGAGGATCATTGCTGCTGACCAGTACAGATGTGTCTGGTCATATTTGTTTCCATTGTAAGCAAGGAAACCAGCAATAGCGAAGAAGATAATGGACATTGATAGTTTCCTTATTTGGTTCACATCTTATGTGGAAAAGATTCGAGGATAGGACCGAGTGGAACTGGTCTAGGCTTTTCTCCAAGAGATTCGATGAAGTCTTTGCCTTCCTTCAATCCACAGCCAGTGATTGCACGAATCATCTTGATAGCTGGGATTTTGTTCATCTCCTTAAGTTCATTAATGATACCGATAGGATCGGATGTATTAATCTGAAGATGATCACGGACAGTCATGAGACTGATGTCAGTGACATGAACCTGACCGAGTTTGTTGGAGAGTTCTCCGTCAGTGAGAAACTCCTTGGTGTCGAAGGTCTTGACGACCCAACGCTTACGTTCAGTCATTGCTTTTCTCCTTTGGTTGAAAGCAGATACCATCTTCGTAATAGGCAAGTGTATTACCTGCATTATTAGTGATGATTAACCTACGTTGTGCACGATTTGCGTTTCCCTTAGTGAATACTCTTGCCAGAGTATGAGCCTCTTTCATTGACTCACAGTCAGGGAGATATTCCCCATTATGGGGAATATAATGTAGACTAAATGGTCCTTCCATTTGGGTTCCACTCACAGATGTTTCTAGTTTCTTGATATTCCTTTCAGGAATATATTTTTTGATACCTCCTTTAATTGAGATAAAACTTACTAGATAATTCTTTTCAGGATCATTATTGAAATTAACAATTTCTCCTTCGTATTCATTTTTATTGAATATGAATTTTACTTTTTCTCCTATTGAGAACATATCTATCTCCATAGATTTGTATAAACTATCTCCTTATAGTTTTCGGCCTAGTCCTGCGTTAACAGGACTAGGCTCTTGTTTTTACTCGGATTCTTCAACGTTGATGAGATTGTCGATTACAGTCTGGAGTTTTACGAGATTTGATTCGTAAAGCTTCTTTACTGTTTCGTCATTCTTTAGTTCGTTGATGAGTTCCTTCTGGCGTTTAGATTCTTCAAGTGCAGAATCTTCAACAAGTTGAGTGTAGAAATTAGCCATGTCGATAGCAGTTCTAGCTTTCTGCTTTGCAGCAGCAGTGTGAACAAAGCTATTGAGCATGTCCAAACCAGCACCAACAGTCTCTACTGTACGAGTAGCCTGATGAGCTACTGTGGATACAGTGGTGAAGACTGAGGATGTTGCTGAGGATGCAGCTTTATATACAGACATTTTACTTCTCCATTACATGTAGTGAGGACGATGACACATGGTTGAGAGCCATGATGATCATGGTCCATGAGGCGCGTGAGCGCCTAGTGTAAGGAGTGTAAGAGTGACTGAGTATAAGAGGTGGGTAGGGTCAGAGGACCCTAATGGTAGACACCGGGGGGGTATGTTCATCTCATAGGGATGACCCGGTGTAATATACAGCACCTACCTGTAAATATGAAATTTCACGGTACTAATTTAATAATTAATATATTTACATATATACCAATTACTATAGCTGATCCCCAATATAACCAGCACATTAGAATGACTTAATAATAAATAGACCCAGACAGATACCTGCCATAAGGACGATTGTCATATCGACAAGTGTATTACCTGTGAGATACGTAGAATTACAGTTCATTTTATTGGCTCCAAAAATATATAGCGCAGAATTTACAATTCTATCGCACAGTTTCTATAGAGATACTCTCTACAGGAATCTCTACATGATAAGTAACTATTGGAGTTATTCTAATATCATCAGCTTTGTTTAGGAGTTGTACGAGATCAGCAGCGTCCTTGTGATCGGGGACATAGGCATAAGCAATATTAAACTTATGATCTATAATCTCGTACATCTCTTTGATGCTACGATAGAGATAGCTGAAGCGCATTTGAGAGTTTCCTTTATTGGTTCCCCGACAAGGATTCGAACCTCGATAGCCTGTTCCAAAAACAGGAGTCCTACCATTAGACGATCAGGGAATAAGCCCGTCAATTCTTAATCTGCACCTTACATGACCAACAAAAGACCCGCAGATTAGTTCTTAGCTGGGAGAATTGACTTTAAATCCCTAGGGCTTATCAGGATACTCAAGGAGGGGTCTTTTGTATTTTATAGGTCTAATGAGTTATCATTAGACAATAGGGTGGCCTTTATTCTATCTATAGTAAATAGAATATTAATATTAGGATAGGGTTTGTGGGTAAGGTCTATAGCTAAGGAGTTCAAGGTCTGTCAAGGACTTTAGATGAGCCTTACGGATTACCTGAATCTGTTCATCGGTAATAAGATTTAATCTTAGGAGATGAAGCTCTACCCAAGACCAATCAAGCGCCCTACGCTGGAAGCCGGGATAGTAAACTAATGAAGCTCCTAATGCAGCATCATCGATATAGAGTTGAGCATATGCCTTGGGGGAGTCTGACCAATGTTGATCAGGATTACAGTTAATACCAAATAGTTTAATACCATTATGGGTTAGGTACTGAACTGCTTGCTCTAGGGTCTGACCGGAACGCATTGTCCATAGGATTATGGAATGACCGTTATCTATTAGAGCCTTAATAGTCTCAATAGCACCGGGATTAGGAAGACCAACACGAGGGTAGGCGTGATCAACGATCGTTCCGTCGAAGTCGATTGCGATAATCATTTAGTTCTTTCTCCTTGGTTCCACCGAAGGCCCAGCGCATGACGAGTTCGTTTAATTCAATATCATGTTCAGTACATAATCCACGATATTGATTACCGTCAGAGCATATCTGCCATTGCTGAGTGGAAGGTGCCCCACACTTTATGCAGGGCACTTTATGAAGTTTCTTGGTTTTATATGGCTTCTTTCTCATTCGTACATCGCCATGTGAGAAGCCATGGCTACGACCAACCAAGCAGCGTAGCCTGCGAACATTGCGATATAACCATTATCGAATAATGAATATGCCATACTGCCAATGCAGATTGCAGCAAATCCACCACCAATAAAGATCATAAAGAAATGGAAGAACTCCCTCATGGGAAGTGATCCTCGTAGGTCATGTGGAAAATATCAGGCTTACAAGGATAAAACTCATCCTTAACACCTTTAATGATATAATCCCCAACATCAGCAGTCATTGCACCTTCAAGGGTGTTAATGACGATGCATCCGTCTTTGATGTAAGCGTGCTGCTTATGATTGGTAATCCACGCAATAATAGCGAGATGATTTCCCCCAGTAAATTTCTGGGCTTGGATCACGACAGGTTTCTTACGGAAGTATGGAACTTGCATGGGATTTATCCAAATAATATTTAGGAGTTAATTGCCAGTAGGACTTCTTGCCCCTTCTCTCTGGTTCAATCCAACCCTTCCGTCTCCATTTACGAATAATATTATCACACAGTCTATATGCTGATAGATAGCTGTAGCCCGGTGCTTCGTTGTAATGAGGGTCTGCTAGATCGGTTACAGAGAAGTTATCCTGAGACATACGCTCTTCGATAAGAGGAGTAAGTCTTTCTTCCACTTCCCTAAACCATTTAGGTTTTAATAGTGCCATAGTCTTGCATTCCTGACTAAAGAGAGTCTAAATACTAACCCTCTCTAGCCGATAAGGAAAGAAGATTATGAATCTCTCTGAAAAACTCGATACTAATTCAAAAGCCCCACGTATTACGCCCAGTGATTTGGATAGTAATATTGTAGGTACTTATTATTTTAATGGACGTGAAGCTGTATTGAGCGATCACGTTGTTCCGCCTCAGTATGATTCAGAGGCTCTAAGCCTTCTGACATTCTGTGTTCTGGTTCTCCGCAATGGCTTTACCGTTGTGGGTAAGTCTGCCTGCGCCTCTCCTGAGAATTACAACAAGGAGATTGGCGAGGAAGTCGCACTGCGAGATGCCAAGAATCAGATGTGGCCTCTAATGGGTTACCATCTGAAGCAGACATTATTTGAAAATCCAGTTGGTAATACGTTTAAAGATCGTATTCGTCAGGAGCTTAATGAACTTCAAGGTAAGATCGATAAACTGAGCGCATTTATGACTACAGATAAATATAATTCTCTGGGTCAAAGAGAACGTAATCTTCAGAGATCGCAATTGGAAACTATGCGGACATATCGAGATATTCTGCAAAATCGATATCGATTGGTGTAAATAAAAAGGGCGGTTAGCCAGAGGGAAAGGAGGAACCCAAAGCTAACCGCCCGATAACCTGTCTTGGTGAAAACCCACAAAACACCAACACAGGGAGAATCAAAGAGAACCTAACTAATAATGGAGTAATTAGTTATTATCTACGATTTGATTCCATGCCACTTGCTCTCTCAAAGCTCGAAGCACTTCCTGTATAGTGTCTTTCCAAAGAAGAAATCAAGAGCCCACAACAATGAATGCTGTAACTCCGAATACGTCTCCTTCAGGTCTGGTTCCCATTACCAAGGACGAGGTTATTGCTATTGTACCTGCCCATTTAAGAACTGCTATTACGCAGAACTTGGTAGATACACTCAATAATATCTCAGCAGATTATGAAGTCGCAAAAACAATTCGAGATAACTTCATCAGCTACACCTCGATTCTCAAAGAGGGTAAGTTCAAGACGGAGGATTATCTCTCTGCTGTTAGTTATGTAAGTTTCAAACTAATGGGACTTACTAATGAGGAGTCTTATTCAAAGACATTTCCTCAGCGATATGCCACGCTTGTAGCGAAGGGCACATCGAAGAAAGATATTGCTTCATATGTAGCCGCTTATCACAAGGGTAAGCTGGTTAATCTCATTATGGAGCAGAGTATTATTCCTTCTTGGGTCCTTAATCAGGATATTTACCAGAAAGCTATTAATACTCAGGTTGAATTGATGACTGATCCTGATGTCAGTGCGAAGGTCCGCTCTGATGCAGCGAACTCGATTCTGAACCACCTGAAGAAGCCAGAAAACACGAAGACATTGAACCTCAACGTCAATGAATCGGAAGCTGGTGGCCTCTCTGCAATGAGCAAGATGCTTTCTGATCTGGCTCAAAGACAGAAGGAAATGATTGAATCCCAGCAGATGAAGACGATTGATGTCGCTTCTTCCCGTCTTCCGTTTGGAGAAGAGTAATGGATCACGTAATTGCCAAGAAGAGTCTCGATGATTGGCTTGATAATGTGGATTATACGAGTCTTAATAGCTCGTCATATATCCCCAGCGAGTTCTCACTCTTCTTTATGAACTTTATTAAGCTGGTTAATGGTAAGGAGGGTGAGTCAAACAAGACTCCCCCTGTCCATTTGAAGATGCTGGATAAGGTTGTTTCTCCAAGTAAGCAGATTGCTAATCTTTGCTTCCGTGGTGCTGCTAAAACAACTCTATTTTTCGAGTATTTTGCTCTGTTTCTGGCGACATTTGGCTACCTACCCAACTTCGGGAAGGTGGAAGCCATGATCTATGTCTCAGATTCTATGGAAAACGGCGTTAAAGCAGCCCGAAAAAACATTGAGTTTCGCTACCACTCCAGTGACTTCCTGAAGGAGTGGATTCCGCAAGCTCATTTTACAGATAATTACATTGAATTTACAAATAAGGAAGGTCACCGTCTGGGTATCAAAATGTTTGGTGCCAAGACTGGTCTTCGAGGTACGAAGATTTTCGGTAAACGCCCTCCGATTGCAGTGCTTGACGACTTGGTGAGCGATGATGACGCCAAGTCTCGCGTATCCATGCAGGCTATTAAGGATACGATCCATAAAGGCGTTAATTATGCGCTTGATCCAGTAAGAAGGAAGACGATCTTCAATGGTACGCCCTTTAATAAGGACGATATTCTAATTGAAGCTGTTGAATCTGGCGCATGGGACGTGAACGTCTGGCCTGTCTGCGAGAAGTTTCCTTGTGAGGAAGCTGACTTCGTAGGAGCTTGGGAAGATCGCTTCACATATGCCTTCGTCCGGGAGCAATATAACAATGCCGTGCTCAATGGTACGGTAGCAGGCTTTATGCAGGAGCTTATGCTGCGCATTACCTCTGAAGAAGAACGCCTTGTGCAGGACGAAGAAATTCGTTGGTACAGCCGACAGCAGCTTCTCGCTAATAAGTCAGCATTTAATTTTTATATTACTACTGACTTTGCTGTATCTGATGCACAGACCGCAGATTTGTCCGTGAACTCAGTCTGGGCGTACAATTCTAATGGTGATTGGTTCTACGTAGATGGTGAAGCAGAACGACAGACTATGGATAAGAGTATTAATACACTCTTTAAGTTTGTTTCTGAGTATCACCCACAATCCGTAGGTATCGAAGTCACCGGTCAACAGTTGGGCTTTATTAAATGGCTCCAATCTGAGATGATGCTTCGTAATATCTGGTTCAATTTCGCATCTTCAGAGAAGTTGGGTAAGCCGGGTATTCGTCCAGTGACGAACAAACTTGCCAGATTCAATCTGGTAGTCCCTTTGTTCAAGGCTGGTAAAATCTATTTCCCCGAAGAGCTAAAGAATAGCAAAGTCCTTGAGAGAGGTATCTCCCAGATCAGGCTTGCTACTCATAATGGACTTAAGGGTAAGGACGATTTCTTGGATACTATTTCCATGCTCATGTATATGAACGCATGGAAGCCTACAGAAAACGTTTTTGCACCTAATCCGAATGAGGTAGATAGATGGGACCTTGGTGAGCATGACGATCCGGTCAATTCGCTCGAATCATATATTGTTTAAAGGTGCATTATGAAAGTTCGAGAACTCTTTGAGAGGCTTTCCTACGGAGAGCTTTCGAACCTGTCTATTGGTATGGATGGTTCAGGGCAGATTACCGAAAAGGGTAAGCCTAAGCTGATCTCCTATATCAATGATGGTCTTCTTAATATTTATACTCGATTTAAATTGAAAGAAGATACGCTTATCATCGAGCAGGTCCAGCATATTACCTCTTATCATTTGACCAAGAGGTTTGCTGAATCGTCTGAATCGGATGAGCCCTACAAATATATTAAAGATTTGCCGGGTGAACCATTCAGGGATGATGTTATTAAAATCGTTGAGGTCTATGACAGTTATGGTAGACCTCGAATCCTTAATGACGTAGAAAATGCGTCATCGTTGTTTGTCCCTTATCCGACAGAACTTCAGGTTCCCTACCCTACTCAGGGTGTCGCTCTAAGCGTCGGTTATCAGGCCCGTCACGATCCTCTTAAGAAGGATGGTGATGTAGAGTCTCAGGACATCGAGCTACCATTTATCCTAGAAGGCCCTCTTCAAAGCTATGTGGCCTATAAAGTTTACAGTCATATGAATGGGCAAGAGAATCTTACTAAAGCCCAAGAATATTTTCAGACCTTCGAGACATCTTGTACAGATATCGAAGGCGATGATACTGTAAACAAAACATTTTCCACTACTCACGATAAGCTTCGCAAAAGAGGTTTTGTATAATGGTTTCCCGTGCTCCTTTTGGTTCCAGCTATTGCGGTCCTGAGAACAATCCTGCTCTGCTTGTCGATAAGATGATTGGCTCATCTTACGATGTGGTGAAGTATGCCGCTCGTAATATGGAGTATATCAAGCATGTCTCCTATTACATGGAAAAGCTTTATACAATTGAAGCTAATCTAGATACCTTTAAATTTATCGAGAATAACATTCAAACTTTTGATGTTATCTCTGCAAATATTGGGATTCTTGAACCTATTGCAGAAAACATTCTCGTTATTAATAGTGTCAATAATAATCTAGATACTATTAATGAATTGAATGGTAATACTGCTGTTATCTTGGCAGCATCTACTAATGTTACACGAATCGCTAATGATTTTGGTAATGTTGAGGAAGCTATTGCTGCTGCACAGCAAGCTTCGACTGTTGCTGAACAGGCTGTAATTACTGTTGAAAATATTCGTGTTGATATCAACGAGACTTTGGTCCCGGAAGTTGTTGATGCACGTAATGCTGCTCGTCTCTGGGCTACTGCACCTGTAAATGCATCTATTAATGATGGCACTAATCCTGCCGGTCATAGTGCATATCATTGGGCTAAGAAGGCAGAGGAACTTGCTCTAGAAGCAGGTACAGTTCCTACTGGTGGTACTACTGGTCAGCTTCTTGGTAAGCTGTCCAATAATAATAATGATTTTGCATGGGTAAACCCACCTGCTGGTACAGGTGGCGACATGACTAAGACTGCTTATGATCCAATGGGGATTGAAGCAAATGTCTTTGATTCTGTTAATCAGCTTCCTTACACGCGTGCAGACCTTCTGACTAAGGCCATTCCTGCTGAAATTACCTTCCTCCGTACAACCGGTTATGCCGTTGTGGGTGATGGTGGTGCTGCCTCTTACAAAAAGGTCAATACGCAACCTACTCATGCAGGTAAGTTTATTGATGTTAATGGTTCTTGGTATGAAATTGCAGATGAAGTTCTGCACCCTGAACAATTTGCATCTTTAAATGATGCAATTAATACTGCTGCTGCTTTAGGGAAAGTTCTAGATGGACAGGGTAAGACATATACTGTTTCATCTACTATTAATCTGCCTGTAACTCGTCATACTTGGAAAAATATTATCCTAGATGGTACAGGTATTGCTGTTTCAGGTGATGGCACAACTCCTATTGTGCTTTTGGATTGTCCTCTGCCCGGACCTACCCGAAACCTGACTGCAAATGCTGTTCTTGGGGCTACATCAATCACGGTTACAGCAACCTCATCTTATGCTGTCGATGATTGGATCATCCTTAGGTCTGAAAAGAAGCTTGCAGAAAGTGAAGCTAATGACGGTAGACACGCTCGTGCATGTGAATTGAATCAAATTCGCAGCATTTCGGGTACTACCATCGAACTGTGGCATCCAACGCTGGATGGGTACAATACTGCTGATACTGCTCGTATCGAGAAAGTACAGACTCTAGGTGGTGTTGATCTGGATAATGTTACGTTCTTGGGATGTGAACAGGGTATTCGAGTTTCAGAAGGATTTAGGTCTAAATACAATAAAGTATCTGGTATTGGTCAGAATGCATTTGGTGTGTATGAAGACCGCTGTTACTTTACTACCGGTGATAAATTCTTCTTCGATAGCAAACAGACAACCCCTACCTTTGTTACAGGTGCGGGGTATGGTCTTGCATATCTTGGCTGCTGGAACTGCGATTACGGCGATGTTACGGGTAGCCGTATGCGCCATCTTACTACGACTGGTAGCTGTGGGACCTCTAAAGGTCGTACAGTTTCTGGTAATTGCAGCCTTGGCGATGTGCATTGTGAAAATGCATTTAGCTCTATTGTGGATCAGCATCCCGGTGGTGGTTACCTTAAAGTAGGTAATGTTTCCGGTACTTTTGCTGCTAATGCTAATAGTGCTCCTGCTGTTCAAATGCAGGGTGCTGGGGGGCATGTAGATTCGATTAATATCGAAGGTAATCCTAATGGCGGTGCAGTAGGTTTTGACAGCTATGGATTCTTCCGTGGTGGCGCTGATCCTACGGTTCATGTGGGTTCAGTAACTAGCCGTGGCTGCGCTCAGGCTTGTTCTGTAGTTAATCGCACTAATCAGCATGGTAATGGTCAAGCACAACGGCTTGTTATGACTGTTGGTCAGATCAAGTCTTGGGATGGCTCGGCTGCTTCTATTAATACACTGTCTGCTGATGTAGATTTCTATATTGGTGGAGGTCGAATTGATACTTCTCCTAATCTGGGTAATGGACTGGGTAGAGCAATCTCAGTTGGCCAAACCGGTTCCTTCCGCGCTAGGGTTCGCTTGTCGAACGTAGACATCTTGTCTGCTAATGCCGCACAAGCTTTGCGTGTTCAGGGTACTGATCTGACTATGCTGGGTGGTAGTATTAAGGGTGTATCTTCTACTGTTGTTGTTCGTGCAGAAAATAGCAGTGCAGTTCGTTTTGTAGGTACAGATGAAGCGACTACACCTAGCACAGTAAATTCTACCATTACTCGTGCTTCATTGGCTTAAATTAGTAATAATTATTAATAGGTTTATTACAATGCCTGAAGAATATAAGCCAGTATCTAATTTCCGAGATTCGGATATTGACCATTCCAGTAAGCCAGTGCGGGACTTCCCTTCGGGGAAGTCTCGTTATGCTATGGAGATTTACCCTGATACGGTAAACTTCGGTGCTGTTCGGGTTGGTCAATCGTCTCTTGAGCAAGTCGTTATGGTCCGTAATACGGGCTATGCTCCGCTCTCCCTCCCAGACCTCAAGTTCGTAGGCCCGTTTGCTCTTTCTGGTTCACAGCCTCGTACCCTTCAGCCTAATGAGCAGAAGGATTTCAAGGTTGTATTTTCTCCTACTGGTTCAGGGGAAAAGACTGGTGGTGTCTACATCAATACTGGTGACGCCAAGGGTGAGGAGTTTTGCTCCTTCAGCGGTCTGGGTGTAGCTGCATCCTTTAACCCATCTGTTCCTCTGGTTCGTGCAACCAATGAAGGCGGTACGAGCAACTCTATTGCTGCTGCTACTCTTGATCCAGTACCAGCAACGAATGGTGCTATTCTGATCGCCCTTCCCATCCGGGAATCGAATACAGCATCACCTGTAACTGTTTCATTTAATAATAATCCTCCACTTACTATTAAAAATGGTAGTGGTGAGGATATTACTGTTGGTATGCTTGATCCAGATATGGTCGTAATCGGCTATGTTCTGAATGGCACATTCCGACTTATTATCGATGAAGTCAGTGCAGCCGCTTATGCTCATCTTCAGGCTCAGGTTGCACTTGCTACAGAGCAGGCAGATCGTGCTGAATCTGAAGCTGATCGTGCAGAAGAGTTTTCTACTAATCTGGACACGATTATTCCTCCGGGTGGAGCCAATGGTACTGTCCTTCAGAACACACCTCAGGGTCGTCAGTGGAATGCAGTAGCATCTGCTGAGCAAGGTGAGCTTGCAGACACTGCTGTTCAGCCTGATGATCCTCAGCTTATCCCTGCTGGAGGTACTACAGGACAGTTCCTGCGTAAGCTCTCTGAGGGTTATGGTTGGGGTAGTGCTGCTACTCCTGAACAGGGTGCTCTTGCTGATTCTGCGCTACAGTCAGACGATATTGGTACGCTTATTCAGCCATTTTCACCTAAGCTGACTGCTTACTCTGATCTGGTTCCTTATCAGGGTACGACTGTTCTCGCATTTGAGAATGGTGTGCCTTTGATTCTGGATTATAATCCGGGTGAAGGCGGTAATGGTGGTATCAACTCTTGGGTTGTTGTCCAGCTAACATCAGACGGTGAAAATGTGTCTTATGATATGGGTCTAAATCCCGGTCATAAGAATAATACATTTGTCAATGTTAATGGTGTTTATCAGCGCAAATCCAGTTATGAGATTAATAATAATATCATTACTTTTAATGATATTATCCCTGCTGCTGGTTATGCCAACAACATTGAAATCGTCATGGGTCGTGTCGTCACCATTGACGTGAGTGACATTACTGAAGGTGCTGTTGGTACGGCTGAACTTGCTAATCTGTCGGTTAGTTCTGATAAATATCAGAATGAATCTATTGTTAATAGCAAGTATGCTAATGGCTCTATTAGCCGTAATAAGCTGCAAGATGAAATTATTAATGCAGCTTTGTTTAGTACCGATCCGGGTGATATTGCAGCTATTCGTAATCTGCTTGGTATTAAGCGTACAGCTTATGGCGTTGCTGCTATTGGTTCAACTACCGATGTAACTACGACAAATAGCTATGCAGGTGCTCCATTTGCTGGTGTCGTTCTGCCATCCATTTTTCCTAACAGTAAAATGGTTTGCCGATTTACTGCTGAAGTAACTGTCTCTAAACCATCTGATAGTATCGATGATTTGGGTGCATCTATGATCCTCGCTTATAGCGATGGGTCTACTTACGTGAATATTAATAGTACAGCTATGATTGTTAATAACAATAACGTAGGTGCTACTGGTATCCGTCAGATTAGTGTTTCAGTTACTACTCAAATGGAACTTTCGAATTCACTCAAGCGCCCTTCACAACAGGATTGGGCATTCCGTTGTTATGCCAACGTGACCTACTCCGGTAATACTTTGGCAATGTCTCGTCCTAAACTGTTTTATACAGAGGTAGAAAACTAATGGTTGATAAAATCACAACAGATTCTTTTGCTGAGAATCTATTCGCTACCGAAGGTGAAGCTGCACAGGGTCTTATTCGTGGTAAGATGATGGACCCATTTCTTGTCAAAGCAGCTATTACTGCTCTTGGCGGTGGAGGTGGTTCAGGAGGTGGTGGAAGTGGTCCGGGTCTGACCTTCCAATTCTTTACCTCTGGTCGATCCAGTGGAGAATTGACCTCATCTCTCCCTGTTGGTGGGGCTTATCGTCAGATTTACCGAGTAGGTCCGATCTCACTCCTACCTACTGATTTGCTTATTGCATTCGGTGAGTTTGAATATACGACTGATGAAACATCATTTAATACGATGTGTATGTCGAATATTCTTCTTACTACAGGTGCAACTGCAATCAGTGGTGTTGAGGTGACAGATACCAATGGTCGTAATGTAACTCCTGCCATGCATCATGATACGCATACCAAGATTGGTGCCATTATGCCGGGTGTTACAGGTAATCGTTGGGTAACGCTTACTGCTCGTGCTGATAGTTCCAGTGGTACAAAACCATTGCGTGTTGAGCAGGATTATGGGCATTTGGATGTCATTATCCTACGCCCAACCACCTAATAAGGATTAATATTATGAACTTCATCGGTTCCGGTAAGCGTCTCGCAGCAGGCGATATCGGGACCGCTGCTCGTCGGCTTGGTGTCGAGACAGCGGTTCTGCTTGCATTCGTAGAGGTTGAAGCTGCTGGTAGGGGATTCGATAATCAGAATCGCCCTAAAATGCTTTTTGAGCCTCATATCTTCTACCGTGAGCTTGGCCCCGGTAAGATGCGAGATATGGCTGAGAAAGCTGGTCTTGCTTATAAGAATTGGAAAGCAGGTAATTATCCGAAGGATAGTTATCCCCGTCTGATTCAGGCTATGGCTATTCATGAAGAGGCTGCTCTACGCTCTGCTTCGTGGGGTCTTCCTCAGATTCTGGGTCAGAACTTTGGTATTGCTGGATTCTCGTCTGCAAAGCAGATGGTTCAGGCAATGATCCAAGGAGAAACAGAACAGCTTAATGCAATGATTACCTTCCTTGAGAAGAGTGGTTTTGTACCGCTTCTTAAGAATAAGGATTTTACTAAGGCTTCTAGCTGGGAAGCTCCTGCTCGCAAGTACAATGGTCCTGCCTATGCCACGCATGGCTACCATACCAAGCTTGCTAAGGCTTATCAGAAGCACGCAGGTACATCGCCTGTACGTGATATTCTGGTCCCCGCTCGTCCTATGCAGATTCTAGTGAAAGGAACGAAGGGTGAAGCAGTTCGTGAGCTACAGTCTGATCTTCAAAGCTTGGGTTATCGCTTTGGCTTTGGGATTGATGGCCGGTTTGGTAATGAAACTTACCTTAATCTAAAAGATTTTCAGGCTAAGAATGGCCTTGATCCAGATGGTAAGTATGGGCCTAATACTCAGGCTAAGCTGAAGGCACTTATTGCCAAGAATACCGTTGAGTATGAGCCGACCAAGCCTGTTTGGCCGCAGCAGAAGACAGAGACAACAGTTCCAAAGACTGGTATTGCTGCATTTGGTGCTATTATTGTAGCAGCCGGTACAGCTTTGGCTAAGTATCTTGGATGGTTCTAATGTCTGAAACTAATGAAAAAGCAGCGAGGCTTATTAAGTACGTCTCGCCAGAAACTTCATGGGAGGCAGCGGAAAAGCTGGCTCCTATTCTGGTTAATAATAACAATCAAGAACCGTGGTATAAGTCTCGTGTGACTTGGGGTGCGATTGCATCTGTACTTACGGGTGTTGGTACGCTAACGACTATGGTCGTTAATAGGGACTTCTCGCCTGACACTGCCTATATTGCTCTTGGCTCTATTGGTGGTGGTGTATTGACTCTCTACGGTCGCTGGATGGCTAGGACCCCTCTGGGTCTGGGTCAGTAAAAGCATAATAGCTGAGTTTTGAGGTTATTATGCCTGAAGATGTGATGTCACAATTTATAGCGCATATCTTCACCACTTATGGCCCCATGGGTTTCCCTGTTGTGGGGCTTCTCTTAATTATCAAGTATCTTCTAGATAAAGATAAACAAAGAGAAGCCGCACATAAGGTTGAAATCGACACGCTTGGGGCTAAGGTAGACCTACTACAGACAGAACTCCTGAAAGAAGCCAGAGGTAATGCTACACTTGCAGATGAAGTTAAAAAGATTCTGCAAGTAGTGGCTAGGGAGCAGACCTAATGTGGAACCCCTTCCGCCGTTATACGATCCAACCACAAGAATCTGCTATGACAGCGGAAAGTCTTGATAATGTGATTAAACCGGAAACTGAGCGGGCTTTGCTACAGTCGTTAAGGGCACGTAACGAGGTAACATCGATCTATGAACGCCTATCAGGTGAGGCGCTTCATGATCTCAGAGGTGGTAAGCCATGTCTTCCATAAAGAATTTCGCTGCTGTGTGGATTGGGCTTATGGCCCTAACCCTTTATGTTATTCTCTATTACACAGTAGGATATTTTCAATCTAAATTTGTTGCAGACTGGTTCGTCCTTCTGACGACTTCCTTTATGTCTGCTGCTACCGCTCCGGTTGCTTATCGAATCATTAAACGAGGTATCACTCGTGGTTCGGATCAGTTTATGCTTTCGTATTTTCTGATCGTTAGCTTTCTTTTAATTCAGCGTATCTGGCTCATCATTCTGGCTCAGATGGGCCGTCCTCCTGAATGGGCTGAAAGCATTATTCCCGGCTTTATTGCGACTATGATCGCTATTGGTGCGGGTTATGGTATGTCTTCTTCACTCAATGAACCGGCAGAACTCCCGCGTAGGGAGATTATTATTATGTCAGTTGCTGCTGGTATCAGTGGGGTTGTTGCTGGTATGGCTATTGGTGTATTTATTCTTTCGGGATTTGTTCTTCCTTCGTAATTAATGGATAATAAATATGCCTACAGAAGAGAAAATGGAGCTTGTCACTGAAGACAAGAACTCCATTAACGCTGTTAAGCTTACTAATTGGAGTAACGAACCTTCTGTAATGCAACTGAAGGAAGACTTGGAAGCTGCAAAGTCCTTCCATGATACTCAGGTTGGCAAGGTCGAAAAGTGGCGTGATCTGTCCAATATCACTGGTTCGGCTAAGCCTCCTAAGGTCAAGGGTCGTTCCAGTGTTCAGCCCAAGCTGATCCGACGCCAAGCAGAATGGCGTTATTCTGCATTGTCAGAGCCATTCCTTGGCTCTGATAAGCTTTATGATGTTAAGCCTGTATCTTTTGAAGATAAGCAGTCTGCTGTTCAGAATGAACTCGTTCTGAACTGGCAATTCCGCACGAAACTTAATCGTGTTAAGTTTATTGATGATTATATCCGAACCAATGTTGATGAAGGTTCGTGTGTTGTTCGAGTGGGTTGGAATCGAGTCCTGACGAAGGTCAAGAAAACCGTTCCTGAATATACCCATTATGCCATTACAGATGAGACTCAGCTTCAGGCATTCCAGCAGGCTCTGGAAATGAAGCAAGCTAATCCGAAGCTCTATGAAAGCGATTCAACTGAAGAGGTGAAGGCTGCTGTTGCATTCTTTGAAGAGAATGGTCAGCCGAATATTGCTCTTCCTACTGGTTCAAGAGAGATCGAAGAAGATAAGGTTATTATTAATCAACCTACTCTTGATATTCTCGATATCAAGAACTTCTATGTCGATCCCTCCTGTCAGGGTGATATTAGCAAGGCTAATTTCGCTTGTATTACGTTTGAAACTTCTCAGGCAGAACTGAAGAAGGAACCTAAGCGATATAAGAATCTGGATAAGGTGAATTGGGATAATGCTGCTCCGGTATCTAACCCGGATCATGCAACGAATGTCCCAGATACTTTCCAGTTCAAGGATGCGCTTCGTAAGCGAGTGATTGCTTATGAGTATTGGGGTTTCTACGATATTAGTGGTGATGGTGTCCTAGAGCCTATTGTGGCTACTTGGATCAATGACACACTTATCCGAATGGAGAAGAATCCATTCCCAGATAAGAAGCTGCCATTTGTTGTTACTAATTATCTTCCAGTTAAGCGTGAACTGTTTGGTGAAGCTGATGCCGAGCTTCTGGAAGATAACCAGAAGATTCTCGGTGCTGTTACCCGTGGTATGATTGATCTTCTGGGTCGATCTGCAAACGGTCAGCATGGCTTTGCCAAGGGTATGCTGGATGTCGTCAATCGTAGACGATATGAGAATGGTCAGGATTATGAGTATAATCCTAACAATAATCCAGCACAGGCACTGATCGAGCATAAGTATCCTGAGATTCCAAACTCAGCGATGAATATGCTTACGCTTCAGAACCAAGAAGCAGAAGCACTGACAGGTGTTAAGGCATTCTCAGGCGGTATGTCTGGTGAAGCCTTTGGTGATGTCGCTGCCGGTATTCGTGGCGTTCTGGATGCCTCCTCCAAGCGAGAGATGGCAATCCTGCGTCGTATGGCTGCTGGTATTGTTGAGATCGGTAAGAAGATCATCAGCATGAATGCTCATTTCCTCAGCGAGGAAGAGATTATTCGTGTTACTAATGAAACTGAAGAGTTTGTCACGGTTAAGCGTGAAGAACTCCATGGTGATTTTGATCTTCAAGCAGATATTTCGACTGCTGAAATCGATAATAATAAAGCTCAGGATTTGGCGTTTATGCTCCAAACCATGGGCAATAATATGGATTTCAATATCGTCAAGATTATCTTGACTGAGATTGCTCGTCTCAAGCGTATGCCTGATCTGGCTAAGACTATTTCCATGTTTGAACCTCAGCCTGATCCACTGGCTCAAGCACTGAAGGAAGCTGAAGTTCAGAAGGTCATGAAGGAAATCGAGAAACTCGATTCTGAAATTGCTCTTAATCGTGCAAAGGCACAGGAAGCTCTTACCAAGGCGAACCAGAATGATCTGGATACGACTGAGCAAGAGACTGGAACCAAGCATGTAAGAGACATGGAGAAGCAAGCTGGTCAGGCTCGTGGTAATCAGGACCTTGAAGTTACCAAGGCACTCCTGAAGTCCAAGAAGCCTGAAGAAAGCACTCCAGACGTTGAAGCAGCTATTGGATATAACGAGATTAGTAAGCCAAATACATCTACTCTACAGAGAGATCAGGCTGCTCAAGTTGATCCTACTGCTTCACTTGGATCGCAATTCTTCGATCCTAGACTTGACCCGGCACTAAATCCGGCGATAAATATCTAGCGTTAACCCAAACCCATAGAGGATTTATACTAAAATGAGTGAAATTCAGGCGGAAATCCAAGGTCTTGAAGCTCAAAATGAGAAGCTTGAAGCCGTTCGCGCCAATCGTGATCTAGCTATTAAACTCTCGGGTAATCGTGAGTTTAAGAAGCTGATTATGGAAGAGTATATGGTCAATGAGGCTGCTCGCCTCGTCCAGATGTCTGCCGATCCGATCATCAGTGTTCAGGAACGTGCAGACGCTCTCGCAATGGCACAGGCTTCGGGACACCTTAAGCGGTATCTCTCTGTTCTGGTTCAGATGGGTAATGCTGCTGATGATCAGATCATCACTAATCAGCAGACCATCGAAGAGCTACGTGCTGAAGCAGGAGCCGAATAATGTCTGAAAAAGATTTTCTCTCCATGTCGGATGAGGATTTTCTTAAGGCAGGCGGTAAAGAACCAGAGCCGGTGGAAACACCGGCTTCTGGCGTTGATGCCAATGCCCAAGAGAATACTCAGGAAAATAATAACGAAGATAATAAGGATGCTCAGCAGCCAGTCACCACAGAAGAAGAGCCTGATGGTGGAAAGTCTGATGACAATAATCCTGATCCAAATGAACCTAATCCTGATGACAAGTCAGGAAAGTCAGAGGATGAGGATGGAAATAAGGAGCCAAAGCAGGGGGAAGAAGAACCCAAGCCTGCTAAGGACCCTAAGGACGGAAAGAAATCCGAAGAGCAACAGCCTAAGCCTGACAAGTCCAAGGAAGATGATTCCAAGGGCAAGAAGGATGAGCCAAAACCTGAAGACAAGTCTGTAGATTATAAGGCTTTCTTTGAACAGGTTATGACGCCATTCAAGGCTAATGGCCGTGAGATTAAGCTTAATTCGCCTGAGGAAGTTATCCGTCTGATGCAGATGGGTGCTGGCTATGGGCGTAAGCTTCAGGATATGCAGCCGCATCTCAAGACACTTCGTATGCTTGAGAAGAATGATTTGCTCGATGAGAATAAGCTTTCTTATCTAATCGACTTGCAAAACAAGAATCCTGATGCAATTAAGAAGTTGATTAAAGAAAGTGGGATTGACCCGCTTGACATTAATACTGAAGGTAATACAGAGTACCGCCCAACAAACCATTCTGTAACTGATGCAGAAATGTCGTTTCAGAATACCTTGCAGGACGTTCAAACCCGTCCCAATGGTCATGAAACAATCAGAATTGCAAATGGTTGGGATAAACAGAGTAAAGAAGAACTTTGGAAATCGCCAGAGATTCTCTCCGTCATCCAAGAGCAGCGTGAGAATGGTCTATTTGACCAGATTACCGCTGAACTAGACAGGCAGAAACTTCTGGGAGGCATTCCTTCTCACACACCATTCTTGGTGGCTTATAAAATGGCCGGTGACATTTTGGTTCAACAGAGCCGTCTTGTCGCTCCCGGTGCTAAGCAACAGCAGCCAGCTAACCCTCAGCCTCAAGCTCAGGTTCAGCCCCAGCCGCTAGGCAGAAGCACTCAACAGCCTAAGCCATCTGTTTCGCATAGTGAGCAGGCACAAGCTGCGTCTCCTTCGAAGAGCAAGTCTAGTGCTGCTAAGATTATCAATAATCCGCTAGAAATGGCAGATGAAGATTTTCTAAAACAGTTCAATGGTAGGATTTAGTAATATCTAAATCCTTTATTTAGGATAACGGTGAAATGCTGAATTATAATGCACCTATTGATGGTCAGAAGAGCACTATTGATGGTGCTGGTTCCGATCAGATGAATACCTTTTTCTGGCTTAAGAAGGCTCTGATCGAGTCCCGGAAAGAGCAGTATTTCATGCCAATGTCTTCGACTATTAATATGCCGAAGAACTACGGTAAGACCATTAAGGTCTATGAGTACGTTCCGCTGCTTGATGATCGTAATATCAACGATCAGGGTATCGATGCTACGGGTGCTACGATTGCCAATGGTAATCTGTATGGTTCCTCGCGAGATATCGGTACTATTACTTCCAAGCTGCCGGTTCTGACTGAAAATGGTGGTCGTGTTAACCGAGTTGGTTTCACACGTATCCAGCGTGAAGGTTCGATTCACAAGTTCGGCTTCTTCTATGAGTTTACTCAGGAGTCGATGGACTTTGATTCGGATTCCGATCTGAAGGATCACCTGTCCCGTGAGCTTATGAACGGTGCTGTTCAGCTTACTGAGGCAGTCCTCCAGAAGGACCTGATCGCTGCTGCTGGTGTTGTGCTCTATTCGGGTGCTGCTACCAACAACGGTGAGATGACCGGTGAGGTTACTCCGCCTGCTAATGGTAATCCGGAAATTCCGGCTTCCACACTGACCTACAAGCTGCTTATGCGTCTTGCTGCTATCCTCACGGATAACCGCACTCCGAAGCAGACCAAGGTTATTAATGGTTCGCGTATGATCGATACGAAGACCATTCCGGCTGGTCGTGTTATCTTCGTTGGTTCGGAACTCGTTCCGCTCCTGCGTGGTATGACCGATTTGTTCGGTAATCCTGCATTTATTCCGATTCAGCAGTACGGTGATGCTGGCACCATTCTTAATGGTGAAATTGGTACGGTCGATGAGTTCCGTATCGTTCAGGTCCCGGAAATGCTGCATTGGGCAGGTGCCGGTGCTGAGGTTGATGATAACCCCGGTTATCATTCGTCCACAGTTGGTGGTGTCGAACGTTACGACATCTTCCCGATTCTGGTTGTTGGTGATGACTCGTTCGTTACCATTGGCTTCCAGACGGATGGTAAGACCGTTAAGTTCTCGGTCATGACCAAGATGCCGGGTCGTGAGACTGCTGACCGTAACGATCCTTACGGTGAGACAGGCTTTAGCTCGATCAAGTGGTACTACGGTATCCTGATCAAGCGTCCTGAGCGAATTGGTCTAGTCAAGACCGTTGCGCCGATCTAATATAATCGGTGCTTACCCAATAAAAGGGGAGGCCAAAAGCCTCTCCTTTTTTGTTAATATAGAGGAAAATCCCTATGTCTAATAACAATGAACTCTTCAAAGACAAGATGGAAAAGCCGGGTAATCCCGGTGGTACTGACAAGGAGCCGGGTGTTGCCGCTCCTACAGATGGTGATCAGCAGAAGGCTGAGCGTCTTGTAGAGAAGATGAACAAGAACGCTGAAACTGATAAGCCTGAGGCTGTTGGTGGCGTTGGTAACGCTTCTGGTCAGGGTGGTGTCCCGCATGAAGCCAAGGCGGTTCAGGCTGCTTCTGCTGTCTCGTCTTCAACCGGTCGTCTGGTTCCGGCAACTGATAAGCCGGGTGAACCTGTACAGCTTGCTGATAATGGCGGTGTTGTTCAGGAAAATGAGGAAGAACTTGCAGCCAAGGCTGATGAGTTTGATGTCCTCAAGGGTCGTGCCCGTATGATGGGTATTACTTTCTCGAATAACATTGGTGTCGATGCTCTTCGTCAGAAGATCAATGATAAGCTTGCTGGTGATTCTGGCTCGAACCAGAAGTCAGAAACTTCCGGTGAGATCACGAAGACCAAGACCAAGAGTCTCCGTCAGCATATGCTTGATGAAAAGACCAAGCTGGTTCGTCTTCGTATTACCAACATGGACCCAAAGAAGAAGGACATTCCGGGTGAGATTCTCACCGTTGCGAATGAATATCTTGGGGTTATCAAGAAGTATGTGCCTTATGGTGAGGTAACCGAGAATGGTTATCATGTACCGTACTGCATCTATGAGCAGCTTCGTGATAAGCAGTTTCTTTCCATTAAGGTCACTAAACGTGCTGGTAAGGAGCATGTTGAGACTGTCTGGGCCAAGGAATTTGCGCTTGAAGTTCTCCCTCCGCTGTCGCAGGAAGAGCTTGATAAGCTCGCTACTGATCAGCGTGCTGGCGGTCGAGTGGAGTAATCCCTAATGCCTAGCCATTGTGGTGGTGATGTAGTCGCCAAAGATATTCTTGAAAATCTGACAGGGGATGAAGATTTCACCCTTCCAGATTTTAATATTAATGACGACGATTATAAGTTGCCTGAGTTTGATGAGGATATCTTTAAAGATATGCCTCCTCTTACTAATGCAGACCTCACCACCCAACAGGTTGGTGGTACGGGCACTTTCGATGTCTTGATGACGAGTGTCCGTGCTCACCTCAAGGATGAGTATGAGCAAAATCGCCTTAATGGCGATCAATATGTTAAAGCTTATATTGAGATTTCGAATCAGGCTCTGGGCAATGCTGTTCAGTTTCTTCTGGGTCGGGATCAAGCATATTGGGCTGGTATTGCTGCCAAGCTTCAGGCTCAAGCAGCACAGATTGGTCTGGTTAAGGCTCGTGTAGAACTCGCAGCAGCCAAGATGCAGCTTTATGCTGTTAAGTATCAGGCACTCACAGCCAAGGCTGAATATGGTCTGACGACCATGAAGATTGCTACTGAGGATATGACTTATTGCCAGTTGAAATATACTGTTGATAATATCCTCCCTGCACAGCTAACTCTTCTCCGAGAGCAGACTGAAGTGCAGAGGGCTCAGACTCTTAATAATCGTACTGATGGGGCGCTTATCACTGGTGCAGTCGGTAAGCAAAAAGACCTCTATACCCAGCAGATTACGTCCTATCAGCGTGATAGTGAGGCCAAAGCAGCCAAGATGTTCGTGGATGCTTGGATCACGCAGAAGACTATTGATGAAGGTTTGACTGCTCCTACCGGATTTACAAACACAAGTGTGGATCAGGTTCTTACTGTCCTTAAACGCAATAATAATTTGATCCCATAATGTTCGGTAGCAAGACTGAAATCGCTGTAGCTTCTGTCGTCTATAATTTGGCTGGGGATGAAAATCTCCGGCCAAATTACCTTCGAACAATGATGATTAGGGGAGTAATGGACCCTAATCTGGAAATCGTACCTACTCTCCAAGATGGATATCTTAAGGGTCCGGGTATTAAGATCAGATCATTCTTCCAGTGGGCTGACCGTAACTACGGTCTGATTGGTATGCCCTCAGGAGTTATGTCTTCTGGTTCAGCTATTAATATTGAATTGCTTAAGCCAGAGATTCCAACTTCTGGTGGACAAGAAGCTTGGGTACAGGAAGCCACTGTGGACTTGGCTGATTACGGTATGTGGGTTGAGCAATACCTGCTCCGATACCGTCCTCAAGACCTGAATAAGGCTTGGACTGCTAACATTAATGATACTACCAAAGTTATTACTATTACCGTTCCGGGTAGTAGCGGTGGTACGTATACGTTTACAGCAGCCAACTTTAATAAACGTTCTTATTACGTTTATGCTTATTATTCATTGGTTTCACCTCCAACGATTGGTGCATTGAACCAAGGACCAACAGTTGTTCTGGCTCCGGGAGATAATTTCCCGTCTACAGATGGTTGGAGTGTTACCTCTAATAATACTGAAAATCTTAATGCTACTCTGAATACAACTGTTCAGGTGACACGATCCTATTCGGATGGTCGTCCTGATGAGACAAGCTCTACGGTCACACCTCGTACTGAAAGCTATAATCGTCATACAGTTGATTATTATCGAGTAGTTTATCTCGGAACCAATAGTGCAAATGAGATGCGTAATCGAAGGGAGTTCATGCTCCAGATTACGACTAAGATTATTGGTTCAGAAGTTAATGAGGTTGTTACTACTGAAGATGATAATGGAGTAACTGTTACAGTTACAACTCGTACAACCAATCAGGTTCTACAGGATCGTAGGACTTATAAGATCGATAATCGTCTTGAGGTCACCAAGTCTTGGGGTGCTACTCAGATGTTTATTTATCGTATTGGTTCAGGAAATGCTGCAATTGATGCTGCGGTTCAGGACATTGCCAACTATGGCAAGTTCTTTCCGGCTATTCCTGTGCGTATGAATAATAGGTTTCTAAGCCTTAATAATAATGCTGCTGTCTACAGACTTGCCAAGAAAGCCTACAAAAAGGCTGTTGATGGTAATTTTGATAAGCTTGTTGATAATCTTAAAGATAATGAAGACCTAGAAGATATTGATTATGCCTATATCGTCTGGGGAGTATCTATTAATACTAAAGAAAATACTTCCAAGAAGTATGTCTATGAGTTCTTCCGTAAGCTGATGCAGAATCAGATTGGTGGACCAACTGTCTTTAATGACTGGCTCCAAGCCAAGGAAAACTTCAAACAGACATCTGAGGCATGGCAGCGTTGGGCTAATGCCCAGAAGAATCCTTCTAATCCTCTTTATGGTGCTCCTGAACCTCAGTATCAGGGTCCTAACCCTACTCAGACAGAGAACATCCTTCGTATCGATAATAACGGTACATTTGATACCAATTATGATATTCGGCTTAATTGGGCATATATTACCCAGTCAGCTAATATCACTGGTAAAGGTAGGACTGGTGCCAAGAAGGGGGATATCTGGTGGGTAGAACGTCCAGCTATTGAAATCCCTTCGACTGGTGGTCGATGGGTTGATGGTGATTGGGTGCCGGGTCCTTCTACGTATATCTATGTAGTTCGTCTTTATAATCAGTATGCTGATAATACTTACAATTATCTAGATATTGTCGATCTAAAGCATAAGAATTATATCTACGGTGGTAAATTCGTAGAGATTCTGGCTAAGGATGCCATCAAGGATACGGATGAATCTGGATTTATCGTCCCACTACATTATGCGACTTATAAAGAGCTTTCTCTGATTGATGGTACTCAGATGAGCACTGCCTGTGCTTATCTGGTTCTGAACTGTTATCAGACCCGAAAGGTGAGATGGTATGAACGAGGCATCTTCAAAGTCCTGCTCGTTGTCGTCATTGCCGTGGTATCGGTCCTATTCACTGGTGGCGCTGGCTTTGGCCTCCTTGGTTCCCATTTTGCTGTTGGTGCTTCCTTGGGCTTTACAGGGCTCACAGCAGCCATTGTAGGCTCTGTGGCTAATGCTCTGGCTGCAATGATCCTGATGAGCGTCATTGACGTTATCTCAACCCGTATCTTCGGTGCAGCTATTGGTGCAATCGTCGGTATGGTCTTCAGCTTTGTTGCCATGCAAGGCATCAGTGCTTGGAGAACTACTGGATCGTTTGCTATTAATTGGGGTGATTTTCTTAAAGTAGATAATCTACTTAAACTGACAGACTCTGTGGGTAGAGCTTATCAAGGTTTTGTTCAGCAAAACATTATTGATATGAATGCCCAAATCACAGACATGCAGACTAAAGCCGAGAACCAGACCAAAGAAATGCAAGCAGCATTTTACAAGGAATTTGGTTATGGTATGTCTGGTGTTGATCCTATGATGTTCGTTGACTCCAACAAGCTTCTAATTGAGAGCAGCGATACGTTCCTTACCCGTACATTGATGACAGGCAGTCAGATCGCAGCAATGTCGATGGATATGCTTACAGATTTTGCTAATCTGACACTGGCTCTGCCAGATGCCTACACAACATAAGGAATATATTGATGTCTCCTTTTGACCTTAATTATGGTCGATTTGATGCACCTTCCGTAGACACGTATCTGCGCAGTCAGGCAGGCCAGACCAATATCAATGGTGGGGGTGGTGGTCTAACAGACGACATTAATTCGGGTATTGGTCTTGGCTTTAATATGCCAACCATGAAACTCGCTATTGGTGGTATTACTGCTCTCGGTAATTTCTGGAATGCTATGCAGGCTAATAAGCTTGCTAAAGAGCAGTTCAATTATACTAAGGGCGTTACGAACCAGAATATGGCTAATCAGATCAAGTCATATAATACTACTCTATCTGATCGTATTAATGCCCGTGCATTCACTGAAGGTCGTCCTGATGGGTATGCAGAGCAATATATGAAAGATAATCGTCTAGAGCGTACTGAATATTAATAGAGGTTAGGACTATGGCTCCTCTTACATGGCGTGAAGTCTCTGCTCCTAGCTTTTCGGATTCGAATGCTCTGAGGCAGATGGCTGCAAATCTGATGGCCCGTACTGGCTCAGATTTGAGTGACGCATTTGGTGATTTTGAACGTTCTCAAAGTCAGGGTGCATCGTCTGCTCTGGCTATGAAAGCTTTGCAGTTTCAGGACCCACAAGCATTCAAGACTGCTTTGGAATCTGGTTCATTCTTTAACGGTGTTAATGCTCGGAATATTACTCCTGAAGCATTGAACTTCGTTGCTGGTTATCGTGGTAATCTTCAGAATGCAGATATGCGTTCTGCTCAGCTTACTGGCGAGAATATCAATAACCAGAGCCGTCAGCTTAATCTTCAGCAGGGTCAAACTAATTTTGCCCGTAATAATGCTGAATATGCTGCTCGTGGTCCTGCTGGTGAGCTTCTGGCTCAGGCCGAGACAGATATGCTCTCTGGTGATCCGGTAAGGGCTGATGCTGCTCGTAAGCGTCTTGCTGAGAATAATAAGCTTCTTATTGATGCTGGTTATACACCTCAGCAAGTTCAGGAAGTAATTAATCGTACTCCTGCATCAGTTCAGGCTGGTTATGCAGATACCAATGCACGTCTCGCTCAGTGTGATGCTCTGGCAGGCCGTGAACGTGGTGCAACAGTGCGTGAGATGATTCAGGGTCTTCCTAATCAATACGCATCTGCTGGCGAAGCTGCTAATGCCATCCGTGCTCGTACTGATCTTGAGCCAAGGCTCAAGAATGAGCTTTTGGCTGAACTTGAGAAGTCTGGTGCGAACTATTGGGGTCAAATGGACCCTGCTAGTGCAGCACTAGCTGCTGCTGCTCGTCCTATTACTGGTAATAATACGTCTCCTGCACTTATTCAATCGGAGTCTGGTGGTAACTTTGGAGCCAAGAATAACGTACCGGGTTCTGGTGGTACGGGTCATTTTGGTCGTCTTCAGTTCAGCCGTGGTCGTCTGGATGAAGCCAAGAATGCAGGTGTTATCCCTAAGGATATGACACCAGAGCAATTCCTGAAGGACCCAAATGCTCAGCTTCGTACTGAGAATTGGCATTTCTCGGATATTGATCGGTATGCTGCTCAAAATGGTCTTGATCGTTATGTGGGTCAGCAAATCGGTGGTGTGACTATTACTCAGCAAGGTATGCGCAATGTTGCTCACCTTGGTGGTAAGGATGGTCTGCGTAGGTTCTTGACCACAGGTGGTACGTATAATCCTGCTGATGCTAATGGTACTCGGCTTAGTGATTATCTTGCTAAGGGTGCAGGTGAAACTGCTGTACCGGGATCGGGTAACTTCGGCCCTCGTGTAGGTGCTGTTCCTTCTGATTCTGGTTCAACATCTCTCCCTAGCCTTACGCCTACTACACCTATCGATATTGCTCCTGTTAATACTCAGATTATCAGTGCTGATGGTCAGTATCAGGTCGTTCCTACAGAGAAAGATGGTAAGACACTTTCTCCTGAGGAAGCTCGTCGTGAGTTTATCGATGGTAATCTTGAATCTCTTGGTTCAGCCAATTCTAGGTCTGAAGCAAATAGCATTGCTGAAAATCTTCTAGCTAATGCTGCTAATGCAGAACTTAATCCTGATACTACTCAGGGTGATAATGCTGCTGCCGCTGCTTTGACCCAGAGTGCTCAGCCTCAGCGTACTGCTGGTGAGATTACAACAGGTGCTAATACGCTTGCTGATACGGCTCAGGTTGATCGTATGTTCAATCCTTCTGCTCCTCTGGATCAGATGCTGGCTACGATGGATGATGCTACCAGAGGGCAGACTATTGCTCAGGTGGTGCAGCGTCTTAACTCGAGTGAAGGTGTTCTCAAGGGTGTTCCCGAAGCTGCTCTCACAGAGAGTATTCGTGAAATCCAAGAGAAATATAAGGTTTCTCCTGCTGTTGCTGGTGCATTGGCAGAACAAAACCTTGAAGCTCGTGACCTGAGAGGTCTTGGTTATTATCTAACCGGTGGTCTATTTGGTGCTGGTGATGATTGGGGTAAGGCTACTCAAGGCGGTGTTCGAGCACCTCGTATTAATATGGAAGGTGTCCAGCGTAGCGTAGATAGTATTATTGAGCGTACTGGCTCTTCTAATATTAGTCAGGGTGTTGCCCGTATTCAGGCTAATCGAGCCAGTGTTGGTGTTGGTCAGAATGCCCAGCAGATTACTCAAGCTCTTGGTACTATTGAGGCTCGAATTGCCTCTATTCAGCAACAAATGGCACTTAATCCGCAATTCGCTGATAGGGGTCAGGCTCAATTGCAGCAACTGTTGCAACAGCGTAATGAGCTTTATGCCTTGCTTCAGCAAGTTAATGCTCAAGGTGGTGCAACAACATATACTCGTGGTCAGCAATCAAACTGATTGCTTTACAAATCGAGCTATTAGAGTATGTCTGAGGGGAGCCTGTTGGTTCCCCTCTTTCATATTCTTAAATCCCCTGAGGATATAATGGCTGATCGTTTCAACGGTGATGTACTGGTTCCTCGTTCTACTGAAACCAGACAGCCTGTATCGAATGATGTTGCAGACATCTTTGGCTTTAATAATGCTGGCCCTGACGCGGCGGCAGCATTTAATCTTTCGCGTCAACGTGGTAACAGTCTTACTTCCGATAATCAGGTCCTAATGGACCGAGCCGCTTTAACTCCATTTGAATTTCAGGAGAAATACGGAAGTGAGCTTACGAACCAAGTTAATCAGCTTGATGTTGCTGCCGACGATCTTCGTCGTTCTGCTGGTACTGATCGCACAATGGCAGAGCGAGCAGCAGACAGCATCATCAGTGCCGGAACCGGATTCAATGCAGCAATCGGTGGAGTAGGTGTTCTTGGACTAAGAGCACTGAACCGTGACCTCGCTATTGGGGCTGCTGGCGCACTTAATGATTATAATGATCGTGCTAGAGAAGGTCAGTCTCTGGCCCTTCAGCGTGCGCGTAGTGTTGATGCTATGCGTGCTGATCTCGATAAACGAGATAATGAAAAGCAATATGAACAGGACGTAAAAGAGTCTGGTTCTATTGTTGCTGGTCTACGTTCTGTTGGTCGTGATGCCATGGGTGCTGTACAGCGCCTTGGTGAAGACCCTCGTATGCTGGAAGCAGGTATTGGTGAGGGTATTGGTTCCCTCTTCGCTGCTGGTCCTGTTGGACGTGCTCTGAGTGTTGGTGGTCAGGGTGTGGCTGCTGCTGAGCGTAATATCCCGCTTGCCATCGGTTTGATGGAAGCAGGCGGTGCTTATTCTCAGGTTATTGATGACGTAACAGGTCGTAGCCACGAGGATTTGATGAAATCCTCTCCTGCTTATGCTCAATATATTAATCAGGGTGTGAGCCAAGAAGAAGCAAAGACAAGGATTGCAGATAATGCAGCTTTGACGGCTGCTGCTGTTCAAGGTCCTGTCTCTGCTGCTACTGGTCGTCTGGTGAGTGCTTTTGAAGCTGCTCCCCTTGCTGCACGTCCTATTCGTGAAGTATTGGGTAATATCGGTCGAGAAACTCTCGAAGAAGGTGTGCAGTCTGCTACCGGTCAGGTTGCCCAGAATGTTGGTATTCGGACTTTTGCAGATGAAAATAAGGGGATTCTTGATGATGTTGGTTCTCAAGCTGCAACAGGTGCTATTATTGGTGCTGGCAGTGCTGGTGTTGTCCAAGCTCCTGGCACAGCCCTACGAGAATCTGCTCGTGCAGTTTCTAGCGGTATTGACCGTGCTCGCAGTATTATTCTGGAGCGTGGTGATTCTATTATCCAATCCACGGAAAACGCTTCACCTGTTTCAGAACAAAATGTCCGAGAAGCAGTAAATACTGCTCTGACATCTGCTCCTGAAGTAGCTGAGAGTCTTCGTACTCTGGCTCAGGAAGCTGCTGTTCCAGAATCTGAGCGTCCTGCTGTAGAAGATTATATTAATCGAGTTTCTACTGCTGTTGAGCTTACCCGTGATGAATTCGTGGGTATGGGTCCTTCTAATATCCGTATTCTACAAGAGAATACTGAAGGCGTTCCTAATCGCTTTGAAGCAATGGCTGTTATGGGTGCTGTGGCTGGTAATGAAGCTACACCTCAGGCAGATCGTACTTCTGCTGCTGTTTTCCTTCTGGATCAGCTTACTAATCAGAAGCGTCTATTTGATGAGGATATGCCAGCATTTCTGGATAATGTTCCTCAGGACAGTGAACAGTATCAGCAGTTCCAGCAATATTCGAATATCGTAAATGCTATTCGTAATATTCCTTCTATTCAGCAGGCTATGAAGTGGGCTCAGGAATCTCTGGTTCAAGAGAATGAGCCTATTACTACTGATAATGCTGAACAGGTAACGAATAATACTGTTGGTCTGGCTAAGCATCTTCCCGAGAAGATGAACCCGGAGGTTGCTGAACAGGTCCTGTATCAGGCTGATATTGGTAATATCGATCTTACTCCTGAGAATAAGCGTACCATTCAGGGTGCAGTATCACTGCTGCGTGCTGCTCAGACATATGCTGAGACAACTAATACCGAACCTGAAAAAGGTATCGATATTGTTAATCGTCAGATCGAAACTTCAGGTGGTTTGAAGCAGTATCAGTATTCAATGCAGCAACATACTCGCCGCATTGCTGAAGCTGCTCAGCGTGGGGATCAGAAAGCTGTACGTGATCGTCTCAACGATCTCGGTCTATTTGCTCGTCATATGAGGAATAAGGCTGATGCCCTCATTAAGTCCTATAATGAAGGTGGTTCTCTGGTTGAATATCAGGCTCTTGGTCGCAATCATCGTTGGGACCCTAATCCTGCCCGTGCTCGTCTCACTGCTGGGAACGCCAACTCAGTAGAGTTTGCTCAGCGTGTATTCGGTGAAACTGCTGCGGTTATTCAACTAGCTAATAATATGGCTAGTATTTACCCAGAGGCTAATATCCGTCCTCTGACAGTCCCTCAGTTTCCTTCTCTGGTTCAGAACGAAGTGGCTTCTGCACCTGAGGTAGAACCTGTTGTAACCGCCCCAGAGGGGCAGGAAACAGTGCAGGAGCAGATACCAGAGGTACAGACAGAGGCAATCGTAGAAGAAGCCCCTGTAGAGGTTCAGGAGCCTGTTTCTGAGCCTATCTCTGAGGATGCTCAGACGGCGCAAGAAGTTCCGGCGCAGCCGGAAGTTCTGGAGCCTGTAGAGATACCTACAGAAGCTACTGAAGAAGCTCCTAGTAGCCCCAAGTCAGTGACCACTGAGACAACTGAAGCTGTTGCAGAAACTGTTGAGAATGCTGAAGACGGCGAAGCCGCCCCGGCTTCGCTTAATACCCGGTATGAAAATCTGGCTGGTACTGAGGCTTCTCCGAACCAGTTCCTGAAAGCATTCAAGTATCCAGAAACACCTCGTAGTCGTCTTAATAATCTGGAAGCTCCGCTGAACCAGATCAAAGAATTCTTCAACCGTCCTAGGCAGATGGTTGAGTTCATGGGCAAGGATGTAGAATACTCAGTTTCTATTGATAATGTTAATGCATATAAGGCTCTGCTTAAGCTTGGTAACAAGGTTGCCGAGACTATGGAGACACGTCTTAATGATGCAGTAACCAAGGATAAACTGGCTGATAAGCTTGCTTCGGGTAAGGAGATTACCCGTTGGAGGCAGTTCCGTGCTATTAATATTGCAGATAGTAATTTGCAATATAATCAGAACCTTATGGAAGGTGCAGTCCTTGCTGGTCTGAATTGGGTACTAAACTCGCATAACCGTAGTAATCCGGTTGATGCATTCGAGTTGGCTGATCTGCTGAATGTCGATCCTGCTTCTGTGACTGAAGCGGATGTAACACTGTTTAATCGTGGTAATTCGCTTGATACTGTTATCAAGGAATTGGCTACGAATATTACTCAGTATTGGGGTGTTCAGAGCAACAAGAACGTCTCTGCCAGCTATGTTGAGGGTATCCCTCAGGCTGTTGCTCGTGAGGTTCTCAAGGGCTTGGAAGCTGCTGGACTGGTGAATCTTGATCAGATCACTGGTAATAATAAGACGTTTAACCGTGTCTATACGGATATGCGTACTGCCGATATCCAGCAGATTATCAATGATATTTCTGGTGCTAGTAATCTTCTGTCAGATATCGTTCTGACTGAGAAGGTTCGAGACACATTCATCGGTACTCCTCCGACTGAGATTGCTGCTAAGCAAATGCGCAATCCCATGACGAATAATACTCGTCAGCAAAAGTCGATGATCGAGAAGGCTCAGAACCAAGCATATTACCCCAATATGGTTGTTCATGATTTCATTAAGGCTATGGGCCGTAATAACTTCATGACCATGATGGGGGGTATTTCTTACACAGAAAATTCTCTGAATATTAATCATGAGAAGTCTGTTGAGGGTAAGAACCGTACTCTGTTGTCTTCGTTCGATAATGTCATGAACCATATGAATGAGGTTCGTGCTTATGCTGACAAGAATAACATCAGCATGAGTGATGTGGCTCTATATTATATGTTTAATGTGAGCCGTGTTGGTCGCTTGCAGATGAGTGGTCTTGCCAACCCTCAGGCGGATAAGCTTGCTCGTGAAATCTTCATGCCTACCAGAGTTACTCTGGATATGACCAATGATACTCATATTGGTTATTTCTGGATGACTGTGGCTCAGGGTCTTGGCATCAAGACTGAGAAGCTACCCCGAGATACGGTCGTACAGAAGGCTCAGGACCTCACAGCAGGTGAGCTGCGTCCTATTGTGGATCAGCTTAAGACGTGGCTGGAAGACACCTCCAAGCCTCTCCCTGACGATATTAGTCAGCAGATCAAGAAGGCACTCGGCAAGGATACGTCCATGCATGGTGTGCATTCGTTGCTGTCTGTTGCTCAGTTGGAACTTGCAGATAATCTGAGCCAATATACTCATTATAATTATCTGGAAGCAGACGGTAAGACCAACGGTCCTATCATGTCTCTGGCTTTGTTCTCTAATGGACAGTTCACAACAGATAATCTGCGTCTATTGGCTAAGGGTGGTATCTTCATTGGTAAGAAGAACCTCAGCCTGAATGATTATCAAAAGGTTGATGATGCTGATCTTTATCAGGAAGTAACTAAGATTTTCTCTGCGCAGCAGAATAACTTTATGAATAAACTGTCTCAGGATAATCCTCGTGCAATGAGGCAGATGCAGACCATGCTCCGCATAATGTCTGCGCTCAATGCTGACGTTACCTATAATCAGGAAACTGGTGAATTGGTAATGGCTCGTGGTGTAGCCAAGAATCCTCTGACCATTTCTATCTATGGTTCAGGTATTGATGGTATTGCCGGTAAGGTCACCAATGCCCTTACAGAGGTCATTTATGAGAAGTTCTCAGACCTGATCGAGGCTCAGAATAACGATCAGAATACTCGTCTGGGTGATCTGATCTATGGTGATAATGCTGCATTCAATAATGATCTTATTGAACTGCTTAATAATCAACCACGTCTGAATAAGGATGGTGAGATTGAGTTCAAGGCTGTAGAGCACAAGAACAATCCAAACCGTACTAATCAGAATTTCACATTCACGCCTGAGCAGTATAATGCTCTGAAGGCTAATGTTCGCATATTCTTTGTTAATCAGCTATATGGCGCGATTACAAATGGTGTTATGGGTAATGTTTCTGAATCGACTGGTGCGCTTCAAACCGCAACACAGGTTCAGTCCATCTTTTTGACTGCACTATTTAATAACGAACTGATTGCACGTCTGGCTGAGAAGCAGCAGAATCCAGAGAAATTCCCGGATTATTATCGTGGTGATGCCCTTTCCCAGAGTGAACTGGATCAGATTTACGCTGACCTGCGTGCTTATAGTCCTATTATTGAAACTGGTTCTCAGTCCTTCTTCATCGCAGGACGTGAGCAGCAGAGTTCGTTCCAGACGGTAACTCTGGCTGATGGAACCAAGGTTACAATGCCGGAATATGCTCGTTCGCTGACAGACGATATGTCTACTCAGCCTACGATCTTTGGTCCTGCATTGGCTGGTGTCCGTGGTGTTCCGTCTCTGGTTATTGGTACTGGCGATGGTCAGATGATCCAAGATATCATTAATAGTGATATTAAGGGTTTGCCTGTCTTTGACGGCTTCAATCTGCCTGCAACTGATATCGATAGCTCTTCGGTACAGATTAATGAGAAGGTATTTGATGTAATCAACAACAATCCTATGAGGGCTGTTGCTGATTCCTTCCGTGCATTTCTCCGAGCCAATCCTACAGAGACTCTTCTGAAGGAAGGTCCTCTGAATACTCAGATGGATTTCATCATTGATAATCTGTCTATGGTTATTTCTGGTTCCAGAGCACCTAAGACCAAGATTGCTCCTGAGGATGTGCCAGCTTATCTCAATAATCTGGCTAATACACTGGATACTCTGGCTGATGAGATCGATGTCCGTCATGAGACATTGAGAGAATTTGCCATGTCTGTTGATCAGATGGCATCGGCAGAGAGCCCTTATACGAATGAGGGTAAGGTATCCAATATTACGGATGGGCTTAATAATGAGCAAATCGTTGATCGCCTTAATAGGGTTTATCAGCAAAAGATGAATGCTCGCCTTAACAAGGCACGTACTGCTAAGGCTATTGAGGCTCAGAACAATCTGATCGTTGAAGCACTCCCTGAGTTTGCTTCTCTGGATCAGGAGAGTGGTGTCTACGTCACTAATACACAGAACCTTGGAATGCTTCCTGATCTGGTTCGCATCGCTCCTGTCCATAAGGAGATGATGACGAATACCCTCAAGAACCTTCAGGATTCAGGTTATAAGGTTGTATTTGGAAATGCTGAACAACTCAGCGCATATCAATATCAGAATAATCCTGATCGTTATGATCCTAATAGCATCGATTACAATGGTAAGATTGATCCAGTAACGAAGACTATTTACGTCTCAAATATCTCGTCTGAAACAATTGCACATGAGCTTATTCATGCTGCAACGATTGATAAGACGCGTGCTTATTATGATAATCCTTTTGCTATTACCAAGACAGACCGTGATGCTCTGAAGCGTATCGAAGGTCTGATGGGTGAATGGCTGGCAGCGAATTATGATGCTGAGAGCCTTCCTGTTCAGCAGGCTCGTGCTCAGGCTGCATCGACAGTTAGCAATCATCTGAATGCTGGTCGTAAGGCTGAGGCTCTTAATGAGTTCATGGCATGGAATTTGAGTAATAAGAATTTGGTTGAAGTTAATAAAGCAACCAAGGTTCAGAATCCTCTGTTCCGTATTGCCGGTGAGGCTCTGCGTTATATTAAGTCTTTGATTTGGGGGAATAAGTTCTCACCAGATGTGAAGGATAATCTGTATTCAAACCTCCGGTTTAATACACGTATCCTCCTTGCTACCCCGACTCCTGTTTCTCTTCTGGTTCAGGATATGAATTCAGTATCTCTTTACCAGAGTGCTGAGTTCGGTAGCGATGTTCGCTTGACTGAAATGCGTGAGCGTTTTGCCAAGAAACTTGGTCAATATGTAGTTAATGGTGATCCTCTTCGTGCGGGTATTCGCAAGATCGATTCCATTACTGCTATGACTCGTGGTGATCAGACTGCTGACCTGTTTGTTGCTCATGGTTTCCCCATGAATATGCAGGAAAAGTCTACATTCAAAATGATTCAGGCTGCTCTGATGGTAGAGACAGACCTGAACAAGAACAGCCTGAGCCGTATTCAGGATATGTACGCTCATGTGACCAAGAACCTCTCTGTAGAGGCTCTGATGGCTAATCCTGAGACTGATGATCCTGCTGACCGCTATCAGGCTCAGGAACGCTTTAACGTGCTTACAGGTGTCTACGGCAAGGAAAGCCTGCTGCCTTCCTTCTTGGCTCTCGCAATGGTCAATGACACCTTCCGGGATATCCTGACCAAGGTTGAAACGCCTAAGGTTGCCAAAGATAATGGTGGTGATCTGGATGCTTACCTGAATAATCTGGGTAATGCTTCCATGGATAATCTCGCTATCCTTGCGAGTGGTGAAGGCCGTAATCAACCTAATGTCCGTGCTGCTCTTGATGCACTGACAGAAGCCATGATCGAGAATGTTGGTGACCAGCGTTCGTATATCGAACAGCAGGGTTCCAGCATTGTAGATGGTATTGATAATTACATTCGAGAGAATGTTAATGAACTATCTGCCAAGGCAATCAAGGCAACTGATAATGTAGTCCAGAACAGCACTAATCCTGTTGTTCGTGGTACTGCTCGTGTTGCTCGATTGGCTGCTACGATCATCAATGAAGATGCTTCTGAGAAGCTGGTTCAGGGTATTACTTCTGTTTTGAACCAGACAGATAACTTCACTACTGTACGTGAACTGGTGAATGAAATCGTGGGTCGGACTAAGGAGAATGCTCCCGTGTTCGATATGATTTCCAAGGTCCGTGCAGAGGTCCAGCAGACACGTCAGCAGTTCCGTGAGAAGCTGCCGATCAAGATCGCTGAGAAGTTCTCTCGTAAGCTCAAAGCTGAGGAGTGGACTGCTCTCACTCGATCCATCGGTAAGACCGATCTTGCTGCTCTTTATGGTTCAGTTGGTCTGGATCGTAGTCTGGAGTTTATCACTGATAATGCCAAGCTTAAGGCTGAGGTAAATAAACTTGAGACTGCCATCAAGAACGCCGATCCAAATCGCTTCTCGCGCATTCAGTTAAAGGCCAAGCAGTTGGCTAGGTACTTGAATACCGGTGAGCAGGGGCATAACCTGCTCCGCAATGGATTTGCAGTTTCTCACCTTTTTAATGAAGGTAGTTTCTCCGTTAAAGTTGGTGAGGCAAATGCCATTGTAGATCAGGTCGATCAATTGATCTCTCTCTACGCACTTGACTCCGTATCTGCTACCGAGAGAACTCAAGTTGCTGATTTAATTGTCAATGAGAATGAAGGCGTTAAATTCGCACTCGCTTACCTAGTTGGCGAGCGAGCCGATGAAATGGCCAAGGTTGATACGGATTTGACCCGTATTAATCACTATAAAGGTTATTTACCATCGGAGAATCAAAGTGGAACATCTCTCATCGTCGCCAGTGATATTGAATATGCTCGTCTCATCGGCATGGGTTATACTCGTGTCGGTGATTATCGCGGGTCATCGGCTGACGTGACGCTTGAAAAGAGTGGCTATTATTTTAGCCCTGTTTCGGGTAAAGCCACTTATAATCAAGGCGTACTTCAGACGGTTCATTCTACCGTGTCTGGTATTGATCCAAGGAATGGATTCACTACCGGGGAGATGACTGCTGGTCGTATCACTGACCCTCGTATCGTTAATCGAATTAACAACCGTCTGGCGAACGCTTCTGTAACATCAGAAGGATTGCTTCCTGTATTTGATTCTGAAGGTGATATTCTCGGCTATGAAAGAGGCGTCGATCCTCTGAAGACACTTCCGCTAAATCGAAATACAAATCTCGCGCAGATAATCGGCGCTTATCGCGGTCGTCAGGTCGAAGAAGTTCTGGCATCGGAATTTAATAACTCTCTTATTTGGTCTTTGGCTGATATTTATCGTCAAGGTCGTAAGGAAGGTCGGTTTAGTGAGTTTGTTAATCTGGCTCAATCCAAGGACCCAATCCATCAGGACACTTGGAAGATCATTCCGGGTCCTCTGAAGGATCAGATTTTTCAGGTCTTTGGTCCTAAGAACTTCTACGTTCGTAGGGACATGATCAATGATGCTGTTGGTTTCCGCCAAGCTTCTGTTGGTGATATTTGGACGGGTAATAGCCGTCTGTCTGAACCAATACAGAAGGAACTGAAGCGGGCTGCTATTGGTATCTTTGGAAATAAAGCATATAATTATCTCGTTAATGGCGAGAAATATCTGCAAAACTTCGTGTCTGACGCCAAGGTTCTTATCGTTATCAAGTCGGTGGTTGTGCCTATTGCAAACCTGACTGCTAACGTATTCCAGCTTATGTCTCGTGGTGTTCCTGCTCGTACAATCATTAGTGGTCTTCGTAATAAGACCAATGAAATTAATGATTATATCAAGCGTAGGGAACGTGAGATTGATCTGGATACCGAACTGTTGGCTGCACGGGGCGCTAATAATACGGTTCGTATTCGTAAAATCGAAACAGAACTACAGTCGATCAGGGACTCGTATAAGCGCCTATCCATCTGGCCGTTGATTGAGGCTGGTGAGTATTCTGCCATCTCCGATGGTGGTGTTACTCAGGAAGACCTTGCTCTGGCTAATGGTCGTTGGGTTAATTTTGTAGAGGGTATTGCTGATAAGCTACCTAATGGACTGAAGACGCCTTACCGTTATGCGATGATTACTCGCGATACTGCCTTGTTCCAAGGCTTGGCTCGTTCAGTTCAATATGGTGATTTTCTTGGTAAAGCTATTCTTTACGAAGATATGGTCCAGCGTAAGAAGGTTAAATCTGAAGATGCTCTAGCTCAGATTTCTGAAGAATATGTAAACTATAATCGTCTTGCTGGTCGTACCAGAAACTACCTTGAGGCATCTGGTCTTATCTGGTTCTGGAATTTCAAACTTCGTATTATGAAGATCGCAGCACAGATGGTTAGGGAACATCCATTCCGGGCACTGATGCTTACGAACCTTGCTCCCAACATACCTATGATTGGTTCCATTGGTTCACCGATCACTGATAACTTCGCTTCGATCCTTGCAGATGGAAAGCTCGGTTATTCAATGGGTCCGGGTATGGGCTTAAATGCTCCTCAGATTAACCCATGGTATAATCTGATTAAATAAAAGAAAGGCCCCAATTAAGGGGCCTTTTTTTTTAGTATCGGAGAGTAGTACGTAAATCGTTAGCAGCATCTACCCACTGGGAGAAACGCTGCATGACTTCACGTACATCAGGTTCACCATGGTACTTGCGAACCATGGCTTCAACACTGTCCCAATCAATGGGCTTGGTTGACTTCTCAATAGCTACATAATCATGACCACGGAGGAATCCGTAGGCAAGATGAGTATGCCGAGATGCCTTGCGAAGGTCTTCAGTACGATGAGCACGCAGACCCCAGAAAGTGTTCTGAGCCTTACGGTTCTCAGCCTGACGCTGAGCTTTGGCTAGACGCTTTTCAAGGCGTGTACGTCTATCATCGTTCAATTCGCCACTGCGAATATTATTACCAGATGCATCACCGATGATTTCTCCAAGCTGGAGAGTCCGGTGCATCCGTTTACGTTGACGAGAGGTAGTGTGGAACTTACGTTCTTGGCTCCGAATGTAGGTTGATTCCTGAGCCAGAGAGACAAGCTTAACTTTGAGATAGGTATGCATTTTAGTATTTCCCATTAATAGATACAATTGTAGCGATAATGAGAAAACTAAGGTGGACCAGTAATCTAGTTCATTGTCTTTCTCTCTTAGTTATCGCCAAGATATTTGGCGAGACTGGCGGGATTCGAACCCGCAACACCCCCTGTTAGGGCAGGAGAACCTCTACCATTGAGGCTACAGTCCCGTTTTGTCAACCATATGTTTGCTGATTAATATTCCGTAGATGACTATGAATGACACCAGCAATACGACTATAAATAGTACATATGGAATAGCAAAAATAATAGCACTAATCAGAACATACATAATGTAAGTAAAAATTAGTGCTAATAGAAGAGCTACAATAGCCATTAATTCTCCTTTAGGAATTGACTGGCTTGGTTAGATTACCGAACAGGCTCTTGGCCTGAGGTGTGCCTGTAGGAGCCTCAGCAGTGGCAGGAGTGGTCTTTACGTCCACACGAGCAGGTACGTCAGGCTGAGTTGCTTCAGCCGCTCTAAGGGCTTCTGCTACAGGCGTATCCCCAATAGGAGTGCCTGCTGCTACCGGGTCAGCCAAAGGGGGGATCGCCTTCTCGGCAACAGCAGGCTTAGTAGCGGCAGGGTGATTAGTGGTTGTCGTGGACGGAGCAACCGTTTTAGGGCCTGTCGCTACATTAGTTTGCTCAGGCTTTGCAACCTGAGCAACCGGCTTGGAAGCAGGGGAAGGAGATGAACCTTCTTCCGAACCAGTATGGACTGAACCAGTGATCTTAAGACCGGCCAACGAAGTAGGCAGCGGATCAAAGAAAACAGTTTCATTCTTGGCTACACGGCTCTGAACATATTCATGAAGAGCAGTGCGAATATCCTTATCATCCAAGCTAAACTTGGTAACACGTTCGATTTGCATGGGAATCTCCTTTTGGGTCCTGATTATTGCTTCGACTCGACCATTGTTTTTGTCTACACCGCCAAAGCTATATTTAATGTTTTTAATTACCTGATAATTATCATCAGGTAGTTTGTTAGCTGCTGTGAGAGTGTCACAGAAGAATTTATCCACGATACAACAGACATTAGCTACGTCTGATAATCGGTTAGAATTTGTATATAATACATATTCTAGTTCTACCTCACTCATAGTGGGTAGATGTTTGATTCGATCCTGAATCAATTCAGCGAATAAGACCTTGGCCTTATTTAAGATGTGGAAATGTGCATTACGGTATTGGTTCAAATTGAGATAGAATTTGGTTTTTTTACTGATCTCAATTACAATTGGTAATGACACCGTGTGGGTTTCGGTGCTCATGGAGTAAAGTGATCCCTATACTGTTAATATAGGGACCACCATTAACGCACTTCTTACTTGTTGAACAAGCTCGAAGTACGCTGCTGCTGACCGGCCTGTGGGGCACCACCGGGACGACCAGACTTACCACCCTCACCATCCTTGATGGTACGGCGATCACGATCATTACCCTTATTCTTCTCGACCCACTTGTCGTAGAAGACAGGTTCCGTAGCACCCTGCTGAGCCTCAACGACTGTCAGCTTGGTTGGGCTGTGGAAGACCTTATCGATAACGTTCTCAGTACGAGATTCAGCGACAGGCTTATAAGTGCCATCGCCCTGCTTCTCGTTCTTGTTAACGATCTGGCGGGTAACGCCAAGGATGACTTCCTTACCGGTCAGTTCGGTGAGAACCTGAACTCCCTTCGGGACATCCTTCTTCTGGTCATAATCATAGATATTGACCATCTTTTCCTCAGTCGGCTGCTGCGACAGAGGCTTCTCTGTAGTGACCAAGCAGATATCTTCGATAGTACGGAAGCCCGGTAGAGCAACCTTCTTCGTATTATCCTGCTTATTAAGGAAGTAATTCTTACCTTCCTTATCCGTGATCCAGAGAGTCTCACGGTACTCACGGTTCTGACCAAGGTCTGCAATGATGGTAATCGACTGCGCATTGGAGTTTGCAGCAGTACCAGCATAGGCAACCTTGATCTTGGCAGCATAGGCATCTGTCTCTACAGCGCCATAACCACCAAGGCGATCCTCAGCTTCCTGAAGACCCTCAGTACCAAGATTTCCAAACATAGACATATTGTATTTCCTTATATTGGGGTATTAGCTAATAGACCCAGAAAAAGAATTAATTGTAGAACTCTTTCAGATGGTCGATAAGCTGGGCAGCATCATTATCGATATACGTCTGATCTCGACTGAACATGCCCATTGGTGAGCGAATACGATCACCCACAGTGGCTTTGGTTGGACGAGTCTGGAATACGTGCTTATAGCCCAATTCCTTCTCATCATCGGTAATCTTCAGCAGTCCAGAAGAGTATTTCTCAAGCTCGTTGAGAGTAACTTTCTTGGCTGATACTACCGTGGAGAAATAAGCTTCTACGCCATTATTCTTGAGCGCACCCTTAACAGGGACAGAAGTCTTAACCTCCATTGCCTTTTCATCATAATCGTCTTTGACATGAGCGATAATGATTACAGGCTTACCGAATGCTGCTACCTTTGACTGCATCAGTTCCTTGAAGAACTGCTGATAATCACTCCAAGCTTTCATGGTATTGGCAGCAGTGAGCACGTACATGCTCTCATACATATCCATAAGGAATGTAAGGCTGTCTACAATAATACCATCAAAATCATTTGGATTAGCGATAGCATAATCGAAACCTTCCAATACCTGATAAGGATCGATTACTTTGTAGGTTTTAAAGCTATTCTTGAATGGTAGACGTTTACCTGCTTCGGTATTCAGGTACATCCACTTCTCTTGGTTCTTGATATTCCTGAGACTGGCAGATTTACCAGTCCCAGAATATCCACCAACAAGAACTAGCTGTTCATTCATTGGTTCGTCGGACATATTATCTCCTATTTACCCAGAAACTTCTTACCGATAGTCACCATGACAGTGCTGTCGATCTCAGTTTCTGAGAGTGGGTTAGAGAGTTTCTTATTGAATGATTTAACAGCAGTTTCGATTTCAGTAATCGTCATGCCGTTATCATACAGAGCAAGCGCATATTTAATCATATGATTATTGCGATTACCTGATGCCATTCTCTGAGCGAACCAACGCTCTAGATTATCAAGACTTTCCAGTTTCTGGTTCTGGTTCTTGAAATGCTCATTACGTGAGGTCTTCGGAATGAAGTCCAGAGCATCGAACAGTTCACCATCATTATAGTGGTATGTACCCTTGTCATGGGACATCCACTTTCTGGCTCTCTGGTTCGCACCTTCATCAGTCTCGAATGGCAACCAATCCATAACTGAATTCATGAATTCCTTATATTCATCCTGATCAAGTTTCAGGACATAATTAATAGGAATTATGAGGCGAAAACGGTTTTCTTCTTCCGTATGACGCTTGGTTGTATATGTCATGAACTTATAATCTTTCATAAGCTCATGAGCAGTATCGAGAGACACACCACCATCGACATCAATGGCAATCATATTGAACCCAGCGATGACATTCTCATCGGCTCGGTGACCATTACGGAAGTTATGATTGGTCCAGTGATAGTCTTGTGCTTGGGTCAGATTATGAAGCTGATCGAATGGAACTCGTTCAGCCAGATAATTATAAGCCCAATGCTCTGAATAGGAGACAATCATTTCATTGGTATTAGTTTCTTCCAGTGTTTCACCACGGAAGAACTCGATACCATCAATGAATGATTTCTTAATAATGATATGCTTTTTATAGCCCCATGCAGTAGCAAAGGCCATCATTTCATTACGAGCAGTGCTGCTGGACTTATAGAATGGCAGAGCCTCATGCAGATCAGCGTGAGTTAGATCAATGTCCATGGCCGCAATATATTTAGCCAATTTGACATATGATTTCTCACGATTAAGAATCTGACTGAATGCTTCACCACTCTCTTCGACCAGCTTAATAGCTGCATTCAGATGATCCATTTCAATCTCTGAAGAGAGATCGACAAAGGCATAGGCACCAGCAAGCTTGAGTGCCTTGAAGAACCGATGGGACAGTTCTGCCTTACGAATTTCCTCATGCTCTGGAAGATCGTCAGCGATACGCTCACAATGGAATTTGTATTCCAACAGAGCGATACCAACCTGATCTTCAACAGTAATCTTCCATTTATAATTCGCTGGATCAGCGAGATTATGGAAATGATTAGCCCATTTATGGGTATTCTGACTATTGCTTGGTTGGGTCAGTCGAGCATAGACCTCAGCAGCAGTCAGCACATCCTTGGCACGCTTATGCGTACCAAAGCCAAAGAGGCATCTACGAGCGTATCCAGTCTCTAGGAAGCTGTAGAACTGATCCTCTGTCTGAGCACCGTCTAGGAGCTTGCTAGGCGTACCAAACAGCAAGGCATTGGTAGGCGTCTTGCCATCCAAATCCTCACCACGGACGTTCTCAGCCGTGTTCTTGGTAAGCTTCTGCTTCACCATGCCCTGATCGTAAAGTTCGAGGAACAACGTCAGGACATCAGTGGAACCAATGAGATTGGAACCGATTTCGTCAATCTGAAGATTAATGCTACCAGCTTCAGCCATAAGCAGCTTTTGCCGAAGCTGCTTTACAGCAGGGGGAGTTCCGCTATCGAAGGTGAAAGGGAATGCACCGGCTTGCCGGAATTCTTTGGCAGCTTTGTCATACTCCTCCTGCTGGTCCGTACCATTACGGGCAGCACGAGTATTAGCGATATTCCAGAGATTCTGTTCTGATATAACTGGAAATGTATCTTCCATGAAGCGAGCTTTAAAGCCCTTCATGAATTCATTTTCAATGATATTAACAGAATGACCTTTACCAAAACCAGATGATGCTAGTGCGAGTGCATAGCAATTGACAGGGATTTCACCACGATCCTTGGTAATGATCGTAGCACGCATATTAGATGCCATTTTCGCTAGAAAATAAGCAGTTTCTGCTCTGAAGAATCCCTTGTCGATATTCTGGGTTTTATTACAGAGCACATCCACGATTTCTTCGAGTGCGGGATGATGCTGTACTGTGGATAAATCCAGATCAAACGACATCGTATCTCTTCCTTTGTTCACATATTTCGAAGGCAGGGCAGTACCCACATGCCTTGACCGCTCCGGGAACAGTGACGACTACGCCTTTAGCTTTCTCAGCCCTATGGGCATTAGCTTCTTGCAGAGTGTCAAAGTTCTTGCTGGACCTTGCAGTAGGGTCCTTAGCCTTTTCGGGATCGGTATAGTATTTATACACTGGATCAGAGCGCCATAGCTCCTTGTCAGTGCATTCAGGGAGTTCGCTTTCCGGCAAATCCCAACAGCGGGTTAGCTCTGAGAGCTTCCCTTCTATATACCTTTCTGTGGCATCCAGAGGCAAGAGTTCAACGAGGTGCTGCTGAACTCTTTGTTGAGGATAGCCCTCTGTACGGGTCATTCCTCGCTGCCAGTCAGTGAAGACGAAATTAATATTAATATGGTCTTCAGTAATCTTGTCTTCGTTGAGCCAACGATAAAGACCACCCTGAAGAGCATAATCCTCATCCTTTCGACCCTTGATCCAAGTCCATACGGATGTGGATTTGAAGTCGAATAGATGGCCATTAATAGCCATATCGAGCTTACCACCAACGGTAAATGTCGTACCACGGACAGTGATCTGTCTCTTGGCTCGATTTTCGATATAGACTGGAATGCAGTCTGGATTCTCCTGAAGGTACTCAGGAGTAGGATTGATACGAATATTATCGTATACTTTTTCTGGGTAACCCAATGCCTTCATCGAATAACGAAGGTGTTCCGGGTTCTTCCAAGCTTGTTCGATACTGTCATGGATCGAATGACCCAGAGTAGCAGCGATCTTCTCCGATACATCCATAATCCGATCTTCGGATTTGATTCGACGGCTCAATACCAATTGCTTGGTAGAACGCATTAGGGTTGTAGCTGAGATATAATTTTCATCATTAATATAATCATAGTTGTCATGGAGTAACCAGACAGCCAGAGGTAAACTAATGTCGAATTCATTCGTGATTTTCATCGGTTTTCCTCATAAATTAAGTGGGGGTTGAGGTTGAAAGGATAAGACCCTCAACCCCCTCTCATGATCCAGAGGGGCGGCTACTGGATCAGAGATTGGTTTTACCCGGAATAAATGTACCCATTGGCCATTCAACAACCAACTCGGTTTCTTTTTTATCAGCGGGTGTTTTAAGTGGTGCTCTATTTGGATTTGGGTTCTTGGTTCTCTCTTCATTAATAGCTGCAATCACAGATTCAGCAGAATGAAGAAGATCGCAAACCTGCTTACTACGACACCGATTATCAATCAGTGTTTTATGTAATTCAGCATCAATGAGAATTGCACAGCAAGCAATGACAGCACCTAGATTATGGACATTTGTATCTCTGGTTCGAGATTCACCATGTTCATACAATCGAAGATGCCTGAGGGCACCTTCAATGTAGGTTCTGGCTTCAACTGGATTTTCTAACCAGTTACGAAATCCATATTTCAGATCACCATCATAGTGAGCCAAACAAGCCTCAATCATAGCGGACATTGGAAACTGTCCTAGAGGAGGCTTCTTATCACCAAATGATTTTTTGGGATTAACCGGATTTGGCATTGGCGATTTCCTTGGCAGCTTCAGCAGCCTTGGATCGCAGCATATCCATATCCTGATCAAAATCCTTCATGGACATGAAGCCGAGATACATATTGCTGATGAATGTAACATCAGTAACTTCCAGATCAGCCGGTGGCTTACCGCCCCAGACTTCCTGAAAGAATCGCATCTGAGTAGCCTGCTGGGCACGAGCCAGATCAGCACGACGAATCTTCTGCTCATTCAGTCGCAGCATGGTGTTGAAGCCAACCTTGTTGACTGAACGACCCTGCTTAAAGACGACTTCGCAATATGCGAGATACATATGCTGTTCGACGTTATCTGCATTATCCATTTTTCATTACCTTATTCATATGTTCTTCAATAACAGCAGTGATTTCTGCTGCTGAAGCTTTGTTTGGGATTTCCATCTCTTTAGACCAATCGGGATAAAAGACTGAAAATTCACCACCTAGTTTGACTTCATCATGCCAGATATCTGGATGATCCTGCCACTCACATGCTTCGACTACATGCTCATTCACATACATTAGTACGTTAATATCATCTCTAAAGAGATAATACTGAGCATCATGGATTTGAGCACATGGTCGAATATCATAACGATATTCAGACTTACGTACCTTACCCATGAATTCTGAGCCAGCACGAGAGTTTAGCAAGCACCAAGACTGTCCTAGAGCATTACCTGCACTACGACCTTCTGCTTCGGCTTCAAAAGGTGTCTTTCTGGTTCCCCTGATGACCTGAGCCAGCAGTGGAGTACGAAGACGAAGACCGAATGCAACGGTCACAAAGCCCGTTCTAGAGGCTTCATCGAGCTTATCAGACACCCATTGGTCAGAAACCTTGTAGAGGTCATGATAGGCTTTCTCGACCTTCTGAGCCTTCTCCTTAGACCAGCCTTGGCTGTTCATGATGGTCACATACGTGCCAGCATAAGTCAGAGAGAAGGTAGGGACTTTGGAGTCCTGTCTGAGATTCTTATATTTAGTTTGAATAGAATTAACTGATTCGACACTAGTAGGATCGATACCAGTCATTTCCTCGCCAAAATAAGCAAGTGCTCTCAGGCAATGTCCGTCAAATCCATCGATATAGACCTTTAGCTTTTCTGGGTCCTTGGTTGTCAGAGCAGAGATACGATCCTCAAGGGATGAGAAATCGATACCTCCGAAGTGCCAACCGGGAGGTGCTTGGAAGCACGACTTGATGAGCTTGGCATAACGGCTATTAGCCGGAAGGTTTTGTAGATTTGGATCACTGGATGAAAGACGACCTGAGATCGTACCACCCAGATTAAATGAACCAAATAGATAATGCCAACCATCAGGACCTTCAGCAGCATCCAGCATAGCCGGGATGAAACTGGTCAGGATTTTATAGACATCCTTATAATCAATCAGAGCATCCAAAAGGTCTTTGATCTCTTGTCTGTCTGTATGATTCTTCAAGGATTTTAGTGTCTTGGCTCCAGTAGCAGGTAGTTTGCTATCAGTCCGATCAATGATCGGTAGACCTAGTTGGTCATAGAGCAGATCGATAAGCTGAGGACCACTGTTCGGATTGAACTCGTCATCGACATCAGCAACTGTGATTCTCTTCTTAACATATTTAGCATTTTTAGCGATAACAATCTGTTCTCGTAGATGATGCGTATAGTTCTGAACCAGAGGAGAAGAGTTAATACGGCTGAGTGCATCGTCACAATCCTTTTGAAGGATAGCCTGCACCTCAATGACACGCTCCATATTGAGAGGCATACCAGTGAGTTGCATCTGGACGATATCGATAATAGCAGGTTTAAAGATATTATTATAAATATCTAGCTGATTATCATTAACAACTGTGTTCCAGTGCTTATTATAGACGTACCAAGTAGAGAGTCCGTCTACGAGATTATATTGGAGCAATTCTGGTAGAGGTATCTTGGTAATATCTACGATATTATCCACCGCATAATTACCTGAATATTCCTGAGCCTGATCCTTCAGACCAAGCTTGTTACCAGAGCAGGAATTGGTAGCCAGATAGGTAATGAGACGTGTGCAGTCCCAATGCTTCAGCATGACTTCCAAGCCATACAGAAGACCTTCAGTATCGATAATATGCTCCATGAATAGCTGATAGATCAGCACCGTTACGTCGAAGTGAATCGAATGATAAATCAATCGATTATTAAATGCTTCGAAGAACTCACGAAGCATAGCTCTGATTTCCAGAGCATCTTCCTTGGAATGGAAGTCGATAGCGAAGGCTATTCCTTCTGTCTGGCTCCAAGCGAAGCAGATTGATCCTAGACCAGCCTTGTGATGCTTGAGGTGGAATGCCTCGATATCACAGGTCAGAGGTACATCCATTTCGAGTAGCTTCAGAAGCCACTTACGGATGTCTTCTACAGTATCAGGATAATCTACATATTTGATGATATCTATTCCCGGATCGGAATAGTTATTGCCCATATGATCCAGAAGAGCAGATACACCAATAGCAATCCTTCCACGAACTTTCTCAGGGTCGTAAAATATCGCACGGTAGTTCGGGACATAGAATGTGCTCCATGATCCATAGGAAGATGGAAGAGCGTAGCCTAGCATCTTGTCTGCCTGAGCAGATTTGGTGAGCACTTTAAAATACTCACCATCAGTTACTAGGACATATTCCACACCTAAATCGGTGAGGACTTCCTGCAATTCCGATTCGATATATTCCTTCATCTCCTTTGCAGGAGTCTTCTTCTTGCCTTCGGCTTGATGAAGATCAATGACGATTATATCGTCCTTATTCAGGTTAAATGGTGTGATATATGCCTTTTCGATTTCATCCTTTCTGATGTGGGTTACGAGGATACAAATCTTGTAGGTAGATTTCTCTACCTCTGAAAAAGTCAGATATCGCATGGGTCTGTCCTACATCAGCAATTTCATTGCTGAATAGTAATCGATTTTATCTCTTATTTTGAGATATTGTCGATAATGCATTGGGTTATTAATGATGGTCCAAGCTTCCTCCCTTATTCTAGGGATTTGCTTGAGTTCATCACTTAGATTAACCAGAGTATTTGGTAAAGCATCTCGTTGATCCTGCATATTATTACAGTCCAACAATAGTAAGTTAATACTCTGTCTAATTTTATCCTGATCGCTGAGCCAGACACGAGAACTCTGCATTAGCTGGTTCATACGATCATATAGACTGAAGTCTAAGCTAACTCTTTGATGGTTACGGTATGCTCCAACAATATCACTATAATATTTGCCTTGGAACATAAAACCATCGCCACCTTTAAGTTGTCTATTATCTTTAACAAGCTTAATAATACTCTTATTAAACTCAGCAGAATTAGCCTCAAATAGCTTAGCAATCAGTTTATTACTTAATGCTAGTGCTGAGTATACTGAAGCCATTTGATTATCCTAGATTATTAATCCACCATATTTATCTGCAAGCTGACCGTATAGCACGACTCGATTGCGGGCACGAGAGAATGCCACGTAGAGCAATCTCGCTACCTCATCCTTCTTATGGTTGGTTGAGATATTACCCAGATCAATAAAGACTGTATCGTATGTACTGCCCTGAGACTTATGCACAGTAGCAGCATCACGAGGACGAAGATCAGGGAAGGTCTTCTTTAGATAGAAGTGACGTTCCCAGTTCTTAACTCGTGCATAATACTTACAGAGATCAGTGAAGTGCTTACGATTAGTTGCAATTGGGATGTTATTATAACTACCGTATAGGGATTTTAAATCCAAATACTCAACATCCATCATAACCCCATCCTGAACCTTGATCTGATCAGGTCCATGATTGCGGTCAACAGTAACCTCACCTTCCACAGGAAGCATTCGGTTCTTACCAAGCTCAATAGCTGAGGTATTAACCAGAATCTCACCGGGCTGATATGAATCAGGTAGGTTACGAATAGTACGAATATGATCGTTATATTCGATAACCCTATGATTCGTATATGCAAGTACCCGAGCTTCTAGGTTCTGGGTCTTGAATGTACTGTCCAGAGCCATAGCCATCATATTACCTTCGAGATAATCGATGACTCCGGGTATGATCTGGATCGGATTGAATACACCTGTTTCAACAGTGTTTCTCAACTGCTGACAGATATGCATCAGTGCAGGCTGACCCCTATTACGCATCTGTTCTGTAAGAGTATACATAGGTGCATTATGCTTATAAACCGGTGAGAGTGTCTCAAATACCGGTGCAAGCTGATTATGATCACCTACGTAAACTAGTTTACAGTTAATAGTTGCGTCTTGGATTTCCTTATACAAAGCAGTATCGATCATTGAACATTCGTCAATGAAGATAATCTTATTGTATTTAGGCATCCAATCATTGCGACGAATGAGCGTCGTCTTGCCTGTTGAATAGTCCTCACGGACCTTCAGGGCCAATTCTGAATGGATCGTTGTGGTAGGCCGTCCAGTAGCCTTGCTGAGTACCTCAGCAGCCTTGTTCGTAGTCGCTGTCATGACGACATCGTTGAACTTGGGTTCAATATCGATCAGCTTACACATATTATGATATTGTGGCATAGTTTGATCGATAATGTAGTTCATTAGATAGGTCTTACCGACACCGGCTGGACCGCTAATGATGAATTCCTTGCCATCACCAAGCAGAAACTCGAAGAAGGCATCAGCAGCCGCTTGCTGTCCTTGGTTCAGATTGTATTGCGCAGCTTGGTGCGTCATTTTAATTCCTCGTTAATAACAAAAAACCCCGGTAGAATTAACTACCGGGGCTTTCTGGGGCTTGGCTCTCTTGATTACTCAGTAATCAAGAATGCATTACGATCCTGACCCTTGATCCAGAGTGGCTCCTTGCCACGACCAGACCAAGTTTTGCCATCAGCCGGGTTACGGTACTTCGGCTTAGCCGGAACACCCTTACGCTTCGACTTCAGGCCACCAAGAGCCGTAATGACCTCTTCGTTGGTAAGCTGATATGCCTTAACAACAGCAACAATCTGGTTCAGAACCGACTGCTTCTGCGTATCGACATGGGCATCGACAGTTGCCTGAGCAATGTCACGCTGATTATTCAGCGCACCAACCGATTTCATTTCATTATCGAACACCTGCTCCGAGCTAAGCTGAGCGGGAGCAGTTTCCTCGCTACCAGCAGCCGGAATATTCTCTTCCGGGAGCGTCTCAACAGTGTCGTCAGCACGACTTGCAGCAGCACTGTCGTCGCTCTCAGCAACGGTTTCTTCCGCCTGATGAGCTTCGGTAGGCTCAGCTTCAGTAGGACCTGCGTCTTTCTGAGTTGCCTCTACTTCAGTAGTGGCTTCCGGCTGAGCTTCAGCGGCTTCAGTCATGACCTCTGTATTCTGAACTTCCTCGTCAGTCTCGAACGGGGCTTCGTCAGCCTCCGTGTTACCTTCGGTGACGATTTCATTCTGAACTACAGCCGGAGTTTCATTCTCCGCAGCCGCTGCGCCAAACAGGCGACGAGTTTCGTTCTCACTCATAGTTTTACTCCTATGGGGTTTGAGTCTTATTAAGTTGTAATGACTTCATGGGTTTGAAGTGATTACGACATTTGAACTTTTAGATTCGAATGTCAACAAAGAAAATCGTTTTGCTCAAACTATTTTCTTCCTCATTGGTTCCTACGGAGCCAGTCCGTAATAATCAATGATTCTACATACTCTTTGATAGACCCATTTCCGACCTGTTCAGCAAGATATTCCTTTTGACGGGTAGATAACCCTTCATAAATATCTTCCATGAATGATCGGCGGGTATCTACAGGAGCAATACCCAATATTCTAAGACGGGAAGCCACAGTTGTATGATGACAGCCTAGGCGTCTGGCAATTCCCTGTAGTGAAATACCGATGCTATTAAGAGTAATAACATCTTTATCATTAATCTTACTAACAGGTCCCGGCATTTCTATCTCTGGTTCAAAGACCAGCCCTTGCTCGAATGAGTGAGAGAACTTCCTTGATAGTATCCCATGTCAAATAGACATCAATTTCTTTCTGAATGGGATTACCCTGTTCATCTTGAACAGTGACAGTTTCTCTCTGGATAATACGACCAGTATAAGCCTGCTGCGTCTTGGTAGTAGCCTTGGTAGCAGCAATCAGTCGTGATAGTTGGTCTTCATTATTCATTTTGGTATTCCAATGCAAATAAAAAACCCCCTATTTCTAGGGGGTTTTCATTATACGCTAATTACTTAGCGTACTTCTTGATCCAACCAGAGAGAGTAGACCGGCTTATACCAGTCTTCTTGCTGATTTCAGTAGGCGTGACACCTTCACTGTGAAGCTTCAGAACGTTCTTCTGATCCACAGTCAGTTCAGCACCCTTGAAATCCACACCCTTCTTGTTGGAAGGCTTGGCATTGCTCTTCTTTGGTTCAGTCTTGGCCTTAGGAGCCGTGACAGAAGTCTTAGGAGCAGCCTTGGAAGGCTTTGCAGTCTTCTTGTCGCTGGTCTTGGCAGGAGCCTTCGCAGCGGCCTTCTTGACCGACTTAGCAGCCTTCTTCTTCGCCTTGTGGATATCCTTAGGCAGGATCGGAGCAGCAGGCTCACTGTCTGATGTCTTATCCACATGCGTAGCCTTGGCTACTTCTGCCTTGGTCAGGATACGCTTTCGATCAGAGGTGTCCTTGGCATTAGTAGGAGTAACTGTGACTTTAGTCCCATAACCACCACCAATTTCCACCTTCTCAAGCACAGGAACGTGCTTACCCGAGATGGCATCTGCCAGCAGGCTCTTCAGTTCAGGAATGCTGGATGCACCCTTGTTCTGAAGCAGAAGCTGGTAGGCTTCATTAGAGATCAGGCCAAGGATGTGGTAACCCATGACACGGACCTTGTTAGGATCACCATGAGGGACCGTTACAACGTCCTCAGGAGCGATCTTTGTAAGGACGCAGACATCACCACGGAAGCCACCGAGATAGCCACGACGAGCGATATGCAGGCCGTTAGAGCACTCATTGCGACGGTTCTTATCAACTAGTTCTTCACGAACATGGACATAGGAACCAACCTGCTGAGGCACATTACCAGAGTGAATATCTACAAATAAATTATCACGCTTTTCGAACTGGTAATTGTGACTAGCTTTACTAGAAAGCTTCAGAGCCTTGTAGGCAATGATGGAGCCATCATCGGCAATCGGAAGATCGCCCTTCTGCATGAAGCGAAGTAGATCACCAACAGAGTGACCACGCTTATCAATCATCTTGGAAAGACGAATGAGGAAGTTCTTCACACCAATTTCCGAGTTATTCTTGAGGGCATGAGCAATAAGATGCTCAATATCCTCAATACCCGGAATATGAATACCATCGATAACTGCAACGATGGTTTCATCTGCCTTCAGATTACGTGTATCTGTGCTCATGTCCTCAGGCTTAACCTGAGGCTTAGGAGTAGAACCCACATCAGACTTACGACTTTCAGTCTGGGTCTGAGAAGCTACAGGAGCAGCATTGGTATAGCCTGTGTTGGACGTAGCAGCCGGTGCAGGAGCACTAGCAGGTTGCGAGTACACAGGAAGGCTGACTTCCTTGACCGAAGTATCCTCCATGCCAAAGACATGGAGCATCTTGGACTTTGCAGTCTTGAAGAAGCGAACAAAACCGGAGGTCTTCTTCTCAAAGTCTTCATAGACATTAAAGGTTTCAAGAGAGATAACCGCCACATTACCAGCAGTGGTGATCGGAATGACCTGATCCAACAGGCCCTTGAGACGAGGATCACCCTGACGAATAATCAGGGTATCACCATCGTCCTTATAGAAGACTACCTTATCCTTATCTGCCACGGCAGATACGATACGGAGTCCGTTAAGGTTTTCATTATCGGACATATTATATCCTTTTAGGGTTGAAGTGCATTAATGAGTATAGACTCAATATACACCTTGTTACCGACATCGGTTGTGGATTGATAATGGCTACGAAGCTCATTAATATCCAATAGATGCAATCTAAACTGATTAAGTTCTATAAGTGTTAGAATTGCATTAGCCTGTTTAGAAGTCTTCCATCCATTAACTTCTTTAATAAGCTTTACGAGTTTATCTTTCCAATTGTCATAGACAATTTTGTCAGATACATGCCCGTTAAAAGCCTTATAAATAGTAATGAATTTATGATCTTCTTCTGTCGGAGCTTCTGGCAGTCCAAGAAGGTTTTTGATGACAGGACTGTCTGCACCAAAAGAGATTAGAGATTGCAAGGTTTTAATTGGGTTAAATTCATGCCGACTACGATAAGTGTTATCGGCATTGATTGCATTCTCTAGTTCAATGTAGCTTCGAATTGCTGGTCTGGTCAACATATTCTTTGATAGATAATCCATCAAATAATCATAACCATCCTTAGCACCCTTAGCGATATAGCTCTTCTTCTGTGGTTCATTCTGGACGATACCGCCCTTGGAACCAATGAGTTCAGCAATGTAAGCTGCTGCCCTCATATTCTCATCATTAAAGCTTTCTCTGAAGATAAAGAATCGCTGATCCCATTCCGAACCAGAGAGATTCTCTGCTTGGAATACGAATTCAGGTTCTTCAATACGAAGCTTGATATCCTCAATAGCCTTGCGATGCGCTCGGATATTGATCGCCAGTCTATTAGGCTTAAGCAACTCATCGAGACGAGTGATACCGGGATACTTCTTCTTTGGTTCTACAGGAACCTGAGGAACAGGATTAAGAGCTTTTTCTATTTCTTTACGTTCTTTGATATAAACAAGCTCACGCTCTTTATATGCATTCAAAGCTGGAATAGTATCTAGGATAATATATCCACGCTTAGAGAAGAACTCTAGAGCAGCTTCGTATGAACCCTTCTTGGCAGGGACAATATAACAGAAAGACTTAGAAGGATTTATCTCCTTACTATATTGACGAAAATCATCGAGTACATCTTTCTTTGCTTTGGCAAGAATAACAATATTACGAGCCAGAGAAATAAGATCATGCCTACTGAATCGTGCAGAAGTAATTGGTACTAGATTATCCTTCTGACGATAAGCATTAGTACCCTTTAGATAGTACATATGCTTAATATTCATCATAGGGTCTTTATTGATACCCCTGATGATATTACGCGTAAGAGTCTTTTCTGTCTCAAGCATATGCTTTTTACGATAGTCATAATTATAACTATCAAATTTAGCAGCCTTCTTAAGGGCTTTCATATGCTTTGTATTAATAGGATAGCCAGAATCTCGAATGATATTCAGACGACGAGTAGGCTTTTCTTCTGCATACCGCCCATAACAGGCAATATACTTGTAGATATCTTCCAGAGTCAGGAAGTATTGAGATGCTGAATTGACCTTGAAATGAGGGTCCCACTTACCGCGATAATCAATAAGATTATCTACCTTAAATAGAGCATCAGTCTTACAGGTCAGGAATAGCCAATCAATGGCATCCTTCTCGTACTGAATGCGATAATCTTCACATTTCTGACTATCAAGCTTAAGATTATCAATGACATTCTGAAGGAGTGTCTTGATTGTCTTATTCGTAGTTTCTGACTGCTGAACTGTCTCACGGCTAGGTGTTACCGAGATGGAATGTCCCGGTGCCTGCATGATGATAGTCCACTCATTCTCACGTCGATAACCGTAGTCATTCTGACTGGGGATACGTGCGAGTAGATTATATACATTTAGGTATTCGGTATTATATTCTTCATGATCCTGAACAGGATACACGACATTACCATACCGAATGAAAATGGAAGTACCTGCTTCCTTCTTCTTGGTTCGACTAATGAAATATCCATAGTCTGCCTGAGAAATAGGAATAATAGGAATGATTCTACCATTCAAGCTGACATTCATCTCACCATAGGAAGCAATACGTTCGATAAGGTCTGTGAACACATGCTTATCAGTAGCAGCCTTCAAAGGAATCTGAACCTCAAGTCCAGTCTCCTGAGTAGGAACCTGTACGACTACGCTAAGATCAGGCTTACCCTGAGTAGCGGCAGAGCCGCGAGAAGCCACGTAGACGGTCTTCAGACCCTGACAGAAGGTCGTTACAGTGAAGTGGTCGGAGTAAGCAAAGGGAGCCTTTGATCCAAGGCCAAAACCACCAGTCTGCTTACCATCGTTCTGCTTGGTAGATGCACCATAGATGCAATAGATACCATGCATTTTGGAAGGGTGGATACCCTTACCATAATCTCGAATAATCAGCTTCTCATCATCGAGAATGATCTTGATAGGCTTATTCGTATTATTAGAATCAATATGAGAGTCCCAAGCATTACAAAGAACTTCTCGAATAACAGCCAAAGGCTTATCCGAGTAAACACTGCTGGACAGGACTGTGAAGAATTCTGCTGTCTGTGCGATAGCAAACTCCATAGTCTGCTTACCGCCAATAACTGCATGTGTATCAAATTCTTCGTTATGAGTTACCTTCATTAGTTCTTCCTTTCTGGTTCAAGATGATAAAAAAACCCCTCCATATTTCTATGAAGGGGTTTTAAGGAGTTTATTACTCTAGACTGTATGTACAGCGATCTTGCCTTTGCCTGCTTCCACAAGGATGGATTTGAACCATCACTAGAAGCTTTACGGTGTATTTTGACCCGATCTAATGCTGAGTAATTTGGACTCCTACCCCTCCTACCGTAAAGAGGTGAAATTAATAGTAAACTATTAAATCATGGCGACCTCAATTACCTAGCGCGAAGCATGGGCTGAGGAGGAGTTTTCCCTAAGAGGTTAACAATTTGGCCTCTAGGTCCGGTAAACAAAATAGTTGCCCGATATACAATCTCGGAGCCGGATGAGTAGTCAGCCAAACGACTAGCTGAATTAGATTAGAGAGGCTACCTTCATTGGGTAGCAGATGTTACAGCATCGTTTAGATATAAAAGCTCTGTAAAGCGATTTATACCCTATCTCTCTAATATTGGTGCCACTCTGAGGACTCGAACCCCACACCCTCTGATTACAAAACAGATGCTCTACCTGATGAGCTAGAGTGGCTAATTGGTTGCGCAGGGGGGATTTGAACCCCCGACCTTTAGTTTATGAGACTAACGAGCTAACCGGGCTGCTCTACCGCGCAATTCTGGCTGGAGAAACAGGACTCGAACCTGTGACCGTCCCGTTAACAGCGGGATGCTCTACCAACTGAGCTATACTCCAAAAACTATGACCAGATTCTGTTTCTAGGCTCTGGTCCGGCCCAATCAGTTATGCGGCGATGCGCATATCCGAAATGTAATTATCGTTATCAGCGACATTTACAAGGTTTGATTCATTACGGCGATATCATACCGGAGTGCGTAATCATCTAGCCTAAGCAGTCGAATCTATGTCACCCCCATCAAAAGTAGTGCAGCTATTCCTAGGTTAGCTTTGTCTCTCCAAAATCACGGACCCGCCGCATGAAGATTAGCACTACTTTTGGTGGAGGTGCGGGGTACTGCCCCCCGGTCCAGCCTATATTCAATTCATCCGATATACACTCATCAAGAGTACAGGCCGGGTTAACCAGTTATCCCCGCTTCTTCCGGCTTTACATCACCGGCTGCGGAAGCACCCGCGTGCGACCTGTACTCATGATGGGTGTATTGGAACCAGATAGGTAATTTCCAATCCGCAAGGTTAATAGGTTATTAGCCTATCTGGTTCCGCGCTCAGACCTGGCAAGGTCCGAAAATTATTAATCAGTCGTAGTAGCTGTATTGTCAACTACCTCAGTCTCATATGACCAAGTGTAGCTGAGAAGAGTATCACATGCCTTGATACGACATTCAGGCTGCATATCGTGATCAGTAATAATACTAATCAAAGTATCCATTGCAGTCTTAGCATAATCATTCTTAGTCGTCGGTTTGTTTGACATAACCTGAATACTCATTTCTATTCATATAGTAAAGCCTATCAGAGATACGCTTCCTATTGAGCTTGAATGCTTCTTCTGTTGGTTCATAATCTCCAAACCATTCACGAGGAATGTCTTGGAGTTGATCCAGAACACGAGGTCTATATCCTCTGTGAATTAGTTCTATATGGAGCATCCATTCACGCTTCTGGACATATGCTAGACGAGGATAGAAGAATCTCACATGACCTTTGCCAAGGCGATAGGTCGTAGGATTGTCTTTATGATCTGGGGTTTCTCCCCGAGCTATAGCCATGCGAACAAGCCTATAGACATCAGGTATTTCATCATATTCTGCTAGAATATGTCTATAATCCATCTCTTGGATGGGTACTACGTTGATCCTTGTCATTGGAAATACTCTTCTTTCCGGAATCGAACCGGGACATCCGTTTGACCGGCCACGCCTTGATATTCATGAAGCAGAACCAGCCTACTCGTAATCACTGATTACTTTGGTGCTCGTGGTAAGTTTCTACCGCTTCACCGTGGAGTTACCGGGACCGAGATTGTTACTCGTTAATTCGAGCTTTATCCCTCTAATTCACCCTTGATGATATGAGGATTCCATAGCTAAAATCACCTCTATGGATCATGTCGGTATTTCCAAAGAAAAGAATGCCCGTTTATCACATTTGGGAAACGGAGCCGAAAACCGAGCCATCAGACTCAGATGTGGGTTTTCACATTGGTGATCTGATGGTTTCCCGACTTGACCTTAATAAACTGATAAACATCAGTTTTTCGGGTCTTGCCCTCATATTGAAACTTCTTGATATGAGGCCAGTAATCCAGCTTGGATTTACGAACTGTACGGGACCAGTGACGATCTGAGTGCTTAGTCCAGCCTCCATCGTCCCTGTTAATCTCATTCTGAAGATTGGCTTGTTCTTCTTGGTTCATTGTTTTCCCTATTTGGAACCAGAAAAAGGAATCTACTTACTAACCGGTGCCTTAATCGTTGGATGGGACCGGTAGTTAATTACGCTAATATCGTTAGGTGTAAGATCAAAAATGTTCTTAGGAGCAACGTATAGCTTAGGCAGTGGATAGGATACCCTTTCAAGTTGAATCTTAGCTTGTTCAACATGATTCTCATAAAGATGATAATCACCAAAACTATGAGTGAACGTACCTACTTCATAACCGGTCTGCTGAGCGATTAGAAACGTCAGGAGAGCGTAGGAAGCGATGTTGAAGGGAACACCCAAGAACCAGTCTGCTGACCTCTGGTAGAGGTGGCAGGACAGCTTACGGTCACTACTGACATGGAACTGGAACAGGAGATGACAGGGAGGCAGAGCCATCTGTGCAATCTCTGCTGGATTCCAAGCAGTAACGATATGCCTACGAGAGAATGGGTCTTCCTTGATTGATTTGATTACATTAGCAATCTGATCAATGTAAAATGCTTCTCCCATTGAGGGAGCAAACCACGAACGCCATTGGCTCCCATAGACAGGACCTAGATTGCCCTTCTCGTCAGCCCATTCATCCCAGATGGTGACATTATGATCGTGAAGATACTTCACGTTGGTATCGCCTTTGAGGAACCAAAGAAGCTCTGTGACTACCGCATGGAAGTGGACCTTCTTGGTAGTGAGAAGAGGGAAACCCTTACTCAAATCGAACTTCATTTGATTACCAAATAGACCATAGGTTCCCCCATTGCGGCCTTCTTTGTAATCACCTGCAAATAGCAGAGTATTCATCAGTTTATTATACTGATAATCTGCATCATTAGCATGATATGCAACAGTCATTAATTAGGTTTCCTTAGATCAGCTAATGCACGAGTAAGGTCCATGCTGGCACGCTTGATTGCTCCCTGTTCAACAGGGAAGTTATCAATCTTCAAACCGAATAGAGGATGATCTCGTGGATAATCCTCTGGTTCAGGCAAAGACTTAGCCTTGGCAATGAACCGCTCTGCTTCAGCAATTGCAGTAGCAAGCTTGGTTCTATTCATCGGGTTTCTCAAAGATAGTATCGACAGGCTTATCTGCTTGGTTCTGATACTTGCCATTATATTCACCAGTCTCTTCGAGACGATGAAAGATAACCTGAGCAATACCTGAACCAGCAGGGATATGGAGAGCCTTCCTGCCCTTGAAGTGAAACTCCAAAGTCAGAAACCCACACCAACCCGGTTCGATAACAGTGTTGAAGACAGAGAGCCCTTGTCGAGCCCATGAGGATTTATCATGGACGATACCGACAAGATCATTAGGCATCTGAAATTCCTCTATAGCTGAGGCAATACAGAACGTACCCATTTCATATTTCTCATCGATACGGACACAGCCATATCGATTACCATATGATTCATAATCAGGGGGTGTAAAATAGATATCTTGTTTTACACGAATATCGTAACCGGCCTCAGCCAAACCATGACTGACACCATTAAGTTTGACCTTACGATCAAGCATATCTTTGATAGGTGCAGCCTTGAAAAGGCTTAGACCGTTTACAACAGACATATTTATTCCCTTATATGGATTAGTTTACCAAATGGTACTTGCGCACCACCATTGTTGATACAGACCCAGATCACAGGAATTACCTGCGGGATTGGCTCCATAGGCGTGCAGTACATATCAGAGAAGACAATGGCAGCAGTAGGGTTATGCTCAAGCATATGCTCTCGCACACATACCAGACTGGTGCCTCCTCGTCCTACGACGACAACTTCTTCGAATGGGTCTTCTTGATTAAATACATATTCTCTTTGAATAACAGTATCAAAGAGCACAAGCGTAAGTTTGAGAGGATTAAATGTATCCTTAATATATTTAACCTCAGAATTGAATCTGGTAACCTCAGCATCAGAGACAGAACCGGAAACATCCAGATAATAAATCAGGTGTTCCAGCCCTCCATCTGACTGAAGGCTGGGCAGATACATATCATGGTAACGCCTGTTAGGACGTGCCCATGTGTAATCCTGCTCATAAAGATCATTAAAGAAGTTAAACAGCAACTGCTCCCATGGGAGTTTAGGCTGTAGGAAGCGTTTCAGGATGGTTTCGACTGATCCGGGTCCATCACCCGGAAGCTTGCCTCCTGACATTGTAGCTGCCGTTGCAGCCGCTACAACATTGCTTACGATGGTGTGCTCTGTAGCTTCTTGGTTTGGATCAGGTTGAACCAGATCACCCTCATCTTCGCTACCCCAGATACCCGGAGTATCTTCAGATTGTATCTGGTTAATAAGTTCGTCGTAGACATCTTCCGATGCCCAACCACGATACTTTTGATCCAACCAAGGAGTGGTCCCTTTGAATGAGTAACGCTCATCCTCAAGACCATTGTTAATGACAATATCACATGCATAATTCCAGATTCTGGGAGCACGTACTCCACAGCGAATCATATCGAGCTTGGCTACATGCCAAAGCTCATGCATGAGGACGGTTTTTCTTACTTCTGGGTCAAGCTTTAGAAACCAATGAGGATTCCATTGAATGGTAAGCCCATTGGTACAGGCAGTCTCGATATCTTCAGACCAGATAAAATTAAGACTACACATAAGTGAACCAAAGAAAGCAGCATTCTCAGAGAGAAATACTGCTGACTTGGTTTTATCTAAAAGCTTATCCAGAACTTGATAATCAAGTTCATTAGTCATTGAGATACTTGTTGATTGCTACAAGACCCTTAACCATTGCAGGATGCTGCAAGAGATTGGTCTTAGTGAGTTTGATGTAGCGCATATAAATGATGCGGAACTCAATACCAAAACGATCGATATACTTGAGAACATCCGCTACATTATCTTCATCTGTATACTCTACACAGTGAGTGACGGTAGCATAGCGAGTAGCACCATCGACAGGAATATCGCAGAGTTCAGGATTAGCGACAATCTGCTTAATACTAGGCAGTTTATCCCAAATCTTACAGAAAGTAATGAACTCGGCTGCTACTCCTGATGTGATGGTTCCAGCCAGCAATGCTGCCTTTTCCATCATTGGGAATACACGTTCGCCATGAGCGTTAGTGGTAAAGTCTTTATACTTACCCTTAACAAGCTTATTAACGAACTCCCAAGTACGAGGACAGCAGAAGGTCTTGTCATTATTATCAGGGCGGAAGTCCATAATATTACTTGGCTTCCAATTGAGATACGCACCAATGCGCTTATCCCAATCGTGACCAATAACAATATCTTCGATAAACTCCTTCTGATCCAGAGTCATATGGATATGAACCAGACGAGACTGCATGGCAGTACCGACAGGATTCACAATTGCTCGGTCAGTAGAGAGGTTACCAGCAGCTACGATAGCAACACTATCGTGGAGGTCATGTTGACCAACTGCCTTGTCTAGCACCAGCTTGTAAGCTGCTGCCTGCACTGCCTTGGAAGCTGAGTTGAACTCGTCCAAGAACAGGAGCCAACCATCATATCCTTCTGGGATTGGATCATTCTTGGTAGGGAATGTATCGAATGGCATAAAACGAGCTTTGCCATCGATAAATGCTGGAAGACCTGAGAGGTCTTCTGGTGCTGAGGTAGAGAGACGATGATCGATTACCTTCAGATTATATTCTTTGGCAATCTGTTTAATGATAGCACTCTTACCCATTCCGGGTGAGGACTGTACGAATGGTACGAGTCCAGCTTCGAGTGTATCCTGTACGAAGATTTTAGTCTGACGTGGTGTAGCCGTGTAGGCACTGATCCCGTCTGCCATTATTTATGTCCTTTAAGTCGAATGCATTCAATAGATGCTGATTTTTTGCCTTCAGGTAGATTTTTAAATATATCTACAGAACTCATATACAAATGAGCCTCACTCCACGTATGAAAGAGGATTGGAATCGCAGAG